>Ga0116184_10001233_pt1 | contig 25440 bp, 22 predicted proteins | sample AD_JPNNA5_MetaG_FD_89886 | JGI IMG/M metagenome (GOLD analysis project Ga0116184, IMG submission 89886) | Active sludge microbial communities of municipal wastewater-treating anaerobic digesters from Japan - AD_JPNNA5_MetaG | ecosystem: Engineered > Bioreactor > Anaerobic > Digestate | place... | reverse complement strand
AGTCGAACCGGTAATCGGTCTGGTATATCTTGATCTCCCGGGGGGCCTCTGCCTGGTTCTTCAGCATGATCACGCCCTGGTACTGCTCGCCGGGCCTGGATGTCTTTTCGTAGGTGAGGCCGCCCTCCACGGAGATGTCCGCCTGCGCGGCAGGGGGCAGCCAGGCGAGCAGTGCCAGGAGGGTGAGGATCCACAGGTACGATGGCTTCATGGCATGGGCTCCTTCATGGCATGTCGATGACCGTGTACTGCACGGTGGTGATGTACTGGTTCGGTGAGAGCGTCAGGGACGCCCCGGTGACCCGCAGCTGGATGCTCACGTCAAAGCGGTCTCCCCGGCCCGAGAAGAGGGTCTGGTCGCTGGTTGTGAGCTGCAGGTAACTCGTTCCCCCGGTGATGCGGCCTGTGCCCGAACCGCTGGAGGTCCTGCGGGCAGACAGGCGGAGGCTGCCGTCCCAGGTGGTGTCCACGCGCTTGATGTCCACCCGCCAGTTGTCAGTTCTCCCTGTCGTGTTGGTGATGGCAACGATGTTCACATTGGTCATGCTCGTATAGGTGCCAGTCAGGTTCGTGCCGGCACCGCCGGTGAGGTCTGCCTGGTCGATGAACTCGGTCCAGCTCCCGACCACGGTGATGTCGACGGCCTGCACGGGGGCAGGCATCACCATGACCATGACAAGGCCTGCCATGGTCATGGTTCCGATCATGCGGGCGGCAGAAGCGTGGACAGGGTTCATGGGTCCCATCAGTCGGTGAGGGTGAAGGTCACGGTGTAGGAGGCTGAAAAGACCTCGGCGGCGGTGGTGGCGCTGAAGCGGTAGGTTACGGTGCGCGAGCCGCTCGCCACGTGGCTGATGCCGGTGACCACATCTGCGGGCGTGGGGGAGAGCGTCACATAGCCCAGGCTCGTGCCGGACCCCGGGGCGGCGAGCCGGATCTCCAGGGAGGTATGGACGGGCATCTCCCGGTCTATGCTGGCGGTGATCCGGGTATTGGTGCCGTTGGTGGAAATGGCGTACCTGGACGTTGCGTCCGTGACCGGCTGGGGCTGCTGCCCCGCCACCGCGGAGCTGATGGTCAGCGTGGGGGATCCGGTGACGGAGATCTCGCTGATCTGCTGCAGATTGAAGGTCACTGCCGAGGTGCCGATTTCCGCCGCGAACAGGCCGGCGGGGAAGGACGACAGTACGAGCACGATGAGGATGGGGCGGATGACCCTGTTCATCGGGAGCCTCCGGGGCGCGGTGATGCACCGTCTGCAGGCATGAATGCTCCTCGTCATTTCATCTGCATCCCCCCTGGCCAGGTGCGGCAGAGACCGGAGGGGGGGGCACGCGTATGTGTCTGGATATGATACACTGTCATGGATTAGTCAACCCGGAATTCTCGCGCCAGATCCTTTTTCCTGGGGCGTTTGTGGTTGAAGGAGGACTATCAATTTGATAGAGTGGGCTCGTGCCACACTGATCATGCGGAGGAGGTTCCCATGGCCGAGGCGGTCCAGGATCAGGGGCGGTTCGCCCTGCTCTGTGTGGATGATGATCCCACCATCATCACCATGCTCACGCACATCTTTCTCAAGGACGACTATGCCATATTCACGGCCGAGAGGGCGTCCGACGCCCTGGAACTCATGAAGAGGGTCAGGATCGACGCGGCCCTGGTGGATTACATGATGCCCGAGATGGACGGCCTGAGCCTGATCAAGGTCATGCACGAAGAGCACCCCTCCACCATGGTGATCATGGTGACGGCCCACGGCGGCATCCAGGAGGCGGTGCAGGCCATCAAGCTCGGGGCCGTAGACTTCATGGAAAAGCCCTTTTCCGTGGAGGCAATCAGGTCCCGGGTGGCGCACCTCTACCAGATCTGGCAGCTGCGGCACGAGAACCGCAGGCTCAGGGAAAAGGTGCAGCTCAAGTTCGGCTACGAGCAGCTCGTGGGCAACTCCACGGCCATGCTCAGGCTGAAGGAGCGGATCGCCCAGGTGGGGCCCACCGATGCATCGGTGATCATCGAGGGAGAGACGGGCACGGGCAAGGAGCTCGTGGCCCGGGCCATCCACCACCACAGCCACCGGTCCCACCACGTCTTCATGCCCGTGGACTGCGGCGCCATAGCTGAGAGCGTCATCGAGAGCGAGCTCTTCGGTCACGTGAAGGGCGCCTTCACCGGAGCCCATGACGCCAGCCAGGGACTCATCCGGTCCGCCAACGGGGGAACCCTCTTCTTTGACGAGGTGGGAGAACTCCCCCTTGCCATACAGGTGAAGCTACTGAGGACCATCCAGGAACGGGAGGTGAGGCCGGTGGGAAGCCCGAGGAGCTATCCCATCGACGTGCGCATCGTGGCGGCCACCAACAAGAACCTGGCCGAAGAGGCTGCCGTGGGAAGGTTCCGGGAAGACCTCCTGTACCGGCTCAACGTTGTGAGCATCCATGTGCCGCCTCTGCGGGACCACAAGGAGGACATCCCGCTCCTGGCCCGCTTCTTTGTCAAGGACTTCAGGACCAGCGTGTCCCGGGTGAAAGACATCTCCCGGGAGGCCATTGAATGCCTGGAGCGCTACGCGTGGCCGGGCAACATCCGCGAACTGGCCAACGTCATCCGCAGGGCCACGGCCCTGGGAGCCGGGGACAGCATCCTGCCCGAGGACCTGCCCCGACACATCCACGCAGGGCCCGAAGCGGCAGGGCGTTCCGTGGAGCCCGAGGACGGCACCCTGGAGGCCTACGAGAAGGCTGCCATCCTGAATGCCCTGGCCACGAGCAGGGGGAACCGGAAGAAGGCGGCCAGGATCCTTGGCATCGGGGAAGCCACCCTGTACCGGAAGATCGCGCGGTACGGTCTCTCTGCAGGTCAGGCAGATGGGGCCGAGGTGGATGGCGGGTAGGGCCGGGCTGCGCGCAGGGCGGCATTTTGCATCAAAATGAGAGAAGGGTGTATTGCGAACCTCTCATAATGATAGCAAGCGGATCGTGCGGAGCATGGATTGCCCTTTATAATTATATGATTAGGCATGTCAGGTAATTGGCATACCCTGTGCTAAACAGAGGCCATTGAATCCCATGGATTGCAGGAGCAGACATATAGAGCGTTTCTTGCAGGCATGCCTCGTGGCAGCCGTGGCCGTGGTATCATGTGCATGGGAGGCCATGGCTGCCCAGGCAGACTCCCGGGTTCGTGTCTCCGTGGCATCCATCGATGACCTGCGGGTCAGCGACGCCGAGCAGGGGATCACCCTCGTGCTGCAGGGAGGACCCGGGTCCAATGACCTTCTGGGCGATCCCGACGGGTCGGCCCGCCTAGACTATGTCCACAATGCCCAGACGCCAAAGAAGATCACTGCCCAGGTGGACCCCGAGCACATCCCCGCAGGCCGCCAGGACATCACCCTGAGGGTCATGGTGGCGGGCGGGACTGAACAGACCATCGTGCACGCGGGCAGTTCCCAGGGCCCGAAGGATGTCCTCGGCAACATCGGGCCGGGGGAATTGAGAAACATGCAGGTCATGTACAGTGCCTCGGCAACGGCCGATGGGACGGAACAGGGCGACTATGGGTTCATGGTTACGTTCACCAGTCTTGACGATGAGTGACAACCAGGACACAAGAAAACCCCCGGCAGTGCCGGGGGCGCGTGGTCAGCATAAGGGAGAGTGCTTGTACCCGACTCGCACTCGGGTAGGTGCGTTACATTATGTCTGATCCTGACTGGTGAACGTAACCGTGAACGTATAGGACCCGGCATTGGTGCCGGAAGCTGTGGCGCTGGCGGTATAGGTCACCTGTGCATTCTGAATGGCACCGCGGGGAATGTTGTTCCAGACTGCCTGCTGACCGACGTTCCGGGCTCCTCCTACCACCAGGTTCACGGGTGTTGCCTCACCCCCTGCGACCTGGACGGTCAGGGTGATATCCTGGGTGCCAATGGGCATCCCGTCGGCCTCAACCTCTGCAAGGATCATCCTGTTGTTGCCCGAGTTGTGGGTGTAGCTCAGCGTTGCTGTGGTGTCAGGGTCTCCGGTGATGTTATTTCCGGAAACGTCATCGAGGGTTATGGTGCCTCCATCCGTTACCACCAGGGCATCGATGGAAGCCACCGTTACCTGGATGGTCGATTCATCTTCGGCAGCAAAGATCGCGCTGCTCATGCCCAAGATCATGACCCCTGCCAAAAGTACCACTAAAAATCTCTTCATCCTCATCCTCCTTGATCAAAGTGCACATGTCCCTAATGCTGATAGATGCCTATCGGAAATCAAAAATTTAAACTTTAAAACACCGGTGGATACGGCGGAAAGGGCTTCCCCGTCGATGTGAATACAGGGGGAAATCCTTTGAGAGGGGTGACCTGTCGGCGTGAGAGGAGGTCTGCTGTCCGGTGCGGCCGCTTACCGCTGTTTCCCCTGGTCCGGGGTCTCGTCCTGCCGGAACAGCGAGTCTGGAAGGCCCCTGTTGAACCTGTAGGCGCTCAGGCGGATGTCGCTGCTGTTGCCCATGGCGTCCTTGAGGAGGATGCGCCGTATCAGGGTGTCCTTATCCGTCCACACGGAGATGGAGCCGCTTCCCGTCTTGGGGAGGAGCACCAGGTGGTCGTTCACGGTCTGGACGGTGTAATACTCCTCAAGGGAGGCGAGCCCGGTGAAGAATCCCAGGATGTTCTGGGCCGCGATCTCCTTGGGCAGTTCCTGAACCTGGGAGGTACCCTGGGCGGGCAGGATGACCAGGACCGTGGAGCCCTTGAGGATGAGGATCTGCCGTTCAGGGGCCTGTACGTCCATGCGGACGCCCGCGTTCTTCTTGTAGGAGACCGAACCCTCGAAGGTGATGGTCTTGTTGGCGATCATTTGGAAGGTCTCCTGGGTGAAGGTCGCGGTGAAATCCTGCACCGCGCTATACCGCTTCTGGATGGCGCCCAGTTCAGCGGCATGGGCCAGCCCAGCCGCCGAGAGCATGACAATGATCAGGGCGAGGCTATTCTTCCAGTTCCCGCGCATATGACTTGACCAGTACCTTTCGCGGCTTGCCCGCCGCATCCGCAGGGCCCAGGATGCCCTCGGCCTCCATCTGCTCGATGATCCTTGCCGCACGGTTGTAGCCGATGCGGAACCTGCGCTGGATCAGGGAGATGGAGGCGTTGCCCTTGCTGGTGACGAACTCCAGGGCCTCGTCGTAAAAGGGGTCGAACTCCTCTGCCAGTCCGTTCGTGTCGCCGTCGTCCCGGGCCAGCTCCGCGATCTGGGTGCCCAGCTCCTTCACGTAGTCCGGGCCCTTCTGCTCGCGGATGAAGTCGATGACCTTGTCCAGCTCCTCCTCGGACACGTAGGCCCCGTGGATGCGTTTGAGGTGAGTGGTGCCCGGCGACAGGAAGAGCATGTCCCCCAGGCCCAGGAGCTGGTCGGCCCCTGAGGAGTCGAGGATGGTACGGGAATCGATCTTGGAGGAGACCCTGAAGGAGATGCGCGACGGGAAATTCGACTTGATGAGGCCCGTGATGACGTCCACCGACGGCCTCTGTGTGGCCACCACCAGGTGCATGCCCGCAGCCCTGGCCATCTGGGCCAGGCGGGCGATGAAGACCTCCACCTCCCGGTTCACCATCATGAGGTCGGCCATCTCGTCGATGATGATCACGATCTTGGGCAGCAGCCCGGGTCCCTCGTCGTCCTGTCTGAGGGATGCCAGGGTGGTCTTCGCCTCCGGGTTGTCCTTCTTTACCTTTTTATTATAGGAGTCCAGCCCCTTGACCCCGTGGTCCTTGAACAGGGCGTAGCGCAGCTCCATCTCGGCCACGGCCCACTTCAGCACGGGCAGGGCCTCCTTGGGGTCGATGACCACGGGATGAAGCAGGTGGGGGATGCCCTCGTAGTGGGAGAGCTCGATGCGCTTGGGGTCGATCATGATGAACTTCAGCTCCGAGGGGTTGTTTTTGTACAGAAGCGACAGGATCATGGTGTTGAGCCCGACGCTCTTGCCTGTGCCAGTGGCCCCGGCGATGAGGAGATGGGGCATCTTGGCCAGGTTGGTCACCATGGGAGAGCCCTCGATGTCCGTGCCCAGGGCGAGCGTCAGCGGGGCACTGGACGTGGTGAACTCCTTGCTGGCAAGGATCCGTCTCAGGCTCACGAGCTCCCGGCTCCTGTTGGGGATCTCTATGCCCACCGCGTTCTTGCCCGGTATGGGGGCCACCACCCGCACCGGCGCCGCCTTCAGGGCCATGGCAAGATCGTCCGCCAGGGACACGATCTTGGTGATCTTGATGCCCGGGGCCGGGGTGAACTCGTACATGGTGATCACCGGGCCGGGCTTGATCTCGAGGATCTCCCCCTCCACGCCGAAGTCGCGGAGCTTGCTCAGGATCAGTGACGCATTGGCCTTGAGCTCCTTCTCGGTGATGGTACGGCTCTTTGAGGGCGGGTTGCTGAGCAGGGAGATGGGAGGGAACTGGTAGTTGTCGATGAAGTCCAGGGTAGCCTGCTTGGGTATCTCGGAGGCTTCGTGGTGGTCATGCTCCATGAGGGTGATGCGGGGTTCCTTGCCGCCGGTCGGCTCCTTCTCGGCCTTCGCCCTGGCCGACGATGCCCGGCCGGCCCTGGGTTCGCTCACCCGCTCGGCAGTGTCCTTTTTCTTCACAGGGAGGATCCGTTTCTCCCGGATCCGTTCCGCCGTGTCCCGCAATGACCGTGCCGCTGCGGCCAGGTCGTACCCCATCATGACCCCGCCCGCCAGGAGCATGAGCAGCAGGACCAGCGATCCCCAGCGGTTGAGGTAGCCCACCAGGGAGTCGCCGATGATCTTGCCGATGACGCCACCCGCCTTGATGGGTTTGGAGAACAGGGAGATCTCGCCCAGGAAGATGTGCAGCATGCCGAGCACCGCGAACATGATGATGATGGTGCCGGCTATGTGCAGCCAGTTCGCCGGGTGTTTCTTCAGGCAGTACCGGTAAGCGTAGTCGATCATGAAGACCGGCAGGGCAAAGGACCAGATGCCCATGACTATGTAGAGCCCGTCCGCTATGTAGGACCCCACGAAGCCCATCCAGTTGTGGAAGGTCTCTGTGTGCCTGGACAGGGTGAACCCCGGGTCTTCCGGCGAGTACGAGACGAGGGCGAGGAGGAGGAATGCGGCGGCAAAGACCAGGAAGAGCCCGGTGATGTGAACAGGCACTGTGCTTACGCTTTCCCGTTTCGCCATGGATGAACCTTCCCTACATCAGCACACGGCAGGCAGTGCCCGCCAGCCAGAACCCTCCTCAAGAGAATGGACAAAGTCTTCCTGTGTAACGTCCATACCAGAAATCGCGGAGAAATCAAACCTGCGATGCGCAGGGAGACCGCATTCCGACAGTGAGTGCCGGAAACAAACTCTACGGGGCAATTACATCTCCATGAGTATGGGCACGATCATGGGCTTTTTCCCCAGCCTCGACTTCAGCATAGTGCCCAGCGACTCCCTGATCCGGTTTTGCGCCACCTGGATGTCGGTGTCCTTGATCAGACACATGTCCAGGGCCTGCAGGGCGCTCTTCCGGATCTCGTCCGTAATCTCCTGCTCCATGCTGGCAGGGACCACCCCCTTGCACATGATGTCAGGCCCGAGAACCACCTCGGACCGGGCCGAGTCGAGCACCAGGAAGACCACCACGAGGCCTCCCTCGGAGATGTGCCGGCGGTCCCTGAGCACCACGTCGGAGATGTTGCCCGTGAGCTCGCCGTCCACGAAACACTTCCCGTGGGGGGCCTCGCCGGTCAGTTCCATGCCGGACTCGGTCAGTGTCCAGACCTGGCCAGGCCTTGCCAGCACCATCTGCGGCGCCGTCTCGAGGGAGTTCTCCACCATTTCCGCCAGGGCCTTCATGTGGCGGAGCTCGCCGTGGATGGGCATGAGGATCCCGGGCGAGAGCAGTCTCACCGCATCGAGGATCTCGCCGTGGGTGGCGTGTCCGGTGGCGTGCACATCGGCCGTGTCCGGGTAGTAGACCCGGGCACCGAAGTCGATGAGCTGGTCGATGCAGCGGCCGATGGCGATCTCGTTGCCCGGGATGATGCGGGCGGAGATGATGACGCTGTCTCCGGACCTGACCTTGAACTTGTGCCACCCGCGTGCGATGAGCGACAGGACCGAATACATCTCCCCCTGGGTGCCCGTGCAGATGACCATGAGCCTGCCCCGGTCCATGGCGGTGACCTCCTCGGGCTTGATGATGTCCCGGGGATCGAACTCGATGATGCCGAGATCCGAGGCGATGTCCACCACCTGGTTGATGCTCCTGCCGATGATGGTCACCTTTCTGCTGTTCTGTACGGCGAGTTCGTAGAGCATCTGGATGCGCTTCACGTGGCTCGAGAAGGTGGACACGAGCACGGCGCCCTCGGTATCCTTGATGATGGCGTCGATGGAGGAGAAGACCCTGTCCTCGTCCGCGCACCGGGGATCCACCTCGGCGTTGGTGCTCTCGCAGATGAAGAGGCGCACCGGATCCTCCCTGGTGCGGAACTCGCCCGGCGTGACCCGGAAGTCGCCGGAGTGCACGATGCGGCCCTGGGGGGTTCTCATGCTCAGGCAATAGCACCCGATGGTTGAGTGCTCAACCTCGATGAATTCTATCTCCATGCCCGCCAGGTTGAGGGTCTGGCCGGGAAGGACGGGCACGAGCCTCAGGTGGCCGTTCATGTCGAATTCCCGGAGCTTGCGCTTCACCAGCTCCAGGGTGAAGGGATGGCTGTACACGGGAATGGGGGCCTCCTTCAGGAGATAGGGAAGGGCCCCGATGTGGTCCTCGTGGCCATGGGTCAGGACAATGCCCTGAAAGGCCTCCTGGTTCTCCACCACGTAGCCGAAGTCCGGTATGATCTGGTCGATGCCCGTGGGATTGAACTTGGGGAACATGAGCCCGGTGTCCACCACGATGGAGCCTGCACCGGTCTCGATGACCATAGAGTTGAGGCCGAACTCCCGCACACCGCCAAGGGGGATGACCTTCACGGAGTTCATGCAGCCCCCCCGACGAGCCTGCCGATCTCCCGGCGCAGGATGCCGGAGGCGTCCTCGATATCCGAGCGGGTCTGACGGGGGGCAGGGATATGAGGGAGCTCCAGAGCCCTGCCGATGGCGACCCTCACGGGGACCCTCTTGATGGACGAGGTCCAGCGGGGCATGAGCTCGTACGCCCCGCTGATCCCCACGGGGATGACCGGCACTCCCAGGGCGAGGAGGAGCCTGACGGTGCCGATGCGCAGCGGGAGCATGGTGCCGTCCCAGGTGCGCTCGCCCTCGGGGAAGATGCCGAGGATGTGGCCGCCGCGCACCACCCGGATGGCATTGCGCACGGCCAGCATGTCGATGGTGTACCGTCTCACCGGGAACGAGCCTGCGTGGCGGAGGAACCACTTCATGAAGGGGTGGTGGTACTCCGAGTTCTTGGCCATGAACCAGATGTTCCTGTGTGTGAAGAACCCCAGGATCACCGAGTCCAGGAACGAGGTGTGGTTCGGCAGCACTACCGCCGGACCCTGGGCCGGGATGTTTTCGAGCCCCGTGATATCCACGGAGAACAGCGCCTTCACAAGCGGGCGCGCAATGGGCTTCAGCACCGCGGGAAGCGGGCTGCGATCCTTGGCGTACCACCGTCTCTCGGGTACCCGCAGCACCGTGTGGCCCGGGGCGCTGGCCGGGGTTTCCCGCAGCGAGGAGGCGAACCTGACGCGGGGGTAGAACTCCAGGATCTCCTTGGGCACATGGTGCCTCTGCAGCGATTTCCTGATGAGATCTTCCCACTTTTTCCCTGATTCCTCCAGGAAGTCGAAGAACAGGGGGCCGTGCTCCCTGCTGATGATGATCACGGTGTTCGACTCGATGGTGGCGCCCAGGATATGGTCCAGGGGAATGTCCAACGTACCGGATTGACCGTGAAACCTCAGTCCTTTCTCTGTCAGGGAGAGTCTGCCCGTACCGACGGCAGCCCGGGTGAAATGGAATGCCGTAATGCCCGCGAACCCCCAGTACATCCCCTCCTGGGCCTCGCGGGAGAGCCTCACCTGGGCGCTCCTCATGATCACGCCGTCGCCAGCTGCGGGAAGGTCGTGGGCGAGGATCCTGGCATACCAGTGGGACAGGGACTGCACCTGGCCGCCGATGGCAACCTGCGTGCGTGAAAGAATGCGGACATCCGCGGAGCAGGAGGCGCAGTGGTCGTGCTCGATCCAGTCGAACGCCCCGCACAGGGGGCACCGGTAGAGCAGATCACCGATCATGGGTTATGCAGTATAGCCAAGTTTGATGGACTTGTACACCTCTTCCATGCAGTCGGCCACCTCCCGCCCCCGGGTGGGGACGGGTTTGCCGATGGTCAGGGTTATGACCCCGGGCCTCACGCGCATACCGTGCTTGGGAAGGATCTCCCGCGTCCCGCTCACCTTGATGGGTACTATGGGGACGCCTGCATCGATGGCCAGGTGGAAACCTCCCTTCTTGAATGGGTACTGGAGGGTGCCGTCCAGGGATCTGGTGCCCTCGGGGAAGACGAAGACCGAGGTGCCGGAGCGGATCTTTTCGGCGGCAATGCGCATGCTCTCCATGGCCTTTTCATGGTTGGACCGGTCGATGAGGATGTAGCCCGCGCGCTTCATGGCCAGGCCCAGCAGCGGGATGCGGAAGAGCTCCTTCTTCACGGTCCAGCGGAACTGCACCTTCAGGTGGCCGAGGATGGCGAACACGTCGAAGTGGCTCACGTGGTTGGCCATGTACACTGCCGGTCCCCGGGGGATGTTCTCCTCCCCCCTGATGACCACCGGGCACCCGGCGCACCACAGGGAGAACCTGGCCCAGGCGCGTGCGTTGAGGTGCTGCAGGTCCCCGCTTCTGCAGAAGAAGGAGATGATCAGGTGGGGGATGATCACCGCCAAGATGTAAAGATACGACCCGAGTGCTGTCCGGAGCGTCCAGTACATGGGGGAACTTTTACAGAACTTTTACAATGATGTCAAAGGGCCGGTGTCAGGTCGCAGATGGTGCCGGGATGATCCGGGACGCAGGCGCCTCAACGCCTGGTCAGGGTGTTCATGAGGTCGTCCAGCATGTCCTCGCGGGAGCTGATGGCCTCCAGGATGGCCTGGAACCCGTGCCGTGCCCGCATCATGTCCGTGATCTCCCTGGCCAGGTCGGTGTTGGACTGCACGTTCCCGTTCGTGTCCAGGGGGGCCGGCTCGTCGGAGCGGGTGGTGGACACATCCACGGCACCTTCTGCGGAGGCGGTCAGCGTGGTCCGCAGGGCCTTGTAGCCGGGGGTGTTCATGTTTGCCACGTTGGACGCGGCGTTGGCCTGCAGGATCTCGTGGGCACGCAATGCGGACAGCAGAATGGAGGACATGGTCATTCTCTCCCTTGAATACGTATCGGAGAGACGGCTATAATCTTGAGTATGAGAAAGCCCGGCCTCCTGCAGAAGCTGATCCTGTCCTATGTGATCTTCGTGATCGTCCTGGCCGGAATCACCCTGGTGCTCTTCATGGTATCCTCCCGGGTGAGCACGCTGAGCACCAGGATATACCTGGTGGATTACAAGAAGAAGGAGATCACCGACAAGCTCATCGCGAACCTCATTTCCATCGAGGAGACCGGCAAGCAGTACATGCTCCTCCAGAACGACTCCTACCGCGTCATACTTGAGCAGCAGGAAGCGGACATCGCCCAGGCCTGGGAGAACCTCTCCGCCAGGGGCATGTATTACGACGAGCCCGAGCGGAACATGGTGGAAAACGGCAAGGGCCTGTGGATGGCTTACGTGAGTAGGTTCCATTCCCAGCTCAGGGAGCTCCCGGGGCGACCGGAGGCCCTGGAGCAGGTCTTCGACCGCAACAGCCGGGAGATCGACGGCGTGGTCGCCGTGGCCCGATACATCAACCGCGAGGCCATCGACCGGCTGCGGAATCACATCGCGTACCTCAAGGACCTGGGGGACGAGATCATGGCCTGGACCTGGTGGGCCCTGGCCGTGGGGCTCTCCATCGGCCTCATCGTGCCCGTGCTCATCTACATGAGCGTCACGAGAGACCTGAAGCGCATCAGGGGAGGCATCAGGCACGTCGCCGAGGGTGACTTCGCCTATCGCATCAACCTCGAGTCCACGGACGAGCTGGGCATGCTCGCGGAGGCCTTCAACAACATGGCCCTCCGGCTGAAGGAGCTGGACGACATGAAGTCCGAGTTCGTTTCCGTGGTCTCCCACGAGCTCAAGACGCCGCTCACCTCCATGAAGGAGGCGGCGAGCCTGCTCCTGGAAGGACTGGCGGGCGCGCTCACCGACAAGCAGCGCCGGCTGGTGGAGATCATGGCCCAGGGCATCAGGAGGCTCCTGAACACGGTTTCCGAACTTCTGGACATGTCCAGGATCGAGGGCGGACTGGTGGTGCTCAACAGGGAGGCCCACGACATGAACGCGGTGGTCTCCTCCTTCATCTCCGAGATCAAGCCCGTCGCGGATGCAGGGAATATCGGCATTGCCGTGAAGTATGCCCCTGAGAGCTGTATGGTCATGGTGGACAGGAACAAGATCCTGCAGGTCTTGACAAACCTCACACACAATGCAATCAAGTACTCACCCGAAGGGGCCATGGTGGAGATCAGGGTCAGGAATACCGACGGGAATATCATCACTGAGGTCGAAGACCACGGCAAGGGGATCCCCGAAGAGGACCTTCCCCGTATCTTTGAGAAATTCTACCAGGCAAGATACACCCGGGGCCATGGAGGCATAGGCCTTGGTCTTGCGATCTCCAGGGGGATTGTAGATGCGCACGGTGGGAAGATGTATGCGCACAGCCAAGTGGGCCAGGGCAGTGTCTTTGCCTTTCATCTGCCTTGCGCTCATGGGCATGGTGCTCTTCCAGGGGTGTGCGAAGGACCTGCTCTCGACGAGGATCAACGCCGCTGAAGAGAAGCTCGCCCGCGGCAAGGCATCAGATGTGAATCTCAAGGAAATGAATCCCGTCCTGCCTCCGTCCCTGGCGGCGCGCCACAAGCTCGCCCTCATCATGGACTCCCTCGTCAGGGGCGACTTCACCTATGCAGCCGTCAAGGCCGAACTCCTTTCCATCAGGGACGGAGCCCTCACGCCGGGCCACCTCAGCGTGGAGGCCGGCTACCTCCTCACCCTGGTGGAGAAGATGGAGAAGCTGGACAAGGGCGCCTCGAAAGCGAGGGAATGCGCAAGGGAAGGCGAAGAGCTGAAGAAGGACCTGGATCAGTCCAGGAGAGAGGCCGAGACCCTGAAGAAGGAGAACGACGAACTCAAAAAGGAAGTGGAGCTCCAGGTTTTCAAGCTCAAGAAACTGGAGGAGATCCACATCGACTCCGTCAAGCGGAGAGGAAAGCAGTGACGCAGCAGCACAGGATACTCATCATCGACGACGAACCGGACATCGTGGAGGTCCTCGTTGCGAGGCTCGAGGCCATGGGGTTCAACACGGTTGGTCATACCAAGGCGGCACGGGCCCTCGAGGCGCTCAGGAAGGAGGATTTCAGTGTCCTCATCACCGACCTCAAGATGCCCGACATGGACGGCATGGAGGTGCTCAAGGAGGCGAAGAAGATCGATCCGGACATCGAGGTCATCATCTTCACCGCCCACGGCTCCATCCAGGGTGCCGTCCAGGCCATCAAGGAGGGCGCGGACGACTTCCTCGTCAAGCCCTTCGAACCCATGGAGCTGGTGACCAAGCTGGAAAAGGCCATCGAGAAGCGCGGCCTCAAGCAGCGGGTGCGCTACCTGGAGCGGGAGATCGGGGAATCCCTGAACCAGCACATGTACGCCGAGAGCTCTGCCATGCAGAACGTGCTCTCCCTGGTCCGCCAGGTGAGCGGATCGGACGCCACCGTGCTCGTCCTGGGCGAATCGGGGACCGGCAAGGAGCTCATCGCGCGGATGCTCCACCACGAGAGCAGGCGACGCAACGGCAAGCTCGTCATCATGGACTGCGGCGCAACACCCCCCACCCTCATCGAGGCGGAGCTCTTCGGGTACCAGCGCGGCGCGTACACAGGGGCCGTGAAGGACAAGAAGGGCATTATCGAGGAGGCCGACGGCGGCACGCTGTTTCTGGACGAGATCGGGAACATCTCTCCCGAGATGCAGACCAGGCTGCTGAGGGTTCTGGAGAACGGGGAGTTCCGGAGGCTGGGCGAGCTGGATCAGCGCCACGTGGACATCCGGGTCATCGCGGCCACCAATGTCGACCTCAAGGCCAAGGTGGAGAAGGGCGAGTTCCGGGAGGACCTCTTCTATCGCCTCAAGGTCTTCACCATCACGTTACCGCCGCTTCGGGACAGGAAGGAGGACATTGCCGGCCTGTCCCAGGTCTTCCTGAAGGAGTTTTGCCAGAAGACCGGCAAGAGGGTCAGCGGGTTCAGCCGGGATGCCATGGACATGCTCCTTGCCCACCACTGGCCGGGCAACGTCCGGGAGCTGAAGAACATCGTCCATTCGGCCGTTGTGCTGTGCAAGGGGGAGACCATCACGCCCGAGGACATCATGCCGTCGGGAATCCTGGAAGGTCCCGGCCCGAAGGCCGTGGAGGAGGATCTGAACCCCCTGGAGGCGCAAGAAAGGGCCATGGTGGTGGATGCCCTGAAGAAGGCGAACTGGGTGCAGAAGGACGCGGCCCGGATCCTCGGCATCTCTCGCCGGGTCATGCACTACAAGATCAGGAAGTTCAACATCGAGCTGGAGAAGGGTCAGGCATGAAAGGGACCATGCATCCGGAGGACGCGCCGTGCTGATCGTAATGCACCACAAGGCGACGGATTCGCAGATCGACGCGGTCATCTCCGCGGTGGAGCGGATGGGGCTCGTGGCCCAGCCCATTCCGGGGAGCGAACGGACCGCCATCGGGGTGCTCGGGAACAAGGCCTATGTGGACGACACCAATATCCGGGACCTCCCCGGGGTCAAGGAGTGCATCCACGTCTCCAAACCCTACAAGATGGTCTCCCGCGACTTCCAACCCCGCAGCACCGTCATCAGGGTCTCGGGGCACGAGATCGGCGAGGGCAGGCGTCCCGTGGTCATCGCCGGGCCATGCGCCGTGGAGAGCGAGGAACAGATCCTCAGGACAGCCAGGGCGGTGAAGGGCGCGGGCGCGGATTTCCTGCGCGGAGGTGCCTTCAAGCCCAGGACGGGCCCCCACACCTTCCAGGGCCTGAAGGAGGAGGGCTTGAAGCTCCTGGCCCTGGCCAGGGAGGAAACCGGCCTGCCCGTGGTCACCGAGGTGATGAGCCCTGACACTGTGGGCCTCGTGGCGCGCTATGCGGACATGCTCCAGGTCGGCGCCCGCAACATGCAGAATTTCGACCTTCTCCGTGAGCTCGGGAAGATCCGCGCACCGGTCCTGCTGAAGCGCGGCATGAGCGCCACCATCGAGGAGTTCCTGGCTGCGGGGGAATACATCTATGCCGAGGGGAACCACAACGTGATCCTCTGCGAGCGCGGCATCCGCACCTTCGAGACCGCCACCCGCAACAGCCTGGACCTCTCCGTCATCCCCCTGATCAAGGAGTTCTCGCACCTCCCCGTCATCGTGGATCCCTCACACGCCACGGGTCGGCGGAGCCTGGTACCGTCCATGGCCAAGGCAGCCCTCGTGGTGGGCGCCCACGGGGTCATGGTGGAGGTTCATCCCGAACCTGAGAAGGCGCTGTCCGACGGCCCGCAGTCGCTGACGATCCCCGGATTCGAGCGGCTCATGGAGGAAATCAGGAAGCTCGAAGGCTTCCTGGGGTATTAGCGGTACGGGCGGCTATTCCTTCTTGTCCATCTTCCGGTACAACGTCCGGGTGGAGATGCCCAGCAGCTTGGAGGCCAGTCCCTTGTCGCCCTTGGTGCGCCGCAGGGTCTCCTCCATGAGGATCTGCTCCACCTCTTCCAGGGGCGTGCCCAGGGGGATGGTCACCGACTCCATGGCCGGAGCGCTGGCGGTCTGGATCTGCGCGGGCAGGTCGTCCGGGCCGATGATGCCGTCGCGGTCGAGCACCACGCTGCGTTCGATGACGTTCTCCAGTTCGCGCACGTTCCCCGGCCACTCGTAGCCCAGCAGGATCTCCATGGCCTTGGACTCGATGCCCTTGAGTTCCTTCTCGTTCTTGCGTGAAAAGCGGTTGATGAAGTGCTGGACCAGGTTGGGTATGTCTTCCCTGCGCTCCCGTAAGGGGGGGATCTGCAGGGCGATGACGTTCAGCCTCCAGTAGAGGTCCTCGCGGAACTGGCCCTTCTTGACCAGGTCGGCAAGGTCCTTGTTCGTGGCCGCGATGATGCGGGTGTCCACCTTGATGGTCTTGTTGCTGCCAAGGCGCTCAAAGGTCTCCTCCTGGAGGATACGCAGGAGCTTCACCTGCACGGCCTGGGGCACCTCCCCGATCTCGTCCAGGAAGATGCTCGACTTGTCGGCAACCTCGAAGCGGCCTTCCTTCCTGCCCGCGGCCCCGGTGAAGGCGCCCTTTTCGTATCCGAACAGCTCGGATTCGATGAGGGTCTCGGGGATGGCCGCGCAGTTGACCTTGACCATGGGCCTGCCGGAGCGAGGCGAGAGCCTGTGTATCATGTCGGCGATCACCTCCTTGCCCGTACCCGACTCGCCCATGATGAGGACCGTGGCCTGGCTGGGCGCCACCTGCTGGACGACCTCCACGAGCTTCTTCATGGCAGGGCTCGCGGTCTCGAAGAGCGGGGCTGCTTCCATGGCCTCGATGCGCTCCTTCATCTTCACGTTGTCCATGGTGAGGATCTGTTTCTCGATGGCCTTCTGGACGGCCTTCAGGATGTCCGCCTTCTTGAAGGGCTTGGTGATGTAGTCGTAGGCCCCCTGCTTCATGGAGTCCACCGCGGTGTCCACCGATGCATAGCCCGTGATCATGATGACCTCGGTGTAGGGGGAGATGGACTTGCAGACCTTGAGCAGCTCGAGTCCGTCCATGCCGGCCATGCGGATGTCCGAGATGAGCAGGTCGATGCTGTTCGACCGGATGGCCTTGAAGGCCTCCTCGCCGTTGGAGGCGGTGAGGACCTCGTACCCCTCCTTTTCCAGGATCTTCTTCAGCGACTGGCGGATGCCGATCTCGTCGTCCGCCACCAGGATCTTTTTCGTCAGGCTGTTCACGGCTCGAAGGGGTCCTTTTTCAGGGTCTCGATGGTGAGTTTCGTGGTCCCTCTGGTAACAGAGACCTCCTGGAAAGCTGCCTTGCCCCTGGTCGCAGGGGCGTACACGAAATATTTCCCCGGCACCACTGGGTCCATGGTGGCGGTGAGCTTCTTGGGCTTCACCGATGCCCTGTAGCGCACCGAGGTAGTTTTCAGGTCCGATGACCTGCTGCGGAACTCGTCCAGGCTTCCCTTTGTCTCGCTGGCAAAGACCTTCTTCGCACGGGCGAGGGCCTCGGTCTTCCGGGTGTGGCTATCCCTCGCCTCCTGTGCTGCTGACCGGTATGCCCAGAGCTGCCCGGCAAAGGCCTCGCTGACGTCCATGATCTTTGACTGGCCCTTGTATCCCTTCTGGGAGACGAAGTGGATATCCGTTATCTGTATGGAGAAACCCGCCGGCATGGACGCCTTGATCTGCTTGATCTCATTGCCCTTGAGCTCGCTCAGGAAGAAGGAGAAACGCTCCGGGTCTCCACCCTGGTTGGAGAGACTCTCCCCCGGACCCAGTCCGTAGATGAGGGTTCTCGGGTTGAGGAACTCCATGACCAGGGACGAAGTGATGGGCAGGTTCAGGGCGCCGACCTGGGGCTTGTACGTGATGTCGCTGATGATCCTGTTGGATCCGTTGTGCACCGTGTAGACGAAGGCGATCTCGCCGAGGGCGGATTCAGGTGTTATCTGGTCATCTGCCGAATGGATGGTCAGCGAGATGTCCCTTATGTACTGCTTCCTGAGGGCCTCGATCTGGTCAGCATAGGCCTTTTCCGCGGAGGTGATGGCCGCAGTTGCCTGTGCAACCTCCCTTTCGAGCCGGTCCACCTGGGTGCGCTCGCTGGAGTCCTTGAGCTGGATCTGGAGTCGTTCCCTGAGCAGGTCGAGCACTGCGGCCGTTCCCGCAGACAGCAGGCGCACCTCCGAGATGCCCTGGGGCACCGCCACCACGACCCGTGCGGCATGGATGTCCGCTGGCAGCAGGAGCATCAGGCAGATACACGGCCAGAGCAGTCTCATGAGCCCGCTCCCTCGGAAGCATGCGCCGTCTCCTTGTGGAAGGGGAAAGAGACGATGAAGGTGGATCCTGTGCCCTTCTGGCTTTCCACATCCACCCACCCGTCGTGGGCGTTGGCGATGTACTGGACGAGGGCCAGACCCAGTCCGGTGCCGTTGTCCTTGGTGGTGAAGTAGGGGTCAAAGATCCTCCGTGAGATCTCGGGGGGGATACCGTATCCGGTGTCCTTGACCAGGAGCAGCATATTGTCCTTGATTCCCATGAGGGAAAGTTCCAATGAGCCTCCCGACGGCATGGCGTCTTCCGCGTTCTTGATGAGATTTATCAAAAGCTGCTTGAATTGTCCACGGTCTATCAGTATGTTCGGGAGCTTTTCCGGGCAGGTTATGACGGTTTCGATGTTCCTGCGCTTGAGCTCCGGCATGAGCATGGCGACAATGGACGAGACCTCGCCGTGGGGGTTGACGAGCTGCTTCTTGGGGTGGGGGAGCCGGGCATAGGAGAGGTATTCGTCGGTGACCTGGGAGAGGCGGTCGATCTCGCCCTCGATGATCTTGAGAAGCTCCAGGGCCTCTTCGTTCTTTTCCATCTCCCTGAGCTCGTCCTCGAGCAGTTCGGAGTGCAGGAGCACCGAGGTGAGCGGGTTGCGGATCTCGTGTGCCACGTGGGCGGACATCTGCCCCACCGCGGCGAGCTTTTCCGCCTGGATGAGCTTTTCTGTCAGCGCCTTCTTCTCCGTGATGTCCACAGCGTACTGCACCACATAGTCCACCTCGCCTTCGGAGCCGAACAGCGGTATGGCGCTGATGTCGAAGAAATATGGCTTCCCGCCGATGTCCATCCGGGTGTCAAGCTGCGTCACGATCTCACCCGTCTTGAAGCACTGCTCCGCGAGCCTGGTGTGGCAGATGCGCTCTGACTCGGAGAAGTCCAGCGAGCAGTGCTTGTCTATGACGTCTTCCCGCCTGAGCCCGTACAGGTCGCACAGGCGCTGGTTGATGTCCGTGATGGTGAAGGCCGCGTCGATCATGACCAGGTAGTGGGGCACGCCGTTGAAGATCGTCTCCATCCGCTTGTGGGCGACAAGCACCTTGTCGGCCCAGATGTTCCGTTCCGAGGCGGCCGCACGGGCCCTGTTGATCCTGAGCATGGTTATGGTGGCGATGAGCACGAACCCGATGCTCACCGAGCCCAGCACCAGGGTGTTGCGGAAGGTGCCCGACATGAGCGAGATCACCTCGCTGTACGGCGAGGTGGCAATCGTGACCCACCGCCTGTTCAGGAAGTGCACGGACGAGAAGGCCAGGAGCTTCTTCACCGGTTCGGGGTCAGGATAGTTGGGGAAGGTGAACTCGTACATGCCGTCGTTCTTCAGCTCCATGGCCTGCCTGATCTCCTCCACCCCGGAGATCTTGACCCCGTTCTTCTTCAGTCCGATGATGAGGTCGTTCAGGTTCAGCCCGATCCACTTGGGGTTGGGGTGGAAGAGCACCATGCCCGTCTCGTCCAGCATCCAGACATAGCCCGACTTGGACGGCCGTATGGGGGCCACGTAGTTGACCGTGATGTTGGAGAGGTCTATGGCGCACCCGATGACACCGTTGAACCTGCCGTCTTTTCCCTTGAGCGGAAACGAGATGATGAAGGTCTCGAACCTGCCCGGTATGTCGTAGTACTGCTCTCCCCCTACCAGGATGATGTCCGAGACAAAGGGCACGCCCAGTTCCTTGGCCACCCGGAAATAGGTGCGGAAGCTGAAATCCTTTCCCTCCAGTCCGGGCAGGAGCTGGTGCGGGTGGTGAATGCGCATGACCCCGTCCTTGTCTTCCCAGAAGACGAACACCACCTTGTTCTTCAGCGACGAGTACGCGTTCTGCACCGCGGTCCTGATGGCATCAGGGTCGCCTTCGGCCACTCGCTCGATGTGGGTGGTGAGGCTGAGGATGTTCGTGATGTCGTGCATGTACTGCTCGATGCCCGTGGCAGTCTGGCGCGCCAGCAGGCCCTGCTCTCGGTTGAACTGGGCGGCCATCTCCCGCTCCACCCCCCGGTAGGAGTACAGGGCGAAGACGATGACGAAGCCGAGCACCACGAAGCTCCCCAGCCAGATGATGATGTCCCACTTCGTTTCCTTGAGTTCGATGGTGTGGCGTTTCGTTACCCTCACCCGCCGTATGGTCTCATCCGACATAGGTATCTTCCTGAATGGACCGGGGAATCCGGTCTTGCTTGTGCTGGAGTTCCTCGAAATCCAGGGCGAACAGGGGGCTGATCTCCACGAGGACGCCCGCGGGCACGTCCACGCCCATCCTTCCCAGCCATGAGGCATGCAGGTTGCTCTGAAGCTGTCGTGAGCTCACCAGGGAGTCGGTCCCGGTCATGTTCTTCACCGGCGCGAACTCCTCTTCCCTGGCCACCTCGAGGGTGACGCTCCGGCGTGCCAGGGGCAGGGCGTCGAAGATGAACGACTCGAACTTGATGCCGTCCATCCGGGTTGGATTGCCCGCGGCGTCGAGCCCGACGATCTTCTTGGCTGCCCGATGGAAGGGCAGCTCCGTGCCCCGGGACGTGACGGTCTCGGCGAAGTCCCTCCGGATCATGTGGACGGCCATGTTCCCTGCCCAGTAGAGCATGTGGCCCCTGTGGTCCGTGGCATAGCGGACCTCGTCGGCCATGTCGCTGTATTCGAGCAGGCACGTCCTGCCCCCCTGTTTCACGATCACCCCCACCCGTTCGTCATAGGACGCCTTCCTCACCACCTTGGTGGACATCTGTGCCCCGTTCGCGCTGTGCAGGCCGATGAACAGGGGGTCACACACCTTCACCAGGGGGTTGTCCACCTGGAAATAGAAGATCTCCTCGATGCCGAGAGATGCCATGAGGCCGAGACACCCGTTGTCCCGCAGGGCGCGGAAGGTGCCTCCGTGACCGTCGGGATTCATGAAGACGCCGCCGGTTTCGCTGAGGATGAACCTCCCCTCGGGGGTGACGGAGGGGAGCATGCCCTGGACGAAAAAGTGAACGTTCTGGCTGCCCAGGCCGAAGAAGCCCCTTTCCTGGAAGTAGGTGCGGGTGGGGGCGTCGTTTTCCCGGGAGGTCATGATGAACAGCGGGACGGCGTGCCCGAAGCGCCTTCTCAAGGCCAGGATCTTCTCGGCGAACAGGCAGAACAGGCTCTTCCCCCTCACCGGGGTGACCTCCACGACCCCCTTGGGTGCATCAATGCCCAGGCGGGAACCCTGGCCTCCTGCCACGATGACGGCAGCCACCCTGCCGGAGGCCAGCAGATCACTGCCCCTGGAGACTGCTTCTTTCGCCTCGGCAGAGGATGCGAAGGATGCAGGGATGATGTCGGCGGGCTCCACCTCCCCCCCAGGGGGCGTATAGAGCGAATCTCCGCGCACGAGCCGGGACACGAGATCCAGATCCACCCCCACGAGGTCCCTCTCGATCAGTTCCCGCCGGGACCGGTCAGCCTCCCCCTCGAGGAGTCTTGCGATATGATCCTGTCCCAGCTCTCTTAGCCTTTTCGCGAGCATCGAGAATCTCCTGTATGCGTTTTTCGAACCCAGCGCCTTTCGGGCGGTAGAGCTCCGCTGAGTCGATCCCTTCGGGGAGATAGTTCAGGGTGAGAGCGCCCTCCGGGTCGTCGTGGGCATAGACGTACCCCTTGCCGTAGCCGAGTTCCTTCATGAGCCTGGTCGGGGCGTTGCGGAGCGCCATGGGCACACCTGGGGTTCCCGTGTCCCGGATCAGACGCTTGGCGTTCTTCTCGGCAAGGTACACAGCGTTGCTCTTGGGGGCGCAGGCGAGGTAGACGGCGGTCTGGTACAGGGCGATCTCCCCTTCCGGGCTGCCCACGAAGGTGAATGCCTCCTTGGCGCTCACCGCCATGCGCAGCGCGTTCGGGTCGGCCATGCCCACGTCCTCGGAGGCGATCCGGATCATCCGGCGCAGGATGAAGAGCCGGTCCTCCCCAGCCTCCAGCATCCTTCCGAGCCAGTAGATGCTTGCGTCCACGTCGCCGGCGCGCACGCACTTGTGGAAGGCGGAGATGAGGTCGTAGTGGTTCTCGCCGGTCCGGTCGTGGTACAGGGGCCGCTCCATGAGACCCTTGAGGTCGTCCAGGTCGATGTGCTTCGCCTCGATGGCGTCAAGGGCCAGCTCCAGCATGTTCAACGCCGCCCTGGCATCGCCGTCCGCGGCCCTTGCCATGGCTGCGATGCAGGGGGGCGATACGGTCTTGCCCAGGGATGCGACGATTTCGTCGCGTGCCATGGCCCGTTGCAGGATCTCCTCGATGATGGACGCGCCCAGTGCCTTGAGGACGATGACCTGGGTTCTGGACAGGAGCGGTGAGGTGATGGCGAAGGAGGGGTTCTCCGTGGTGGCGCCGATGAGGATGATGGCGCCGTTCTCCACGAAGGGGAGCAGTGCGTCCTGCTGGACACGGTTGAAGCGGTGGATCTCGTCGATGAAGACGATGGGCTTCTGCAGTGCCTTGTCCGCCATGCCGGTGACTCGTCTGATCTCCTGCACCCCTGCGGTGACGGCATGGATGGTGACGTATGCGTCGGGATAGAGCCCCTCGATGATGCCTGCCACGCTCGTCTTGCCCGAGCCCGGCGGGCCCCAGAGCATGGCGGAGCGGAACGCTCCCCGGGAGAAGTCCCTGAGCAGGGCCTTGGCCTCTTCCTGCCCCAGGAGGTCCTCGACGGCCCTGGGCCTCGCCCTGAATGCGAGAGGGGGAACCTGCGTGTGCATGCCATGTTCTATACCATGAATCCGGGGCGTATAGGAAAAAGAGAATCCCCGGCATTTCCCCCTTAAGTCATCCCGGAACGTGACGATAGAGAATACTAGGTTCTTCAAGATTCATTCCCCGTAGAACCTCCTCATATGTTCGCAGGTCAATCGCTGGCCTGCTTTTTTTTTGCCCTGCAGGGGGTGCAATGGCAGTTCAGAATGGAGGAGTGGATGGATCCCGGGGGAGATGCGGTGAGGGTGAAAGGCCCGTGGCCTAGCGTTTCGGGGGGGCCTTCTCGGGGGTGGCGTCTTGCCCGGCTTCCAGGCGTCTTCTCCTCAGGGCGGCATCGGGGTCGTCAGTCGCCTCGGGGGCTTCGCCTTCCCCGGCAGTCTCTTTCCGTGCGCTGTGTGCCTGGGTCTCCCTGAGGATCAGGGCCTCAAAGTTCCTGGCGTCCCTGAAGTGGGGGTTGATCTCAAGGGCCTTCTTCAGCCATTCCATGGCGCTGTCCAGGTCCTTCTTGTCGTAGTACAGGCGCGCCACGTTGAAGTGGAGGTGCTCGTCTGAAGGCGAAATGGCGATGGCTTTCAGGTAGTTCGCCAGGGCCTCCTCCACCATGTTGGCCTTTCTCAGCTCGATGCCGAACTCGTTGAAGATGTGCTTGTTGTCCTCCTCGAAGATGGCGTCGATCTCGGAGAGCTTCTGGAAGACGGCCTTGGCCTTTGCGGTATCGCCCATCTCCATGTACAGGGTGCCGATGCCGAAGTTGGCCCTGATGCTCTCCGGGTCCACCTTGAGGGCATTGGTGTATTCGAATTCGGCGGAGAAGAGCTCGCCGCGGGACCGGTGCTTCTCGGCGATGGCCACGTGGCGGTCGTGCTCGGCCTCCTCCTTGGACTTGACGCGGTAGTTGGGATCCAGGGTGTACCGTTTGAGGAACTCGTCGTAGGGCAGTTCGATGACGATACCCGTGGGATTGCCGTCGTTCCCCAGGAAGGTGAGCTTGACCTTCTCCTCGTCCACCTGCTCCGCCCGGCAGTAGTTCTTCACCTTCTGGGTCTTCTGGGTGTGACCCGTGCCCAGGGTGATGGTGGATTCCTCGTAGAACACCCCCTGGATCTTCTTGAGATAGCGCGATCGGTCCATATACTCTGGAGTATCGGTTTTCACCGCGTGGAAGTTTATACCTGAAAACCCTTCGATACGGCCGTGGTTGACGCGCGGCCGCAGAATGTGGCAACCCTAACCGTGGAAGATGTCGGCGTGAAAGGGGGCGTCATGCAGTCACTTGGATTCATCGGCGCAGGCAACATGGCCGAGGCCATCATCTCGGGGCTCATGAAGAAGGCATTGATCCGGGCCGAAGGAGTTGGGGTGTTCGACATTCGGCCTGAACGCATGGAACACCTGCAGGCCACATTCGGCGTGGGCACGCACGCCACGGCCCGCGAGGCAGTGAGTAGCCGGGATGTGGTGATCCTGGCGGTGAAGCCCGACCAGATCCTGAAGGTGCTCGCCGACCTGAAGGACTCCCTTTGTGGAAGACTCGTGGTGAGCATCGCCGCCGGGATCACCCTGAAGGCCATATCCCAGGTCCTCGGCGCTGACGCCAGGGTCGTCCGGGTCATGCCCAACACCCCGTGCCTGGTCCTGGAGGGGGCCTCGGTCATGGCTGCGTCGCAGGCGTGCTCGGATCAGGAGCGGCGCACGGTCCAGGAGATTTTTTCCGCAGTGGGCCTGTGCCTGGACATGGATGAGAAGCACCTCAACGCGGTCACAGCACTGTCGGGCTCGGGCCCGGCATTCTGCTTCCTGTTCCTGGAGGCGCTCTGTGACGGGGCCGTGAAGGCGGGGCTTCCCCGGGATGTGGCCTTGAGACTCGCAGCGGCAACCATGAGGGGGGCTGCCTCCATGGTGCTGGAACTCGGCAGGCATCCGGGCCAGCTCAAGGACATGGTGACCTCGCCCTCGGGAACCACCATCGAGGGAATCGGGGTCCTTGAGGCGAAGGGGTTCCGCTCGGCGGTCATGGAGGCCGTGGTGGCCGCGTACCGCAGGGCTGAGGTCCTGTCCGGGAATGCTTAGGCGGGAGCGGGAGATCTTTTCAGGTCACCTTGGAGTTCCTGATGATCTCCACGGCGTCTGCGGACGTATCCACCAGGGTGAAGATGCACCGGTCCTCGGGAAGGATCATGCCCTCGGATAGCATGGTATCGTTGATCCACGCCAGGAGCCCTGCCCAGTACTGCGACCCGATGAGAATGACGGGGAACGGCTTGATCTTGTCGGTCTGGATGAGGGTGAGGGACTCGAAGAGCTCGTCCATGGTGCCGAACCCGCCCGGGAAGATGACGTAGCTCATGGCGTACTTGACGAACATGACCTTTCGCACGAAGAAGTACCGGAAGTTGATGTGGATGGTGGTGTAGGGGTTGAGCTTCTGCTCGAACGGGAGCACGATGTTGAGCCCCACGGACTGGCCGCCCGCTTCGT
>Ga0116184_10001225_pt1 | contig 25525 bp, 31 predicted proteins | sample AD_JPNNA5_MetaG_FD_89886 | JGI IMG/M metagenome (GOLD analysis project Ga0116184, IMG submission 89886) | Active sludge microbial communities of municipal wastewater-treating anaerobic digesters from Japan - AD_JPNNA5_MetaG | ecosystem: Engineered > Bioreactor > Anaerobic > Digestate | place... | reverse complement strand
TTCATCGATGCCGTGGTCGGGTTGTAAAAGACAAAAAAGTCGTGCCCCAGCAGCTCCATCTGCTCAATGGCTTCCTCATCTGACATCGGCGTGACGTTGAACTGCTTCGTGCGAACGATCCTGGGCGCCGCCGCCTCCTCCTCGACCGGTGCCTCTGGCTCGGGCATCGCGGCACGGGCTCGCTGGCGCCGGCGAGCTGGCCGATCCTTAAAGCGCTCGATCTGACGCTGCAGCTTGTCGCGAACCTCGTCGACCGCCGCCAGGATATCGGCGCTGCGCTCCTCGGCACGCAGAATGGTGCCGTCGTTGTTCATGGTGACCTGCACCACGTGACGGTCCTGGTTGCTCTTGACTTTCTCGCTGGAGAGCTCGACGTGCACTTCGCCAATCATGGGGAGGAAACGGTCGAGTTTGCCGATCTTCTTCTGCACATAGTCCTTGAGCGGCTCGCTGACCTCCATGTTCTTGCCCGTGATGATTAGCTGCATCTCTCTGCTCCTTTCTTGCTGGGAATTCGAACACAGGAAGATGATGGCCAGACGCGGGCGGCGGTCGGTCGGCAGAGACTGAAGCGAAGGGGTGCTTGCTCATCTCGGTTTTATTCTACCCGTTTTCCGGTCAATTGTCAACGATCGAGCTCCCAGAAAGACCAGAACGCAAGTGCTGTGGCCAGCACTTGCGTTCTGCACAATCGAAGAAGCGGGGAGACAGGGATTCGAACCCTGGGAAGAGGCATTACCCCCTTCAACCGCTTAGCAGGCGGCTCCGATCGTCCACTCTGGCATCTCCCCTGGCCAGACACCTCATCAATCCTGCGGAGGGAGAGGGATTCGAACCCCCGGTGGGACGAGCCCACAACGGTTTTCAAGACCGCCGCAATAGGCCGCTCTGCCATCCCTCCGGCGCGGCGACGGTGCCTGTACGAACGCGCCAAGTATAAGCGAGTCAGTGGTACAAGTCAAACCAGGGTCAGCGAATGACGTCCACACCAGCCATATAGGGTCGCAAGACCTCTGGCACTACTACACTGCCATCCGCTTGCTGATAGTTCTCCATCACGGCAATGAGAGTACGCGGCAGTGCCAGCCCAGAGCCATTGAGAGTATGCATGTACTCGGGCCTGGCCCCTGGTTCGCGACGAAAGCGCATGTTACCGCGCCTGGTCTGAAAGTCCGTGCAGTTGGAGATGCTTGACACTTCCAGCCATTCACCGCAGCCAGGCGCCCACATCTCGACGTCGTACTTCTTCGCCGCAACAAAGCCGAGATCGCCCGTGCACATCAGAATGACGCGGTGCGGGATACCCAGCAGCGTCGCCACCTCTTCCGCCTGACCCACCATCTTCTCAAACTCTTCGTAGCTGGACTCGGGCGTAGTGAACTTGAACATCTCAACCTTATCGAACTGGTGGCCACGCTTGATGCCCCTGACATCACGACCGGCGCTCATCTTTTCCCGGCGAAAACAGGCAGTGTAGGCCACATAGTTGCGCGGCAGGTCGGCCAGCAGTAGCGTCTCGTCGCGATGCAGGTTGGTAAGCGGCGTTTCCGCCGTGCCAACCCACCACAGGTTCTCTTCTGCATCGTGGTAGATGTTGTCGCGGAACTTGGGCAGCTTGCCGTCGACCCACAGGCAGTCCTCGCGAACCATGTAGGGCGGATAGATTTCGGTATAGCCGTGCTTGGACACGTGCAGGTCAAGCATCCAGGTGATCAGCGCCCTCTGGAGTCTGGCGCCCATGCCCTTGAGCAGGTAGAAGCGAGTCCCCGACATACGCACTCCGCGCTCGAAATCGATGATGCCCAGCGCTGGACCAAGGTCCCAGTGTGCCAGTGGGGTGAAATCAAAGTGGCGCGGCTCGCCAACCGTACGCACCACCACGTTTTCACGGTCATCTTTGCCCGGGGGAACCGACTCGTGAGGGATGTTCGGCACTTCGTACATCGCCGCGTTCAGTCTGGCCTCGACGTCCTTGACCTCCTCGTCCAACGCCCTGATTCGCTCGCCGATAGTGCGGCTCTGCTCTTTCAGTTGCTCAGACCCCTCTCCACCACGCAGGCGGCCAATCTCCTTGGACACCTCATTGCGCTGCGCCTTCAGCAGCTCTACTTCGGCGAGGATTCCACGGCGTCTCTCGTCCAGCCGGAGGATCTGGTCGATGGGCGCATCGCTGCCCAGCGAAGCCATCGCCGCCTTGACGAAATCGGGTTTCTCTCGTATCAACCGCAAATCCAACATCTCGCACCTCCTGAGGGAATAGAAACGCCCCCCTTGCCTCGAAAGGACGAAGGAGGGCGTTCGTGGTGCCACCTTTCTTTGCCCGGAAAGAACCTCCCGAGCCTCGCGGCCCGTTATCGGTGGCCAACCGGCAAACCAGGCCAGTGCGCCCGTTTGCGGCTCTGGAGTGGATTTCGACGCCGCTGGTTCGTCGCCTCCCACCCCCGGCGACTCTCTGCTGAACCCCACAGCGTCTACCTGTCTCCGTCAACGCCTCAAGGCCTATCCTAACATAGACCAGGTCCGTTTGTCAAACAGAACGCCGACAGCTTCCTAGTCGGGCACAACGAGAATCAGGTCGTCATCCGGCGCCGCCAGGAGCACCCGTCGATTGACCGGGTCGAAGGCAATGTCGGTGACGGCGTACCAGGCGCCGAGGTCGATTTCACGCACTCTGGTACTGGTCACGCCGTCGAACACATAGACCCTGTCCCCGTCATGAACATAGATCCTGTTGCGGCCCTCGTCGATGGCGATCAGGCCTGTTCGATTCAGGGTACCGAGCTCAACGTTGGCGGCAAGGCCAATGACCACCGTTGCCGTCTCGCCCCGCAGGTACAGACGGCCGGTCGCCGGATTCAAGGCCAGCCAGGGATCGTCTGGCCACCGTGCCATCTGGCTGGAGGTTATCCGGCCGAGCAGGTTTCCGCTAGCGTCGATGATCGCCACCTTGTGATCTCCCGAGTAGGCGGCATAGCCCAGACCGCTGGCAGGATTCACCGCCAATCCCAGGCTCTCATAGTGCGGGCTTACGCCAAGGTCAACGGAACCAATCAGCGTCTGGTTCGTGCCGTCAAAGACATAGACCTTGTCCTGCTGATCAACGAGCACCGCCGTTTCGCCCACGTACACCCTGTGATTCGCCGCGTTCACCGCGAGCTCGCTGATCTCATAGGGCCCCACCGGCAGCTCGCCCTGGAACGAGTTGTCACTGCACGAGAACACATAGAGCGGCTCTCCCCAGCCAGTATAGGCCCGACCGAGACCGCCATCGACTCGCACTGCGATTGGCGCTATGTCGAGCGGTCGGTTGGTCACCCACTGCAGATTGCTGAGGGTCAACACCGCCACATCCGATGCGCTCTCTCTGGCAACATAGAGCCGCCCATTGGCTGCGTTCACCGCCAGGCTTGCCGGACCTCCTGGCAGGCCCACCTTGACCACTGCGGGAGCCTGGCCCGTCGCTGTTGGCGTAGGCGTAGCAGTCGGCGGCACGGCCGATCCAGTTGCCGTAGGAGTCGCCGTCCTGGTGCCAGTGGGCGTCGCACTCGGCGCTCCTCCCGTTGGAGTGCGCGTGGCGGTAGCCTGCATCGTTGGCAGCGCTCTAACGTCAACTCTCTTTAGCAGCACCGGAATGCGCACCCATGCCGCCGGGGTGAACGGCTTCCACGTAGGCGACGGAGTCAGAGTGCGCGTGAGAGTCAGCGTACGAGTGGGCGTCCTGGTAATGGTCGGTGTGGCCGTCGGCACGACAACCGGATCGCCGGTTCGCAGCCGAATGGCCACGTCGGCGTGAAACCGCGCCCCGACATCGTTCCACGATCCAGGGCTACCATCATAGCTGTGAAAGGTACGATTCCACTGATACGGACTGAATCTATCGACCGGCAGAGGATAGTTCGTGGCCGCATTGGTGAACTGCACCACCAGGAACACATCCTTGCCGGCATAGAGCGCAAGGCTAGGATTGATCGGCACCGAATGATAGCCAGCTTCGTTGTAGGATAGGTTCAACTGGCTCCACAGCAAGCCGGTGGGGCTATTGCCGTCAAAGGTATCGTACACGTAGAGGTCGACGTCAGTCGTGGCATCGGTAGTCCAAAACTCGACCCGGGTTGCCCTGGTGTTTCGGGGCGGCGTAAAGGCGGCCAATCCCCAGTCTGTCTTGCTGCCAGCCCAGCCGACGGTGTCATTCATGCCTGCCTCATCGTAGTGAAGCAGACCGCCGGACGAGTCATAATTCATCCACGCCGAGACAAAGCCAGTATCCGTGCCAATCCTCGCCGAGCCATAGGCAATGGTGAAAAACCCACCGCTGCCCCAGCCCGCGCCCCAGCTATTCTTGACGATCCAGGCCCCTTTGCCGCCAGCGTGAGTCAGATTGTCGTCCCATCCAACAATGAGCACGGCGTGGTTGGTTGCCCGCGTGCCCGGGTAGTACAGCGTGTAGGACCCGTCATAGTTGTTGAACTCGGTATCCCACGCGTCGCCATTGCCGGCGTAGAGCGAGGTGTGAACCGGCCCCACGGCCTGGATGTACGCCTTGATGATGCTGGGATCAGGGATAGTGCTGCCATTGATCAGGCTCCACCCGAGCAGAGTCTTCTGATAGGGGCAGTCGGTCTTGCAGTTGACATCACTGGGTATGTATGGGTCGCAGGCCTCATTCACGGTGCCATAACGCGCATATTGATTGGCTACCACAGAGCAATTGGCGCCATCGCAGCTACCCACCGGCCAGCCCCAAGGGCGGTAGTCGTTCAACTCCTCCCAGAAGCATTCTTTCGCATTGTTCTCAGACCAGTCGAAAAGCCCGGCCCCGTCGATAAGCAACCGCGACTCAAAGGCCGCGTTGAGAGCAAACGCGTAGCATGCCCCGCAAGCACCCTGATCCTTCACCGGGCTGACCTTGCCCGTCTCACGCCAGTCCCAACGCGAAGGCAAAGCGGACAGGTCAACGCCAGCCGGGAGTTCTGCCTTGAGGTGAGACAGGTCTACCTGCATGGGCACGTAGCCAGCACGAGGGGGTCTGTCGGCCATCGGCACAGACACGATGGGCCCCCGATGCTCAATGGGGGCTAGGGCAGCTCCGCCTTGAGCCAGGCACGTTCGAGTCGACAGTGGGCTGAGCGACGCTACGATGAGCATCAGACAGAGGACAGGCACAACGACGCACCGGCGGAACATCGGCACGGTCTCCTTTCAATCCAGGCTGCCCCCGAAGGGAACCTACAACCAACCGGAGGATCTGCTCCGCGCACACGTGGGTTCTGACTCCCGCGGACCTAACGATTGTACCATCGCGGACGCCCAGCAACAAGCAAGCCCCTGCGGCATGATCAACTCCGCAGGGGCATGTGCCAGCCAGGTGCGAGCTAGACGATCATCTGCGCGAACTGTGCTCCCAGGCCCTCGAGTCCAACGATCAGGTCCGCCGGCAGGTTTTGCAGCTCGTTGCTGCCGCCCAAAGTTCTGGCAATGCACAGAATCTTGCCGATATGCTCTACTGTCAGTGTCAGATTGGCAGCGGAACGCAGGCTTTTGCCAACGGCCAGCAAGCCATGGTTTTGCAGAAAGGCGCCCGGCCAGTCGCCAATGCGCTCCAGCACCGCCTCGGCCAGCTCTGCGCCGCTCATGGCGAACGGCACGACCGGCAGTTTGGATACCAAGAAGGCATCAAAGCTAATCGGCGGAACGCATACTCCGCACACAGCCATCGCCGTTGCGTGGGGGGCGTGGCTGTGCACTACCGCTAACACCCCAGGCCGCGCGCGCATGATGCCAGTATGCATCGGAGTTTCAATGGATGGCTGGGTTCTGCCCTCCAGCATGTTGCCTTCCAGGTCGACCCGGATCAGGTCGTCGACAGTGAGGCTGCCCTTGAACATGCGCGTCGGGGTGATCCAGACGGTGTCTGCGCCTTCGATTCGCCCGCTCACATTACCGCCCGAGGGTGTCACAATGTCTGCCTGGAACAGCTCATTGGTGATGTCGACGATCTGCTGTTTGAGTGCAGCTTCCTGGTAAGCGATCTCTTTGCTCATGGTCTCTCCTGTAGAGTCACGTCCTGCGCTGCAGCCTGCCTGGGTTCGCGCAGATCAAAACCCGGCCAGACCTCGGGATTCAGCATATACAGCGGTTTCTGTCGGGCCAGCAACCTTTCGATCTCGGGCACCAGCACCCGGGTCTGGTGCACCGCCACCTCCGCGGTGTTCCCTCCAATGTGGGGCAAGGCCAGCACGTTGTCCAGTTTGAGCAGCGGGTGATCGGCCGGGGGCGGCTCCTGCGTGAACACGTCCAGGCCGGCACCGGCGATCTTCCCCTGCTGCAGAACCCGCACCAGTGCATCTTCGTCCGTCAGGGCCGCGCGTGCCAGGTTCAGGAAATAGGCAGTGGGCTTCATAAGAGCGAACTCGGCCTCGCCCAGCAGGCCGGTCGTTTCCGGGGTCACCCTGGCATGAAGCGAGACATAGTCAGACTCGCGGAGCAGGGTATGGAGATCGACTTGGCGTACGTTGTGGTGTGCCAGGACCTCGTCAGGCTGGTACGGATCAAAGGCAATGACCCTGGCTTCGAAGCCAGCCAGTCTTGCCGCCACCTTCTGACCCACAGCACCAAAGCCGATCAATCCGACCGTCTTGTCCCACAACTCGCTTCCTTGAAGACCAAAGTACACCTGCATCAACAGCAGCAGGGGATTCTCCGCTACCGCCGGGTCAGCCATCAGCTTCATGATCTGCGGTACTTTGCGCGCCAGCATGATCATCATACATACCGTCAAATCAGCCACCGCATCGGCGTTTCGCCCCGGCGTATTCAACACCAGTACCCCGTTGGCCGTCGCCGCTGGGACATCGATATTGACTGCCCAGCCACGACAGGAGACGACCACTTTCAATGACCGGGCCTTTTCGAACACCTCGGCCGTCACCAGGTCCGCCTCGGTGATCAGTATCTCAACACCGTGCAGCTTTTCGATCATCTCCTCGCCGGAAAGGAAGGCGTGCCCCTCCCTCATCGGTTCGTAGAGCACCTCCGCATGCTGGCGAAGTCTCTCCAGACCGGCTTCTTCGAGCGTGGCTGTGGCGAGTATCCTCATACCTGTCTCCAGACTCGGGCTAGAACAAACTTGGCACTTGCGCCAGTACCTGGCGGGTCCTCATCCATTGCCGATAATGCCCCTCATACTGACTCGCGTCGTCCCGCACTGGCTCTACTGTCCGTTCCGGCTGAGCCAGAGCGTGCATCCCCTGTTCAAAGTCACCGTACGAACCCGCGCCGACTCCCGCGCAGATCGCCGCGCCCAGTGCAGTTCCCTCTCGGAACCTGGGGACCACTACCGGCACGTTCATCACATTCGCCAGAATGTTCACAAAGAGCGCACTTTGCGTCGAGCCGCCGCAGGCGAACAGCCTGGTTACCGTGCGCCCGGATACTTCGCTGATCTGCTCCGCGTTGGCCCTGATAGCAAAAGCCATACCTTCGAGCTGAGCCCGCAAGAGATGGTAGCGGCTCTGCGAGTCACTGAGCATGCTGTAGGCGTTCATGATCAGACCACTGGTAACGCCCATCAGGTTCTTGGCGTCCATGATGTTCGAACCCAGGAAGGCCTGCACGCCATTCGCCCCGATGGGTGACAGCGCCGCTTCGGCGGACATGATCACGAACGGATCCTGGTCCTTTTCCTGTGCTTCAACGCACTCGGCGTGACAGAAGGTGTCTCGCATCCAGCGATAGATGATACCAGTGGCACCGGCGTTGCTCTCCAGAACCCAGCTTCCGGGCGGAATGAACGCCCCGGTCCACAGTCTGGTCTGAGGATCGATGATCACCTCGTTCAAGACCATCTGCACCGGCGTGGTGGTCCCGGCCACTGCCGCGATGTCTCCGTCGCGAATCGCGCCAGCGCCGATCACGCCGCACTGGGTGTCGGCAGCCCCGACAATCACCGGCGTTCCTGCTTTGAGTCCCGTCTCCTCTGCAGCACGCGCACTGACCTGGCCCAGCAGGTACCCGCCTGGTCTGACCGGAGGAAAGATCTCTTGCGGCAGACCGATGTCGGCGATGAGTTGCCTGTCCCAGTCGCCCGAGCGCAGATTGTAGACGGCCGTCTCGCTGGCGTTAGTTGGCTCGCAGGCTATCTCCCCGCACAACTGGTACAGCATCCAGTCGTTGATCATCAGAACGTGGGCGATGCGTTCATAGACCTCCGGGGCATTGTTCTTGTGCCAGAGCAGTCGGGCCGGCACAAAGATGAGGTTCAGATAGTGGCCAGAGACCTCATAGGCACGCTGGCCGAACTCGGACGCCAGCCCCATGCCTTCAACCAGCGCCCGTGCGTCCTGGTTCGGCCCAGCGTAGAGGACCTGTCCCCCTTGGTCGAGAAAGACAGCACCCTCGCGCTGACTGGTGGAGCTGACGGCGATGACTTGCTCGGGCTTGACGTTGCCTTTGCTCATCGCCTCACGAGCAGCTTCGGCCAGGCACTTCCAGTAGTAGGCGGCATCAAAGGCTCGACCGAGCGGAGCCAGGTCCTCGACCTCGATTTGCCCCCACTCGCGATAGGCGGAGAAAGCCTTGCGGCCGTTTGTGTCAATCAGGAAGCACCGGCCGGCGCCTGTACCAGCATCCAAAGCCATCAGGTACTGTTCAGACATAGATAGTCGAGCCTCCCTGTCTCCACAAGGGGCGCCGAGTGCTTGGCCGCTCTGTCTCACCAGGCTGAGCCGGCGGAACGCGACGCTCATCCCGTTCAAGTCCTACACTCGGCCCTGCACTTACGGACGGCTATTCTCCCTCAGCAATAGCTCTCCTCCTGACCGTGAAGCGGAAACGGCCCAGGCGGAAGGTCGATTCGGTGTATTCGATCACACCCCCGTCCCCGTCCAAGCTCGTGCGCTGGCAGTGCCAGACTGTGCTGCCCGGCTCGAGGTCAAGAGTCTGGCTCTCACCAGCGGTTGGCGGACCCGCCGCGTAAGAGTCCACCGACTCGCAAGGTGACACGCCGTATTGCTCCTTCAGCACTCGGTACAGCGATGCGTCAGTGAGGTCCTTTGTTGCGAGCAGGGGAAAGCGGTCGTACCTGAGGTGTGAGGTTTCAAGCGCAATTGGTTCGCCGTCGAGGATCCGCAGGCGGCGCAGCATGACCACCTTTGTGCCCGACGCCACCTGCAGCTCCTGGGCCACTCTCCCCCCGGCGGGGACGACTTCTTGCGCCAGGACGCGCGTCTCCAGGTGAGCGCCGTAGCTGACAGCCTCCTCAGTAAAGCTCCTCAGGATGTCCCTGACCAGCGTGACCTCACGCCGTGACCTGGCCACAAAGCTGCCTTTTGCACGTTTGCGTACAATCAGGCCATCTTTGACCAGTTCGGACAGCGCCTGCCGCACAGTCATGCGGCTCACCCCCAGTTGATCGCGCAGTTCGGATTCTGTGGGGAGCTGATCGCCTGCCTTGAGCCTGCCTCCCTCGATGAGAATGCGCAGCCCCTCATAGATCTGGATGTAAAGCGGAACATGGCTTGAGGTGTCAACTGATAGCTCCAACTGTGAGCCTCCTGGTCCGTGGTCCGCGCCAGGGGGTATGCCTCCCCCGCGTAATGTACGAACATTATGCACAGCGATACCAAAGCTGTCAAGAGACACGAATCTGGCATCAACACCAGAAACCGTAGCAGTTCCCGGTGAGCGTCTGCTCGCTCTCACCAGCGAGTCGTCCGCCTGCGGCCGTCCCGCCAGCAGGCAGTTCGCTGGGCACTTGGCATTCGTGCGTCGCTGCCAGGGCGAGCTACCCGGCTACGTCAGGACTCGATAGCACGCCGCATTTGTTCGATACCGACTCCCGACTGCGTCGTGCTCACGCTATGCGGCGGACGGGCGTTTGACTCTTGGACAATGAGGTGCTGCTGAGCTATAATGGCGCTCAGCACAATGAGGAGGCTGCTCCATGAAGAAGGACCTGCTGAGCCTTGCTGATCTCACCTCCGACGAGCTCTGGCACCTCCTGAACGTCGCCCAGGAGCTCAAGGATGAGTGGAAAGGCGGGGGCAATCAGCCAATTCTCACCGGCAAGACCCTCGCCATGATCTTTCAGAAACCGTCTCTGCGGACCAGGGTCTCGTTTGAGATGGCCATGCACCACCTGGGCGGAAAGGCAATGTACCTCTCCCCCGAGGAAATCCAACTCGGCAAGCGCGAAAGCGTTCCCGATGTCGCCCGCGTTCTGAGCCGCTTCGTGGACTGCATTATGGCCCGTGTGTTCTCGCACAACGACGTCAAGACCCTCGCGACATTCTCGCGCGTGCCCGTGATCAACGGATTGTCGGATTACTCGCACCCCTGCCAGGGTCTGGGAGATCTGCTCACCATTGTCGAACACAAAGGCAACCTGCGCGGCCTGAAACTGGCCTGGTGCGGTGATGGCAACAATGTACTTACCTCGCTGCTCTTCGGAGCGTCACGATTGGGCATCGATGTCTCAGTGGCCACCCCTGTCGGTTATGAGCCGCCCAGTGATGTGCTGGAGATTGCCTTCCGCTTTGCCCAGGAGCACAACTCGCAGATCGAAATCGGTCACAACTCCAAGATCGCCGCCCGCGGCGCTGACGTCATCTATACCGATGTCTGGACGAGCATGGGTCAGGAAGCAGAAAAAGAGCAGCGCCTGCGCGTGTTCCCTCCCTACCAGGTCAATGCAGCGCTCCTTGCCGAGGCCAAACCGGATGTCATCGTCATGCACTGCCTTCCCGCTCACCGCGGCGAGGAAATCACCGACGAGGTGGCTGATGGACCACACTCGGTTCTCTGGGATCAGGCCGAGAACCGGATGCACGCACAAAAAGCCGTCCTGGCAGTACTGCTGGCCAACAAGTGATCGTCTCGCGGCCCACCCCTGCCTGAACGCCAGCGCGGGAGGCGGCGGAGCTCGACGTGTCTGACATACTCTGGTTGATCACCCGAATGCGCCCCAGCGATGCGGTGGACATCCTTCTGGTCGCTTGCATCTTTTTCGCCCTGCTGTTGCTCATTCGGGGGACGCAGGCCATTCAGCTCCTGCGAGGAGTAATCATCTTTGTGGCGCTGGCCATCCTGCTCAGCAGCGTGCTGCGCTTGACTGCTCTTAGCTGGCTGCTCAAGAACGCCATCCCCGCGCTCCTGGTTTCCATCCCTGTCATCTTCCAGCCCGAACTTCGCAGGGCGCTGGAACGCCTCGGGCGCGCAGGGAACCTGATCGATCGCCCCATGCGCGAAGCGGCCGCCAACCGAACCATCACCCAGGTAGCACGAGCGGGGCGCATGCTCTCTGAGGCGCATCAGGGCGCACTCATCATCCTCGAGCGGACAACGGGACTACAGGCCTATGCCGACAGTGGCGTCCCCATCCATGCTCAGGTCTCGAGCGAACTCCTGTTGACGATCTTTTACCCTAACACCGCTCTGCACGATGGCGCGGTCATTATCCGCGAAGACCAGATCATTGCGGCAGCAGCGGTTCTCCCGCTATCCAGCGGCAGGCTCGCCGACCGCTATCTGGGTACGCGGCATCGCGCGGCCCTCGGCATCAGTGAGCAGAGCGATGCCATTGCGGTCGTGATCTCCGAAGAGACTGGCTCGATCTCTGTCGCTCACAATGGCAGGATGGTGCGACATCTGGACGAGAGTAGGCTGCGCAGCATTCTGCAGCGCCTCTACCGGCCCTACACCTCACAGTTCGACCTGGGAAGCTGGCTGCACGATCATCGCCGCGAGGAGGCCGACCAGGCAGGTGTGAAGGAGTTGCGGGGGTGATGGGCAGGATCTGGCGGGCCATCGCCTCGAATATCAGCTCTGCCTTGCTGGCATTGTTGCTGGCATTGGTATCGTGGCTGGCAGCCGTATATGAGAAATCGCCTCCGCGCACGGATGTGCTGCCTGGCGTTCAGCTCAAAGTGGTCAACCTCGGTGAGGGGCTGATCATCTCGAGCGAGGTGCCGAACGAGGTCAAACTGCAGTTGCGGGCCCTGTCCTCCACGTGGCAGCAGCTCAAAGCGGCCAGCTTTGACGCCAGCCTCGACTTGAGCGGGCTGGGCGTTGGAGAGCACGATGTCTCGATCAAGGTCGCTGTTGCTGACCAGAATGTCATCCTGCTGGCGGTTCAGCCGCCTCAGGTCACGGTTCTGCTGGAACAGACCGAGTCGCGTCGCGTCCGTGTGCGCGTCAAGCTCCTGGATGAGGAAGCTATCCCACTGGGCTATGTCTCACGGGTCCCGACGGTCACTCCCGAACAGATCACCGTCAGCGGCCCCAGCACCACTGTGGCCCAGGTCACCGAAGCAGTGGTCGAGGTCAGCCTCAAGAACGCGCGCGAGACGGTGATCAGGCAGGAGACCCCCAGCCTCGTCGACGCGCTGGGCAACCGAGTTCAGGGGCTGGGCATGTCGCCGGCATCGGTGACGATCACGGTTCAGGTCGAGCGTCAGGTGGGTTACCGCGATGTGACGGTGAGAGCAGTCACCGAAGGGACGCCTGCCTCTGGCTATTGGATCAGCAATATCACCGTTGAACCGTCATTGGTCACTGTATACGGCCAGCAGTCGGTCATCGAGGCCCTGCCCGGCTACCTGGACACGCAGACCCTGGACGTTCGGGGTGCGACGGTGGATGTCATCAAACGCGTTGCCCTGGCGCTGCCCGAGGGCGTGCTGGTGCTGGGAGACGGCGCCGGCAGAGAAGGCATCCTGGTCCGGGTCACTGTCGAACCGCTGCTGGGCGGCCAGACGATGCGCCGCGAGATCACGGTCAAGAACCTGCGTTCAGGTCTGTCCGCAACACCGTCGCTCACGCACGTGGATGTGATCCTCTCCGGGCCAATGCCAGCGCTTCAGCAGCTCAAGCCGGAGGACGTTCAGGCGGCACTCGACCTGTTGGGTCTGCCCAGAGGAACCCACAAGGTCATCCCAACCATCACTGTCCCTGAAGGCCTGGGGCTCGAAGTCAAGCGCGTTGTACCTGATGTGGTGGAGGTGGTAATCCAGTAACCGCTGGCGAGCCTGGCCCGAACCGCACTGCCCAACAAAGCAGGACCCCCGGCACTTTGATCCTAGTGCCAGGGGTCTCTTCTGTTCCAATCGAAGGAACTCGCTTTGTGCGGGAGTCGCCGCAGCGGGCGCTCGGGCACGCTGCTAACAGCAAGCTCCCGCAGGCCAAATAGCCTGCGGGAGCACTGATTGCTGACCACACACCGAGCAGCCAGGGTCCCGACGGACCTCTAGCGCTTGGTGTACTGAGGTGCCTTGCGGGCGCGCTTCAAGCCGGCCTTCTTGCGCTCCTTGGCTCGCGGGTCTCGAGTCAGGAAACCGCCCTGTCGCAGGGTTGGCTTGAGCTCTGGATTGGCCGACTGGAGTGCACGGGCGATGCCGTGTGAAACGGCACCAGCTTGTCCCGACACACCACCGCCGCTGACCTTGACCGAGACGTGAAACTGGCTCTGTGTGCTGGTAGCAACCAGCGGCGCGAGCACCGTGCTCACGTCGGCCTCACGCGAAAAATACTGGTCCATGGGCTTTTCATTGACCACGATCGCGCCCTCGCCCGGGTAGAGTCTCACGCGGGCGATGGAGGTCTTGCGTCGACCAGTTCCGTGGAAATACTTGCTTGACATTCGGCGATTCTCCTTGCAGTATCCTGCTGACTAGAGCTCGAGCAGCTCCGGTTTCTGCGCTGCGTGCGGGTGTTTGGGCCCGGCATAGACCTTGAGCTTTTCTACCATCTGGCGGCCAAGACGATTCTTGGGCAGCATGCCGCGAACAGCATGCCGCAGTACGCGGTCTGGATGACTGCGCAACTGCTCGCTCAGCAGAATGCTCCGCAGCCCACCCATATGACCAGAGTAGTTGTAATAGCGCTTCGTTTCCAACTTGGCACCGGTAACCTGCACCTTTTCTGCGTTCACGATGATGACGAAATCACCGTTGTCCACATAGGTGCTGTAGGTGGGCTTGTGCTTGCCACGGAGCACACGCGCGACCTGCGTAGCCAGGCGCCCGAGGGTCTTGCCCTCGGCATCCACTACGTACCACCGGCGCTCAACTGCCTCTTTCGATATCTGATGCGTCTTCACTTACCGACTCCTCCTGACGTTCACCTTCCACATCGGGATGTCCGCCGTTCCGGCAGGCAAGTCCGAACTACCTAGTAGTTGACCTGGACCAGGCACAGACCTTGCGGCGGCGCGTCCACCGCCGGGGTTCGCCTGCTCCTCAGCGATAACAGCCCTCGGAAGTCATCCTCGCTGAGTCTCCCCAAACCGACCAAAATCAAGTTCCCAGCCAACCTTCTCACCATTCTCCGCAAGAAGGCATCGGCAACGATCTCAAAGATGACCTGCTCGCCATTCCTGTACACTCCCGCTCGCAGCACGTTGCGCACTGTGTTGTCGCCCTGCGGTGCCCACCCGAACGGCATCAGGTCGTGCTGACCGATCAGGCACTGGCAGGCCCGGTCCATCGCCGCCTCGTCGAGCCGCTGCTCAACGTGGCAGGCCACCCGGCGGGTCAGCGGCGACCGAACGGCGGTGTTCTGAATGGTGTAGCGATACTCCCGGCTGAGAGCGCTGAACCGGCTGTGAAACCCGGGGGGCGCGACGCTCAGTTCACGAATCGCTACGTCCTCCGCCAGAACGGCATTCAGGGCTCGCTGGAGCTCCTGCGGCTCGTGGCGCCATACGGCGGCAAAGTGCACCACCTGGCCCAGAGCGTGAACGCCGGTATCGGTCCGTCCTGCACCTACCACCCTGACCGCATGCTGGGTCACCTGTGCGAGCGCCCGCTCGAGCTCACCCTGTACGGTGCGGCCCGTACGCTGTATTTGAAACCCAAGGTACAGTGTGCCGTCATACTCCACGACGGCCTTGAACGTAAGGCGGCCCGGGCTCTTGGGCGCTACCTCCTCCAGTTCGGAGGATTTCGACTTGCCCGCCCGCGCCGCTCCTGCAATCACTTCACCAGCTCAAGCAGAACCAGAGGCGCAGCATCTCCCCGGCGGGGCCCAACCTTGATCAGCCTCGTATACCCACCTGGCGTATCCTTGTACCTCGGCGCAACTTCATCAAAGAGCTTTTTCAGCAGCTCGGGATCGCTGATCGTCTGCGCAGCAAGCCGGCGAGCCGTCACGCTGTTCTGCTTGGCCAGCGTGATGATCTTTTCTGCGTCGCCACGCACTGCACGCGCCTTGCCTTCGGTCGTCTCAATTCGCTCATGGCGAATCAGGTCCGAGATCAGAGAGCGGAAAAGGGCACGGCGCTGCCCCACTGTTCTTTTCAGAATTCGGCCTGCCACACGGTGTCTCATGGCCAAGGCCCCCCTTTCAGTAGCGGTTAGTACGGCTAGCGAGTAGCTATGCCGTCTCCTCATCGTCTTCGGCAGAGCCGTCGGTCAGCCCATCAAGCCGGGCCGAGTCCACATCCTCCGCGGGCAGGTAACCCTTCTCACGCATCTTGCCCAGCAGTTCGGCCAGCGATTTCTGGCCAAAGTTGCGGATGGCCAGCAGTTCGTTCGTCTGCCCCTTGGACCAGCGGTCCAGGATCTCGCCTACCTTGGTGATGCCAGCGCGCTTCAGGCAGTTGTAGGCCCGCATCGACAGCTCGAGCTCTTCGATGGGACGGTCGTATACCTGACTCGATGGCCCGGGCTTGGAGGCTTCTGCCTCTTTGAACTCTTCGACCGGCACTTCGCTGAACCCGGCCACCGGCGCGAGATGCCTGACCAGAATCTGCGCTGCTGAACTGAGGGCCTCGGAAGGCCTGATCGTTCCGTCAGTCCAGATCTCAAGGATCAGTCGGTCATAATCGGTAACCTGACCAACGCGCGTCGGCTCGACCGAGATGCTGGTCTTGAGGATCGGGCTAAAGACGGCGTCGATTGGGATCTGCCCGATGGGCTGCTTTGCCCGTTCCTCCACCGGCGAGTAGCCCCGGCCGCGCTCAACCACAAACTCGATGTCGAGGTCAGTGTCCGACGAGTCCAGGGTCAGCAGGTGCAACTCGGGGTTGATGATCTCGACGTCCGGCGGAGCTTCAATGTCGGCCGCTGTGACTTCAGTCCTGCCGTGCGTACTCACACTCATCCTGATAGGATTCTCCGCGAAATAGCGCACGCGGATCTTTTTCGTATTCAGGATCAGAGTAGTCATATCCTCTTTGGCGCCGGCAATAGGCGAAAACTCGTGAAAGACCCCGGCCACCTGCACCGAAGTGACCGCTGCGCCTGTCAGAGAGGCAAGCAGCACCCTGCGCAGTGCATTACCAATCGTCACACCATAGCCGGTTTCCAGCGGACTGATGCTGTAGCGACCATAGTTCTTGGTACTGGCCTCGCATTCGATTTTCGGAAGAACCATCTTCAACAACTTGACCCTCCAGTCGCGTTACGAGTGACATGGTCCAGGGGACGAGTGCCGGGCCGAGTGACCCGGCGCATCATCGCCCGTGACCCATGACCCTTGACCGACGACCTCCTGGCCCACGACTAGCGAGAATAGTATTCTACGATCAACTGCTCGCGAAGCGGAGTATCAATCTGCTCACGCGACGGCAGGTTCAGCACACTACCCTTCATCTGAGCCGCGTCGAGAGACAACCACTCCGGTGCGGTCACACGCTCCAGGATCTTGGACATATCCTTAAAGTACGGCTTCTTGCTGCCACCCTCACAGACGGTGACCAGGTCACTGGCCTTGACCAGCAGTGAAGGCACGCGCACGCGTTTGCCATTGACCGCAAAGTGCCCGTGAAGTACGAGCTGCCGGGCCTGCTGGCGAGACCCGGCAAAGCCCAGGCGGAAGACCACGTTATCCAGTCTTCTCTCCAGAGTCTGCAGCAGGTTGGCTCCGGTCAAACCCTTGACGCGAAGAGCATCCGCAAAGTACTTGCGGAACTGCGCTTCCAGGACGCCATAGATCCGACGTGCCTTCTGCTTCTCACGAAGCTGCAAGCCAAAATCGGAGGTCTTGCGACGGAAGGTACGCTTCTGTCCATGGGGACCTGGCGCATAAGCGCGGCGCTCAAAGGCGCACTTGGGTGAGAAGCAACGGTCACCCTTCAAGAAGAGCTTCTCGCCCTCCCGTCGGCACAGTTTGCACTTTGCAGCAATGTATCTCGCCATCGTTAGATCCTTCGTTTCTTTGGCGGCCGGCAGCCGTTGTGCGGAATCGGTGTGACGTCGGTGATCGACCGCACGCGCAGACCAGCCTGCTGGATAGCCCGGATTGCAGCCTCTCGGCCGGGTCCCGGACCTTTGATGAACAAGTCCACCTCGCGAACTCCCTGCTCCAGCGCGCGCTTGGTTGCTTCCTGAGCAGCGACCTGCGCGGCATACGGAGTGCTTCGCCGCGATCCGGAGAATTGCTCGTTGACGCCTGGCGTCGACCAGAGCAGAGCATTGCCTTCCGGGTCCGTAAAGGTGACTATGGTATTGTTGAACGTAGCCTGAACGTAGGCACGGGCCCGCGGCGTGACCTTGCGCTCACGCTTCCGTGCTCCCGCCCTCGTTGCAGATACCTTCTTCGCCTGTGGCATTTGACCTCCAACACGTGACTCTGTTCAGATAGTGCAAGGTAAGGACCGGGCCTGGCCATCTCGACACGACCTGCGCCGAATACGTCGGCTCAGCCCCGGAACATGCCCTCATTACTTCTTGGCGCGTGAGCGCTTGCGACCGGGCACTGTCTTCCGTGCGCCGCGCTTGGTGCGGGCGTTGGTGCGGGTGCGCTGGCCGCGTACAGGCAGACTGCGACGGTGACGCTGACCGCGGTAGGAGCCGATCTCGGTGAGACGCTTGATGTTCATCGTCACTTCCCGCCGGAGGTCGCCTTCCACCTTGTACTCGCGATCGATCATATCGCGGATCTTGCTGACTTCAGCCTCAGTGAGATCCTTGACACGAGTGTCAGCGTCTATGCCGGTCTCCGCCAGTATCTCGCGGCTCCGGGCCGGCCCGATACCGTGAATGTAGGTCAGGCCAACCTCTACCCTCTTGTCCCTCGGGATATCAACTCCCGCAATTCTCGCCACTATCGTCCTCCTGTGATCATACCGAGCGCCCGCAGGGTGCTCGACAACATGTCACCGCCCACTGGGGAATCACGCACCACGGCCCCGTGCCGAGCCATGGCGTCTACCCCTGGCGCTGCTTGTGCCGGGGATTGGTGCAGATAATGCGTACCACTCCGCGGCGCTTGATAATCTTGCACTTTTCACATCGCTTCTTCAAAGACGGCTTGACTTTCACAGTACCTTCTCCTCAACAGCCTGGCTGATGCCACCAGCAATAGGTGCGCTTCAGCATGCGGCGGGAATTCCTAGTCCCGGCACTTTTTGCAGCGGCCACCCTCAAGCCGCTGTTGTCGCGCGGCGCTCTGGACCGCAGCCAGAACACGCGACTGGACATCTTCGATCCTGGCTTCACCTTCGATCTCAACCAGCAGATGCCGCTCCCGATAGAGCTGCACCAGCGGTGCGGTTTGCGTCAGGTACACTTCAATCCTGCGTCGATGCGTCTCTGGCGTATCATCCGCCCTCTGGTAGAGCTCGCCACCGCACACGTCGCACTTGCCTGTGACCCGCGGGGGCTTGTGCGGCAGGTGGTACACCGCCTGGCACTTGGCGCAGGTCCAGCGGCCGGACAGCCGCTCCAGCAACACCGGCTCACTCACCCGCAGATAGGCCGCGATGGCTACCCGTTCGCCCCGCTCGCTCAGGACTTGATCTAGCGCCCGCGCCTGTTCGATGGTGCGCGGGAATCCATCCAGCACCACTCCTCGAGCGCAGTCGGGCTGCGCCAGGCGTTCGGCCACCATGGCAATGGTCACCGAGTCCGGTACCAGTTCACCCCTCGCCAAGTACCCCTGAACCTGGCGACCCAGCTCGGATTGAGCTTCCTGGGCGGCCCGGAAGAGCTCACCACTGGATACGTGTGGCAGCTGCAACGCCTTGCTCAGCAGATCCGCTTGAGTGCCCTTGCCAGCACCAGGTGCTCCAAGCAGCAGGATGAATAGTCCCATGTTCCCTAACCCTTGATAAAGCCTTCGTAATGGCGCATCAGCAGTTGCGCTTCGAGTTGTTTCATCGTGTCCAGCACCACGCCCACCACAATCAACAGGCCCGTGCTCGTGACCAGCATCTCGCCCGTTCCGGTAATGCCTTTGGTCAAGAAGGGCAGGATGGCCACACCACCCAGGAACAGGGCACCAACCAGAGTGATACGTCGCAGCACACCCTGCAGATAATCAGCCGTGCGCTTCCCCGGTCGGATCCCGGGGATGAACCCGCCCTGCTTCTGCAGCATTTCGGCCAGGTTCTGCTGCTGGAACATCATGTCCGTATAAAAGTAGCTAAAGCCGATCACCAGCAGGAAGTAGAGAATCCAGTAGATCACGCCTGACGAGTCAAAGACCTTGTAGACTCCCTTGGCCACCGCAGCCACCCAGGCCACCTGCGAGTCAAGAAAGTAGCTGGAGATTACGCCGGGCAGCAGCATGATCGACACAGAAAAGATGAGCGGGATCATGCCTGCCGAGTTGACCTGCAACGGGATGTGCGTAGCCGCTCCGCCATACACCTTGGTTCCGCGAACTCGCTTGGCGTACTGCACCGGGATACGCCTCTGACCTTCCTGGATAAAGATGATGACCACGATGGTCACCACCGTGAGCGCGACGAAGAAAATGAGACCAGCGATATTGCCCAGGATGAGCGAGCCAACACGAGCCGGAATCTCGGACACAATGCCGCTAAAGATGATCAGCGAAATGCCGTTGCCAATGCCGTCCTGGTCAATCAGCTCGCCCAGCCAGATGGCAAACATGGTGCCTGCCGTCAGGGTGGCCAGCGTTGCCAGAGTCGGCAGCAGCGTCGCCCGGGCAAAGCCAAAGTTCCGCAACGCACCTGCCCTCTGTAGCAGAGTCGCCTGGCTGAATCCCTGCAGTGCTGCCAGCGGGATGGTGATGAACAGCATGTACTGGTTCAGCTTGGCCTGTCCGGCCTCGCCCTCTTTTGACAGTTCTTCCAGAGCCGGGATGAGAGGCTGAAGCAACTGGATGATGATCGAGGCGGTGATGTAGGGGTAGACCCCCATCGCCATGACTGAAAAGTTGGACATGGCGCCGCCGGCGAACATATCGAGCAAGCCCAACAACTGATTCGCGGCAAAGATCTTGCGCAGCTCGTCGGGCAAGATGCCAGGCACCGGAACGTGCGCGGCAAGGCGGAAGATCACCAGTATGATCATGGTGAAGATCAGCTTGCGTCTCAGATCCGGCAGTTTCCAGGCATTGGCGATTGCCTTCAGCATGATTCCTCCGTGTCACCCAGCGAATGCTCGACCAGGCTAGGGCTCCAGCTCCACGACCGTACCACCCGCCGCTTCGATCTTTTGCCTGGCGCTGGCAGAGAACTTGTGAGCCGACACCTTGAGCGCTTTCTTGAGTTCCCCATTGCCCAGCACTTTGATCAGCTCGCCGGGCGACTTGACCAGGCCAGCCTCGGCCATGGCCAATGGATCAACCTCGCTGCCCGCCTTGAATTCGGCCAGCCGGTCCAGATTGATCACGCTGTAGGAAACGCGAAAGATGTTGTGAAAACCGCGCATGTGGGGCAGCCGCCGATAGAGAGGCAACTGGCCACCTTCAAAGCCCGGCTTGATGTTGCCGCCGGCGCGTGACTTCTGGCCCTTCATGCCCCGACCGGCCGTTTTGCCATGGCCTGAAGCAGTACCGCGACCAACTCTCTTCCTTGGTTTGACCGTCCCCGACGGGAACCGTAGATCGTTCAGTTTCATCCAGCTACCCCTCGATTTCCTCTACCTTCACCAGGTGGCTGACCTTGGCGACCATTCCACGCACCACAGGGCCGTCAGCAAACTCGACCACTTCGCCAACACGCTTCAGGCCGAGAGCCACCACGGTGCCCTTTTGATCCTTGGCGTACCCAATGGAGCTCTTGGTGTACGTTATGCGCAGCCTCTTGCCGGCTGTCCTCTTCTTAGGCATTCTGCTTCCTCCACGGCGCGCTCAGGTCCTTCACCGTCTTGCCGCGTTTCTGCGCCTCAACATCGATCTTCTTCAGCGAGCGCAGTCCCTCAACCGTGGCAAAGACCACGTTCAGCGCGTTCGAACTGCCCAACGACTTGGTCAGAACGTCTTTGATTCCTGCGACTTCGAGAACGGCGCGCACGCCGCCGCCCGCGATCACGCCTGTGCCGGGCGATGCCGGCTTGAGCATCACTTGAGCAGCACCGTGCTTGGCCAGTACCGGATGCGGAATGGTTGTGCCAACCACAGGCACCTTGCTCATATCCTTCTTGGCTCTCTCAACACCCTTGCGAATCGCATCGGGCACTTCGCGGGCTTTGCCGATTCCGACGCCCACGCTGCCCTGGCCATCGCCGACTACAACCAGCGCGCGGAACCCAAAGTGCCGGCCGCCCTTGATAACCTTGGCAACACGGTCGATATTGATGAGTCGTTCCTGAAGAACCTCTTCTTCAGCTACTGGCTCGGCAACTTCGCGTTCGACACGCTCTAGCTCTTCTGTCATGCGTTCCTCGCTTTCGAATTAGAACTGCAGCCCTGCGGAGCGGGCACCTTCCGCCAGCGCTTTGACCCGTCCGTGGTACTTGTATCCGCCGCGGTCAAAGACAGCCAGCTTCAAGCCCTTCTCCAGAGCGCGTCGTGCCAGCACCTCGCCAACCAGTTTGGCCTGGTCGCTCTTGCTCTTGTCACCGAGCTGCTCGCGCACCTCTGGTTCTAGCGTGCAGGCCGCGGCCAGCGTCTTGCCGGCAGTGTCATCGATGAGCTGAGCGTACACATGTTTGAGGCTCCGAAACACATTCAGCCGCGGGCGCTCAGCCGTGCCCTTGACGTTTACCCTGACACGGCGATGCCGCATCTGGCGTTGTCGTTCCGTGTGCTTGAGATCACCCATGATAGCTTCCTCCTAGCCCGCCGTTACCTTGCCGGCCTTGCCCGCCTTGCGCCGCACCTGCTCGCCCATGTAGCGAATGCCCACACCCTTGTAGGGTTCCGGGCTCCGAAGGGCTCGAATCTCGGCCGCTACCTCGCCAACCAGTTCCTTGTCGATACCGTCTACGTGAATGATGCGGTTCCCTTGCTCGACCACAATCTTGATTCCGGCCGGCGGCGGATAGCGCACCGGATGCGAGAAACCGAGCTGCATCACCAGGTCATCGCCCTGGACTTCGCCGCGGTACCCGACACCAACGATCTCCAGCGACTTGCGGAAACCCACCGCTACCCCGGAGACCATTAGGGCCACCAAAGCGCGGGTCATGCCGTGCAGCGCCCTCACCGAGGGCTCGTCGCTGGAGCGGCTCATCACCAACTGACCGTCCGCAAGCTCGACCTTGATCTGCGGATCCAGAATCCGTGTGAGAACTCCCTTGGGGCCCTTGACCGTGAGGGTCTCGCCCTCCAGCTTGACCTCTACACCCTTCGGGAGCTTGATTGGCAAGCGACCTATCCGTGACACTCGAATACCTCCAACAGTTTCTGTCTCGCCTGGCTACAGCGGACTTACCAGACGAAACAGAGGACTTCGCCACCCAGACCGAGCCGATACGCCTTCTTCCCGGTCATCACACCGCGGGGCGTCGACAGCAGGGCCACGCCCATGCCGCTCAGCACAAGCGGGATTTGCTGACGCTTGGTGTAGACGCGCTTCCCGGGCTTGCTGACGCGTTCCATTCCGCTCACAACCGGATGATTGCCATCGCTGTACTTGAGCTGGATGCGCAGCATCGGCTGCGGCCGGTCTCGGCTGACGTCAAAGTGCTCGATGAACCCTTCAGCACGAAGCACCCGCGCCACTTCCACCTTCAGCTTGGACGAGGGCATCACCACATAACGTTTGCGAGTGATGAGGGCGTTCTTCATTCGCGCCAGCATATCGGCGATTGGATCGGTTACGACCATAATAGCTCTCTCCTCTTTCAGTCGCCCCAGAGAAATCCTCTCACGGCGACCGTGGTGGCTACCAGCTCGACTTTACAATACCGGGCACTTCGCCCCGGTTTGCCAGCTCGCGGAAACAGATACGGCACAACCCAAACCGCCTGATGTAGCCGCGAGAACGGCCGCACTTCTGGCAGCGGTTGCGTACCCGCTCTGGGTACTTGCGATTCTGTTCGCGAGCGATCAGCGACTTTTTAGCCAATTTCGTTCTCCCTTGCCCTGTTCACCGAGGCTTCTGTCTATTCCTTGCTGAACGGCATGCCCATCAAGCGCAGGAACTGCCGGGCTTCGTCGTCCGTCTTGGCCGATGTGACGATGGAAATCTCCATGCCGCGCACCTTGTCAACCGTATCAAAGCTGAGCTCTGGCCATACGGTCTGCTCTTTTAGGCCCAGTGTGTAGCTGCCACGCCCATCAAACGAGTCAGGCGAAATGCCCCGAAAGTCACGCACACGGGCCATGGCGACATTGAACAAGCGGTCCAGAAAGTCGTACATCCTCTTGCCGCGCAAGGTGACCTTGAGGCCAATCGGGTTTCCCGCTCTTAGCCGGAATGTGGCGATGGATTTCTTCGCCTTGGTCACGATCGGCTTCTGACCGCTGATCAGCGTCAGGTCCTTGGTTGCAGCATCCAGGGCCTTGGCGTTCTGCAACGCTTCTCCCAGGCCGATGTTGACCACCACCTTGATCAGGCGCGGAACCTGCATGACGTTGTCATAGCCGAACTCGCGCCGCATGGCCGGGACCACTTCGTTGTTATATTTCTCTCTGAGTCTTGGCATAGTAGCCATCATTCGTTCTCCTGGTCCACCGGCTAGTCGACCGTCTGTCGACAGCGCTTGCACACGCGGACCTTGTCGCCGTTCTCCAGCACCTGGTAGCCCAGGCGGGTTGCCTTCTGGCAATGAGGGCAGACGAAAGCCACGTTGGATACCCGCAGCGGTGCTTCGCGTTCGATGATTCCGGCCTGCGTCTTCACATCACCAGTCCGCCGCTGGTGCTTCTTGACCAAGTTCACGCCCGAAACCACCAGGCGGTCTCGCTCTGGATCCAGGGCAGCCACTCGAACGCCCTTGGGTGTATGCCCGCGAATGGCCTTGCGGCCGGGAATCACACGGTGCACTGTTCCGCGCTCGCCCTTGTCATCCCCGGCGATCACTTCAACCGTATCGCCTTTTCGTACCTTCATCCTACAAAACCTCCGGAGACAAGGACACGATCTTCATAAAGCCCTTTTCGCGCAGCTCGCGGGCCACAGGCCCAAAAATCCGGGTGCCCCGCGGGTTGTGTTCCTTGTCCAGTATTACGGCGGCATTCTCGTCAAAGCTGATGTAGGACCCGTCTCGCCGGCCGTACTCCTTGGCCGTCCGGACGACCACTGCCTGGACAACTTCGCCCTTTTTGACGACGCTGTCAGGCGTCGATGACTTGACCGCCGCAACAATGATATCGCCCACATAGGCGTAGCGCCGTCGCGTACCGCCCAGCACTTTGATACACATGATCTCCCGGGCGCCTGTGTTGTCGGCAACCCGCAGACGGGTGAATGTCTGGATCATTGCGCACGCTCCAGTATCTCCACCACCACCCACCGCTTGTCTTTGCTGATGGGCCGGCACTCGGCGATACGGACCACATCGCCGCTGTGGCTGTTGTTGTCTTCGTTGTGCACCTTGTAGTTCTTGACCGTACGGATGGTCTTGCCATACATCCGGTGCCGTTTGAGCGTCTCGACTGCCACGACCACTGTCTTGTCCATCTTGTCGCTGATGACGGTGCCTACCATAGTCCTGCGCTCTGCCTGCATGTTATGCCTCCTTCGGCGCACGAAGCTGGCGCTCGCGGACTACGGTCTGCATCCGCGCAATGTCGCGGCGCACCACCCTGATGCGACCGGTATTCTCTACCTGTTTGGTCGCCTGGCGGAAGCGCAGGTTGAACAACTCCTGGTATGCCTCGTGTAGCTTTTGATTCAGCTCGACATCAGTGAGCGAACGAACGTCTTTGGCTGCGATCATGCCGACTCACCTCCCGCAGCAAAGTCCTCGCGGCTCACGAACTGCGTGCGAACAGGCAGCTTGTTTCCTGCTCGGCGAAACGCTTCGCGCGCGGTTTCTTCCTGCACGCCCGCCAGCTCAAACAGCACGCGGCCCGGCTTGATGACCGCCACCCAGTGAGACAGAGCCCACTTGCCGCCACCCATGCGGGTTTCGGCTGGCTTGGCTGAGATCGGCTTGTCGGGAAACACGCGAACCCACAGCTTGCCGCCGCGCTTGATAAAGTGCACGATGGCTCGCCGCGCCGCTTCGAGCTGTCGCGCCGTCAACCAGTAGGGCTCCAGGGTCTGCAGGCCGAACTCGCCAAATGATACCTCGGCACCCCTGGTGTCTCGACCCTTCATGCGTCCGCGATGAACTTTGCGATACTTGATCCTCTTCGGCTGCAACATAGAACTATCTCCTGAACAAGAATGCTGAGTTGAGACTCAGCGCTAGGCTTCTTCCGCGACCGGAGCCGGCGCTTCACGCAC
>Ga0116184_10001220_pt1 | contig 25572 bp, 18 predicted proteins | sample AD_JPNNA5_MetaG_FD_89886 | JGI IMG/M metagenome (GOLD analysis project Ga0116184, IMG submission 89886) | Active sludge microbial communities of municipal wastewater-treating anaerobic digesters from Japan - AD_JPNNA5_MetaG | ecosystem: Engineered > Bioreactor > Anaerobic > Digestate | place... | reverse complement strand
GCTTCCCACGGCGCCCCTTACCCAGCCCAGCCCCACGCCGACCCTGGCGCGCCCCACCCGCTCGGCGCTGCCCGACGTCGTGGACCCGACCGCCTGGCGCCAGTCGGTCTGTCTAGGGGCGCAGCTCATGGGCGCGTTTCTGGTCGTGCTGGGTTTGATTTTCCTTCTGCGGCGGCTTTTCTAACAGCAACAAGACACCTGGCTGCTGCTCGCGCTCTGGTGCAGCACCAGCTTGGGTCGCGCCACATCGGTGCGATGCGGTCATCAGGTAGAGATACCACTGTCAGGGGCTGGCTTCTCGGTTAGCCCCTCCTTGGCGTGCATCAAGCGGGAGGAATGTTGAAACTGATCGTAGGTCTCGGCAATCCGGGACCAGGCTATGCCAGGAACCGACACAACGTCGGTTACCAGTGCCTGGAGCGCCTGGCGTCCCGACACGAAATGAGTTTCGGCCGGATGATGTTCAAGGCCATGATTGCCTCGGGTTCCATCGACGGGACTCGGGTTCTTTTGGCCAGGCCGCTCACCTTTATGAATCTGAGCGGTCAGTCGGTGCGTCCGCTCTTGCGCTGGTATCGCGTGTCGCTTTCGGACCTGCTGGTTGTCTACGACGACCTGGACCTGCCTTTGGCCAAGATTCGGTTGCGCCAGAAGGGCAGCTCCGGCGGTCACAAGGGCATGGCCTCGATCATCCAGGAGCTGGGAAGCGACGAATTCGCACGACTGCGCATTGGCATCGGGCGTCCGCTCCACGGTGAAGCGCCAGACTATGTGCTGAGTGACTTTACGCGCGACGAGTCCATCGTAATGGACGCGGCCTTTGACCAGGCTGTGGCAGCGGTGGAGACCTTTCTGGCAGACGGGATCGACGCCGCTATGAACCGATTCAACTTGCCTAACGGAGAGACCGTGTGAAGCTTGCCGGCCTCCTGCCCCTGATCCAGCAGTCCACTGCCTACAAGCGCACACTCAACAGGCTCTGGACTCCACAGGGCGGCGATTCCGCCTTCTCGCTGCGTTGGCCGCTGCTGGACGCAGCACGTCCGGCCATTCTAGGCGCACTCCAGCAGGACTGGGTAGGGCCGCTGTTGGTGTTGACTGCCCAGCCCGAGCGAGCCCATTTTCTGCAGGAGCAGGTTTCTGTCTGGTCCACCCGGGCTCCATCGTGGTATTTCCCCGCCCCGGACGCACTGTTCTACGACCGTACGCCCTGGGATGGTGAGACGATCCACCGGCGGGTGTCCGTGCTTTCCGCTCTGGCCAGCCAGGACTATGCTAGGCCGCCGATTCTGTTCACTTCTGTCTGGGCGTTGATGACCCAGACCATCCCGCCGGCACTGCTCGCCTCGGCGATCCGCACCATCCACGTGGGGCAAAAGATCCGCCTCAGCGACCTGGCCGGCTCGCTGGTAGGCAGCGCCTACGAGCCGGTTCCCGTCGTCGAAGAGGCGGGAACATTCGCCCAGCGCGGCGGCATCCTCGACGTCTTCCCTCCAAACATGGACCAGCCGGTGCGCATCGAATGGTTCGGGGACGAGATAGAGACACTGCGGCGATTCGACCCGCTCTCTCAGCGCTCGCTCGAGCCGCAGGACCGCATCACCTTGTACCCCGCCAGCGAGGCCCTTGCTCACTACGAGCCGGCGCTGCAGTACCTGGAGCACCTGCCAGCCGAGTCCGACAGCCCGGCTCTGGCCCGCTGGCAGCGCGACCGTGAACGTCTGCCGCAGAACTCGTACTTTCGCGGCGCCGAGTTCTACCTGGCCTGCCTCCACCCTCACCCGGCCACACTGCTGGACTATCTGCCCCCTCATCTCTTGCTGATCGTCGACGACATGGCGGCAGTGGAGGACGCGGCCCGGAACCTCGAACAGCAGGCACTGGACATCCGCGCCGAGCTGGTCGAGAGCGGCCAGCTTACGGCCGACTTGCCCTCTGCGTACCTGCCGTGGGATGAGCTCAGCCGGGCCATCGACTCTTTGCCAGGCATCCACCTGGGGCAGTTCTCGGGCGGCGGCCGTGCCGAGCAGAAGGATGACTCGCGTCCTGCCGCCGGCAACGCCGCTCCCGCCGAGCTCACAGCGGCCGAGGAAGACCCATCCTTCCACGTGCCACTGACTTATGCCGGACGGATCGAGCGGCTGGTTGAGGACACGGTGCGCCTGCGGGCGGAACACCAGCGGGTGGTGATCGTCTCCAGGCAGGCTCAGCGCCTGTCCAACCTGTTCGCCGAGCACGGAGAGACAGTCGCCCCGGTGGAGGACATCCTCGAGCTGCCACCGGCCGGCAGCCTCACCGTGGTGCAGGGCTCCCTGGCCGAAGGGTGGTCACTGTGTGACCCCCAGCCGCGCCACTCTCGCCTGCCGCTGTCCCATACTCCTGCCATTACCTTGCTCAGCGATGCCGAGATCTTTGGCTGGGTCAGACCCAAGCGTCGCTCCTTTACCCGCAAGAGGGCCGCCTCTCCCGAATCGTTCTTTTCCGAGCTGCACGTTGGCGACGCGGTCGTGCACATTGATCACGGCATTGGTATCTACCGCGGCCTGGTGCACAAGGTAGTTGACGGCACCCCCCGCGAGTTCATCGAGCTGGAATACGCTGAAGGCGACCGAGTTTATGTGCCCGTCAGCCAGATGGACCGGGTCAGCAGGTACGTCGGCGCCAGCGATCAGCCGCCTGCGGTCCACCGGCTCGGCTCTGGCGACTGGATTCAGGCCCGCTCACGAGCCCAGAAGGCAGTGCAGGAAATCGCCCGCGAGCTGCTGGCCCTGTATGCGGCCCGTTCCGTCGTTCCGGGCCACCGTTACTCCCCGGACGTACTCTGGCAGGAGGAACTGGAAGCCTCCTTCCCTTACGAAGAGACCGAGGACCAACTGCGCGCCCTGGGCGAGGTCAAGGCCGACATGGAGAGCTCCAGGCCCATGGACCGCCTCATCTGCGGCGACGTGGGCTATGGCAAGACGGAAGTGGCCGTGCGCGCGGCCTTCAAGGCGGTGATGGACGGTAAGCAGGCAGCGGTCCTGGTGCCGACCACCGTACTCGCACAGCAGCACCTGCTCACGTTCCAGCAGCGCCTCGCGGCTTTTCCTGTCCGCGTTTCTATGCTTTCCCGCTTCTGCTCGCCCCGTGAGGCTCAGACTACCGTGGAGGGTCTGCGCGAAGGCACGGTGGACGTCGTGGTCGGCACTCACCGCCTGCTTCAGAAGGACGTCTCTTTCCACGACCTGGGCTTGCTGATCGTCGACGAGGAGCAGCGCTTTGGCGTGAGGCACAAAGAGTGGCTCAAGCAGATGAGACAGCAAGTGGACGTGCTGACCCTTACCGCCACTCCCATTCCGCGCACTTTGTATATGGCTATGAGCGGCGTGCGCGATATGAGTACCATCGACACGCCGCCCGAGGAGCGCCTGCCGATCCGTACGCAGGTATCGGAGTATGACGAGGGCGTTATCCGCCGGGCCATCCTGCGCGAGCTGAACCGGGGCGGCCAGGTGTACTTTGTCCACAATCGGGTGCAGGGCATCAGACAGATCGCCCAGCGCCTGCAAAAGATCGTGCCTGAAGCGACGATCACGATCGGCCACGGTCAGATGCCAGAGGACAAGCTGTCCAATGTGATGATGGACTTTGCCCGGGGCGACTATGACGTTCTGGTGTGCACTTCGATCATCGAGAGCGGTCTGGACATCCCCAACGTCAACACGATCATCATCAATCGGGCCGACCAGTTCGGCCTGGCACAGCTCTACCAACTGCGCGGCCGTGTCGGCCGCAGCGCTGCTCAGGCCTATGCCTACCTGCTGCATGAAAAGCGCCTGCGTCTGTCCGACGTAGCACGCCGCAGGCTCGAAGCCATTCTGGAAGCCAGCGAACTCGGTGCAGGATTCCGTATCGCCATGCGCGACCTCGAGATCCGCGGCGCGGGGGAGATACTGGGAGCCACCCAGCATGGCCACATTGCCGCCATCGGCTTTGAGCTCTACACGCGGCTGCTGGCCCAGGCAGTCGAAACGCTCAAGAGAGCCCGACCAGCGGAAAAGGCCGAGCTGCCACCGGTCGAGCTGCCGCCAGTGATCGAACTGCCCCTGCAGGCCTATCTGCCAGATGACTATGTGGAGGAGGAGGACCTGCGCATCCGACTCTACCAACGGATGACCAGCCTCCAGAGCGAAGAGGAACTCGACTCGCTGCGCGGCGAACTGGAAGACCGCTTTGGCCTCCTGCCTTCAGCCACGGAGAACCTGCTCTATGTGCTGCGGGTAAGATTGCTGGCCTCACGAGCCGGAGTGCTGGCCGTCGGCCGGGCCGACAACAGCCTGGTGCTCAAGCTCAACCAGCGCGCCCAGGAGCGCGCCTCGGCGATGGTTGCCCGGTTCGGACGCCGCGCCTGGGTTGGCCGTGGCCAGATGTGGCTGGCCCTGGCCGAGGATCAGACTGACTGGCAGGACTTGCTGCTGGCGCTCCTGGAGCGGCTCGGCGAGGCACCTGCACAGCATGGAAGAGCACAATGACTGACCAGATCTCCGCAACCACGGCCCCGGGCGTACTGCTGCTCACCGGCGAGATCCATATTGGCAAGACCACCGTCTGTCGGTCGGTAATCGCAGCGGCGCAGCACCGCGGGTGGCGGGTGGCCGGGCTGCTCAGCCCCACCGTCCTTGACTCAGTCGGCGAGCGGGTCGCCGTGGAGATGATCGACCTCTCGACGAACAGAACGCGCACCCTGGCCAGATTGGACCGTAAGCTGAACGGTCCTCGTCTCGGTCCTTACCACTTTGATGCGCGAACCCTGACCTGGGGGCATAACGTTGTCGCCAGGGCCATCGCCCGCGGCTGCGACCTGCTGGTTATCGATGAGATCGGTCGGCTGGAGCTGGAGCAGGACGCCGGACTGGACGTCGTTCCGCTTCTCGCGTCCAACGCCCTCCCTCTCTCAGTCTTTGTGGTGCGCAGTCCATTGCTGCAGCTCTTCCACCAAAAGCTGCCTGGCGTCGCGACAATGCAATTCGAGATCACCCTGGACAACCGTGCCGCTGCGTCCGCGCAGGTAGCCCGGCTGCTTGGCCTGCCCTAGGTCTAGCCGCCCGTCTGTTGCGAGGCGGGCAAGGTGTCCAGTATAATCGCCTATCCCCGCGGCAAATCGCTCGGGGTGCTCAGGAGGACCAATGAGAATCGTTGTCGACGCGATGGGGAGCGACGCCCACCCCCAGCCGGATGTCGAAGGGGCGGTGCTGGCGGCCAGAGAGTACGGCGTCGAAATCGTGCTGGTTGGCAAGCAAGAGGTGCTCGAACCGGAGCTGGCCAAACACTCAACCGCTGGTCTTCCCATCTCCATCGTTCACGCCGGCCAGATCATCGAGATGAACGAGCATCCGGCTGCCGCCGTTCGCAGCAAGCGGGATGCCTCGATGGTTGTCGCTATGCAGATGCTCAAGCGGGGCGAGGTCGATGCGTTCGTGTCGGCGGGCAACTCGGGCGGATGCCTGGCAACGGCCATCTTTTACCTGGGGCGCATCGAGGGCGTCGAGCGGCCGGCACTGTCCAGCGTCTTTCCCACCCGCAAGGGGCCGTGTTTTATGCTCGACATCGGTGCCACCACCGACTGCAAGCCGGTCTACCTGCAGCAGTTCGCCATCATGGGCAGCATCTACGTCGAGAGCGTGCTGGGCATTGCCAACCCCCGCGTGGCCATCGTCTCCAACGGCGAGGAAGAGGGCAAAGGCAGCATCCTCGTGCAGGACACTGTTCCGCTTCTCAAGAACAGCCAGATCAACTTTGTGGGCAACGTGGAGGGCAAGGACATCCCGGCCGGCCTGGCCGACGTGGTGGTCACCGATGGGTTCACCGGCAATGTCATCATCAAGCTGTCCGAGGGCGTAGCCAAGTTCATGCTCGACATGATCAAAGAAGAGATCAAGGCCCGGCCGCTGGCGGTGGTCGGCGCGGCTTTGGCCAAGGGCGCCTTCGACCGGGTTCGCCAGCGGCTGGACTACCGGGAATATGGCGGCGGAGTGTTGCTGGGAGTGGATGGTGTGGTCATCGTCGGGCACGGCCGCTCCGACTCGGTAGCCATCAAGAACGCCATTCGTGTCGCCAGGCAAGCCGTCGAAGCGCAGGTACTTCCCTCCATCCGCGAGAGCATCGCCGCTCATCTCACAACCGCTGCTCAGGAGTAGCCCAACATGCGCGTGATTGTCAACCAGAATCGTGTCACCAAGATGGCCAGCCGCACACGCCGCGTGATGACCATTGGCCTGGTAATGCTGGTGTTTTCGGTCGTCCTGTCTCTCAACCGATACACCATCGTCGCCGCCTACGGGGTCATGCTGGCGGGTTTGGTCGTCATCAACATCGCCCTGGCAGTCGGCGGCAAGTACATTCAGAATCCAAGAGTGGACCAGCTCCTGGACAAAGTGCTCAAGGGCCTCGAGAGCAACTCACGAGTATACAGTCTCGCTTCGCCCGCTGATCAGGTTGTTGTCTCTCCGGCGGGTCTCATCACGCTCACCCTCAAGCCACAGGAAGGGCGGATCACCTGCCGCCTAGACAAGTGGAGCCGGCGTTGGACGTTTAGGTTGCTGCTGAGGTCGCTGTTTGGTTCGCGCCTGGGCAATCCGACTCGTCAGGCCCAGAAGGAGGCGGCGTCGCTCGAGAAATGGCTGGCGGCGCGTCTTCCTGGAGTCGAGGTCGCGATACAACCGGTGATCGTTTTTGCCCACCCTTCGGTGGAGCTGCATCTCGAGGATCCGGTTGTTCCCGCCATGCCGCTGACCGAGCTCAGGGCCTTTCTTCGTGAGCGGATGACCCGTCGTGACGTGGACTCAACCACGCTTCAGGCTCTCACGGACCTGTTTGATGAGCAGGCGGCTTGAACTAGCGGGGCTCATCGCCATACTCCTGGCTTCCTTCGCCCTTAGAGTCTGGCTGCTCGGTAGTCAGAACCTCTGGTGGGATGACGGCCTCGCCTTCTGGGCCATCCGGCGCGGCTGGACCGAGATGACCCTGTGGACTGCCGCCGATGTACACCCTCCGCTCTTTTTCTGGCTGCTCAAGGCCTGGGTTTCTCTGGTCGGAGAGACCGAGTTTGCCGCCCGGTTCCTGTCCCTCATCTACGGGGTCATCACCGTGGCCGGGCTCTACCTCCTGGGCAAGACACTGCTCGGCAAACGGGTTGCGCTGCTGGCGGCGGCCCTGATGGCCGTCTCTCGCTTTCACGTATGGTGGTCGCAGGAGCTGCGTATGTACATCCTGGCGACCCTGTGGGGGGTATTCTCGCTCTATGCCTTCTGCCGGTGGTGCCAGAGCGCCGGCTGGTGGCCAGGTACCCCGCCCTCCAATGCGCCCCGTCCCTGGAAGTGGCCTCTGCTCTATGTTCTGTTCACCGTGCTGGGGCTCTATTCGCTCTACCTGTTCGTCACGGTCATCCTCGTCCAGAACCTGGTCTTGCTGATCCTGCTGCTCAGGGCTCCGGGCCACAGACGGTGGGGAATCCTCGGTCCCTGGGTAACGTCTCAGCTTGTGGCGGTCTTGAGTTTTCTGCCGTGGCTGGTTCTGGCGACAAAGAGCATGCGCTCCTGGTCCGTGGCTGAGCCGTTCGCCTCTGGCACCTTCCTGCGCCTCTATGCGACCCTGCTGACCCTGGGCATCTCCACTCATGTAGAGCACTATACCCTGTTGGTCGCTCCTTTTGTCGCCATTGTCGGGCTGGGAGTCCTGCTGCAGTGGATGAAGGGTCCGGCGAGGAACGATGTCGCTCCAGCAGACAACGCCGCCCCTGTCGCCCCCGGCTCGCCAGCGGCTCGCCTGATCGTGGCTTTGCTGCTTATGATGCTGGCTGTGCCGGCGCTGATCGTCTATTTGCTCACCCTGCCTCGCGGGCTGTTCTATGCACCGCGGGTTGAGGCCCGCTACCTGGTGCTCTTCGCGCCGGCGTTCTACCTGCTGCTGGCCTGGAGCCTGCGCTCGCTGCGCCAGTACGCTCCCAGACTGGGCCTGCTGGCCACGGTGCTCGTGCTGGGCCTCTTTGCCTGGACCCTGCCCGGTCACTATCAGGGACGCTATCTGCGTGATGAGGGGCAGACTCTGGTGCGTACCATCGCCGCTTATGCTGAGCCAGGCGATGCCGTGCTGCTCCTTTCAGGGAACCGCTACCCGCTCTTTGAGTATTACTACTACCGGCTACCGGCGTCCACCTACCTCCCGCCAGTGCATCAGGTGCCCAGTGGAGCGTTGTTCATCACCGCGCAGAACGTCGACGCCGAGCTGGCGCCTCTGGTTTCACAGTATTCCCGTTTCTGGCTGGCTCAGGTTGGCGCCACGTTGCAGGATCCCGATTCCCTGGCCGTGGCCTGGCTGAACGCGCACCTCACCAGCACTATCCGGGTCAACAGCGGCTACGACTCCCTGACCCTGTATGCTTCCAACTCCTCTGTGGCCCAGCCGCAGGCCGTCAACCTCGCGCCACAGCACGCGATGAACGCCGCGCTTGCCCCGGGCGTGACTTGCACCGGCTACGACCTCCTGACGCGTGAGTTCCGGCCCGGTGATACCGTCGCTGCCGCTGTCTACTATGCGGCCGCTCAGCCGGTCGAGTTGACTGCGAGTCTGGCCGATGTCAGAGGACGCGTACTCGAATCGCGAAATGTGCCCGTCGCGGCGACGGAACAGGGCCGACTGCTGGCCCAGTTTCATGTCTATCCAGCCACGCCGGCTGGCCGGTACCATTTTGTCATTCAGTCAGACGGTGGACAGGCCATCAATCTGGGCGAGGTCATCATCAACGGGACTGCCGCTCTGCAGCAGATTGGAACAGTACCCGTCGCTCACCGTGCCATTCTTGGAGGGCGCATCGAGCTGCTGGGCTACGCGCTGTCTGACACACAGGGCAAGCCAGTCGACGCGATGAGGCCCGGGCAGACCCTGACCCTCGACCTGTACTGGCGCGCCAACGTCAAGCTCGGCCAAGGCTACACGGTCTTTGCCCACCTAGTAGGCACGGCCTTTAATCCGGCCACCAATGGTCCCCTATGGGCGGGGCACGACGGCGAGCCAGTGAATGGCGGCTATCCCACCCAGCAGTGGTTTGTCGATCAGGTGATTCTCGACCGGCACACCCTGTTCGTGACCCGCGACGCGCCGCCCGGCGATTACGAGCTGGAAGTAGGTATGTATCTGCTGGAGACGATGGAGCGACTCAAAGTCACCGCCACCGGCGGCCCCACTGCCGACCGCGTCGTTCTCGGGACGTTCCCTCTTCGGCCTTGATAAAGCTACCGTTCGGCGCTAGAATGACCTGGACGACAGCAAGCCCGCCGACTGTGCTATTCGGCTGACCCCCCGACAGAGGAGGATGCGTGATGAATCTGCAGGACTTTCCTCGCCCGGCCAATGGCAGCCGACGTGGAATCCACTGGTCGGCAACGGTCTTTCACCCCTTTGGCTCATCACTTGACTGGTGGGTGTCAGAGCTCTGTGCAATGAACATCCGCTGGGTCAAACTGCTCGATGACGGCGGAGGCTCTTCGCGCCACCTCTGCCAGAGTCTGCTCACCCACCAGATCATTCCCATCGTGCGCCTGTACCGCGACCGCCCCAACCCGGGCCACCTCGGTGACCGGGAGAAGAACACCGTCGCCGACCTGGTCTCTGTAGGTGCGCGCTACTTTGAGGTCAACAACGAGCCGAACCTGCCGGAGGAGTGGCTGCCCGGAGAGTGGCAGAGTGGCGGCCGGCCAGAGGTCGTGATGCAGCACTGGCTGGAAGATGCCCGGGCCGTGATCAAGCTGGGCGGATACCCCGCCTTCCCCGCACTAACTCAGTGCGGTCACCACGCCGAACATGGCAGCATACCCTGGTACACCCAGGCCTTCCGCTGGCTTGGGGAGCATGCCCGGTCTGAAGCGCTGGACGTGTTCGGCAACGGGGCCTGGCTGGCAGTCCACGATGTGGTCCTCAACCACTGTTACCGTGACGAAAAGGGGGAGTGGCACTTTGAGTACCCCTACGATCCTATCTGCCAGGCGGACCAGCCCGGCAAGACCATCATGGATGACGACAACTCGCTGATCGGCCATCAGGCACCACTCAAGCTGCTGCAGGACAACCTGGGTGTGCAGGTACCGGTGATCTCGACCGAAGGCGGAGTGTTCGCCCCCAGAGGCGGGTGGGAGCAGTTGGACTCGCGCTACCCTGGCTACAACCTCGATGGCCATGCCGAACGGACGGTGGCCATGTTCCGCTGGCTGCAGAGCAACGCAGAGGACTGTTATTTCGCGATGTGCCCGTGGCTGATTGCCAACGAGCGAATGGGGCACATCGACCCGCAGTGGTCAGAGCAAGCGTGGTATCAGTTAGACCGCGACCTGCCCGTGGTGGCCAGCCTCAAGGCTCTGCCGGCAGAGCCCGTTCCCCCACCGCCTTTGCCCCTGGACGAGGCCTTGCGCAACGCGGCCTGGAATCGTCGCGGCATCGCCTACAACCCGGAGGCCAGCTTCCCCAGATATGCCAGGCAGTATCGTCTGGGTTCTCCCGTAACGCCCGAGTTCGACGTTACCTGGAAAAACAAAACCTACCGTGTCCAGGGCTTTACCGGGGCCATTCTCTACTGCGAAGCCGGAGACTGGGGCAACGTCAGGAGTATGACCTGGTAGCGGCTGTCTTGCTCAACCGCGGGCCTCTGCCAGAGCTCGCAGCGATTCGGCAGTCTCTGCTGGAAGCCGGCCGCCCGAGACCCGCTTGAGAAAAGCCAGGATTTGCCTCAGCGTAGCCCCTTCCTGCAGACAGGCCCGCAGCGCCGTTCCATCAATGCGGTAGATGGCCATGCCGCGTCTGCTTCCCGACCAGTTGGCGAACCTGCCGAGGAGCCAGCGGTCGTACCACTGCGCTCCAGCCGCTACGGCGACGCTCAGGTCGGGACGCACCACAAAGCTTGGCACCTCCGGTGCAACCTCGCGGGCCTCCTCCAGGGAGAGCCCCGCCTCCGGCAGCTGCAACACGGATGCCCCCAGTCGCGTCAAGCGGAAGCTACTGGGCTCCTGGTCTGCTCCCGCGCGTCCCACAGCCACCACTCCCAGCCATCTCAGCGGTCGCACGAGCAAGTAGCGCAGCAACGCCCCTTCGACAGCGTCCCACTGCACAAATCCTGACCGGTAGGCACCGCTCCGCGCGTCCTTAATATACCACGAGTCATAGTCGCCGTCGGGCCGCTGAAAGTCGGGGTCTACCTCACGGACCGAATCGATGAACGAGGCTAGCGTGCTCCAGGTCTCGCCAGCATTCTCGCGCAAATGCCTGGCCACCGCGTCTCTGGCCAGCCGGGGATCGCTGCGCCAACCAGTCTGTTCACAGCGCAGCCCCGGTAGATGGCAGAGCTCGCTCCAGTCCGGCTCTGTCCGCCACGCCTCACAGAGCTGCCTCTGCCTGGCCTCGGGAGGCTTCTTCAGCCACGAGCTCGCCCTGGCCGTTGGCCGCCACACGCCTTCGGTCAATCTCGCCAGGCCTGCCCTGACACATACGCGCTCCAGCAGCGCCAGCCGTTCGACGTCAGCCGGCCCGGAGAGCCTGGCCCGCAGCTCCGCAAATGCCCGTCGCGACCAGCCTTGCTTCTTGACCCGGATGTCGTGCCGTCGCAGGTAGCTCAGCAGCAGGAAAACATCGCGCGCCAGGGCGTCGCCGTCGTCCTCGACCAAAGGCGGCGGCGGGCTGGAGGCGAGGCGAAAGGACGGTATATCAGCCGGCAGAGGGGGCAGTTCGGACAGAATCTCCGGAGGAACGTAGAACACGTCGCCGTGGTAAGCACCGAGGCGGGCAATCTCACGCTGGATCAGGCCCAGATACCAGAGAGACTCGGCAGGCGAAGTGGGGTGTTTCCAGGCCTGGTCCCATTCGAGCCGCCCTGGCCCCATGCCGCGGATTGCCCCGAACTTGCGCTGATAGATATGCGCCTTGACCGGTCCCGCAGCAGCTACGTAGCCAAGAGCCTCTCGTTCGGTCTCGCCCAGCGCTCCGACGACGCGAGCCACCTCCGCTCGGTCGCTCATCACCCCCGCCAGCAGAGCCACAATCTCGTCCGTTTGCTCATCGGTCAGAGACAAGCGCCAGCCTTCGGCAATTGCCTTGAGCAGCACCAGCGGGTATTCACTCAGCGTGTGGCGCAGGAGCCTGACCATAGCCAGATTATAAACCAGCCGCCCTGACCCGGCCAACGTTTGACACTGTGCTAATCGTGACTATGCTCCGAGAGCCTGTGGAAAAACGCGAGTTTACTGTCGCAAACGAATACCCCTACAACCACGCTGGCACTGTCCGCTGGATTGCCTCGCATCTCCTCCGCTACCCGCTCTTCCCGCTCCTCGCCCTGGCCGGGGCCATTCTGAACAACACCTTTTACAGTTCGCTCCAGGTTTTTGTCGGGCGCGCCTTTGACGTCATTACGACCCCCGGCTGGACCAGCGCAGCGCTTCTGGTAGTCGGTCTGACTGTCCTGGGTGCAGGGGTGGGGCAGGGGCTGACCGGCCTGCTGCGCAACTATTCTATGGAGTTCCTGGCACAACTGGTCGAGCGCGATGCGCGTGAAGAGCTCTATGTCAGCCTGCTGGGCAAAGACCAGACGTTCCACGGCCGGCAGCGTGTTGGCGATATCATGGCCCGCGCGACCAACGATGTCCATATGATCAACCTGATGTTCAGTCCGGGCCTGATGCTGATCCTGGACTCGCTTCTCGGAACGATCATGCCCATTGTTCTGATGGCCAGGATCAACACTCGTTTGCTGCTGGTACCATCCATCTATCTGGTGTTCTTTGCCATTACCGTCATCGACCACAATCGACGACTCAAGCCGGTGACCATCGCCATGCGCGACCAGTTCGGCGTAATGAACGCCGGGCTGGAAGAAGCTATCGCTGGCATCGAGGTAGTCAAGGCCAATGTCCAGGAACAGTACGAGTGGGCCAAGTTCACCCAGGATGCCCGCTCTTACAGAGACTCTTTTGTCCGCAGCGGAGAAATCGAGGCCTTTTACCTTCCTCCGCTGGTGCACACCATCGCTGCCGCAGCGGCCCTCCTCCACGCCCTGCAGCTCTGGCAGGTCGGGGTGCTTACCCTTGGTCAGGTGGTCAGCTTCTTTGGCCTGATGCGCGCGTTGAGCTTTGTCACCTTCATTTCCATCTTTTCCTTCAACCTGGTACAGATGGGCCTTGCCTCTGCCGACCGAGTGCTGGACATCATCAAGGCCAGGTCCGAGATGGACGAGAACAAGCAGGGCACGGCCCGTGCCGTTGACGGAGAGGTGATCTTTGAGGATGTCAGCTTTGGCTATGGTGAGCAGCCGATCCTCAAGCACATCTCGTTCGCTGCGCACGCCGGGGAGACGGTAGCCATCGTCGGCGAAACCGGCTCGGGCAAGACGACGCTGACCCGCCTGATCAACCGCATCTTTGATGCTGACTGCGGCCGCGTGCTCGTGGATGGAATTGACGTGCGGGACTGGAGCCTGGCCTCGCTGCGCTCGCAGATCTCAACCATCGAACAGGATATCTTCTTGTTCTCCCGCACCGTGCGCGACAACATCGCCTTCGGCCGGGCCAGTGCCAGCCAGGACCAGGTAGAGCTGGCCGCGGCGCAAGCCCAGGCCGACGAGTTCATCGCCCGACTGCCCCAGCAGTACGACACCCTCCTTGGCGAGAGGGGCGTCAACCTGTCTGGTGGTCAGAGGCAGAGGCTGGCCATTGCCCGCGCCTTCCTCACCAACCCGCGTATCCTCATCCTGGACGACAGCACCAGCGCCATCGACAGTGCCACCGAGGACCTCATTCAGCGTGCAATGTGGCGCATCAGCCGACAGCGCACAACCTTCCTCATCACGCACCGCTTGAGCCAGATCCGCTGGGCCGACCGAATCCTGGTGCTGCGCCACGGCGAGCTCGTGGATCAGGGAACCCACGAGGAGCTGATGGCCCGCTCCGAGGCCTACCGCCGCATCTTTGCCCGCTACGAGTCGGGCAACGGGGAGCGAGGACACTGATGGGCTTTGTGCTCGACGGCCTCGAGACGGAGGCCTACGACCGCACCTACCGTGACCGCGACCTGCTGCGGCGCATTGCCGCCTACCTCAGGCCCCACACGCGCAGAATGGTGCTCGTCTCCCTGGCACTGGCCCTGAACACTGCCACCACCGCCGCCGGTCCCATCCTGGTATCACGAACTGTCGATACGCTGCTGGTCGCGCCGAGCACCAGGGCGATTGTCGTCCTCACAGTCAGTCTTGTTGCCCTTGGTATCGCTGGATGGGCGCTCAACTTTGTGCGCCAGTGGTACACGGCGCGCGTCGTCGGCGATGTGGTGCTCAAGCTGCGTCAGGACGTCTTTAGTGCCACCGTGTTGCACGACCTTTCCTTCTTTGATGAGCATCCCTCGGGCAAGATCGTCAGCCGGATCACCTCGGACACGCAGGACTTTTCCACGGTGGTTACCCTCACGATCGACCTGGCCAGCCAGGTGCTGCAGGTCCTGGTGCTGACGCTCTGGCTGGTCAAGATCGAACCGCGTCTGGCCTTGCTGCTGATGGGCATGACACCGATTTCGGCTGTCATTGCCCTCAGCTTTCGTCGCGTCGCGCGACGCGTTACCCTGCACGCCAAGCAGGTGACAGCCAAGATCAATGCCGACATCCAGGAGAGCATCAGCGGCATTATGGTGGCCAAGAGCTTTAGGCAGGAACAGGCCATCTTTGATGCGTTCCACGAACGCAATCAGGAGGCCTACCGCGTCGGCCTGCGGCGCGGCTTGACCCTCAACACGATCTTTCCCATTCTGGGCATCTCGTCTGGCATCGCCACCTCGCTCCTGGTCTACATTGGCGGTCTGGCCACGCGCGGGGGGATCAGCCCTGGCGACTGGCTGCTCTTCATGCAGACGGTGGGCTTTTACTGGTGGCCCATTATGAGTATCTCGTCCTTCTGGAGCCAGTTTCAGGATGGCCTGTCGGCCGCTGAGCGGGTGTTTGCCCTGGTCGATGCCGAACCCAAGGTCATCCAGTCCGACCGCCAACCGGTGGGCGCGCTGGAGGGCCAAATCGACTTCCATCAACTGCGCCTGAGCTATACCGGGCGTGAGCTGGTTCTGCCCGGCCTGAGCCTGCACATTCGCCCTCGGGAGACCGTCGCTCTGGTGGGGCATACCGGCGCTGGCAAATCGAGCATGGCGCGGCTCCTCGCCAGGTTCTACGAGTTCCAGGACGGCTCACTGCTGATTGACGGCCGCGACATTAGAACGCTCGACCTGCATGAGTACCGCCAGCGGGTGGGTCTGGTACCGCAGGTGCCTTTCCTGTTCTCCGGCAGCATCAGGGACAACATCCGCTACGGCTGTGCAGGGGCTACGGACGAGCAGGTGCTCCAGGCTGCAACCCGCATCGGTGGCGGAGACTGGCTGAGCGCCCTGCCCGATGGCCTGGATACGGACGTTGGTGAGAGGGGGGCGTCTCTGTCTACCGGGCAGAGGCAGTTGGTAGCCCTGTCCCGAGTCCTGCTTAAGGATCCGCCGATCTTGATCCTGGACGAGGCGACAGCCAGCGTGGACCCGTTCACCGAGGCCCAGATTCAAGAGGGGCTGGCTGAGGTGATGAAAGACCGCACTGCCGTCGTGATTGCTCACCGGCTCTCCACCGTGCGCAACGTGGACCGCATCATCGTTCTGCGCAACGGCGAGATCATCGAAGAGGGCAACCACGAGGCCTTGCTGGCAGCCCGCGGCCACTACGCCGAGCTGTACAACACCTACTTCCGCCACCAGTCCATCGAGTACATGGAGCAGGCGCGCCATCTCGCCGAGCCTGGGTCTGAGGGTCAGTCAGCCCGCTCGGACACTGTGGCGACGCGCCCCTAGTTCAGACTTCCGAAGTAGCGATCCCCAGTCCCCCCCGGCCAGTATAGCGACTCACTGTACAGCCGATGCCCGTCAGCCAGGAGCGACGCACGTTGAGGCTGGCCCTGGCGTCCTCCAGCAACTGCTGGGCTTCGTCCGGCGCCAGTGAATGGAGGACCGACAGGTCGACCTGTCTGCCATCCACGCTTTGAGCCGCCAGCTCCAATATCTGTCGCTTCGCTTTGGCCCAGCCTCGCACCTTGGCCACATCCTGAACCAGGCCATTCTGTAACGCCATCACCGGCTTGATGTCGAGCACAGTGCCGAAAAACGCCCGCAGGTGGCCAACCCGGTCCACAACATAGTCCAGAGTGGGGAGAACAAAGTGCAATTGCAGGGTTCTCTTGCTGGCGATCATCTCTGCCAGGACCTTGTCCAGAGCAGCTCCCGACGCGATGGCGTCGCAGGCGCGCATCACGATCAGCCCTACTCCTCCGGCCACCGAGTCGGTGTTTTGCACAACGACCACCGGCGGCGGCAGAGCGGCTACCCTGGCCAACTCGCGTTTCAGGTCCTCAGCATCAGAATGAACCGCCACCACCCCATCCACCTCGCCCTCAGCCGGATCAATGGCGACCACCGCAGCTCCCGGTACGCTCAGGCCCGCCTGCACCGCGGCGTTGAACAGGCCAGACAGGCGCCTGCTGGCGATGGGATAGACCACATAGAGGTGGTTGCGCAGCACCTGCTGATACCAGGAAACGAATTCGCCAGGACCGGGCACGGCCGTTGAAGGTCTGTCCTTCGATCCCTCCAGCAGCCGCAGGAAACCCTCCTCATCGATGTCGATTCCGTCCCGGTACTCTCTGCCTCCAGCATAGATGGGCACCGGGATCATGGTGATCCCATGTTCCGCGCCCAGGCCAGAAGGCAGCGTTGTAGTCGAATCGAGTAGCAAGCCTACGTCTGCCATCAATCGGCACCGCCTTCTTGATCCTGTGGGACTTGCGAGGTCAGGGCAACGCAGGTCCATCTCGTCCAGCGTTTTGACGAGAATCGTTGACACAGCCAGGGTGCGATATCACTTGCACTTGGCGGGCATTCCGTACCAGGGAGCAAGCTAGTCGCGAGCCAGCTCGTCGGCACTCGGCACCGTGAACCCGTGTACCTGAACACCCTGCGGGTTGAACGCACCAACTACCCGTTTGATTGTCCCGTCCTTCCCGGCTATGTCCATACGCTGAAGAACGATCTGCAGGGCCTTCTTCCTCTGGCCATACATCATCTCCTGCAGAGCGTAGAGCCGGTGCCGGTTCGCGATGGTATCCTTCCTGGCCTCATCGTTATCGTCGTACGTGCCGCTCTGGTCCTGATGAGTCCTTGAGGTGGAACCGGAACGGGAGGCAGGCGAGAAGGGCTGCCTGGTCAGGTGTGCTTCCTGCGCAGTGACCTGAATCAGCCCGCCTCGATTCTATCTTTGCACCTGGCCATTGTCAAACCGCCTCTGTCGAGGCAGCCCGCAGTACAGATAGACCGTTGCCGCCCCCAGCCGCAACCACATCGCGTCTATTCTGCAACCAATTTGCATCTTTGGCAGTTCCTGTGTATGCTTTCACCAGACCAAGAAGAGAGCCGCGCAGCGGCGCCTGAGATCCAAGCCCTTCTCCATCACAGAGAGGACGGCCAAATGCAGGACATCCTTAGGAGAATCAGCAATGTGCCAGGGGTACTCGGTGCATTCGTCTGCAGCAACGAAGGCGATGTCCTCGCCAGCGCATTCACCGATCCCATCGCCCCCCATCAGCTATCTACCGTGTGTCGGACCATCACCCAGACGCTGGACGTTCTGCATACTGCCAAACACGCCAGGGTGAGCAATCTGGATCTTCTCTATGCCAAAGGCAGGCTGCTAATCAAACGACTGCCGAGGGGCGCCCTGGTGATGGTCTGTGTTCGCACCGTGAACATCCCTTTGCTGAGCCTCACCTCTGAGACGGCCGCCAAGGCGCTCATACCGCTGCTCAAGATCACAGCCCCTCCTGCACCCAGGGTGCGCACGGAAGGCATCCCGGTTACGGCATTGAGCGCTGTGGCACGCGATGTCCTGGGACCTACCGGGGAGCGAGTGTTGGAAGGCCTGCTCAAGAAGCAGGGGCATACCGCTGAGATACTCACCGGGGAAGAGCTGTTGGCAGTGCTACCCCAGTTGGAGAGCTCTTTCGCCGTGTTTGTGGGGTCGGCCAGGGCCAGGAGCGCGGTAGAGGCGATGAGGAGACTGTCTGTTCCCGCATAGCGCAGGGCCGGTCAGGCGCATGCCCGCCCCGCGCAGATCAAATGGCCACACGTCGGAGCATGGAGGTTTCTTAGCGATGCAACAAGCACAAGCGGCTCTGTCGAGTCTTGGCAGGTTCCTGTTCTTCCCCCTGACGACGCTGCTATCGATCGTCGGCGGGCTACTGGTCTGGTCCGGCTTCTTCCTGATCGGACTGATCGCTCTTCGATACGAAACCACATTTGGACGTAAAACCAACGGGCAGTACCTGTTGCTGGCACCGTCGGGCATCCTGGTTTATGCCATCTGGCAGGGCTTGGCCTATGCCACGAGGGGGAGCCTCACGCTCGCCGAGCAATGGGTCAACTATGCCCTGGTCCTTGTGTCCGGCGTGCTCTGTCTCCGGGGAGCCTACGTATTCAGAAAGACCGCGGAGCAGATCATGAAAGGAGCCGAGTAGACCATGCCAGTCCAAGTCATCATTGGCGATATCGGATGGTTTCTCCTAGCCGGCGCAATGCTGTGGTATGGGCTGCTTCTTCGCAAGCTGCTGCGCATCATTGGCAAACCACCTGTCTGGGTCCTGCTGGTCGTAGCGGCAGTCGCAGTAGTCGTCTTCATAATGGGCCATCTGGTGGCCTACACGCAGTATGTGCCGCACCTGCCTGCCGTTGCGGCCTACTACGGTCTGTGGCTTTGCCGGTTCATCGCGTTCGCGGCGGTGTTCGTTGCTGGAGCGGCGCTTTCAGTCGCGAATTGGCTGTATCGCCACTGGACTGCCTGAGACGACCTTCGTGAGGCAGAGAAGCCTCACGATTTGCCACGCGCCAGTGAAGCCAAGAGGTCGAGGTCCAGTTCGCCCTCTTTGCCCCAGCCCTTTTTGCCCTGCGGCACTACGGGGCGGAACTGCTCATAAAGAGGGTACGCCTTCGCCGCCAGCTCGCCCGGTTGCAGCGAGCTGGCCAGCGTCTCCATCGCCCTACGCGCCGCCGACAGGTCCTCGCCGAATTTGGACTCGAGATAGCGGCGCACGCTCTGCGGGTCGGCCGGCTTGCCCCCTTCGCTTGCCCTCACTCCCTCCTCCGTATTCATCGCCGGCACCTGGCGCCCCAGCAGCTCGACCGCAAACACCTCCCCCAGAGGGGGCTCACGGGAGCGCTCGGCTGCATCACCGTGCTCCCGCGGGTGAAAGATCCCCAGGCGCTGGCCCTTTGCCTGGGCGTTCAGACCTGCCAGGGCGCGCCCGAGCGTCAGCGCCGCTGACTCGTCAAAGCCCAGCCTTTCAGCCACCACCGCTGCCCAGAGCGTCAGAACTGGCGCCCGGTTGATCTGGATGATTCGGTGACCCATAACACCTCCCACACCCTGACCACACGCAGGGCCAGGTCAACCGGCCCTTGCTTTGCCTCTGGGCCTGGCCGAACGTCTCGCTGCCCGCGGCTCTTCTGACTGCAGCCGGCGCAACAGCTCCTCCAACTGGTAGCCAGACGCTTCCGCTTCGGCCAGGAGCCGCGCGACCGTGGCATGAGCGTGCCCCAGTGCCAACTGGCCACCAGGAGCGTCTGTCCGCGAGCGGAGGTCAACAACCGCCGCCAGCAGCAGCCACCACAGCAGATCCTCAAAAGCCTCTTTATTGAACCAGAGCACGTCGCGATAGCGGTTCACGCCGAGGAACTGCTGCACTTCATCGTCCTTGAGCAGCTCGGTCAGCACCTGATAGCCGCGGGCCGAACTGCCCCGCGCAGACGGGGCCTTTGAATCCGGCTCTCCCGACACGAGCAGACGCTGGTGGCTGGTGGCCAGTTTGATCACCGCCACGCTGCGCCAGGCCAGCTTTTCTTCCAGCCCCAGGTCGGTGAGCACGCCGCCGAGCACCTTGCCCAGCAGCCACTCATCCAGCCAGCTCCGGCTCTGCGCCTCATAACCCTCGCGCGTGACGATCTTGCCCAGCGAATGCACGCACCACCAGCCGAGCAGACAATACCACTCCCACTCCCCGTCCAGGCGCGGCAGAACATCGCGCTCCCAGGTCCGTTGCCCTCTGGCTGTTGGCTTGCTGTCGGCCGCACCCAGGCGCAGTATCGTCTGCAGCTCGCGGCTCATCTCACCGGCCAGGGCCGCCGAATCGTCCGCCACTCCGGCAAACCGGCTGGCCTGACGCAGCAGTTCGCGAACCTTGTGCTCGATGTCTGCGATCAGCGCCTTGTCGACCTGCTTCTCCGTCCCGGAAACACGGGCCCGGCGAAGACGGCGGAAACTGGTCGGGTTAGCCAGCTCCTTAAAGGCCTGATGAATGGGCAGCAGGAACGTCTCCTTCAATGCCTCGTCGATGCTGGGCACACCCCGACCATCCAGGTAGGCCGCCAGATGGGCATAGTGGTGCCACTCGTTGTCCTTGACCTCCCGCCAGTCGAGGAACACGTGGCGCTTGTAGGCGCCCAGCTCGACGTACAGTCCCTTATCGTGCAGCTCGCGGCTGCTGCGAACGTATTCCAGCCCGCTGACCTGGTCGCGGAAGATGCAAAGGTAGTCGTCCTGGTTCTGCAGGCCGAGGCCCTCTCCCAGGCTCTTCTGCACCTTGTTGCCACTGGCTTTGTCGAGATAGGCCACTGACTTGCCGATCCACCCCGTCGCGCTGGCAAAGCGATTGTGATAGACCACGAGCGCTCGCTCGCCGGCGGCACGGTTAGAGTAAGCAAAGACATCCTCATTGACGTGGCCCTGCGGGGCATAAAAGTCATAGAGGTAAAAGTCCTTGACCTGGGCGAACAGGTAGCGGTGATGCAGCAGCGGGAAGAGCTCCCGTTCGTGCCGCCACAAGAGGTGCGGGTCAGGCTGCTCGTCCCAGTAGGCACGGCGGTACTCCATGCCGTACTTTTCGGTGAACCCCTCGATCTGGCCGTGACCGAACATCGGCAGACCCGGCATGGTCACCATCATCGTGCAGACGCCAAAGTACTTGTCATCCTTGCCGAACTGGGCAACGGCCGTCTCTTCATCCGGGTTGTTCATAAAGTTGACGAACCGCTTGAGGATCTCCGGATCGAACTCGAGCACGTTCTTGATCGTGGTGCGGTAGTTGGCGTTGTCTTCCGCTTTGAGCATGTGCATGAAGGCACTGTTGTAGACGCGGTGCATGCCCAGTGTGCGGACAAAGTAGCCTTCCATTAGCCAGAAGGCCTCGGCCAGCAGCAGTGTGTCTGGAGCTTCCTGCGCGACCCGGTCCACCACTTCGCGCCAAAACTCTTGCGGCATGGCCGCATCGAACTGCTGGCGCGTCAGTGCGTACTCAGAGCGAGTGGGAATGGCGCCGCCCGTGCCCGGCTCGGGGAACCACAGCCGCTGGTAGTGTTTCTTGCTCAAGGTCATGGCCGCGTCAAAGCGAATGATGGGGAAGCGGTGCGCCACGTGGAGTATGGTCTGAATCACCGCCTCGCGCACCCGGGGATTCAGGTAGTTGAGCTGCGCCGTATCGTTCCAGGGCATGCTCGTACCATCGTTGCCGTGGTAGATGTAGGTCGTGTGGCCGCTGGCTCTGTCCAGCCGCTTGAATACCACCGCGGCATCGGTATGGTCGTAGTAGTGATCCTCCAGATGGATCTCGACTCGCCCATCAGACGAGAGATCCTCTCCGTTGAACGTGTAGGAGGGGAAGGGGCAGTCGTCGCGGCCGATGAACCAGTCCGGGTGCTCCACCACCCAGGGAGAGTCAATCCCCACGTGGTTGGGCACCATGTCGCCCGCCAGGCGCAGCCCCCTCTGACGTGCCCTGGCCCGCAGGTTCTCAAAGGCCGGCTCGCCGCCCAGGTCGTCGGCGATGCGATAATCCAGCAGCGAGTAGGCTGAGGCGACCGCATCGGCCTTGCCGCACAGTTGCTTGATGCGCCGGGAGGCTCGACTGCGTTCCCAGAGGCCGATCAGCCACAGCCCGGTGAAACCCCACCTGGCCAGTGTGTCCAGCTCCTCATCGGGTATCTGGTCCAGGCGTGTCACCGGCCGCTGGTACTTTTTCGAGAGCTGGTCCAGCCATACGTAGGTACTCTTGGCCATCAGCACCGCGCGGGGCATCCAGTCCTTGTCGGGGCTGTACTGTTCCGGCTCTTCGCGTTGCTGCGTTGAGAACTCGTAGGCGAGGATCGGCCCCGGTCCAGGGCCGCCTCCTCCCCACAGGCGCATCTTTTCTTCCTCGGCCACTAGGTCCAGTCCGCTCAGCAAGCGAAACCGCAGCCCCCCGAGAAGCTGACCCCACTTTTCCCGAATGTACTCCAATTGTCCCGTGAGCGAGTGCGGCACGGCCACTGCCGGCTCACGCAGCATCTCGATGAGAGGGAGATTGTTGGGACCAAAGCCCGGCTGCTGCTCAAAGAACTGGCCCAGGGCAGCGATGAGTGAGCGATAGCCAGTTTCCTTCTCGAGGGAGGCGTCGTCAAACAGCTCGGCATAAGGAGAGAAGGCAGGGTTCGCGTTGGCCAGCCAGAGCAGCGACAGCTCCTCCAGCAAGAGCTGCCGGTTGGGCACGCCGGCAGTTTGGCCGTGCAAATAGTCGTCAAGCGGGACCTGGCGCCGGTAGACGGCCAGCGGAGGGAACTCGGCAGCGAATTCGCGCAGCACTCGCTCCACCTCCTCTTGGCCCAGCCGGCTGTCGAGGAACTGGAGGGCCTGCTGCATAACTGCGGGGTTCTTCTGCTGGCGGTAGAGTCCCACCACATAGTGCAGGATCTCGTCAATCAGGCCCATGGCGTTGATCTGGCCCGAACGCACCGCGCGCTCGGGAAAATGGACCAGGTCCCGCCGCTCGTTCATCTTCTGGGCAAAGTTGCGTGCCGCGAGGAAATTGGCCAGCACGACGTTGCCGCTCAAAGAGAACAGGTTTTGATCAAACGAGTAGAGGTCACGGGCCTGGCGTGAAACGTGGAACTCCATCGTGGCGTATCCCTCTGTCGGCACTCGTGCCTCCTTTGTCAGTGAGCCCTCCCTGCCTGCGAGTCCGGCTCATTCCCTTTACCGCCGGGCCAGGCGGAAGCCTGGCTGCATTATAGCTCACATCTTGCCGGGCACAACGCCCGTGCTCGGTGACATTATCATTTGATAGAACGCGCACCTCGTCAGGTTGACACAACCACATTGGTGTCTATGATGAGGCAGGTACGCCTTGCTCCTACGCCGCCCCGACGGCAGTGCCTCGAGGCCTCATTGCTGTTTTCTCGAAGGGAGGACAAGAGGACCGACAAATCCGCCCTCGCCGCACCCTGCTCGACCTTGTCCTCACTGCCTATGGACCAATCTCTGGAGGAGCAGACAGGTATTCGGTGCAATGCGCCGAGTCAGGCGGGCGACCGTTGAGGGCAACGAGGCTTAGGCTGTTGCCGCCACCAAGCCGACTCTCGCCAACAAGGCCGTTGTGACCGGAATCCAGGAGGCAGGGTGCGTCTGGAAAGAGAACCAGCACTTTTTGCCGCTGTTGTTCGAAGTGAGGAAGAACCAATTCGCGAGGCGCGCGAGAGGTCAATCTCACGGCGGGAAGCAGGTCGCAGCGACCTGCCCCGCGCCTTGCTATCAGAGACGTGCTTTCGGAGCAGTGACCATGTTCAAGTTCGAGCGTGACCAGATCACCTGCCGTATTGGCAGCGTCGAGCTCGGCGGGCAGCCAGGCGAAAGGCCCACGGTGCTCATCGGTAGCATCTTTTTCGCCCACCACAAGATCGTTCAGGACTCTCAGCGCGGCCTTTTCGACCGGAGCAAGGCGCTGGCACTCCTGCACAGCGAGGAGGAGGCGTCCAGCTTTAGCGGCAATCCCCGTTTCATCGACCCGGTGGCTGACACCAGCGAGGCCCTGATACGCTACATCGAGTTCCTGGCCGCGCAGACGACAGCGCCTATCCTGGTCGATTCGCCGCTGTCCGCCGTTCGGATGGAAACGCTGCGCCATTTCGCGGGAACAGAGGTCATGCCGCGGCTGATCTACAACTCGCTCTCCGAAGACTGTACGGCAGAAGAACTCGTCGCCATCCGCGAAAGCGGCCTCAAGAATGCCATCGTGCTGGCCTTTAGCACCAGGGCCATGCGCCCTGGTCAGCGGGTGAAACTGCTGGAGGAGCGTCTCCTGCCAGCGGCTCGGTCGGCCGGAATCGAGAACGTCTTGGTGGACGTGGGGGTTCTGGACATCGCCAGCGCGAGCTGGTCAGCGCTGGCCATACGCGAAGTCAAAACTGCGCTCGGCCTGCCCACTGGCTGCGCACCAGCCAACGCCTTGTGCACCTGGCACAAGATGGCGTCGCGGGGAGACCCGCCCTACACGGCAGCGATGGCCTCGACTCTGGCCATGCTGGTCTCCCAGGGCGCCGACCTGCTTCTTTACGGGCCGATGCGTTTTGCACCCTGGGTGTACCCGGCGGTCGGCGCGGCGAATGCCCTGCAGGCCTACAGCGGTCGGCTGACCGGAGTGCGGCCGGCCAGCGCCGAGCATCCGCTCTTCCGGCTGCTCCAGTAGCCGCTCTCTACTTCTGCTCCATCGGCTCCCAGTGCAGGTTCGAGCCAATGTTGGGGTTAAAGTTGGGATCCTCGGTGACGATGTACTCGCCCAGGTTGTTCGCCCAGGCGTGACCATACCCCGAAGGCAGCTCCACCACCTCTTCGCGATGCGGATCGAAATACCCGTCTACACCGCGGATGGAGCGGCTGCGGTCCGTGGCGATACGGTCCCACGCTTCCTGCTTGGCGTACCAGCCCTGCAGGTTCTGCTCGCGCATCTGCTCGCCGGTCTGAGCCAGCATCTGGCCAATCTGCCCGATGTGCTGAATGCGCTGGATCTGCCGCTGCGCCAGGTACTGGATGATCGACTGGTAGGCGGCGTACCACTGCGGATTCAACCGAAACGAGCGCATCATCGACGTGAACAGCGTCGAGCTCGCCTCCAGTCGCTCCGCCGCAGCGCGGAACGAGAATAGAAAGTCCAGGAACCAGAAGAGCAGTTCGCTCGTACCGAACATGGACTGCATGGGCGCCCGGTAGACCTCAACCATGCCGTAGAGCGCTTCGTCAAAGGTCATTCCCTGCCAGGTGTAGCGGATCACGATCCTGGCTCCCTCGGCCGAGCCACCGCTGATCGCCGCGTCGGATTTGGCGATTCGTGGCAGGTCGGGCTGGGGTTCCTCACCGAGAATCGAGACCCCGCTCATACTTCCCCGGTAGCGAGGCAGCAGCAGAGTGTGCAGGGCCTCCCGTACGCTCATCGGGGGGCGCACCTCGGCCCCAAAGTGGCGCGACCCAATTGGCGTGAGCATCGGCCCGCTGCTCCAGAAAAAGTTCATATTGGGAAGGATCTCAAACGCTTCGGCTCCCTGTGGATTCCAGAGCTGAAAGCTGACCGTAGCCGGCATGCCCGGGTTATCGAGCGCCCAGTTGGCTCCCCCGCGCCAGCTCCAGCCCACCGGTGC
>Ga0116184_10001219_pt1 | contig 25614 bp, 17 predicted proteins | sample AD_JPNNA5_MetaG_FD_89886 | JGI IMG/M metagenome (GOLD analysis project Ga0116184, IMG submission 89886) | Active sludge microbial communities of municipal wastewater-treating anaerobic digesters from Japan - AD_JPNNA5_MetaG | ecosystem: Engineered > Bioreactor > Anaerobic > Digestate | place... | reverse complement strand
GCCTGTAAGTAGCATAGCCTGCCCCGGGCAGTGCAGCCCCATTCAGGGTGTATGTATTCCATGCATTCGGAACTTCTGCATACAGGTCGGGCTTTTCATTTTTTATTTCTTCATAGGTCAGCAATTTACTCCAGTAAAATTCCCATTCACCATCAAGCTTAATATTATTGCCGGAATCGAAATCCCAGGCTGTCAGATCCAAAATGCCGCTATCAATGCCTGAATCACCGGAGCTTATATCAGCCGAACATCCTGAAAGCAATATAATAATAACAAGAATATTAGCCAGAAAAAGTTTATTTTTTTTCATTTTTCGACCTCATCAAGGAAATTATTAAATACAAGAAGATCGTATACAGGTAAAAGCATTAGTGCTTCTAAAAATCAATATATCGATTATTTATGTCTACCAAATATTTTTGGGAGTTTCCGCCAAACCGATTAATTATCAAATCTTCTATCTCGCTCATTGCATTGCTCAAAGACGGATCATCCCCAAAGCCAACCAGCTGGAAAAAGATATCCTTACTGTCAAGAGTGGTTTTCCCAAGCTCGCTTTGCCTCCAGATCCATTTTCTTGTCTGAACATAGTTTCCGCTTTTAAAGACCAGTTCTCCTTCTTCTACCATCTCAGGCTCTTCGGAGCCGAAGGGAATGAATTTATCCCCCTCCCTGCTGAAGCTGACTTCAAGATCCTCATGGATATCTGACAGGTCATGAGCACCCAATGAAATTATCTGCTCGATAGACACAGCATTGCACAAGTCAACCAGGGCATTAATTTTGGGAAGCTCCCCCCCTTTAAGTATTCTCTTGAACATAGCCTCAACAGAAGGCAGAAATTTATTGGGGTTTATTCCAGCTTTGGTCATAACCTCCCTGTACAGGGCAACATTGAGCAATGCCCTGATCTCTTCCGCCTTAACGGTTTTTCTCATATTCTCTTCTGCTTCTCTTAATCTTTTTTCATCTTCTGCGGAAGTCTCCGAATTTTTTATATTGCTTCCAACAAGAATTCCGAACTTTATTTCCGGATTAATCTCAAATACTGCTTCATCCACTGTATATCTCATTTTGTTTCCTCCGTTCCTTGGTGCCAGTCTGTCAACTTATCAACTTCTTCATACCTACCTATTATTTCATCAAGAGTATTAAATTGCATACCACAATCCGAATCAAAAAGAGCCTTTATATCTATATATGCACTCAATGCATTTATAGCTAAATTAACATTCCTTATTGCTTCTTCTACATTATTTTCTTTAAGCTTAGATTCTGCATCCAGTAATATTTCTTTTATATCTGCAGCCCATATTGCATAACGTGAATCAGTTGCCTTACAGTCACTATTTGCCTGGTCTATAGCCGCCCTATGCAATCTTGCAAATACCCATTCATTACATCCACCTTGAGATTGAAAATGGTCATTTAGTATTCTATCTGTTCCAAGTGAATTATAAAATTCTAAAACACTATTTATATAAATATTAAGTTGATCCTTCATCCGGATTCCCCCTATCTTGTAAGCGAAAAATCTATGATTCTATTCCTATAAATGGTACATAAGCTTATTTCGCCTTTTCCCTTTATTTCAAGCTTAATTGAAAATCCCCTTGAACCTGTTCCATTGAACTTTAGATAGCTTTCATTTACTGCAAAATGAAATAACCTTGAATAAAAGGATAATAGCTTCCACTCCTCAATGCGCTGTATCATATTCACAAAGAATTCCTTCGCCCCATGTAAGGTTAAATCTTCAGTCTTATACTGCTTACTCTTATTTACGGCATTCGAACTTGTGTATGCTTTAATTGCATCTAAAACAATATCAAGTTGTTTTTCATCTAATACCGATAAATCTATTCTTAAGATTTGTCTGTTATTTTCATAAACCTCTTTTCCAAAGGATAACACATTCCTAATATCAAATTTGATGTCAAAAAAGTAGTCCTCAAGTCCTCTTTCTCCAACATCTATTTTATTAGCCTCCAAGTCGACTCTGCATTGATATAAAATCCATTGTCTGTTTAATGATACAATTAGTTTTTGTTCTTCAGTAAGAATATCATAATATTGAGCCAAAAATGAATGCATCTGTTCCCAAGAAATATGTATAAACTCATTTTTTATGAGTTCTTTACCTTTTTTAGCTTCAATAATAGTTTTCGGTTCTGTAATTTCAGTGAAATCATTTTCCTCTGTAAACTGTGTAAGATATATAAAATATACCTTTCTATAGCTACCATCTTCTACGACAGCATTATAGTATGTGCTGATTTGTCCATCTGTTGCACTAAAGTAATCATGTACTTTCACTTCTATCATCAAAGCACATTTTTCCCCTGAATCCGTAAACTCTATAAATATGTCTATAGAACCTTTATCGTTATATGAGCATTCTCTGCTAACGTAAATATTTTCCGCTAGTATATTAAATTGATACTTTATAAGTTGTGCAACAATTTCTTTATGATTATCAAATATATCATAAATCATATAGCTTGAAGATATTTCCGAATGAAATATTGGTGTCAATCCAATTCCATTGTACTCTTTCATAGCTTGTTCTCCTCAATTACAAACCCGCTCCAGCTATCAGAATATTGTAACAAAAGGGTCAGTGGTTCTTCATGTGTAGCACAAGAACGATTATCCTCTACATACTGCCCATCATGATATACAATCGCCTGTACTTCTTCCTCTGTTAAGCTGATATACTGCAGTGCCAAATATATACTGCGGACCGGGACGCTCATATAGGTCAGATTATAATTAAATCTATATGGAATGCTGGCAGGATATCCGTATTGCTTTTGCTTTGCTGTTGGTTCATTTATAAGATACTGGGGGTTCCCCGGCATACCCACTTTCCCTAAGTCATGCAGCAATGCAACTATCACACAGCTTTCATCAGTTATTTCCGGTGCAATAGCAGTCTTAATCTTAAGAATAGTTTCTGCGACATTTATTGAGTGCTCTAATAGGCCACCTTCCTTGCAAAGATGAAACTTTGTACTTGCTGGTGCGGATAGCCAGGTAGTCTCTTTTTCCATAAAATTTATCAGCCTGTCGAATTGCTCTTTTCGATCTACAACAAGGGATTTTATGTGTTTATATCTTTCCAATACATTCTCATTCATAGATATACTCCTTATAATTTGGTTTTTAATGTATTGCTTTTTTGTTATAGTCAATATCCGAAGTTCAGTATCGTACTCAATTTATTTAGTATACGTTCCTTGGTGCCAGTCTGCCAGTTTATAACTTCTCCTCATACAAGCTAACAAGTTGGCAGACTGGCACCTCTTTTTTCAAAGCCCATTTTTATTCATTACAGGAATGCTCGTTATATATTAAAAATTCCTTTGGCTTATAGCCTCATACAGCTTACTGCAGATACCTTCAATATAACCGCGCCTAACTATTACAGACAGCCATTCCTGCGGAATGCTCCCATAGCCATAGTACAGCCCTGCAAGCCCTCCGGCAGCTGCTGCCACAGTATCCGTATCTTCACCAAGGTTGACTGCCGTCAGGACACATTCCTTGTAGTCATTTGTGTTCAACAGGCACCAGGCCGCAGCTTCGAGGGTATCCACCACATAGCCGCTGCTTTTTATATCCTCCATGGGAACTGAGGCGAAAGACTTATTATTAAGCCTTTCATAATGACTCAGTTCATCACTATACTCTTCATGCCTTCTGTAAAATTCAACCGCTTTACTGATTCCGAAGCTTACTGCCGTTGAAAGTTCTGTGCTTCCCATTAACATAGCTGCAATGGAACAGTAGATTCCGCAGGCAATAAGGCTGCGCTTATGTGCATGCGTGAGAGAAGATACATTATGGATTATCGCCATTGCCTCATCATTTTCAGTTATTTTAGCACCGTAATTGTCTTTAAGGTAATACACTATGGGCAGTATTCTCATAAGTGACCCATTTCCGTTGTCATGGTCGCTAAGCCCTCCGCATTCCAAGGGTGCTGATCCCGATAGAAACCTCATGAGTGCTTTACGTGTTGCATTTCCTACATCAAACACTTCTCCATGGGGTGCATATTTCCCTTCCTCAAACCACATTATAAACCTTTTCATAATGTCGTTATAGTCAAGTCCTTTGGAAAGGCTGTCTGCCAGGCAGAGAGTCATGCTGGTATCATCCGACCATGTACCTGCCGGTTGATTGTATGTACCATAAGAACGCATACCTGTCACGGGATTTTTTCTCAACATTTCCCTGCCCGTGAATTCAACCGGCACCCCCAAGGCGTCTGCAACACACAAGCCCATTATTCCGTCAAGTACTATGTTTGACATAGTCAGGCCCTCCTCTGGCATTGGCAAATACCTAGCTGTGCTTTACTTTCTCATTGATTCCGGTTTGCCTTCATATTTCAGCCAATATATCAGCAACATATTCAACTTCCTCTTTAATCCACACCTCAAAATACAGCCAATCACCTGAATTCACCCATAACAATCTTTTCAATGCTATTACAGAAATTGCTCCAATTTCTCGGAAAAGCATTTGCTCCGTTACTTTCAAATAACCCTCCTTCGGTTTTGATAGTCACTGACCAACTTGTCCCATCAAGGATTGGCACAAAGTATTCCTTTTCCCATTCTAAAATCCGAATACTTTCCATTTCAAAGCGAAATTTTTCAATTGCTGTATCTTCTATTATTAGTTCCCTGTCACTTATAATCTCATATCCGCCTTCAAGGTTTTTATAGGATGCTGTTTTATTTTCCAAATCAATATATACCTGATATGAACTGCCAAAATAACCGCCCACAGATGCCTCTACAGTAAGAATCCTATTCTTCTCATTTAAATACACTTTTCCGCTCTCTCTAATAAACATATGGGGATATTTGCGTATTCGGGCACTAACCTGATTAGCCGGCACAGGGTTTCCATCCAATCTCCTATATAATCCTTTTTCATTTACTTTCGCAGTTATTTCTGAAACTTTAGCAGGACCACATTCATTTATAACTCTCTTTATCGCTTCGTGTAAAGTAATATCATCAATAGTGTCAGGCTTTTTTACAGAGGCCAATCCAATCCCTCCTCCTTATTAATCACACTCTTCAAACCTATTAACTAATTTCCCCTCTACCTTTACCTGCTCTAGAAACATCGCAAGGGGTCTAACCCATATTCCTTGTTCTCCATACAGAGCCTGATAAACTACGAGATCCTCAAGTGTTTCAGAATGCTTTGCCAAGTGCAGAACAAGATACTCATTCCCTTTAAAATGCCTATATTTCTTGCCTACTTTTATAGTGCGTATAGTTGCCTGCTTATCCTTTACAAAAACTACTGACTGCCCAAGGTTCAACTCTCCAACTTTCCAACCGGCATTCAGCCAAGCATCTGCCTGAGAATGACCGCCGTTTGCCCACCAAGCAGGATATTTATATGCTGAAGCAGGCAGCGGCTCCCCTATAATTCTTTCTACCTCCGAGAATGTTAATGTAATTTGAGAAGCAGATTGTCTGTCTAAGTATTTTTCAAGTAGATAATATTTACCTGCATTACTCACATTCTTCACTTCCTTATAGCCATTATTTACAGGCTTCTTTTCAACAGCATAGATATATTTTCCTGAAGTGGCATTCCACTCAGGCTCATACTTTTTTATTAAGCTCCTCTCAACTTCAAACCTATTCTCAGTTTCATAGAACAAGAGATAGACTTTAGAACCATTTTTAACTTCCTGTAATATGTATGAGTTTATCTTGCAGTTAGTAGACTGCCCTCCCACATAGCAGTTTCTGGGAGAAATTTGACCATACCCAATGTTATATCTGCTGCTTAAGTTTTCGCACTCGCCAACATACTTGACTTCATCATCGATTTTAAGAATATAGACTCCTGCTTTATTTATGCCATTGGGGATCTGAAATTTACAAAATGGACCTTTGCCATACTTATTAAGTTTTTTATCGTCTGCATTTTTATATTCCCTATCGGGTTGATATTCAATTATTCTCCCATATTTATCAATCAAAGGTTTTATCTCACAGATAGATATAAAATCAGTCATATTATCCACTGTATCAACTCCAATCTAAAAGGTATGTGGACCCCCCCCTCACTAATATCCCTTATCTACACCAAAGGCATTTTCATATTTGACGAGATCATCAAGTTTCACACCTAACAACTCTTCAATCTTCTTATTGAACCCTTCATCAGAGGCCATTTGAGATGAAATATTATAGTAGTGGTACTTTAATTCCAAGTTCTTTTCTAATTCCTCTTGAGTATAAGCACTAAAAGCCTTTTCAACGATATCTTCTATCACATTTTCCTTTTTAACCTGTGCAAGTTTCTGAATAAAACTTTGTTGTTGGCTTACCTTATAGTTTTCATTAATAAATTTCTTCAGTCTCTCTTTGCTTATATTGATTTCATCGACAATCTCTTTAACTATTTTCTTATTGAACGCATCTATATCTCCTTGGAGAGACTTTATTTCCTCTTCAAAATCCTTACTCTGTGAAATCCAAACAATCGTTCCATACTCACCAATCGTTTTGGTGAACTGCTCCCTAAGTCTTTTATATTTATTTTTTAATTCATATATGCCCTTTTCATAATTTTGTGGTAACTGTTCAAATACTTTATATTGGCCAGAAATCCTTTCCACCAAGTCTTCATCTACAATGCCTAATTCTCTGGCGTTAAGAGATATCTTTGTATTTTTAAGCTGACTGCCTTTGAAGGATAAGTCAACAAATTGGAATTGACTTGTAAGAACACTTATCTTTCTTGTCAAGTCAGGCTTTTGAGGAGGATTGTTTGTTATTGTATTTTCTACTATCTTTACCTCGATCTCGGATATCTCCCTTTTCCCAATCTCTGGTTCATTTGAATTGCTGCTTGGAGCAATGGCTTCAATAATTGCCTTTGAAACCTTCTTTTCTAATGCTATTGCATTAACACTATCAGCGCCTTCTTCGTCACTTTCAAGGTTTAAGGATATAGGAGAAAACACAAATACTTGTCCGTCAAACATTAACAATCCTATTCTTAAATTCTTTTCGCATTTAATATTACAACCACTCATTTCTAATTCTTTAAAAGCCTCAAATTCTGCATATCCTAAGTAATATATTTTAGGGGAGGGGTCAATGACAACATTTATATTATCCCAGCCCCCTAGCCTCTTACTGCTTTCAATTAAAGCATCTGATATGTTTTTTGTTATCCCGGGTATTGCAAGAAAAACAGACTTTTCAGCATGCCAAATTTGTTCTGCTATAAAATTCTGATTAATAGCAAGAAAAACCGGATCGTTCATTGTACCCACCTCCAAAATACATTTATATCTTTGTTTGTATAATCCAACATCACATTATTGTCGAATTTAGTAATTCTACTCTACCCCTAATGCCTTAAATACCGCATCTTCCGGACTCTGGTAAAATGATATCTGGAACTTGGCAAATAACTCCGGCGGCACTGTTGGAATATCAACAGCGGAAGCCATTGGCAGGAGGACTTTCTTTGCACCTGCATCAAAGCATACTTGAAGCGTATTTGACAACTCCTCTACCTTATTTATCGTACCTCCAATACTCATAGAGCCCAATATTACCATCTGGATCTGTACGGGCTTTTTCAAAGTACCTGAGCATAGAGCAATAAAGGCAGCCAATGATAACTCAGAAGTCAGCCCGATACCTTGAATGTCTTGCACATGCATTAGGTAATCATAGTTTTGTACTTGGATAGAACCGCTGATACTCTTCTTATTGGCCTTAAAGTAATTGAAAGCAATATTTAAACTTTCCTTTGCCTCTCGATTAGAGCCTAGACCAGTCTTATCAAATTTGCCGGAACCTGTGACAACTTCAGTCTCAATTTTGAATGCTCCAATCATTCCGGAATCTCCGTGACCTACCGTATAGATGTGACCCGGCTTTTGCATACCCTCCGGAATAAGTTTGCTACCGCCTTGTTCAGGGACTGAAACAAAATGCTCTTCAAAGGAATCATTATCTATATAGGAAAAATGAACATCATAAAACTCCATTCCACCGATTTTCTTTAATTGCTCCTTAACTCTTCTTCTGCCAATTAGAGCATACTCAAGAATCTCTGCAATATCTTCTTTATTAAACTCCCCATTGGGATAAATAAGTTTTACAAGTCCCGATACAGTTTTCCGTACTCCTATTACATCACGCTGATTTAAGTTGCTGCCTAGCTTAAAAAATTTATCAATGGAGTCAGAAAAGGATCGTTTCCTCATCTCTCTGAAAAATTCTGATACATAATCTGTAATAAATCCATATTCATTAGTGAAATACTCAGGTCTCATCTTGGGAATTTCCCAGCCGGGTATATAATAGTGCATACGGTCAAAGAAAGCAGAATCATACGCCATGGCTTCAGGAAATGGATCGAACAAATGAGATGTCTTCAATAGCACATCAACACTCTGATTAATATTGCCTACGAATACCATTGAGGCAGAGGCATTTTTCTCTTCCCGTCCCCTTGCAAATGATCCGGAAGCCATAAAGTCTTTCATAATCTGTATGCCGTCTTTATCCTTGAAGGTTATTCCCGCTACTTCATCAAAAGCAACGCAATCCCATATGCCTACAAGACCTACCTTTTTGCTGGCCATATTATAGAATAAGTTTGCGACAGTTGTCTGACCGCCGGAAATTAAAATAGAGTTCGGGGAAATCTCCTTATATACATGAGACTTACCCGTACCCCTTGGTCCCAGCTCGCAGACATTATAGTTGTTTTCAACAAGGGGAATTAATCTTGCCAATAAATGCCATTTAACTTTGTAATCAAATTGGGTTGGCTCCATCCCTACCGACCTCAACAGTACATCTATCCATTCTTCTTTAGAAAAGAATCTTCTTCCTGCGAAAATCTCCTCCATATCCATATTAGGCATTTGAATAGGTGTAATGCTGTAAATGTTAAAAGGACTAATATCCCTCACTTCTTCATCATAGAAGTAGCTCATCTTCAAAATACACCATATTCCGCCCGCCAATAATTTCTCATACTCTTTTACATAGTGTGGCGCTATATTTACACCCTTAATACCTAGATTTGAGAACTCCGCTTCATAGATATCCTTCTTTTCATTCAGCTTAACGCTCAATTTATCTATGACAGTGTACTGCCCGACTTCTCTTATCTTGGATTTTATCTTCTCTGCTTCATCCGGTCTTACAAAGTTTTCAGAAAGTATCTTCTTTACCCGCTCTACACCCTCGTTAATGCTATCTTCATCATTTGTTGCACAATACATTCCCAGAAGATATTCGAGGACATAAACAGGCACATTCGCACCTTCTTTAATCTTTTTAGTCAGGTCCTTGCGTACAACTTTCCCGGCAAAGTATTTATTCAGTTTTTCATTTAAACCTTCTTCTGGTACATTCATTTTTTCTTGTTCCATAAGCTCACCCGCCTATACATAATCATCTAAAACCCAAAATCATTTACAAAAGCCAAATCTATGTTAAAAGGTATTCTTTCATAAATCTTCTCAACGGTTTCTTCCTCATCTTCAAGTATTAAATAATACTTTATAGCCTTATCATAAGTCATATTTTTTAATGTAAACTTCTCACGGTATGACCTTTCCTCAGGCTTTAATGAGCGGCTGTCAGCAATGATAATATTTTCATTTGAGATTCTATTACCCTGCTCATCTGCAAAGTAGAGTTTCAGTCTTCTTGCAACTCTTTTATCCTCAACTTTTTCTGTCTGGAAGAACTCAAGGTAAGTTATGATATTAGTAATTTTCCTTGATATATTGGTAAGTTTGACATCTACCTTTTTCACCTCAAGCTGGTCTGATTTACTTCTGTCATTCTTAAACTTAATTACAGGTATAATAATCTCCTGCAGTGCTGTACCACCGTGAACATAGTTAGAACCCATCCCCTGAACTTTAAAGCAATTTGTACCTCTTGGCACAATAACCTTTAAGTTAGTATCTTTTCCCACAAGGTAGTTCATCGAAAAGGTTAATGTACCTTCAATCTCTTTATCACTGTCTGTCAGAATAAACCTTCTCTTTGCTTCAATAGAATCAATCATTTCTCTTGGAGTCTTATCACTTTCCGCAAGGGGAGTCCTGCGGTAAATAAAGCCGTGGTCAGCGGTAATGTATATATTGGTTGCACTCAGATTATTGATAAGATTCTTTATGAGTATTCTAAGGTCCTCAAAAGCATTTTCAACAGCATCAAATACTTCTCTTTCTGTTGCGGCATTGTCACCTCTTGCATCTATAGAGTTATGATAAATATATATTAACTTCTTACCTTCAAAGGTTTCTTTATATTCAGGGCGTTTCATATCTTTTAAATCATTAAAAGACACTGCAACTGAATCGATGCAATAGTTAAGAAGCACACTTTGTCTATTTTCAGTGCCTTGAGTGCTAATGCCATCTACTAAAACATCTCCTTTGTCTGTTATCTCTATAGACTTATGGGGTAACAGAGATGCCATGCCCAGTTTGGTGTAGGATGGAACAGAGCCCTGCATATAAAAGATTTCAGTAGATCCCTTTCTTTCGGTATTAAGAGTATTACTAAACTCCTTTGCCGCTTCATATCTTAAGGCATCAGATATAATTACAAACACTCTTTCGTCATCTTCAATATGGGGTTGTATGTAGCTTTTGTAATAATCCTGCTGCTGTACCAATCCCGGAATGAGCCAATCTCCTTTTAATTCCTCAATCGCTTCCGACCATTTAATTGATAATTCGTTCATATACCAATTTGTGTATGTGTTCTCAACCTTCTCAGCCAATGTGCTGAATGATTCCTGAACCTCAAGTTTATCGAATGCATAATAAAACTTTCTATAAAAAGTATCTAAAAGATAGTATTCCTTTATGTATGATTCAATAAGGCCAAGAGTACCTTTGCCTCTAAAAGATTTGTCCAATTCCTTCTCCATACGGAACATTTCCATGGCATAATAAAGGCAACTGTATTCTTCGCTTAATTGCTTATACCAATGGCTTGTCCTTCTGGTATTTATTATCTTTCTATACTTTTCGAACTCACCAATCCCTGATAAAAGGCTTTCTTTAATTCTTTCAATAATAGCCATATCAAATGCCTTAAACGTATCACAGTGAATAAAAACCTCTGTGTCCCATTTGCTTATATATTCCGTTAAGTTCAGTTTACCGGCTGCAATATCAGAGAGACTATCAAAGTATTTGCTCTCGGCCCCGTGATTCATGAAGTGATCCATTAATATGATCACATCTGATTTTCGCAGAGAAATATACCCTTCCCAAGTTTTTGGCATTTTCTCCTCAAAGTTATAACTCAGATGGGTCACCATGAACATAATCATTAACTTCTCAAGAGACTTTTCAGCAAAACTGTATCCATAAACCTTTTCAGCAAGGTTCCAGAAAGTATCTAAGTCTCCAAAACTGTTTATAGAAGCATACAATTTATTGTTATCATTCAGTTCTTCAATAAGAATGGCCTTAACCACCATTTCAAAATCGGGAACAGGTAATTTGCATAAAGCAGATAAAACCGCTATATCTACCTTCTTTTCTGTATAGTCCTGAATGTTGTATGATGCGAACCTCCTATACCTCTCCTTATTATCAAAGAACTTAGAATACTTCTTGAAAACACCCCTAAGAGCAACATCCTTAACACCTAAATCCCTCATTATTACTGATGTCTTATCCGTGGAGAACTCGCTGCTGTATTTTTGTATATCCAGCAGCCAATTATCCCGGGGCATAGGCTTTGCCTTTGGAGAATAGATTAGGAAGTTAGAATTTGGCTCTTGTTTCTCCAATCTATACTTTATTGCAAAACTGTTTCCCTCAGTCAGTTTGATTATCTCAGCATTCTCAAAAGAGAGTTCATTGATTTCCTCTACAAATTCGCCATCTTCATCATACCAGAAAATGATATTTCGTTTCTTCCCGTCAGAAGGCTCTTTATTTAACATACTGCTTAATACTTTTTTTATCTCATCAAGATTCATAATCCACCTTCTCTAACACAATTTATATCTTTGCCAACAAATCTGCTTTTAAAGGTTTTTTCCCTTCGCCCTGCGGTATTTCAACACCTTGAAACTTAGCATAGTTTACTGCCACACCATCATCCAAGTCGATTTCTATTTTCTGATTTGCTACATGAGCGATGGCTTGATCATAAACTGTACACTCCTGCATTTTTTTGATAAGGTCTTCTTTTTTCTTCCTTGCCTTAGTCTTTTCCGCTTGTGATACATTGGACTCAAGCACAATGTCAAGCCTATTGATTTCAGCATCATATTTCTTCTGCAGTTTGTGCAGATAGTCAGTTCTTATTCTGGCCACTGTATAAGGATCATAACGGTGCATGTAGATTAATGCTTTGAAGCCATTCTGCTTACCTGAATCAAAGAGCCAATATATTGGTCGCTTCTTGTATGTCTGAACATGGTCTTTATAGAAGTCATTCAAGAAATATCTTCTAATGGCTTGTCGTGATGTTTCACTTGCTTTCTTATTAAGCGTCTCTGCGATATAGCCGAGGTTTTCCTCTAGTGTATCTTCACCAAAAGTTATCTTTACAAAGTCTATTAATCGGCTCACAATGTCTTCTTCAAAGTATACATCGTCAGCAATAGGGAGTATGTTATTTTCAACAGGAATGAATGTTTTATATATACTAAGATTAAATTGCCCACCTGCAAATAAAAGACCATCCTCGTCTAAGGAATAACGTCCAAACATACATCCTACTGCATAAGATATAAAAGACCTAATATCCCTACTTCTATCTGCTTTATTAATGGTTATGTCATAATCATCAACCTTAAAGTCAATATCATTACTTACACCACTAATTTGATTTATTATTATATTTAACATTTCTTCATTTTGCTTTAACTTTTTAAATTGTCGCTCAGTAAAATTTGTCCAATTAATAAAAGAATCACTTAATTTGTTTATGTTTTGTTGGTTATAAAAAACTAATGGATGTTTTTTATAATCTATAGAAGTTTCAAAATCATCCCAATCTCTCTTGGATATATTCACATTTTGTATTACTAGATCAATTATTTGTTGTTTTTTGTCATATTTGATATAAGGCATTGGAAGGTTAGCAATTACTCCAGAGCTAAAATTTAGTGTCGGATTTAATAAACTCAAACAAAATTTAGTTAAGTTACTATTCAAATATCCTAAATATACTTCTATTTCTTTCGGCGGTATACAAATTGGTCCCGCATCGCCTATAACAAATCCCCTTGGCAAATATCTTGCGCTGAAATTTTCTGTGCAAATTAACCCCCAAGTTATACATTCCTTATAAAAATACTTTTCATTTATATTCCCAGAACCATTATAGTTCTTAACTTTGTGACCTCCATTTGCCCAAAATATTACATTTTCTATGTTCCCATACCACTTTCTATATCCTCCACCTTTGTTATAGAACTTATAATTCATATTGAATTTATCCTGACTTACTTCATACCAATATTTTAAAAATAGATCATTATTTCCTGTAAACATACCTTTTTTAGTTTCTGCAAAAGCACTAATTGGTTTATTTTCAAATAATTTAAAAATATTTTCACTTGCCCAATATGCTAAAGGTGAACCAGTTATTTTTTTATAATCACTTTGCTTCACAGAAAAATAGCGATTATTGGGATTGAAAAATTGTTCTTCCTTCTCATATCTCCGAGAATCATAAAAGTCTACTAGTCTTACATTGTATGATTTATAATCTTCTATTCTACTCTTTCTCAATACAAATGCTGCAGTCTGAACAACTTTTCCAATTATATTCTCAAATGCCTCCATACCTAAATGTACAACTGAATATATAACATTATTGTCCAACAACTCTTGTCTAAATTCCTCAAATGACTTTATAAACATCCAAGAATGCATCGTTATCAAAGAAACGAATCCATTCACTGTATTCATCTTAATCGATTTTTCAATGAATACAGAGAATAGATCACTTTTAGACTTATTATATTCATTGTCTAAATAGCCTATTAATTTATCATTCATACCTTTTCGCCCCATATAAGGCGGATTTGTACACACTATCTCATATTTTTGACTCATAATTTTTGCTTGTTTAATTAATAATGGGAATTTTTCTAATATAATTTCTCTATTTTGAAATTCAAATAAATCTATTGGCTCTCGATTTTTTATTTCTTCAATTCTTTTTTCAATAACCTCAAAGTCAATATTATTAACATTAAGTATTGAACCATACTCCTTAGCATCTTTAAAAACTTCTATAAGGTACTCCACATTCTGTCTATGAACTACCTTTTCTAACTCTGTATCTTTTCTACTAACTAATAGGTCAATGGCTTCTTTTGGAAATCCATTACTCTCCTGAATAGAACAAAGATTCAGTTCAATTTTTTCCCTGAATATTCTTCTGTTTTTACTCCTAGCCTTCATAATTAATGCAAAATAAGCCAATTGTCCTGCTCTGTCATCAATATCAAGACCATACAAATTCTTTTCAAGTATGAGTTTAGGAATATCCCTTTCAGGGTATCCGGCTGACTTATATATTTCATAAAGTACATCGAAAGCATATACTAATATATGGCCGCTGCCCATAGCAGGATCAAGTACCTTTATTTCTTCCGGATTAATATCCTTATTTCTAATTTCCTCTAACTGTTTTTGTACATCCGGCTCCTGCTCTGCTTCTTCAAGGTAATACTTCCATTCCTCCTTTAATTCTTCATTTGGATGCGACTCCAGCCAAAGCCTCCCTAAGGAGTTTTCTACCATGTATTTTACTATCCAACCTGGAGTAAAAAGTTGAGTAGCCACCGGTATATTCTCTTTTGAAATCTTTACATTCTTTTTTAAGCTTTCAAATACTTCATCCTTTTTTTCAGAAATATAATACTGATAGAGCCAACCAATAATCTCTACTTGCTCTTTGAAATCCTCTTCTTCAATGCTTTCAACCAAATCTCTTATCACAGAGCCTTCTGTAAGTAAATGGTCAGGAAGCAAAAGTTCTGTATAGTCCTCTATCTCCTCGAACATTACCGGCATAATCTTTGACAGCTCGTTGCACTGCTTAATAAGAAGGTACTTGAAAAGTCCTTCTGTATCGTTCTTATCCTGATACTGGTAAACTACATTCTTATCAATGTCTAATTCAATATTCAATGCCTCTCTTATGATATCCGGCTCAGTTTTCTTAGTATCAGTGGAGGAAAGAATTTTCACTCCTATAGGAAGGTATTCATTTACCTCCATGAAGCGGAGTGCGATAAAACGGTTAAACCAAGTATGTGCCACTTTCTCAATTACTTGGTCAAATCCCTTTTCACGAATTTTTTGAATCAGTTTTTTTCTTTGTTCTACTTCAGAGGCTTTAAAAACCTTATCATTAACTCGAAAACCACCTTGAAAAGTTTCTATATCTTTAATACCACTCCTTGTAACTCCTATCTCAAAGGCTTTCTGCTCAACGGCTGCCATTAATTTATTCCTTGCTCTCATCGCAAAGTTTTTTATTGCAGACTTATTCATGTACTAACCCCCAGTCTCCCAATTGCACATTTGCCAAGGTATACTTTTCTGAGTCTGATAATTTAATAATCTTTTTCTCATTCAGCGCTCTATTTATCCAATCAATTAATTGATTTTGCTTAACATTAAAAAGCTCAGTTAATTCAGTATCACTTTTGGGTTCATGCAACGCCCTTTCAAGATATGGCCACACTATCTCGTATAAATCTAATTTCTGATTTGCTAAACTACTTTCACTAATATATTCGCCTATTTTGTCTTCAGAGCCTTCTCGGTTATAAATCAAGTAGTTATCCGAATTTATATCTAACAAACCTAGTTGCGTGTATTCCTCCTTGTCTTGCATGATACTTTTATTGTCATTTAGCCAATTAAATAAACATATATTTTTATCATCTAATATTTCGTTACTTAAAGGTTTCGCTCCCATATTCAATAGTTTTTCATTACCTTTGGGAATATCATTTTCCTGTCTGACAAAGAGTGAAACCCACTTATTATTTAAATTTTCCGTTGCTCCCGACCAAGTACCACCCTTATTGTCATCAGAGGATATGACAACTGCAAAATCTGATAGTCCATAAATATACTTATTTCTATCCATCGCGCTATATACTGTAAAGCCTGCTTTTGGGCTTACGGCTGAAAAAAGTAACAACTTTCCTTTAGTAATAGCCTCTCTAACCTCTTTTTGTTTAATCTTCTTTGAAAGGCTGTCTGATAAAACTGATATCACATTTCCACCTGCTGACAGTGCTGTATCTTGGGCAATAGTGTCTACGCCCTTCGCTCCTCCTGATACAATAGTCAGCCCTTCCGCTGCACAACGGGCAGCAAATTTTTTTGTGTAATTCAATCCGGCTTCATCAATATTTCTTGATCCTACTACTGCGATAGATTTTGTGTCTAATAGACTTAAATTACCGCAATAATAGAGCAAAGAAGGACTATTTTTCTTCAATACATCCTTTAGCCTTTTGGGGTATGTCCTTTCAGCCCGTGTAGTGATATTAATACCTTGGCTCTGTAATTGCTCTATCTCTACTCCTAACTGCCCGGCCCTTGCTAATAGTTTCTTAAGCCTAATTATTTCATTTTCTTTGAGATATAATTCCTTAGTCCAAACTTGCTCATCGGTACTAAAAAGAGCCTCTGGCCTCTTCAAAGAAGATTGCATAAGCTTTTCCACAAGTTTGTTCCATTGACTGGTAGTATATGGCTTTAGATCATCTTCATCTTTCATATTTAGACCAATATTAGAGCATATCAATATAATTGCTAAACTGTCTTTTGTTAAACTATTCATTATTCTCCACCTTCTAATTTTGATGTTGAGGTAAGGGCAAAAGGATAAACATCGCCTGAACCTGCCCTCTTAAGTAATGCCCCACATACAGCAAAAGTCCATCCCGAATCAACCATATCATCAATTAAAAGAACAGGACCCTCCGGACAGTTACCACTTACACCAAACCCTTCATATGCATTCTTGCTTTGTTGAAAACCATTTTGCATAAGCTTTTGCATCTGTGTATCCTTAATTTTTATTACAACGCCCAAATATGGCAATCCTAATTTTTTTGCTACTCTTTGAGCGAAATTCCTTACTAATTCCGGCCGTCTTATAGAAGGTATGGAAGTTACCCACTCCGGCATGCTTTCCATGTGCCAATGATTTCTTATTAAATCAACACTTGCGTCTACTAACTCATCTCTAAAATGATTATTGTCATATTTGTCTTGTCTTACATACTTGCCCCAACCGGCATCCCCATATGTACATAAAACTTTCCCGATTTTGTTTTGTTCTGATTCAGGGATTTTCTTACCTGTAGGAGCAATAATCCCTGCAGGCCACATCTTCCTTGGAGGAATTTCCAAAAATTCACCTTGAAGAAATCTAATTGCTTCTATGACATTATCTCTACTAACTTTTTCACTGAAAAACTTTTTTCCTTCACAATTACTGCATTTTCCACAATCTTCAGCGAAGGGATCATCTAATTGCTGAGAAATAAACTTCATATAACAACTCTGAAGGTCAACAAATTCTTTAATTTTCTCAAGTTCAGCATATCTTTGCTCTGTTACCCGTCTACTTCTGACTAAATCAGGATTCCATGGATTTAGAGTTCTCGTGTATATAGAATTCTCTTTAGAAATAACCATATCAATTGTTAACAGCTTAAGGCAATTTCTCAATCGTCCCTGAGACATGTTCAATCCTTTTAGGATATCATTTTCCTTGAGGCCATTTTCAGAATCCTCAATTAATGCAACAACCTTCTGCATCTCCTCCTGAGTAGGGAATGCTTTACTAATAAAGAACTCTTGGATTTCATCATCTTCGCTACCGTTTAATAAAATAGCATAAGCATTATCTAATTTTCTTCCTGCTCTGCCAATCTGCTGATAATACTCTACTAATGAGCCCGGACGCTGATAATGAATAACAAATGCCAAATCAGGTTTATCGTACCCCATTCCCAATTTTATCGTGGATACAAGGGCTTTCACTTTATTCTGCATTAGCATCTGTTCTCGTTCTTCTTCAAGTTCCCTCTTTTCCTCTTCATTTTCTGAGAGCCTTGTGTGATACTCCAATGCATTAATACCTTTTTTACGAAGCCATTTTGCGACCTTATTACAATCTGAAGTTGTTAAACAATAAATTATTCCTGATCCCTCAATCTTTGTTATGTTTTCATATAGCCAAGCAAGCCTTTCTGCTTGATCATTAAGCCTTATAGTTTGCAGCCTAAGAGATTCCCTTGTCAGAGGACCTCTAATTACCACTAAGTCTTTGCCCAACTGTTCCTGTATATCTTCAACAACTCTTTGATTCGCAGTAGCAGTTGTTGCAAGCACAGGGACATTAGGCGGAAGAGTATTAATAATTCTTATAATTCTCCTGTAATCAGGGCGAAAGTCATGTCCCCAATCCGATATGCAGTGGGCCTCGTCTACGACAAACATTCCTATTCCGCCCTTTATGTTTGGCAGAATTCTTGTCACAAAATCCTGATTTCCTAACCTCTCAGGTGAAAGCAGTAAAATATCACACTTACCCTCGACAAGGCATTGTTCAACCCTTTCCCAATCATCATTATTGTCACTATTTATTGTTTCCGCACTAATACCTATCTTAGCTGCATTTTCTATCTGGTTCCTCATAAGTGAGAGCAGCGGACTAATGAGAACGGTAGGACCTGACCCTTGTTCTCTCAGCAATTTAGTTGCAATAAAATATACTGTACTTTTACCCCAACCGGTTCTTTGAACAACTAAAGTTTTCTTTCGATTCAGCACAGATTCTATGCTTTCCCATTGATCATAATGGAACTCTGCTGTCCGGCCTAACATCCTCTTTAATAACACAAGTCCCTTTTCCCTCACTTATGCTCCCCCTTATCTATACCAATTTGATAATAGTATCTTCCTTGAGTTCCTTTTCAAGTTTTGTTCTAATATCCTCAAGCAATTTATCTATATCCTGCTTCGACTCTATTGTCTTTGCTCCATGTAGTATGTTAGCCATGCTTACAGTGACAGTTTTTCTTGTCTTGTAATCGCTCTGTTCGCCTCCACTTTCAAGGGTGATCTCATCTCTACCTGCCGGCTCTTTTTTCTTTAATTCCTGTTTTTTCTTTTCAATCTCTTCAAAGCACCTCATCTTTAGGCGGTCGCTTTCTTCTTTCATTGCAATAGCTTCATAAAAATTATTGGCAGAGTCAAGTCGCATTAACAAATCATCGAACTTCTCTTTAAATCTAGGACCAAGTTCACTCTCAAACTCATAGAGTTCAAGGTCAGTTTTCACTTTGTTATAATCACTTTCAATAACAATCCTTACGGGTTTACACTCAACCTCTAAAAGTTGAACGAACTTCTCTCTGAATTCATTAATGAGGTTCGGCAGCTTCTGTATTTGTGAATAAGGCTCTTTTGACTTAACAATGGCCTCCATTGCTTCTACTATCTTTATGGTATCCTTATCAAGCACATAAGACCTGTTTTTATCATAGATATTTAACTGATGGACTGCCTTATCAAAATGCTCCTTTTGATTCTTAAAGAATTTCTTTACATCAGCAGAATCCTCTTCATAATCCAGCAATTCTTCCTTAATTTCATATAGCGTTTCATAGAAATCCTTGCTATCCTTAATCTTCAAGATGTCTTTAAAGATTTTCTTACCCCTTTCCAATACATCCTTTCCGGGATATCTTCCATGTGCGTATTCTGCCAGCAACTTATTTATGTTAGTTTCACTCTTATACAACTCCTGCTCGCAAAGGTCTTTGAATCTGCTCATAAGCCCATCTTCATTACTAGGCATAGCAGTATAATTGAATACTTCCTTTGCGAGGTTTCGGGCATTGTTAATTAGCGCAGGAGAAGTCTTTGTTCTCTTTTTTATAAGAAGTCTATCTAAATACTCTCTCTTGGTCATATAATTGAGTATATTTTTGTCTCCTATATCCAAATACTCACTGCCAAGTTCCAGCTTAATCTCTTGTACCTTAAAGAGCATTGCAACGACACCTGTAATATCCAACTCCTTCCAACCGTATGGAGCCTTTGAATATAGGTCTAAAATACTTTTCATAGTCATAGGTATATTTCTTTCAGTGTTTCGGGATATATAGGAATCAACTTCATCAATAGCCAGTTTATTTGCCTTTTCTTCCTCGATCAAAGATACTTGAATAGTATCATTCGTTAAAATATCATACAGTTCCTTAGCTGTATCAATAAAATCCGTCACATAATTTAGTTTTGTATATATACTTTCGATTAGTACCTTAAAGCCATCGTTAATCCTGTCTACCGGACTCTTATCTTTTATATCAAGTTTCTGAGAGTTTACAAAAAGGTCAGCCTCTTTCAATGCCTCTATTAGCAATGTTTTTACCCGCTCTTTCCTTTCTGTCACTTCGCGGGATTTTCTAACTTTAATATCCTCTATCTCTTGGGTAGCAGAAGTACCTCCTTTTCTTAACAGATATGTCTGGATTTTGAGAACTTCCTCCATCTCCTCAAGAAAAGTAATATCACTGGGAAGCCTTACAATAAGATTATTTTCTCTTGTGGACATCATTTTCAGTTCCTGATCCGTCATTTCTATCCCTGTGGAATAATAGGGGGTTATTACTTTTATTCCAATTTCATTGTTCTGACTGCCTCTGACTCGATCGTCAATAACTTGGTTAAAACTGAAATTATACCGAGAAGTATAACGATACTTCTTATCAGTATAGATATCCTCAAATATTACTTCACCAATTTTCTGTATGATTTCGCTCATATCTATTTGTATATGCTGAATTTCTTTGTTTACATCCTGCTCTTCATGAGTTAGGAAGATATATTCATCACCATTTTTTTGAATAAGTGTCTCCTTAATAAGCCTTTTAAGAGATGTTTCAATTCTCTTTTTTAAGTCAATCTTATCATCTTCAATATGGCTAACCATAAGGGTTGCAAGGTTTTCAATATTAGCAGGCAGCTCCTTAACATACTTAATCATAAATAATACTTTAAGGACCTCAACATCCTCATCTGCTAAACGCTCATTATCCTGTGCATGCATAATAACTGTGCGAATATTGTGATCCAAAAAAGCTTCTATTGTCTTATAAAATGCATAGAATGGAACAATTGTACCAACTTCCTTGTCTGCAAACTGCATAGCAGACTCTTGGAAAGCACTCAAAAGAGATCTTTCCCCCTCAGACAAGTGTTTGCCGGAAGACCCATGGAGTCTAATGCCAGTGAAAACAGACTGCAGGAGATTAAACTGATAAGGTATGAAAGGGTACACGTCAATGAAGTCCTGTACATCCTTATAAGTTTTCATCTCTGCTGCATCAGAAGAGAATGTAATAAGGTTTTTTAGTATAGCGTTTTTATCTTGATAAAGCAGTTTAAGTGTATCTTTAGCCACATCATTTTTAAGTAATATACGCTTCTTTATAACTTCATCAACATTGGCGCTGGATAGGCTAATCCTTGTATTAAATCTTCCCTGAATCTTTGAGAAGTCATTTCCTCTCACTTTAGTGATGGAATCAATATCCTGCTGGCTTGTTACAAGAACCCAAACCCTTCCGCCGCAATGAGTACCAAGATCTTCGACAACAGTTTGCAGATTTAACATTAACTTTGTATCATCACCAATGTACTGACCAATTTCATCGACTAAAAATATAACATGATGGTTTTTACCTTTTGATTCTACATACTCCCTAACCCTGTTAGCAAATTTCTCAATACTTAAGGTATAGTTTTCTTCCGCCTTATTATACCAGTTTCTCGCTCCATTCTCAGTCATTTTTGCAGTTTCAGCAAGTGCCCTTACTATGTTATCTCCTTCAAAGTAAAAATCCTCACGGGTATCTTCCCATGAACTATTGGAGAATTCCAAAAACTTGGCTTTAAAGGCTTCATATACACCATCTTTAACTAACTGTCTTTCAAGGTCAGCAACCCACGGCAGTGACCCACAAAAACCCTGCATTTCATTAAAGACCTTCATAAACACTTTAACAATAGCATCTTTATTTACTTTGGAATCAGAATCTGACTTAGAATCGATATTAAAAAGAATAACATCAGTACTTATATCTCCTGCAGCCTTCATATCAGCAAGTACCATGGGGTCTTCAATCTTGTCATCAAAGTAGGAAACTGCTTTTTTCCCTTTGACTTCTTTATTTTCAAGAAGATAAGAAAGTATTTTTAGAAAATGAGATTTGCCACTCCCAAAGAAACCTGAAATCCAAACCCCCATTTTATCAGTCCTGCTATTTATGCTTTTCTTATAAGATTCAAAAAAGGTAGTAAAGTGCTTTAGCAACTCACGGGTAACGACATACTCATCCAATTCCTGAAAGACATTGGCATCGTCATCCTGGCCAATCTTGATAACACCTTTGATATCCCTATCAATGTTCTTGTAAAACATCTTCCTGATTAGCATTTCATATCCTTCCCTTCTGCCTTTGTATCCTCTTTTATCTTTCTATTAGTTTAAAAGCCCTATAGTAATTGTCATCTTTTATTTCATCAAACAATTTAAGTTCCAATCCGTCATAAGTTCCCGGAAAAAACATAACCAGCGGCACTTGGTCTATGGCAGCATGGAGGCTGTTTAATACTGTGTGAGAGCGAATTACCGGCCATGCATTTCCTACTCCGGTGAGGAAAACCACATCATTCTCTCTAGTGTTTTCTTTAATATAATCAACTATCATATCATTTGATTGAGTCAGCCTCAGGGTATTCTTAATAGGATTTAAAATATTCTCTGTGCCCTTTTGCTCTTCCATTGAGAACACTTTTTCCAAGTAACCTTTTTCCTCTAGAACCTTTGTCATAATGTCATACAGGTTAAACTCTTTTATAGTAATTTCAGAGTCCTCCACATTCACCTTCTGCTTTAAAAAGGATATATGCTCTCTAACAAGCATTTCATCTTTGGGGTCATAGTCAAATATGTAGTACCCAATTTCATTCCCCAGTCCCTTATTTTTTCTGAATCGTTCTTCCATTATCTTAGGAAGTATCTTATCAAGTCTTTCGTATATATTCATTGTTTATATCTCTCCTATCATAGCCTCCACATAGGCTTTATCGCCGCATTTCTTTATTGCATCAATTACCTTCTGTTCCATCACAGGGCGGACAATTTCAATATCTTTTTTCTGCTTCTTAATGAATCCTGATTCAAATAGGATTCTTTTGTATACCTGCTTAAGCTTATAAAAGGTATATTCCTTCCAAGTGGCAACAGTTGCATCTTGCTCACACTTTCTATGAAAGAAAATATTAAAGTCCTTATCAGTAATAACCATGTCTTTTAAAATATACTTTTCTCTAAAAACTTCACTCATGAACTCTGAAAACAACCTATCAGTTTTCATTAAGGCATAAAGTGCAATTTGCTTACTGGTTTCTACGCTCCCGTTAACTAATTTATCCAAGAGGAAATCATCAAGCTCCTTTAACCTCCGAATTACTGTTGAAGCAATTTCCCTTTTTCGTGCGTCAGTATTTACTTGAAACAAGTTTTCCTCAATTGCAGTTTTATATATATCATCATCGCTAATGCCTTGGCACTTAAGCCTTGCAGCCTTTTTCATCTCTAAGTAAAGGTATGGTATTGTCTTTATCGTAGAAGAATATTTTATACTTTTATTCATTTTCGCCCTTCCATTTCTGGCCACTTTTTATTTTCATTATATCACAGTGGGCCTTTTTGTCCATGAATTTAGAAAAATTAGTAAATTAAAAGAGTATGGCCATTTTAACCATACCCTCTTAATGTTAATAATTTACTATATTCAAAATAAATCTATTTTTTCTACCCTGATATGATACTCTTTAACTTTGAAATGAAATTAGATCAGACTCTTCCAAAATGGTAAATAATTGCATATAAGGAATACATTATAATATACTGGTACTGTAAAATATCATATAGGGTTTTGGAGGTATTGTTTATGTATGAGGAGGATCTGAAACGTGCGGTATGTCTTCGGCCTGAACTTATAGAACCGGGGCTCACTATAGAAAAAGAAGAATACCCTATCAGAGGTGAAGGAACCACTTACCGCTGTGACCTTAAAGGAACAGACTCAAAGGGCAATACGGTATTTGTTGAACTAAAGCTAAAAGCAAGTAAACGAGTTTTATTCCAAATCGCCAAGTATAAAGCCTATTCAAAAATTGACGGAAGATACATTGTAGCTGCACTGGAATTTGATTCAGGAGTTGAAACAGTAATAAACAATACAGGTTTCGAAACAAAAAGGATAGATAATAGAACTCTGAATAAGATTCTTAATACTGAAAAGGATAACCCGCTTTTATATGAAAGAAAGACACCTTTCATATATTCAAAAAAAGAAAAGATAGACTCAGATATACAGGTCAATCGGGGATACAGCCCTGAAGATTCTGAGATAGTATCAACGTTTATGGAATCCATAAGGCAATTTATCGCTGATAACAGTAATGAAATACTGGGTTTCCATTTTTATGATTACTCAATTAGGGGTAGATCCAAAGATAAGCATACCCTGATATTCACTTCTAAGGAATTCCCGGGTGATTACCTTGTGATTTATACAAGAGCCAGATTAGCAAAAGAGATACACTTTATGTATGTGCCCGATTATTCAAAAGAAGCTCAGATGAGAACAGAAAAAAAGAGGCAATTCTGTGAATACATAGAAAATAATAAATCATATATTGAGGATTTGTTTGATCAAACACTATATGCCAGCACAAAGGCACCAAAGAATTGTGAGAAGCTGGAGATTTCGCCCCAGGCATGGAAAGGATTTTCGAGAGTTTACATACGTGATATAAATCAATGGCTCAACCCTGATTTTTTTCAGATTATGGGACAGGAGTTCATTGAATTCGTTGAAAAATTAGTTCCGATAGTTAAAGATTTCTACCGGAAACGCGGACATTTATTCTAAAGAATTCTACGACATAGGTTATTTTCCCCACTCATAATCCTCATGGTGGAAGATATATAGAAGAAACCTTGCCCTGGAGCCACCTACATAAATATCTGCCTTTGTATATACCGGGCTGCCCTGCTTTACATCTATAAGGAATACAATATCCGCTTCAAGGCCTTTGAAGGAACGTATCGTATCAAACCTTATAGCCGAGGGGTCGTTATCTCCCGTGCTTTTCAGAGGCCAGCTTTTCAGCTTGTCTGCATCAGCCATGCAGCTTTTTTTCTTTTTGTGCCCTGATACCAGGGTAATCCTCCTAGGTTTTACCCCTTGGCTTATCAGCCTCCCTACTTCGTCCTCAATCATCCTTTTTTCATCTTCATAAGTCTTCCATTTAAAATATCTGACTTCAAGTCCGCCTTTTATTTCGGGTACTAGAGAACTTTCCGGGTAAAGGCTTTTTATCCAATTGTTAATCGCCTCGGTATTTCTAAGATTCCTGGTCAGCTTATGCTTCGATATAGGCAATTGCTTTATTTTGCTTATGTCGTCGGCAAAAATGTT
>Ga0116184_10001218_pt1 | contig 25620 bp, 21 predicted proteins | sample AD_JPNNA5_MetaG_FD_89886 | JGI IMG/M metagenome (GOLD analysis project Ga0116184, IMG submission 89886) | Active sludge microbial communities of municipal wastewater-treating anaerobic digesters from Japan - AD_JPNNA5_MetaG | ecosystem: Engineered > Bioreactor > Anaerobic > Digestate | place... | reverse complement strand
GTCATCCATTGGAATATTTTCATGTTAAGTATTCACCTCGCACAGATTATAAACTAATATCGATTGAATTTCAATAATAATTTATTGTTATTCAATAAATGGTTAATTGCAATATTAAGTGTCGCACAAGTTAAATGAACGTTGATAAACTTCTTGCGGAGTTGAGAAATTAAGGATTTTGCGAGGATAGGTGTTGAGCCACTGCTCAATGCTGTGAATCTGCTGTTTCGTGTACTTTCGAATATCGGCGCCCTTGGGAATGAATCGGCGAATCATGCGGTTGAGATTCTCATTGCTTCCCCGTTCGAACGCGCTGTACGGATGGGCGTAATAGACTTCCGTTCTTGCTTTTCCCCGGCTGATACAGGAACATTCCATTTGCCGGCTGTCGAGGAACTCCGAGCCATTATCCACAGTGATTGTCCGGAACTGTTTTCTGAAGGCGCGGGCACCCCATTCTTTCTCCAGCGCGTCCAAACATCGTATAACGCTTTGCTGACTCCTGTCCGGCAGTTTTCGTATGATTTCCCGACGACTCATGCGTTCCGTCAATACCAGCAAGCACGCTGTACCTTTCCTTTTTCCGCCTACTACCAAGTCCATCTCCCAATGGCCCGGAACTATGCGTTGGTTCACTTCTTCACGGCGTTGCTCAATACTCCTGCCTTTCAGATTTTTATACGAGGGACGGTTGACTGTACGGTCTTTCTTTCGTTGGTAATGCCCATACGTCAGGTCTTTCCAGCTTACCCCCAGAAAAAGGTTCTTCTCCAGATAGTTGTAGATTGTCCTTGTACAAAGGCAGACAGAAAACTCTCCATGTCGCTTTCGGATATCGTCCGCAATCACATCCGGGGACCGTTTCTCGCGCAGCTGCTTTTCAATCTCTTGCGCCAGTTTGTGATCATGTCCGATCTTCAGGCCCGGTCCGCTTCCGCCTTGCCTCTGCCTGTACCTGTCTTGGGCGAAATCTGCGTCGTACACGGAGTAATACTCCCACGTCGACCCTTTCAACTGTTCGACCTGCCCTCGCCGTATCTCGCGCTGTACCGTCCGTATACTGCATCCAATGGTTAGTGCAATCTCCCGGCTGCTGCTCTTTTCTTTCCTCATCACCTCGATGCGCAGCCGTTCCCGGTACTTCAAATGTTTATTCTCCCGCTCTTTTGCTGTACAATGTTCGTGTCCCACAGGGTATCTCTCCTACCTGTTTGGTTTCGTCACTTAACATTGTACGAGAGATCTTCCTTGTGGGATACCCTTTTCTCCCCGCGTCACTTCATTTTACAATTTACCAGGCTTTGCGCATCTTTAAAAAAGGATCGTATTCACTGCAGGCAATATGATATAATAAAAAGAAGTTACAAACAGAGAGGGAATTTTATGTCAAGTTTTTTTGCAAAAATTATAGCCAGTGTTATAGCCTTTCTATTTATGTTGTTCCCTAATTCCGGAAGTCTGCAATACAATTATCTAGTACAAACAAACAGTACGGATATTGCTGCGCCGAAGATAATCAACGCCATCAAGGAGAAGGATGTTGATGCGTTGGAAGCATTGATGTGCCAGAACATCAAGGAGAATGTGAACAATCTACCGGAAGAAATAAACAAACTGATGAATTCTATAGACGGCGAGATCATTAATTCTTCGTGGAAAAATGTGGGTAATTATGATGCAAAGCATGGTGATGACGGAGCAATTCTTCAAGTACTTGTAGACATATACCTGACAACAACTGAGGGTGATTTTAAACTACTTTTAACGTGGGAAACTGCAAATACTTTTGCAAAAGAAGAAGCTGGAATTCGAGCAGTTACTTTGTTGATTCCTCATGGCTCTACCTTAGCTGACATAAGAGCAACCGAAGGTATTGGAGAATGGCATGATTAAGCGCCCAAGAATATGTAAAGAGTGTTGGGTGGAGTATAAATTGTAATAGGGACATTTGTGCAAGATTAAGCGATTGAAAGAGGTATGAGTATGAAAAAAATAATTGCGTTATTCATGGCGCTCCTTTTGGTTAGCACACTTTGGGTGCCTGCGTCGGCGGCATCAAAACCGGAAAATAGAGTCTACCTTCATTTTGAGTTACCCATTGGCATGGAGGGCATTCCGTTTGCAGGGCTGCCGGATTTAACCGGGCTCACTTTGGTGCTCACAGACGATGCTGGCTTCACTAAGCGATTTAGCTTGCCGAATCAAAGTGATTTGCGCCATTATGCCTTTTCTGACTCGGAAGGCACCGGAAGTTTAGATGTTGCGATCACCTCCGGGGTATATAACGCCGGGATTGTGGTGCGTTATGAAACAAAACAGGACGCTTATATCGCCACTAACGAAATAACATTAATACCATTCGATTTTTCGTTTCTGTGGAATGGGTTTGCACAATTGACAACTGAAATGACACAGGGACAAGCACAAGAAGTCACTATTCAGCAGAAGCATGAAGCAAAGGCTCTTGTTTTCACAACATCTGAATATGGTTGGTACAGCTTTAACATCACCGGCGACACCACGGAGCATCCTTATATTGTCGTACGTCGCCATAATGTATATGATGCCAGTCAACCGGTTCACGCGCTGTACTTTGACTGCTCTTATGCACACAGCGTTTCTTTACATCTCGAAGCCAACGAAACCGTCTATGTGGCTGCAACCACAGTTGGCGGTTATTATACCGGCAGCTTCAATATTACCGCCGCCCCCGCCGTGCTCAGTCTCCCGAAAGAAACCATCAAAGTTCGTTATCATGGCGTTATTCCATGGAATGAAATTCTCGCAAAAACAACCTATGAACCAAGGGACTTGAACATTGCCCTAAGCGATGGCAGTTTCGATCCCATAGCTGCTGAGGGATGGTACGCCATGGAACGCGGTGAGTACCCTGTCACTATTACAGCACCATCCGGAACTGGCGCGGAAGACAGTTTTCATGTGAAGGTGGAATATGATATGCTCCAATGGTTGTGCGTCATTTTTTTGGGCGGTTTTATATGGCTGAAATTTACACCGTTTAAAGTTTGACAAGTTCAGTCAAGGGTTCAGAATTATGGGCGTATTTTTGCTCAGAGAATATCGTTTGTCAGCTTTTCTTACTGCCTAATCAATAATCCTTTTTTCAATTCCAGCTGATGTGTACCCCATGTCAATGACATTTTTAAATAGTTCAGTTGTTTAATTTTTGACATTACGATATGATGAAATTGCTTTTACTCATGTACAGGATAGGGCAACGCTGAGGAGCGACCTGAGTGGGCTCATGAGGTTTTGGGGAGGCGACGATGAGAGGTATGGGGAATTGCCTTATTTCAACCTGCCGCTTTTAGTTCGTTGTTCTATTTTATAGTATTGCACGAAACCCTATACTCCCGCACGAAAGGTGGGAGGGGGTTGCATTTCCAAATTGGAAACAATAGTATTATTCCGATAGGTAATAATGCGATGATTCCAGAGCCAGGAACGATGGTCGCATACATATTCCAATATTGGGTATTGTTGGGCAATCCTTTATTTATCAATGCTTACAACCACATCGACAACAAACCCCACCTCAAAATGAGATGGGGTTCATTGTATCAACCGTGGTTGATGATGTGGCGGAGAAGGGGAGACTCGAACTCCCGCGCCGGTTTCCCGACCTACGCCCTTAGCAGGGGCGCCTCGTCACCAACTTGAGTACTTCTCCATGGCAACATTGTTTGATTTAATTATATCGTTTTTGCTGACAGCGGAACAGCCGTTCGAGTTTTTATTGGTATAGGGAGACTCGAAAACCTCTCGAAACATTGTCGCCCTGCTCGCTTGGGGCGCTTCGCATGGCTCGTGTTTCTCGCCAACCCCGCCTCGCTTTTTCCGCCACCGGCGGCGCTTCGGCGGCGTTCCCCCCGCCGGCTCCCGACCTACGCCCTTAGCAGGGGCGCCTCGTCACCAACTTGAGTACTTCTCCATGGCAACCGAATGATCTATTCTGTTCTTCCGCCGCTTTCCCGGCGGCTTCCGTTGCTTTCGTGGCGGAGAGAGTGGGATTCGAACCCACGGTACCTTGCGGTACGACGGTTTTCAAGACCGTTCCGTTATGACCACTTCGGTATCTCTCCATACTGGGCGAAAGTTATGTTACCATACCGCCGCCCGCGATGTCAACCTCGGCCGGACGGCAAAAAAGCGGACAGGCAAAACCGCCTGCCCGCCTCTTTTTTATTTGAAACACACGTAGCCGTAGGCCGCGCCCGCCTCGTTGAGGCGCGGCAGACAGTTGCCGTACCCGTACGACGGCCCGCTGAGCAGGCGAAAGCCGCCGGCTGTTAGTTCGATGCCCTGCGAACCACCCGCCGCCGTCGCGGCGCCGAAGCGCGATTGGGTTGTCTGCGCGGTAAAATCCACCGTGACGGGCGGCATCTGCAGGGCCCACGCCGCCGCGAACCGCGGGGCGAAACCCGTCTCGATGACGCGCGAGGCCGCCCCGTTGCCGAAATAGCTGCCTGAGGCGAACGGCGCGTTCCAGAGGTCCTTGTCCGCCTGCGTGACGTGAATAACGCCGTCGCGGATGTGGCTGCCGCACAGCAGTTCCTTGTCGAGGAAAGAGCCGAAGGGCGTGCCGCTCTGCCCCGGGCAGAGGTTCGCCGAGATCAGGGCGGTTGCGCCGAGCACGAAGGCGTCCGTGTTCCGGTCGGCGGTGATTTCCCCGCAGCCGGACTCGACGATGTTCAGGTCGGTCTCGAAACTCAGGCAGTCAACGATGTCGGTGAAAATATCGTAGCAGGCCGCCCCGCCGGCGGAAAAAGGCACGTGGATGTCGAAACCCACCTTCACCGCCGCCCGACGGCAGTATTCGTCGCGGATGAGCGCGCCCTCATCGTTGGCGGTGAAGGAGTCGGTGACGGTAATGTCCTCAATGCCGACGGCCACCACGCTGGTTTGAAGCGGCACCGCCTTTTTCGCCGCCGGGTAGACGGTGATGAAGCGCACGCCTGCGAGGGCCGGCACCGAGCCCAGCCACGCGGCGATGGCCGCGGGCATGGCGCTGATTTCACTCATAGGCTCCCTTTCGATAGTGGTTAGTGGTCGATTAGTGGTTAGTATCGAGTGGTTAGTGGTCGGACGCTTGTAGGATTAGGCGCTTTACAATAAGAAATTTCTTTACCTCACCTAAAAAGAAGAGGGGTTATGACTAAGACACAGATGCAGAGGTACTCAAACTTCTTTCCGTTATCCACTACGCACTATTCACTATTCACTACTCACTATCCACTATTCACTACTCACTGTCCACTATTCACTGTCCACTATCCTCCGTACCACCGCCCAGATGTAGAACACCTCGTCCCCGAGCAGAACCTTCTCCGCCCGGTCGACGCTGTACCGCTCGCCGCCGCACAGCAGCCGCATGCCTTCCTCCGCCGTCAGGTCAGGGCTCGGCGGGCCCAGATAGAGGTAATATCCCTCGCTGTTGTAGCCGATTTTGGTGTTCACGCCGTAGAGGTACATTTTGTTTTTGTAGCGAAGCGGGCGGATAAAGCCGGCGAACGGCTCGCCCCAACTTTCGCCCGGGAGGGCGGCGCATATCTGCGCGCCCGTGTTTTGCGCGATGTCTTCAAAGGTCATACGTCCACCTTCGCGAAATGGAAGGCGCGGTCTTCCAGCAGAGGCGCCGCCAGCGCGAGCGCTTCGTCGCGCACCCCGACGGCGGCGGCCAGCATCGTTTCGTGGCCGCGTTCGACGGCGACGTCGCCCGCCTTTAGCCGCACCGCTCCCCCGTTCTCGCCCATGCGCCGCAGCGTCAGGCGGTAGAACGCCAGGCCCGCGGCCGCCGTTTCGATGCGGGCGTCGTCGCAAAAGGCCGCGTCGCGCAGCCGGCCGCGCACCTCGCACAGGCAGGCCCGGCAAAGGGGGAGGGCGGCCGCCTCCCCCCGCTCCCCGATGTCGGCGTACTGCCGCAGGGCGGCGAGCACGCTCCATTGGTCAATCACCGTGTTCACCCGCTCCCCTTAGACGCTCAGCACGCGCGCGGCGTCTTTGAAGATTTTGGCGAAACCCGCCGTGCAGGTGATGGCCGCCCGCTCGAGCTGGCGGTCGATGAGTTTGTCGTATTCCGTGACGATATCGCCCGCCTTGACCATCTCGAGCGCGCAGTTTTTGTCCAGGCCGACCAGCGTGCCCGCCGCCACCGCCGGCGACTTCATCATGTCGGCGCCCAGGGGCGTAATCTGCCCGCCCGTCGACTGGAAGCGGAAGCCCGCCGCGGCGTCCTTGAACTCCGCGATGTTGAGGATTTTGACCGCCACGTCCGGCGCGGCGATGAGGGCGTTGAGCTCGTAGGGGTCAAACAGGTTCCAAAAGCCCACGATATCGGCGTAGGTCAGCGTGCCGGCCACGGCGGTGTCCGCGGTTTCGGCGGCGTTGCCGTTGCCGTCGCCGCCGACAAGGACTTCGACCGCGTCGCGCAGCTGGGCGCGCGCGATGGCGGCGCCGATCTGCCGCAGGGTGACGGTGAACAGGTCGAGCCGCTGGAAGCGGATGGCCTCGTACGAGGCGACGAGCATCCGCCCGCGTTTGCGCAGGCGCACGAGGTTCTCCTGCGTGCGGACCGACGTTTCGGGTATCGAGGCGCCCTCTGCGACGATTTTGAGTTCCTTTTCATCCTGCGTCGGCGAGGAAGTGATGGAGCGGTAGTCGAGGCCGTCGATGGTCGTGACGGCGGCGGTGATGCGCGGGAGGATGTCCGCCTGCTCCATGCCGCGGCGCACCGCGCGGCTGACGTATTCGGGGAACAGCGCGGCCGAGTCGGCGGTTTGGAAGAACTTCTCCACCGTGTCGCTGCCGGGGCCGCCCGCGCGGATGTCGAAGCGCTTGAGCTGCCGCTGGTAGGCGTCGAGCCCCTCGAGCGGCGTGCCTTTGTATTGGGGCGAGGGGTCGAGCGCCTCGAGCGCGCCGGTGAACCCCTCTTTTTGGGCGTACAGCCCTTTTTCAAGCCGGATGGCGTCGTAACTGGGCATTATTTTTTCCTTCTTTCGTTTTTTAATGGTTATATGGAACTACCTCTCAGGCACTTCGTGCCAGCTCCCCTATCATAGGGGAGCCGAGAACAGAGCTCTTTGCCGCCTTTTTCAAAAGGGATGTTATCAGCGGTATTTCGCCGTCCTTTTCTCGCCTCTCCTTGATAAGGGGATTCCCCTGCCGGGGGAAATGTCGCGCAGCGGCAAAAGGGTTGGGCATAGCCCGTAAACCGCTTGCGGTTCCGCTTTTCGGGGAAAAAGGCGGCTGCAAAACAGCCGGAGAGGCCGTTCCCTGCCGTCTGCCGTCTGCCATCTGTCGTCTGCGTGCCTTGCCTCTCCTTGGTAAGGAGAGGCAAGGCACGCAGCAGCCGGAGAGGTCGACCCTTACATCATCACGCCGACGGTTTTCGCCGTCTCGTCGACGTGGACGACCAGCAGGACCCTGCCGCCTTCGAGGACCTTGACGCCCCCGCTGCCGTCGGCGGCGAGCGCGTTGTAACCGGCCGACGGCGCGGTTCCCGTATAGGGCAGCACCGCGAAGCCGCTCAACTGCACGGCGGCATAACCCCCGTCCACATTGAGCGAAACCCCGCAGAAAAGGTCGCCCGCCGCGCAGGGCGCCGCGGTATAGCCGGCGCCGGCTTTGACCGGCACGCCGGCGGTAAGCCCCTCCCCCGCCTTGAAGGTCGCGGCTTTTTCGCCGAAGCCCTTGAACGATATGCTCATGTTTTCTCCTCCCGTTAAGTTGTGTCCGTTGTCTGTCGCTTCCGCGCGTTTAGATTTTGAACGGTTCGTTGCCCGAGATGTCCTGCGGCGCCTGCGGCGCAAGCTGCGGTTTCAGCGGCAGCGCGGCCGCGGCCGCGGGCTCAAAAGCGCTTTTGAGCGCCCGCAGCTGTTTGACGCCCAGCGCGGCGCAAATCGCCGCGAGGGTTTCGCCCTCGATGTCCGGCAGGGCGGCCATGCCCGCTTTGAGTACGGCGCCGGTCAGCTCCCCGCGGTAGGCCTCGCCGTCCTCCGCGAGGCTTTTCATCGCCGCGATGCCGTCGGCGAGCCGCTTCGCTTCCTCCGCCGTGAGGGTCAGGTTTTCCTGCGCGTTGCCGAGCAGCGCCGTGAGTTCGTCGAACTGCATTTGTTTGCCTCCTTTGTCAACATAATGTTTCGTTACGCCCGCCGCCCGCTGGGCGGGTACCGCCACGAACGACCATTCGTAGGCGTCGACGGGTTCCGACAGCACGCGGCAGCAGGTTTTGCCGCCGTACTCCCTGCCGGGAACGTGGGCGCACGGCGCGCGGCGCGGATCGGCCCCGCACACCGAGCAGCTCACTTTGCCCACGCTGCAGGCGACGCTGACCTCCTTTTTGATGCCGGCGTCGATCTCGGCGATGAGGTCGGCGTTTTTCGCCGTGCGCGGCAGGTAGGCCGCGGCGGCGACGCGGCGGTAGGGCTCGCCCGCCGAGGTGCGCCTGGCCGGGTCTTCCTCGACCCGGGCGCGGTAAAGCCGCGCCGTCTGGTCGCGCCCGCTCATGGAGTGGTCGAACAGCCCCGTTTTGCCGACGAACAGGCGCGCGAGCTCATCGAGCGCGTCGGAGTCGAAGCGTTCAAAATCGCGGTCGACCTCGTTGTCGCACAGCGTCAGGTTGAAAGCGTAAACGTCGCCGCTCTCCACCCGCTTGCGCGTAAAAAGGTTGATGCGCTCCAGGTCGTTCTGCTCGCCTTCGCCGGCCCAGATTTGCGTCATATAGCATTTTTGCGTCATGTTGCCTCCCCGTCCTTTTTGCCGATTTGCGCGGCCTGCGCCCTGTAAAGTTCCGCGCGCGCGAGTTCCACCGTGTCGAGCAGCGTGATATCGCGCCAGACGGTCCGCGCCGTCGCCGTGAAGCCGTTGAGGCGCAGAAACAGCGCGCAGATTTTATCGACGACCGGCGTCAGGACGCGCCGGTACGCCTCGAGTTCGCTGGTCAGCGCGTCCGCCTGCTGCGAGGACATGCGCTCGGTCGACGACCACGAAAGGCCGAGCATAAACGGCGGCAGGCCCGTTTTGGCGACGATCTGCTCGAGCATCTGGCGCGCGGGCACTTCGCTGTCGAGGATTTGGTTGTCGGCGCCGATGACCTTGATTTGCACGTCGCCCGCCGCGACAAAATCCTTGACGGCGCCGCCGGCCCGCATGGCTTCGCCCCACTCCCTGGCCACCTGCATCGCCCTGTCCTTCGCGTAGGCCTTGTCAACGGCGTCGCTGCCCGGCTTGTACGTCACGGCGAAACGCACGTTGCCCACGCGTTCCCAGTTGAGGCCGACGGCGTCGTAGATTTTCATCAGCACGCCGCTGACAAAGGGCAGCCCCCTCAGCAGCGAGGTGCCCTCGAGGTGACCCGGCAGGGGGTTGAGGACCGAAAGCATGATTAGCTGCGGGCAGCGCACCGGTTCGGCAGCCCCGGCGCCGCGCACGCAGACCTCGGCGCCGAGTCCGTCGGCCGCCCTGCGGAGTTCGATATCCTCGAGGCGGGCGTTATACAGCGCGGCGGGCCGCCCCTGCGCGTCGAGGACCAGTTCGCCGACGGCGGTGCCGCAGGTCAGCAGCTGCTCGAAATAGGTCGAGATAAAGGCCTCAATGCCGCGCTGGCTGCCGCCGACGCTCACGTTTTGAAGAAAGCCGTCCAGCGCGGCCTGCGCCTCGCCCCCGCCGCAGTCGACGTCGAAACCGCCCGTCAGGCGCACGAGTTTGAGTACCGCGGCATCGATGACCGGCACCGCTTCGCGCAGGGCGTAATAGAGCCGGTGCTGCGCGGGGCACGGCGCGGTATCGTCCGCCTCGAAAGGCAGTCGACGCGGACGGCCGGTCTGCACGGCGGCGCACTCCGCAGTCGCCTCCCTCTTTTTTCGGAACAAGCCCATGTTTCACCTCCATACAAAGCGGTCGCCGGAACCCCTTGGCGCGGCAAGGGCGAAAAAGCCGTCGCCCGGGCTGCTGACGACCGTCGCGGCGAAATAGCGGATATCGTCCATGGCGTGGTCGTTCTCTTTGCGGGGGGCGTCTTTCGCGCCGTCTTCCGCCCAGCGGTAGAGCCCGAACTCCCGCAAGGTGTCCGCGCACCCGGGCGAGAAGGCGAGCCTGCCCTCCCTGAGCAGGTCCGACACCAGGCGGATGCCGTCGAGCACGTCGTTTTTGGCCGGCAGGACGCGGTAGCGGCCGTGCCGGCGGACACATTCGATAAAACTGGCCGCGGACGGGTCCACGACGACCGCCTCGACGTCCTCCCCCGCCGCAAGGGTCTCGAGCGCGGCGTAATGCTCCTCGTCGGTGCGCTGGCAGCCCTCCAGCCGGGCGTCGTGGTAGTATTCGCGCACGCGGTGCCATGTCCCGCCCCAAAGGCCCCACAGGCCGAACGACGAGGGGTTGACCGTACCGTAGTCGCAGGAAATATATGTTTTTTCCGCGCGGCCGGCGGGCGCGGGCCTGACGTGGGCCTTCGCGTCGAAACCCGGGTAGACGAGCCCCTGCGCCGCCACCCAGCGGCCCTCGACAAAGCGTTCGTAGAATGCGCCGGAGTAGAGTTTTTTGTACCTCGCGACGATAGCCGGCGTCAGGGATGGGTTGTCGTCCATCGTGAAATGCAGGTACAGGCAGTTCTTTTCTTCCGCTTTCAGGATCCATTCGCGGTGGAACCAGTGCATCGGGTTTTCGGGGTTGCAGTTGAACCAGAGTTTCGACCCGGGCAGCGAACAGCGCGCGAGCGCCTGTTCCACAAACGAGCGCGGCATCAGCGCGACTTCGTCGAGCAGCACGCCGCCGAGCGTCATGCCCTGTATCAGCGAGGCGGAACTTTCGTCCCGGCCGCCGAAAAGATAGAAGCGGTTGGCCCTGCCCTCGTACGAAACGTCGATGAGGTTGCGCGAGAGCGTTTCGCGGCAGGCGAATCCGAGCGAAGCCAGCGCCTCGAGCAGCGGGACGGCCACGTTCCTGCGCAGCGAGGATATCGTCTTGCCCGCCAGGGCGAACGACACACCGTCAAAGGCGTAAAAAGCCCACAGCACAAACGACAGGGACATGCATACCGTTTTGCCCGAGCGGACCGCGCCGTCGCAGATGACCGCGTCCCGGCCCGAACGCCCGCTCGCCGGCAGCCACCAGGTCAGCGCCGCCAGCTGTTTGGGCGAGAAAGCCTTAAACTCCGCCGAACTCACCTTCTCCCCGCGCGAGGGCCGCTGCGCCGGCGTTCAGCGCCGCGAGGAAACTGCCGCCTTCCGCGCTTTTTTGCCCGCTTTCGATTTTCATCAGCAGTTCGAGGGCTTTGAGCCGGTCGAAAAACTTGATTTCAACCCCGCCGCCCTTGGGCCGCTTGATGTCGGAAACGCCGAACAGATCCATCCGTTCGATGGCCTCGCCGCCGGGCGCGTCCTCGGCGAAAATCAGTTTGACCGCATCGGCCGACGGCCCGAACGCGAGCCGACGGACGCCGGCGCGCGCTTCGCCGTATTCGGCGTCCGCCCGGCAGAGGCGCCCGATTTCCTCGAGCACGGCCGCCTTCGCCAGCAGTTTCGCCGCCGCCCGCTGAGGTTCCCCGCGGCAGCCCGCCCGGGCGGCGGCGCCGCGGGCGTCGCGGTCCCTGGCGTAATACAGGCAAAACAGTTTTTCCCTGCCGGTGAGCCGTTTTTCTTTCGTCATCGTCCGCCTCTTTCGACTTTTTCTTTGCTGCCCGCGACCGTAACGAAACCCCGCGTTTTTTTCAACCCGGCGGGGTTGAAAAACGGCGGGGAGGGGCGGCACTTTGCTTATTTTTTTAATTTTCAATTCGTTTTTGACCGTTTTCGCCTGTTTCCCGCTGAAATGCGGCCGTTTTCGGCTGTAATATGGGGCAAATACGGTTTTGCCGAACTTTTTTGCCGCTTATCTTGACAAGGCGGGGCAAGCGGTGTAACATAGGTACGCGAACACCCCTACTTTCCGCGTCAAGGAAGTGACATTTGCTTGGAAAGCTCCGGCAATCCTGTTCCCCGAGAACGAATTGAATATTCCGCAGCGCACCGGGGCACTCTCCGGGCAATGGAAACACGGGTTTTGCGTATCTGACGGCCGCTGATTTTTCCATGCCTTGAACACGCCTCTTTGCCTGCGGGGAAAGAGGCGTTTATGTTTGTTTTTGCCTTCATACGGTCCGGCAGCACGTTGCGCGGCGCAGTTCGTTCGCGGGGCGGTCCTGCCGCCGTGCCCGGCGTCCCTCCCGGCGGACGAAGTCCCGGCCCGCTTCAGTGAAGCCCGAACCGAAACCGGACACAGGAGATGATTGGCATGCTTGAATTTTTCAAAACCTTTGAAACGGGCGAGCTCAAGCAGCTCGAGAATATGGAGAGCGGCTGCTGGGTCTGCCTGACCGCCCCGACGGAAGACGAACTGACCCGGGTGCAGACCGCGCTCGAGATCGAACCGAACTTCCTGAGGGACCCGCTCGACGACGAGGAAAAGCCGCATATCGACGTCGAGAACGACCAGACGCTCATCGTCATCGACGTGCCGTATGTCTACGAAGACGAGGACGGCAAGGTCTATGAAACGATGCCGATGGGCATCGTCGTCAAAGACGAATACATTATCACCGTCAGCCTGCGCCAGAACGAGGTGCTTGACCTGATTAAGAGCAACCGCGTCAAAGAGTTTTTCACCTACAAACACACGCGCTTCACCTTCCAGATTCTCTTTGTGGCGTCCAAATCTTTTTTGCGCTATCTGCGTTTGATCGACCGCAAGAGCGATGACGCCGAGCGTACGCTGCGCCAGTCGATGAAAAACAAGGAACTGTTTCTGCTGCTCCAGCTCGAGAAGTCGCTGGTGTTTTTCACCACGTCGCTGAAATCCAACGAGATGGTCATGGAGCGCCTGCTCAAAGGGCGCATCCTCAAACGCTACGAGGAGGACCAGGACCTGCTCGAGGATGTCATCATCGAGAACAAGCAGGCCATCGAAATGGCGAATATTTACAGTTCGATCCTCAGCGGCATGATGGACGCCTTCGCTTCCATCATCTCCAACAACCTCAACGTCGTGATGAAAATCCTGACCTCGATTACGATTATCCTCGCCATCCCCACCCTCATCGCGAGTTTCTGGGGCATGAACACCGGCGTGCCGTGGGAGGGCAGCCTCCTGGGTTTCGTTTTCGTCTGCGCGATCGCCCTGTTCGCCTCTGTCGTCGCGTTCTTCATTTTGTGGAAACGCAAGATGTTCTGAACGCTTTCCCGCCGCCGGTTTTCAATGCCGGAAACACTCCGCCGGGCCCGTTCCCGGCGGATTTTTCTTTGCCCGGCAAACGGCCGGAAACGCCGGAAACACGCGCGGGACCCCGGCCGCGATATCGGCCTTTTCACTTGACAGAAAAGGCCTCGGGCCTTATGATAGGATGAATTACTTTATTATGGGAGGTATGGCTACATGCTCTCCAACACCGAAAAAACCATGGACAAAATCGTTGCCCTGTGCAAAAACAGGGGTTTTGTCTATGCGGGCAGCGAGATTTACGGAGGGCTTGCCAACACCTGGGATTACGGCCCGCTCGGCGTGGAGTTCAAAAACAACGTCAAGCAGGCCTGGTGGCAGAAATTCGTCCGGGAGAACCCCTACAACGTCGGGCTCGACTCCGCCATCCTGATGAACCCGATGACCTGGGTCGCCTCGGGCCATGTGGGCGGTTTCTCCGACCCGCTGATGGACTGCAAAAGCTGCAAGACGCGCCACCGCGCGGACAAGCTCATCGAGGACAGCGGCGCCAACCCCGCCGGCTGGAGCTTCGACGAAATGTCCCGCTATATCAAAGAGCATCAAATCGCCTGCCCCGACTGCGGCGCGTGCGATTTTACCGATATCCGCAAATTCAACCTGATGTTCAAAACTTTTCAGGGCGTCACGGAGGATGCGAAAAACGAACTGTACCTGCGGCCCGAAACGGCGCAGGGCATCTTCGTCAACTTCCCCAACATCCAGCGCACCACGCGGCGCAAAATCCCCTTCGGCGTCTGCCAGATCGGTAAAAGTTTCCGCAACGAAATCACGCCGGGGAACTTCATTTTCCGCACCCGCGAGTTCGAACAGATGGAGATGGAATTCTTCTGCAAACCCGGTACGGAGCTGGAATGGTTCGCCTACTGGAAACGGTTCTGCAGGGAATGGCTGCTGTCGCTGGGGCTGAAAGAAGAAAACCTCCGCCTGCGCGACCACGACGCGAAGGAACTTTCCCATTATTCCAACGCCACGACCGACTTTGAATTTTTATTCCCCTTCGGCTGGGGCGAGCTTTGGGGTGTGGCGAGCCGCACGAATTTCGACTTGACGCAGCACCAGAACACCTCCGGCAAGAACCTGGAATATTTCGACCCGGAGAGCGGCGAAAGGTACCTGCCCTTCGTGGTGGAGCCCGCCCTCGGCGTGGACAGGATGGCGCTCGCCTTCCTGTGCGACGCGTACGACGAGGAAGTCGTCGACGCCGAAAAAGGCGATACGCGCGTGGTGCTTCATCTGCATCCCGCGCTCGCGCCCGTCAAAGCCGCGGTGCTGCCGCTGTCCAAAAAACTCGGGGACGAAGCGGAAAAAATCTGCGACGCCCTCGCCAAAAAGTTCGCCGTCGAGTACGACGACACCGGCTCCATCGGCAAACGCTACCGCCGGCAGGACGAAATCGGGACCCCCTTCTGCGTGACCTTCGACTTCGATTCGCTTGAGGACGGCTGCGTCACCGTGCGCGAACGCGACTCCATGGAACAAATCCGTTTACCGATTGCGGAGCTTGCAGCCCACCTTGAAAAGCAGCTGGGGTTCTAAACGACTATCCCTCCACCTAGGCTAAAGCGCGGCTTTAGCCAAACGGTTCCCCTCCCTTTAAGGCAAGGGAGGCAAGCCGGATGAATTCCAAGTTTCCCTTGCGCGCCGTATAACCCTTGTCCCCCTTGCCTAAAAGGGATGTCAGCAAAGCTGACAGGGGGATTTTCACCGCTCGCCAATCATTCGTCTTACCGCTAACTACTAATCACTAATCACTAACCACTAACCACTATAATCGGGAGATTCCTATGAAAGTCCAGTTTACCGAAACCGTTTTACGCGACGCCAACCAGTCGCTGGTCGCCACGCGGATGCCCTTCTCCGACTTCGCCGGCGCGCTGGGCCTGCTTGACAAGGCGGGTTACTACTCCCTCGAATGCTGGGGCGGCGCCACCTTCGACTCTTGCCTGCGCTACCTCGACGAGGACCCGTGGGAGCGCCTGCGCAAAATCAAGGCCGCCTGCCCGAACACGAAACTGCAGATGCTCCTGCGCGGGCAGAATCTGCTGGGCTATAAGCACTATCCCGACGACGTCGTGCGCCTGTTTGTCAAAAAGAGTGTCGAGAACGGCATCGGCATCGTGCGCATTTTCGACGCGCTCAACGACCTGCGCAACATTCAGGTCGCCGTCGATGAAACGCTTAAAAACGGCGCCGTCGCCTCGGGCGCCATCTGTTTCACCATCAGCCCGATCCACAACCTCGATAATTACGTCAAGCTTGCCCGCGCGATGGAGGGTATGGGCGTCCATACCGTCTGCATCAAGGATATGGCGGGCATCATGGGGCCGCAGGAGGCCTTCGACCTCGTCACGGCGCTCAAGCAGGCCGTGCGCGTGCCCATCGTCGTGCATACGCATTCGACCACGGGCCTGGGCCTGCTGTCGCTGCAAAAGGCCGTCGAAGCGGGCGCGGACGTCATCGACACCGCCATCTCCTGTTTCTCGGGCGGGACCTCGCAGCCCCCGACGGAGACGCTCGCCTACGCCTTGCGCCAGCAGGGCTGGGAGGTCGGGCTCGACTTCGCCGCGCTCAATGAAATCAACGATTTTTTCAAGCCCGTGCGGGATAAGGCCATCAAGAGCGGCCTGCTCAATCCCCTGGTCATGGCGACCGAAACCGACGCGCTCATCTACCAGATACCCGGCGGCATGCTCTCGAACCTCGTCGCGCAGTTAAGCGCGCAGAACAAGCTCGACCGCCTGGAGGAAGTGCTGGCAGAAACGCCGCGCGTGCGCGAGGACCTGGGTTTCCCCCCGCTGGTGACGCCGATGAGCCAGATGGTCGGCGTGCAGGCCGTGGCCAACGTGCTGACGGGGGAACGCTACAAGACCATCTCCAACGAAGTGAAAAACTACATCCGCGGCGAATATGGCAAACCGCCCGGAGAAATGAACCCCGAACTGGTGAAAAAAGTGCTCGGCGACGCAAAGCCCGTCACCGTGCGCTATGCCGACCTGCTCGAACCGGGCCTCGCGGCCGCGCGCGCCGCCCTCGGGAAAACCGCCCGGTCCGACGAGGACGTGCTTTCGTACATCGCGTTCCCGGACCAGGCGCTGGCGTTTTTCAAGCGCCGGGAAGACAAAAAGAAAAAGACCTACACCTATTCCGTCGAAATCGCGCAATAGAAAGGGATGCCGATGATTCGCTGCGTTTCTCTCTGGGCTGTCATCAACGCTTCCAACAGCGGAATCTTTATCATCGCGGGCGCTCTCGCCGCCGTGCTGCTCTGGCTGTATCTGCGCCGTAGGTTCGGTAAGGATAAAAAGCAGGAAGCCGAGGAAAAACGCGCCGCGCTCGCGCGCGCCGCGCTGCTCGCCGACGCCGGGGGCAGCGAACCCGCCCCGGAGGACGAAAAGGTCCCGGCAGCGGACCCTGCGCCGGGTACCCTTGAACTGGTCGATACCGACGAACAAACCGCGGCGGTGCTGATGGCGATTGTCAGCGACCGGGCCGGCATTCCGCCCGAGAGGTTGCGTTTTATCCGCATTAAAAAACTGGAGGACGAGGCGCCATGAAATACATCATCACCCTCAATTCGACACGCTATGAGGTGGAAGTCGAGGAGTCCAACGCCGTTATTACCTCGACCTCGCAGGCCGCTGCACCGCCGCCTGCCGTTGCGGCTCCGGCGGCCGAACCCGCGCCGCAGCCCGCCCCGCCGCCCCCGCCCCCCGCGCGCGAACCCGCCGATGTGGACGGCATAAAAGTGCTCGCGCCCATGCCCGGCTCCATTGTTTCCGTCAAGGTCACCGAGGGCAAAGCCGTCAAGGCCGGCGCCGTCATCGTCGTGCTCGAAGCGATGAAAATGGAGAACGACATCGTCGCGCCCGCCGACGGCATTGTAGCGCAGCTGCACGTATCGAAAGGCAGTTCGGTCAACACCGACGAACTGCTCGCGGTCATCACCCCGCAATAACCTGCCGGCGGGCGGACCGGTCCGCCTTTTTTATAGGGAGGAGGTGCCGTCACGGCTATTCCGCTTGCGGAGCGCCTGCGCCCCGAAACGCTCGACGATATCGTCGGGCAGAGCCACCTTTTGGGCGAAGGGAAACCTTTGCGCAATATCATCCTGTCGGGCGAACTGCCCAACCTGATTTTTTACGGGCCGTCGGGTACGGGCAAAACGACGCTCGCCTCCATTATCGCGAAAACCACCAACCGCAGCCTCGTCAAACTCAACGGCACCACCGCCTCGACGGCGGACATTAAAGCCGTCGTGTCGCAGATCGACACCATCCTCGCGCCCAACGGCATCCTGCTGTATCTCGACGAGATTCAGTATTTCAATAAAAAACAGCAGCAGACGCTGCTCGAGTTCATCGAGAACGGCGCGATTACGCTCATCGCCTCGACGACCGAGAACCCTTATTTCTATATCTACAACGCGGTGCTCAGCCGCTCGACCGTTTTCGAGTTCAAGCCCTTGACCGCGCAGGAAATCCTGCCTGCCGTCAAGCGCGCTTTCGACTTCCTCGCCGCCGAAACAAAGGATAAAATTGAAGTCGCGCCGGGCGTGCCGGAACTCATCGCGCGTTCGGGCGGCGGCGACGTCAGAAAAGCCATCAACGCCGTCGAAATCTGCGTGCTGACCGCGCCGCGCGGCAAAGGCAAGCGGGTCGTCACTTATGAGAACGCCGAAAACGTCTGCGCGACGGGCCCCGTGCGCTACGACCGCGAGGGCGACGAGCATTACGACATCGTTTCCGCCTACCAGAAATCGATGCGCGGCTCCGACGCGGACGCCGCCATCCATTACCTCGCGCGCCTGCTCGCGGCGGGCGACCTGCCTTCCGCCTGCCGCCGGCTGATGGTCTGCGCGTGCGAGGACGTGGGGCTGGCCTACCCGCAGATTATCCCGATTGTCAAGGCGGCGGTCGACGCCGCGCTGATGGTCGGCCTGCCCGAGGCGCGCATCCCGCTGGCGGACGCGGTCATTCTCGTGTGCAGCGCGCCGAAGTCCAACTCCGCCTACAACGCCGTCAACGCCGCGATGAAAGACATTGAGGAAGGCCGCGGCGGGCCGATTCCGCGACAACTGCAGAACAAGCACTTTGACGGCGAGGACAACGCAAACAAAGGCCAGTTCTACCAGTATCCGCACGACTTCGAGGACCATTGGGTCGACCAGCAGTACCTGCCGGACGCGCTGAAAAACGCGAAGTATTACGAATACGGGGACAATAAAAACGAACTGGCGGCCAAAGCGTACTGGGAAAAAATCAAAAAGCGGAAACCCTGATCCCCCGGCGCCCGAAGCCGCGTTATGACCATACCGAAAGCTTTTACACACCGTCCGTCGTCATCACCACCGGGAGGCTGAAATCATGAAAAAAGCGTTGTCGGTCCTGCTTGCCCTTGTCCTTGTCGTCTGCGTTGCGCCGCTGCGCGAGTTCAGCGCAGGAGCGCTGCAAAGCGGGGATTACACCTATTATTTATCCGGCACGGCGCCAAACCAGGTCGCTGTTATCCAGAAATACACCGGCTTGAGCGCGACGGTCGTTGTCCCGGATACACTGGGCGGCTGCCCCGTGAAGCATATCACCGACGAGGCGTTCCGCGGCTGCACCAGCATTACGGCGCTGACGCTGCCGCCCGCGCTGATTACCGTGGGCCTCAACGCCTTCCGCGGCTGCACGGGCTTGACGGGCATCGCCTTCCCTCCGACCGCGACAACCATCGGCGACAACGCGTTTTACGGCTGTACGGGCCTGTTGAGCGTCGATTTCGGCACGGGCATCAAAAAAATCGGCAACGACGCATTCAGCAAATGCACAGGTTTGACCGAGATTACTTTGCCCGATAACGTCACATCCATCGGCACCAACGTATTCAACGGCTGCACCGGCCTGTACCGGGTCATCATCGGCGACGGCCTCGCGACGGTCAACACGCAGGCGTTTTACGACTGCACGGGCATCACCAGCGTAACCATCGGCAAAAGTGTCACTTTAATCAGCCTGACGGCGTTTAAGAATTGCACCGGCCTGCAGGAAATTATCGTTCACCCCGAGAATACGGCTTATTCGACCATCGACAACGGCTGCGTGCTTTATAATAAAGAAAAGACCGTTCTGAAACAGTACCTCGTCAACAAGACCGCAGCTTTCGCCATCCCCGCCGGCGTGACGGAAATCGGCACCAAGGCGTTTGAAAACTGGACCCGGCTGACCGGCATCACGATGCCCGCCGGCCTTTCGCTCATCGGCGTCAGCGCCTTCGCCGGCTGCACGGGCCTGACCGGCCTGACCATCGGGACCGATGTCGTGACAATCGGCGAAAGCGCTTTCAGCGGCTGCAAGGGGCTGACCTCGCTGACGCTGTCGGACGCTGTGGTGACCATCGGCAAAAGCGCATTTTCCGGCTGCACGGGCCTGCCCTCGCTGGTCATCGCGAACCATGTCGCCACCATCGGCGAGAGCGCGTTTTCCGGCTGTACGGGTTTGACTTCGCTGGCGTTGTCGGATGCTGTGGCGACCATCGGTAAAAGCGCATTTTCCGGCTGCACGGGCCTGCCCTCGCTGGTGATTCCGAACCAGGTAAAAACCATCGGAGACAGCGCGTTTTCCGGCTGCAGTAAAATCGCCTCCGTCACCTTCGGAAGCGGCGTCGAAAGCATCGGCGCGAGCGCTTTCTCGGGATGCAAAGCGCTCACGGGACTGACCATTCCGGACAACGTCAAATCCGTCGGGGCTTCCGCCTTTAACGGCTGCAGCGTTCTCGCCGGCGCGGTTGTCGGCGACGGGGTCGCCGCGGTTCCCTCCAGAATGTTCGGCGATTGCACCATGCTGGCGTCCGTTGTTATCGGTTCTGGCGCCCTCAGCATCGACTTTAACGCCTTCGCGGGCGTCGCGTCGCTGAGCGTGCTGACCGTCGACGCGGACAATCCGAATTACTCGAGCCGCGACTGTGTGCTGTTCAACAAAGACCAGACGACGCTCATCCATTATTTATACTGTTTCCCCAAGGACTATGTCATCCCCGGCACTGTCACGGCAATCGGCGAAGGCGCGTTTTACGGTTTCAAGCTTTTATCGTCGGTGGTTATTCCCGCCGGCGTCGAAAGCATCGGCGCGAGCGCTTTCTACGGCTGCACGGGCCTGACCGGTATCACGGTGCCGGCCGGCGTGAAAAAAATCGACACAAAAACCTTCTACGGCTGCACCGGCCTGACGGCCGTGTCGCTGCCTGCCGGCCTGGAGTCGATTGAAGCCGAGGCGTTCAGCGGCTGCGCCAAACTGGTCAGTGTTCCGCTGCCTTCGACGCTGGTCGCCATAAAAACAAGCGCTTTTCTCAATTGCGCTGCGATGACTTCCCTGGTGATGCCCAACAGCGTCTCGACGCTCGGCGCGAGCGCTTACTCCGGCTGCAAAGGCCTCACGAGCGCCTCGTTGTCCAATATTCTGACCACCATTCCCGACAGCGCTTTTATCAAATGCACGGGGCTGGCTTCCCTGACCATCCCCGACAGTGTGACGAACATCGGGCCCAATGCTTTTAACGGCTGCACCGGCCTTACCGCGCTGAAAATTTCCGCCGGTGTAACCAATATCGGAGTATCCGCGTTTGCCGGCTGCACCAAGCTTGCGTCGCTGCGTATCCCCAACAGCACCACCATCATCGGCGAAAGCGCGTTTGCCGGCTGCACGGCTGTCGGCAGAATCGTACTCGGCAGCGAGTTGACCGATATCGGCGTCAACGCATTCAAGGGCTGCACAGGTATCACGGCCGTCGCCGTGCCCAACAACGTGTCGACGATACGCTCCACCGCGTTCCAGAACTGCTCCAAACTCGCGACGGCATATTTCTACGGCAACGCGCCGCTGATGGGTACGGGCGTGTTCAGCGGCTGCGCGGCCGGTTTCAAGGTGCGTTATGTCAGCTCCGCGTCGGGTTTTTCCGCCCTTTGGAGCGGTTACCCGGCCGAAGTGTTTACTCCCTTGAAGAACATTGTCATCACTCCGTCGACTTCGGCGCCGACCAACGCCAACGTCAGCGTTGCCATCGAGTACCTCTACGATTCGGATTTGCGCGAGTATAAAATCGACAACGGCATCTGGACCGCCTACACCGTTCCACTGGATATTGCGGCCAACTGCACCGTATGGGCGAGATGCACGGATTTGTTCGGCAACATCACCAGCACCGTTTCGCTCGCTATCGGCAACATCGACAAGACGGCCCCGGCAAAACCGGTCCTTTCCGCGAACCCGACGGCGCCGACGAGCGGGAGCGTCACCGTCACCGTCACCTACCCCGCCGACGCGGCGGTCAAGGAATACAAGATCGGAGCGGGAGCCTGGACTCCCTACACCGCGGCCGTCGTGCTCACCGCCAACAACACCGTATACGCCAGATGTTCCAACTCATCGGGCGTTTTCAGCGAGATAAGCACACTCGTTGTCGGCAATATCGATAAAACCCCGCCCACAGCGCCGACCCTCTCAAAGGACCCGGAAACGGCCACCGGCGGCAACGTGACCGTGACCGTTGCCTATCCCGCAGACGCCGTTGTCAAGCAGGCCAAAACAGGCAGCGGCGGCGTATGGGCCGCTTATACGGGGCCGCTCGTCCTGACGGCCAACGCGACCGTTTACGCGAAATGCTTCGATGCCGCGGGCAACGCCAGCGCGGAGGCTTCGATTGTTGTCGGCAATATTGACAAGACCCCTCCGGGCATCCCCTCCCTGCCGAAGGCCGCCTCCGCTTCCTACAGCAGCGTCAAAATTACCTGGAATGCGGCGGCTCTCGCGACGGGTTACGTGGTGTATCGTCTGAATACTTCCACCGGAGCCTATACCCGCGTGAAAGTAACGAAAGCGCTCAGCTATATTGACGGTTCTCTGACAACAGGCAAGACCTATACCTACAAGGTGAGGGCGTACCGTACCGTGAACGGCGTGAATGTCTACGGCAACCCGTCGGGAGCCGTCAGCGCGAAAACGTACTGAGAAGCGCCGGGCGGCGTTTGGCAAGCGCAAGCGTTTATTTATAACAAAATAACAAATGAGGGCTGTCTCTGCGCCAATCGCGTGAAAACAGCCCTCATACAATTTATATATTGCCTGACTAAGCAAACCTTCCGTTCAAATCCGGGTCCACCAGCGGTTCCACCAGTTCCGTGGCGCCCTTCGCCAGCCGCAGGAGCAAATCGTCGGTTCTGATGCCTTTAAAATCCAGGCCGAACTGCGCCAGATCGAACAAGCCTTTTTCGGACGCCATTTTCATCCTGACGTTCTGCCCTTCAAAAGAAAAGACGAGTTTCGTGACCTGCGCGTGCTGCAGGGGCCGTATCCAAATTTCCAGCGAGCCGTCTTCGCGCCAGGCGCAGCTCGACGCGAAGTCGTACTTCATCCCGGCGATAACGCCTTTGCTGACGATGTTTTTGCCGTTATAACCGGCGGCGACGGTGTTTTCGTCGTATTTTTCGGTCCAGAAAAACATCAGCCGGTCCTTTTCGAAGGTCAGCCGCACGTTGTTGAAGCCGCCCGACCTTTTGGTGCTGATAGCGTTGTCCACCGTGCCCAGAACCGTCGAGAGCCCAGAAAGCCTGAACTTGATGAGTTTCCCGCTGATTTTCTGCTCCAGCGCGGGCCTGCGGCCTGTTTTCGGCAGAACGGGCATGTGCAGCGAGGCGATTTTTCGGCGCAGGCGCGCCAGCGTCTCCGGGTTTTCCGGCAGGGGGTGTTCGCTTAACCCGCTTGTGAAATGGCGCCAGACGGTTTCCAGCACCTTGTCCTCCAGCGGCTCTCCGCCGGTGGTCACGATACAGATGTCCTGGTCCTTCATCACCAGGCCGAGCTGCGAAAAAACGCCATCGCAGCGGTAGGAGTTCGGGATTTGATTCAGCCAGAAGTGATAGCCGTAACCCGACGCATGGTCGGCGGAAACTCCGGGCGTCCCCGGCACATGCCTTTGGCCGACGGTTTTCGCCCAGAATTCGGGGATGACCTGCCGGCCGCCCCATTTGCCGTCGTCGAGCAGGCACTGCACAAACTTCGCCTGGTCTTCCGTTTTCAGGAAAAGGCCCCAGCCGCCCGTTTCCACACCCTGCTGGTTGGTTTCCCAAACCGGGGTCTTGATGCCGAGCGGCTCGAAAAGCCTCGGCGTCAGGTACTTAAGCAGGCCTTGCCCCGTGACCCTTTTAACGATGGCCGCAAGCATGAAGGAGTTGTCGGTGACATATTCAAACTTTTCGCCCGGTTTGTATTTGAACGGCACCCTGAGGTAACTTTGCACCCAACCGATCTTCTGCGTGTTGATGAGTATGCTGGTCATTTTGCCGCTGGTCATCGTCAGCAGATGTTCTACCGTCAGGGTATCCTGCCACTTCTTTTTGATGATGGGCGCGTATTCGGGAAACAGCGCGTAAACCTTCGTATCCAGGGCGAGTTTCCCTTCGTCGATGGCGAACCCGACCGCGGCCGCAGTGACGCTCTTGCTGAACGAAAACATCGTGTGCGGAATATTCGGGGCAAAGGGCTTCCACCAGCACTCCGCCGCGACCTTGCCGTGCCGCAGCAGCATAAAGCTGTGCAGTTCAAGGCCGTTTTTTTCACAGTCGTCAAGAAAATCGATGACAGACTGCGAAGATATGCCGAGCTGCTCGGGGCTGCCGGCTCTTTCGAGAGCCGTTTGGTTGCCGGACGTTTTCACCGCGCGCCTCCCTGCCGTTGTTGTACCGCCTGCGTGTCCGCCGACGGAAGGGTTGTTCCTGCCGGGTCATATTTTTCCGCCAGCACCAGAAAAAGCGTCAGCATAAACGCAAAGGGGAAGGGGCTGAATATACCCGTGTTGACCAGCGACATCATCTCGAGCCCGAGCACGCCCAGCGCCACCGCAATACCGAAACTGCTTCGTTTTGCCAGCAGCACCTGACCCATATTGAAAAGGCTGAACGAATACGCGATAATCCCTAGGATGCCGAAACTGCTGATAATCTGAAAGGGAGAAGACTCAATCAGCAGCAGGAAAAACTTTTTCGGCTTGTAGATATCCGAGGCGTTGCCCGTATACGCCAGCCCCTTGCCGAACAGCGGGCTTTCTTTAAAATTGCGGACGGCGGCGTGAACCAGTTTCCAGCGCCTGCTGGTGCTCTCATCCACCAAACGCTCGGGTGTTTTGAATAAAAAGGTATAAATGCGGCCGGTAAAAACGAGAATCAGCAGGACGATAACGGAGAAGGTAATGATATTGCGCTTCCGGTTTTTTTGGTCATATACAATAACATAAACCATGCACAGCAAAAACTGCACGCTGCCGAAAATAATCCCCCCGCGCGAGCCCGTCAGCAGCATGCCGGCATAAATCAGAATACCCGTCCAAAGATAAGCGTATTTTTTCAGCGAAAGATAAAAGGCGAAAGGCATGGTCGCCATCATCATGGTAGCCACGGCGTTGCGCCAGCGGAACGGCAGCGCCCTGCCCGTTTCAATCAATTCGCGGTAGTTCACGGCGTAATGCGCCAAAACCATAAAACAGCCGAACAGCGCCACCGCAAAGAATAACCGCGAAAAGAAGTCCTCCAGTTTTTTTCTGCCGTCGTTTCGGATGGCGCCGCTTAAAAAAACGTAGATGGCCGCCATGCCAAAGCCTAAAAAGATGACGCGGTACAGCGAAGCCGCCGAGAAATATTCTCTGGCCGATATCGCGCCCAAGCCGCCGAACGTCACGGCCACCGAAACGGCCAGCAGGCCGTACAACGCTTTGCCGGCGGAAGGCTTTTTCCGGTACAAAATCATATGAATCAGCAACGCGGGCACAAACAGCGCCGCCAGATAGGTTAAGCCGACCATTTTCTCAAAATCGCCGGGGCTTTTCGTCATAAAAGTCATCAGCAAAAATCCCGGCAGCAGGACCGGCGCGAACTCGTCGCTCAGCACCAGGACGGCGCAGATAAGCACGACGAAAACGACAAGCCCCGCCTCAAGCGCCTGCGTCACCGCAAAGAAGCCCGCGAGGACAAAAAGCCCGAACGAAAAATAACCGGAATACATCGCGGCTCTGATCTTTTCGAGTTTGCTGGCGGTTCCGGTTTTCATCAGGCGCATCCTTTGTGAGAAGTCATAATACATTTCTTCCAGCGACCAAACTGATATATTATACAGCAATACCTGCCGTATCATATTCTTTTATTTGAAAAATGGCAGGGTCCCGAAAGACCCTGCCGAAACGTTTTGTCTGCGCTTTTCGCGCCCCAAAAACCGAACAAAGAGAGCAATGCGGATTAGATTGAGACCAAGTTATGGTCAAGCCCTCGACCGATTAGTACAGCCCAGCTGAACGCATCACTGCGCTTCCACCTGCTGC
>Ga0116184_10001214_pt1 | contig 25700 bp, 24 predicted proteins | sample AD_JPNNA5_MetaG_FD_89886 | JGI IMG/M metagenome (GOLD analysis project Ga0116184, IMG submission 89886) | Active sludge microbial communities of municipal wastewater-treating anaerobic digesters from Japan - AD_JPNNA5_MetaG | ecosystem: Engineered > Bioreactor > Anaerobic > Digestate | place... | reverse complement strand
GGCGGTTCTCGGGGTCGAGGTCAGGAGCCCGCTCGTCGAGGTCAGGGAGGGGGCATGTATCGCCTGCGGGCGGGCAGGCACCACCGCCCTCGTCGGAAGGAGTTACTGATCCCCCTTTCTCTTTTCGTCCCTGCCTACGAGATACCCGAAGCGGAGGGCGATCTGTTCGGCCTCCACTGCCTCTATCCGTCGACCCAGCGCCGCCAGCGCCTGGCTCTTCGCATGCCAGACAAAGGCGTTCAGCATGTTCGGCTGAAGTGCCCGATCGTAGCAGGGCAGCGCCTCGTTGTGGCGTCCGAGCGCGGCGAGGCAGAGCCCCCGGCTCGTCAGCGCCTTCACGTGGTTCGGATTGATCCGCAGCACCTCGTCGAAGGCGTCGATCGCCTCGCGGTAACGACCGAGCGCCTGCAGGCTGTACCCCCGATTCGAGTGAACCGCTTCGGTGTTCACCGGATCGAGCTCCATCTCGCGATCGAAGGATTCGAGCGCCTCCTCGAAACGACCGAGGCGCCTGAGCGCGTACCCACGGTGGTGCCATGCGGAGGCGTTCCGCGAATCGATCGCAAGCACGCGCTCGTATATCTGTAACGCATCTTCGTACTGTTCGCTCCCGAGCAGTCGGTCAGCCTCGCGCATCAGCAGATCGGTATCCCCTTCCGTCATCACTGCACCCCCATCTGGTTACTACCACTCGGTTCCTCTGATAATAAGAAATGTGGTCGGTACCGCCGAGAACAACCATATACGCACCGGGCACCAACGCTGATAGCGTGACGACCGTGATCCTGGGAGCTGGCCTGACCGGCTGCACGCTCGCCCGTCTCCTTGCAGATGCCGGTGAAGAGGTGACCGTTCTTGAGGCGGAGTCGCGTCCAGGCGGGCTCTGCCAATCATTCACCAGTGACGGGTTCACCTTCGATCTCGGCGGCTCCCACATCATCTTTTCGAGGGACCGGGAGGTGCTCGACTGGATACGGCAGGTGCTCGGACCGAACCGGGAAGAGCGACATCGGGAGACCCGGTGCTGGTACCGTGGGATCTACGTCCGTTACCCGTTCGAGAACGGGCTTGGCGATCTCCCCCCCGAGGACCGGTTCAGGTGCCTTGACGGTTTCGTCCGAGCCGTTATCACGGAAGAGCTGGCCGCTTCACGAGGGGCGACGGAACCGGCCCGCCACTTCCTCGACTGGATCCAGAGGACGTTCGGTGACGGCATCGCGGAACTGTACCTGATCCCGTACAACGAGAAGATCTGGAAATACCCCCTCGACAGGATGTCCGCACACTGGGTCGACGGGCGCGTGCCCCGGCCCCCTCTCGAAGACGTCCTCCGCTCCGCCTGCGGCATTCCAACCGAGGGGTATACCCACCAGGCGATCTTCTCCTACCCCGCTGTGGGTGGGATTGAAGCCCTCGTGAAGGCGATCGTCGCACCCGTCAGTGACCGGGTCATCTGCGACTTCCGGGTCTCCTCGGTCCGGCGCGAGAAGGAAGGATTCGTCATCTCGGACGGCAGAAGAGAGATCACCGCCGACCGGTGCATCTCGACGATCCCGGTCCAGGCACTGCTCGGAATGCTCGCGGGGGTCCCGGAGTCGGTGAGAGAGGCCGGCAGGCGTCTGGTGTACAACTCGGTCGCCTGCGTCTTCATCGGGCTCCGGGGACCGGTTCCGCCCTATTCGTGGGTATACCTGGCCGACCCAGAGCTCGGGTACGCGAATCGTATCTCCTTCCCGTCAAACTACAGTTCACATACGGCCCCCGAAGGATGTGGTTCGATCCTGGCAGAGTGCACCTACCGGCAGAATGACCCACCGGCATCCATGAGCGACGGGGCGCTCATCGACCATGTCCTTTATCACCTCGAAAAGATGGGCATCCTGGACCGGGAGGACGTCGTCTTCACCGGGTGCACCCGCCAGCCCTTCGCCTACGTGGTCTACGACCTCGAGTACCGGGAATCCATCCGGGTGGTGCGTGACCATGTCGAGCGACAGGGGATCGAACTGGTCGGTCGGTTTGCCGAGTTCGAGTACCTCAACATGGACGGGTGCATCCGTCACGCGCTCGACCACGTCAGGAGGAACGGACCGTGCGCGTGACCTTTTACGTCGAGGACCAGTTCTTCTTTCGCTTCATCGGGTGTGCAACCTCCGCGCGGGCACTCTACCGGGCGCTCGAGAATGAGGGCGACCTCGAGCTCTCGTGGAAACGTGGGACGACGGAATCGGACCTCGTTCACTTTCATACCTTCGGACCGCTCGCCCTGGGTCACCTGCAGCGCACCGAGGGCATCGCCGTCCTGACAGCCCACTCGACCCCCCGCATCAACCAGGGAAACATCGCCTTCGCCAGCTGGATCAACCGGCTCTACCCGGCGGTGTACCGAAAGTTCGACCACGTGATCACCGTCTCTCCCCCCTGCCACCGTGAGATCTCGGAGATGGTGCCGGACGTCCCGGCGACACTCATCCCGAACGGTGTCAACAGGGAGCTCTTCAGGCCCGATCCCGAAAAGAGGGCCTTGTTCAGGGAGGAGTACGGGATCCCGGAGGAGGAACGGGTCGTCCTGTCAGTCGCCCAGCTCACCCCTCGAAAGGGGGTGTACGACTTCCTGCACGTCGCGAAGGCCCACCCCGACCACCGGTTCATCTGGGTCGGGGGTCTGCCCTACGGCGCCCTCTCAAAGGACTACTACCGGATTCGGAACCTGCGCGAACAGGCAGGGCCGAACGTCATCTTCACGGGATACGTGGACGACATCACAGCGCCGTACGCGGCTGCCGACGTCTTCTTCATGGGCTCCTATGCCGAGACGTTCGGGCTGGTCATCCTGGAGGCGCTCTCCTCAGGGCTCCCCGTGATCGCTCGTGATATCCCGGAGTTCAGGGAGATCTTCGGTCCATCGATCCTGTACTTTTCAGCGATCGACGAGGTATCGGAGCTCCTCGGGGACGATGGTGTGGTGGAGCGGTGTCGTGCCGCCGCCAGGGAGTCGACCCTCCCATTTGACATCCGCTCCATCGCAGCACGCCACGCGTCCCTGTATCGATCCCTGGCGGCCTGACATCATTTTTTCCCCTCGAAGGACAAGGGATCAGGTGATGCGGTGGTGGCGGGTTCACGACCTGGTCTTAGCCATCATCCTGCTCTCGATCTCATTCTTCGTGTATCTCGAACAGCTGGCCATCTTCCAGGACCCGAAGAATACCGCCTTTTACATCCTGCAGGACTTCGCGTTCCTTCCCATCTCCATCCTGGTCGTGACCCTGGTCCTGGAACGGCTCCTGGAACTCAGGGACAGACAGCAGCGCGTCGAGAAGACCAGGATGCTGACCGGGACGTTCTTCTCATGGACGGGGTACCAGCTCCTCGCCAAGCTTGCTGCCCTCGACGGGCGCCTTCCTGAGTACGCGCAGAACCTCATCGCTGATGCAGACTGGACCGACAGGGATTATTCCCGGGCCCGTGCTGAGATGGCTGCACGGCGGTTTGAGATCAGGCCAGGGATGCATGACCTGATCGATCTCCGTGAGTTCCTGCACGATCGGGCAGAGTTTCTGATACGTCTTCTGGAGAATCCGATGATCCTGGAGCACGAGAGCTTCACCGAACTCCTCCGCTCGATCTTTCACCTGATCGAGGAGCTGGAGTACCGGGATGACCTCGGGACACTGCCAGCGAGCGACATCGAGCACCTGACGACCGATATCGAGCGGATCTACCGATCACTCGTGATGGAGTGGATCGATCATCTCGGGTATCTGAGGCGCAATTACCCGTACCTGTACTCCCTCGCCGTGAGGACGAACCCGTTCAACGATCAGGCGACCGCTGTCATACGGACCTGAATGGCTGGTCAACACCATGTATTTATTAAACGGATTCCCATACCACGTCTGAGGTGAGTGAATCGTGCTCAAACCAACGATCGAGGCGGCACTGAACCGACAACTGAACAGGGAACTCTATTCGTCGTACCTGTATCTCGCCATGTCGGCGTATTACGACTCCATCAACCTGCCGGGCTTCTCCTCGTGGCTCCGCATCCAGGCGAAGGAGGAACTCGGGCACGCGATGAAGTTCTACGACTATCTCTCCGATGCAGGAGGCAGGCCTGTCATGGAAGCGATCGAGGCGCCTCCGAAGGAATGGGCCGGACCGAAGGAGGCATTTGCCGAGGTGGTTGCACACGAGAGAGCGGTCACCGGCATGATCTGGGCACTGATGGACCTTGCCCAGGCAGAGAAGGACCATGCAACCGCGATCTTCCTGCAGTGGTTCGTCACCGAGCAGGTGGAGGAGGAGAAGAGCACCGGTGCGGTGATGGCGCAGCTCGAGGCGGTCGGGGGATCGGTCGGTTCCCTCTATGGACTGGATCATCACCTCGCCAAGAGGTGACTAAACCCACTTTTTTCCTTGCCGGGCCGGGGGGGACCGATCGGCGGGTTCGTGTCTTCGGTCCACAACCGGAACCCCGTCAGAGTGCGGATCGGACAGGCATTCCGGATCGACCAGAGATGATGGAACAGGGGTCTTCAGGACTTGGGACTCTTCCGGAACGAAAGAACATCCCCGAGCGTGGTCGAGATATGGTGCTGTTCCTTTCGCTGCTGGACGATCGCGTCCTCGGGGACGTCGAGGAGCCGGATCTCCAGGAACTTCTCGATCTTTGCCCGGACACCGTCTTCGGGCACGAGTTCTCCCTTCTCGATCTTCTTGACGAGGAGCTCTTTCTCCTTGATCGCCAGCGCGAGATCCTTGGTGGAGAGACCCTTCTCCACGCGGGCAGCCCGGATCCGCTCCCCGTAGTCATCGACGAGTTCACCGACCAGCTGGTCGAAGAGATCCCGCCTCCTCCGGGCCGGTGTTGGGGCGATGGTGGTGGGCGAGTGTGAGGAGAACCGTCGGGGAGCCTGCCGGGCCTGCTGGACTTCGGTCCCGTACCGGGCGCAACTCGGGCAGACCAGGAGCTCGGCACCCTCGATACGAACCCTCTTCCCGGGTCCTGCCATGCTTGCACCACATAACTCGCACTGCATTGTCACTCGCAAACGTCTTTATAGTCATTATCCTATATACCTATGTGGGGCCCTTCATGCCCGACAGCCTCAAAAACTTTCCTGAGCCCCAAAAAGGCGAAGACCTCTATCGGTATCTTCTTGAACGGGTGACGAACCTGGAAGACAGAAATACCGAGCTCCGGGAGCAGCTGCGTCAGCTCGAGGCCGACAAGCGGTACCTCGAGACGCAGAAGGTCCGGTACGAGAGAGAGGTGCGAAAGTTAAAGTCGGAGATCGAGCAGATGAAGAGCCCGCCCCTCGTGATCGGCACCGTGACCGATGTGATCGACGAATCGCGGGTGATCGTCCGGTCCTCAGCCGGCCCGCGGTTCCTCGTGGGACTCTCTTCGAACGTTGAGACGGACCTGGTCAAACCGGGTGCACGGTGCACCCTGAACCAGCAGTCCCTCGCGATCGTGGAGATCCTGCCATCGAACTTCGATGCGCAGGTATACGGGATGGAGGTGGTCGAGGCGCCGACGGAGCGGTACGACGATATCGGCGGACTTGAGCGGCAGGTCCTGGAGATCCAGGAGTCGGTCGAACTACCGCTCAAAAAACCCGAACTCTTCAAGCGGATCGGGATCGAGCCCCCGAAGGGAGTCCTCCTCTACGGGCCACCGGGCACCGGAAAGACGCTCCTGGCAAAGGCAGTGGCACACGAGACCGAGGCACATTTCCTCCGGGTGGTGGGCTCGGAGCTGGTCCAGAAGTACATTGGAGAGGGGGCCCGGCTCGTTCGCGAACTCTTTGAACTGGCAAAGAAGAAGAGTCCGTCCATCATCTTCATCGACGAGATCGACGCCATCGGAGCTTCGAGAACCGAGTCCAACACCTCCGGCGATCGGGAGGTACACCGGACCCTGATGCAGCTGCTCGCGGAGATGGACGGTTTCGGAGACCGTGGAGACGTGCGCATCATCGGTGCGACGAACCGGATCGATATCCTTGACCGTGCCCTGCTCCGCCCGGGTCGATTCGACCGGATCATCGAGATCCCGCTTCCGGATACCGAGGGACGGCTCTCGATCCTGAAGATCCATACGAGCGGGATGAACCTGGACCCCTCGGTAGACCTGAAGGAGATCGCGAGGAGGACGGAGGGAAGAAATGGCGCGGACCTCCGGGCGATCACGATGGAGGCAGGGATGTTCGCCATCCGTTCCGAGCACGACTCGGTCACCCAGGCGGATCTGATCAGGGCGATCGACAAGTTGACGGGCGAGCTCGACCGCGGTTCCTACCCGGGTGCCGCCGGCGCGATGTTTGCGTGACCCGAGGGGACGGGCGGTTTCACCGCTTCTTGATCATCCTCAGAGCACGGATGTCAACAGGCGCGAGACGGACTCCTTGATCCGGACCGTCCTGCCGCGGGCGGCATAGCGGTCCCGCGTCAGTTCGGTCGAGAACTCGAGATCGCGGTCGAAGGCGTGACGGAGCGTCTCGGAGAGAGCGCGATCGTAGATGAAAGCGTTCGTCTCGAAGTTCAACCGAAACGACCGGACGTCCCAGTTTGCCGTACCGACTGTGCAGACACGTCCGTCGACGACGCAAGTCTTTGCATGGAGGAAACCCCGGTCGTAGGTGAAGGCCCGCACGCCTGCATCCAGCAGAGAGCCGATGTAGCTGAGCGTCGTCCAGTAGACGAAGATGTGGTCCGGCTTTGACGGGATCAGGATCCGGACCTTCACGCCGGAGAGGGCAGCCACACGCAGCACGTCGAGGACGGTTTCATCGGGGACGAAGTACGGGGTCGTGATCTCGATGGACCGTTCGGCAGACATCAGCATCCGGATGAATCCTTCCTTGATGGTTGCCGACGGCGTATCCGGTCCGGACGATGCGATCTGGCACGCGACGTCCCCGACCACGAGCGGTTCGGGGAAGAATGCAGGATCCACGCCATCCTGCTCTCCCGCGGCATGGTTCCAGTCCATCAGGAACCGCGCCTGGAGTGCATGGACGGCATCACCCTCGATTCGGAGGTGTGCATCCCGCCAGTACCCGAGCGGCCCGTCCCCCAGGTATTCCGTACCGATATTGAACCCTCCCAGAAAACCGGTCTGCCCGTCGACGACCAGGATCTTCCGGTGGTTGCGGTAGTTGATCCTGAAGTTGATGATCCCCAGCAGACCGGGGTAGAAGGGCACGACCTTCCCTCCCGCATCGATGATCGGGCGGAAGAATGCTCTGCCGACCCGAAGACACCCGACCGCATCGTACACCAGCCGGACCCTGACCCCGGCACGGGCCCGCTCCGCGAGGGCATCGACGAACCGTCGTCCGAGTGCATCGTTCCTGATGATGTAGTACTCCATGTGGACATGATGGCGAGCCTGACGGATCGCCTCCAGCATCTCGTCGAAGTGCAGCTCCCCGCGATCCTCGTAGACGATGCGGCTCCGGGTGTAGATCATCGACCGGCCCTCGGCGAGGAGGAGGCGCATCAGGGGCAGGAACCGCCCCGAGTCGGTCTCGCTGAATGCGATCCTTCGTTCATTGAGAGCACGGCGCTGCCGACGGACCTTCGAGAGAACATACTGGTCGTTCAGTGCCTTCAGGCAGAACCGCCTCTCGGCGTACAGGTGCCGGCCGAAGAGGAGGTAGAGAACGAAACCCAGGTACGGGAGAAGGATCAGGACGGCGAGCCATGCGAGTGCGGCCGTCGGGTTTCTTCGCTCGACGAAGACGATCGCAAAGATCGCCGAGAGGTTGAAGATGAGGAGGCCGATCTCGAAGAGATCGAGGGACAGCGTGAGAAGCTCGTAGATCAGGTCCGGAAGGATTACAGCCACAGGGTGTTCAGCAGTAGATCTCGTCAGACCTGCCCATAGCCATTGCGGTCTTCATCCTCCCGGGCGGTACGGCACCGGTTCTCCCAGCGAGACGAGACGACCCTGTTCCAGGACAGAGACGGCCCCGTGCCCTCCGGCGACGAGGCACCGACGCCCGACGGAGGCAAGACGGGCATCGGTCTTCGCCACGAGTCGGAGGAGCGCCTGGCGTTCTTCCCGGGCCCGGTCACTGTCCACGTTGACCGAGGTGACGAGGTAGACCGCGATGGAGGCGTAGTTCCTTCGTTCGTCGGTGAGGCTGTCAAAGTTGATCAGGGCGTCCGCAGGGAACAACAGGCCATGATCGGGTTCGTAGAGATAGCACTGCCCGTGCATGTGACCACCATGCCCCTCCAGTACCTCGAAGACCAGATCGCCGACGGGGAGATGGTCGATGATGGCAAATCCCTCCCGGTAACCGAGGGGCTCTGTCCGGAAGGTGCGGATCTCGGTGGCGGGCGTGTACCGGGAGAAGAGGTTGATGAGGGTGGTATACACGGCCTCGAGGACGGACTCCTGGGACCGGGAGCCGTAGGCACGGGAGAGTTCACATCCGATCCTGTGGGTCACCGGGTGCATCAGAGCCGTAGCGGAGTACAGACCGGCCCCCCCGGAATGGTCCGCGTCGGCATGCGAGACCACCACCCGCGAGAGGCGCGAGAGGTCGGTGATACCCTGCGCCTGCATCATCCGAACGATCTCGTCGTGGTAACAGCCGAAGCCCGTGTCCACGAGCACCAGGTCATCACCGGCATCGAGGAGATAGGTATTCCCTCCGGCCGGCAGCTGAAAGCACCAGAGCCTGACCTGCTCCGAGACCCGAAGCTGCTGGATATCGGCAAAAAATCCCTCTTTCTGCGTTTCCCTCAGGCGCCTGCCGGCCGCCAGGCAGGTCTCAAACGTCTCGGCGGGATCGCGTCCCCGGTTCTTCAGCTCCTGCACCACGTGGTTGATGTCCTGGAGAAGACAGAGCAGGAAACGGTCGTCAGCCCCGCCGATCAGTTCGCGTATCTGCTCGGCAAGCCTGACATAATAGATCGTGTCATCGAGACGGGTGGTTGTGGGATCATATTCCACGATCTCCAGCCGGTACCGCGCCTTCAACCGCTCCAAAAGGGTCTCGATGGCGAGGGATTCAGAGAGGTTCAGGGTCAGTTCGACGCGCTCGGGGGCGACCCCCCGGTCATCGAAGTCGATCGCGACGATGTTGGTCCGGGCGTCGGTCACCTCCTGGAGGAACTCGAAGAGCCCGCCAGGACGATGCGGCAGCCAGACATAGAGGGTGAGGAGGCGGAGGGTGGGGAGTCCGGTCTGAAGATACCCGATCCGGTCAAGTTCCTCGACCACCCGGGCATACCCCTCCGCAGACCCGGTCACCTCGAAGAAGACGGTGTTCCGGTCGATCCGGTGGTCGTACTGGATCCGGTTGATATTGACCGCGTGTTCTTTCAGGAGACGGGCGACCCGGTGGAGGGTTCCGGGCTCGTCAGGGACGCGGGCGACGAACGAGTACCGTCTGGTCATGGGGATCTTCTCCACCATTCCGGATCAGGGCGTTCCGGGTCGTCGTTTCGCACAGGTCAGCTCCTCCCGAGAGGTTCCTGCTGGCTGATGCAGTGGATCGCACCGAGCCCCGCAACGAGCGCCCTGCAGTCGATCCCGCGGACCTCCCGTCCCGGGAAGGCCCTGCGGATGATCCTGAGCGCCCGCTCGTCGTTCGGATCCTGGAAGACAGGCACGAGCACGATACCGTTTCCGATGTAGAAGTTCGCGTAACTCGCCGGCAGGCGGTTTCCATCGGCGTCGACCACCGGTGCCGGCATCGGGAGTTCCACCACGCAGAACGGGTGCCCGTCCTGGTCTACGGCGGACTCGAGGCGCCGTCGATTATCCTGCAGCACCTCGCAGTTCGGGTCCTCCGGGTCGTCTTCGACCGCCAGGAGGATCGTGCGTTCATCGACGAAGCGCGCAATATCATCGATATGGCCATCGGTATCGTCACCGGCGATCCCCCTCCCGAGCCAGCAGATATGCCGGACCCCGAGGAAGTCCCGCAGGTATCGCTCCACCTCGCCGCGCGAGAGATTCGGGTTCCGGTTCGGGTTCAGCAGGCACTCCTCGGTCGTGAGCAGGGTACCGGCCCCGTTGACCTCGATCGAACCGCCCTCCAGCGTGATACCCGGACGGGTCAGGGGTAAGCCGGTGAGCGAGGCCAAATGGGCCGGCACCGCTGCGTCGGCCATCAGGGCATCGTATTTCTTCCCCCAGGCGTCGAAGTGCCACCCGACCAGCATCCGTCGTCTGCCGTCCCGATGGAGGAGGAACGTGGGTCCATAGTCGCGGAACCAGACGTCGGCATAGGCGAATCGGTGGAATGCCAGGTTCACCGGTTCGACACCTGCCTCGAAGAGCAGGGATCGGACGCGGCCCTCCATGGCGTCGTCCCTGACGAGGAGTTCGACCATCTCGTGACCGGAGAGCGCGCGGATGATCTCAACATAACACGCCTCCGCCGCCGCAAGGTCCGGGAAGGTGAGCGGGTCATGGGGCCAGGACAGCCAGCAGGCCCGGTGAGGCTCCCATTCGGCCGGCATCCGGTACCCGAGCGCCGCCGGCACGACGGGGGAGGGGTCACCCGCCGCGCCTGCGATCAGGGTGCCATACGATCCGGGGCGCCTGTTCGCCATAAATCCCCACCCCTCCCGGACGCGCGCGTTCATGGCGAGGTCCACCTCCACCACGAGGACCTCCTCCCCGTCTCCCGCCCGGGCCAGGATGTTACCGAATGCATCCGCGACGAACGACCCCCCCCAGAACCGGAGGTGACCCTCGATGCCGACCCGGTTGACCGCGGCGAGGTGCACGCTGTTCGCGATCGCGTGCGCCCGCTGGATCGTCTCCCAGGCGTCCTGCCAGTCACCCTCCTCCGGGTTTCCGCCCGTCACCCGGCCGATCGCGGTGGGATAGAGGAGGAGTTCCGCTCCCTGGAGAGCAGCCGACCGGGCTGCCTCCGGGAACCACTGGTCGTAACAGATCAGGACGGCGAGCCGGCAGTACGGGGTGTCGTGGACCACGAACCGTTCCCCGGGAGAGAAGTAGTCCTGTTCCCAGAAGCCAGGATCGTGCGGGACGTGCACCTTTCTATAGACCGGGTGGAGGATGCCGTTCGGCCCCAGGACGACCGCAGAGTTGTACCGCTCCCCGTCGTCGCCGGCTTCGAAGACCGGAACGATGATCACGGCGCCGTACTCCTCTGCAAGCGACTGCAGGGCGTCGGTTGAAACGCCTGGGACCGTCTCCAGGAAGGGGGTGGGATCGACGCCCCGTTCACGTGGGATATACGGTATCCGGAAGAGTTCCTGCAGGCAGACCACCTGCGCCCCCCGGTCGAGGGCCGACCGCACGAGCCCGATCGTGCGAGAGAGGTTCTCCTCCAGGTCGTTCCCGACCGGCGACTGGACCAGCCCGAGACGAAGAGGTCGTGGACACATGGTTGCTGGGAAGATTGGACCTTCTGTATGATGAGCCTGTGGCATACCCGGTCTCGACGTCCACCCCGGATCCACGCGCGCGGTATAACAGGAGAGGAATGAGAATGATAGATGAAATCACACTGCTATTATAAAAAGACTTCAGGACGCACCACCGGACTTCGTTACCAGTCTCCCGCAGACTGGTGACCCCGGTCATCGACCTCCTGCCATACCCGCCTGCTCCGACGCCCGATCCTGTCGGCCGGTTGAATCGAGGGAAGAGGGCACAAAGACATGTCGCCTCAACCGTGACGGAGATCACGGTGCACACTCTGGTTTCTGAAATGGTTCATCCATGAGAGCTGTTTTTCCCCATGATCGTCGCATCACGGGCCGGCACAGGCGGTCAGGAGGGGTTTTGAAAATGGAATGATCTTCCGTATTCAGGACCCCGGTCACGATCAAGAAGACGGGTCATGGCGCCCGGGCGCGATCTCCGTTCCCCATTCGTCGAGACCCACACCGGAAGGATGACGACTCCGGGTCGTTTTGGAAGGCGAAGACCCTGTTGTCGGCAGGGGAGAGCGGACGAAGAAGACAGTGCACTCCGAGCAGGCGCCCATCCGGACCAAGCGACGCCCTGCTCGTCACCTCGACATCTAGCGGGAGGTGGTCGTCCCGGGTGAGACTGAGCCGTACCGGCCATTCTCTCCCCCTGGCGGGCGCCGCTCCGGGGAAGAGGCGTTCGAGTTGAGCCCGGCATTCCGGAATGACGAGCTGCTCGAAGGGGCGATCGACCATCTCTTCACGGGTCCGACCGAACAGGTCCAGCGATGCCCGGTTCGTTTCGATGATCCGACCCGAGGGATCGAGCGTGAGGAAGGCAAGTGGGGTATGGTCAGCAAGGAGCTCGAACCGTACATACAGGTCTGAAAGGGTTTCCTTCATCCGGTCCAGGTCCGATACCCGTTCGAACCGTTCGATGGCCGACGAGATCTCCTGGGCAACCCTGCCGAGAAGGCTGTACTCCTCGTCCGCCTCCATACCAGGATACGTCTCCGAGACGACGAATACGCCGGCGCACCGGCCATTGAAGGAGAGAGGAAAGACCCGCGTTGGTAACGAAGAGGAGAGGCAGGTCTGAAGGGTGCGCGTTGCCCATGCCGCCCGGCACGCTTCCAGAACCACGGCATCCTCGAGGAGAGATGATGGTGACCGTCTGTCGTCTCCTGAACCATCGGTTGCGCATGCCAGGATCTCGATCTCGACGGGGTCGCCCTCCATCCTTCCGATCCACGCTCGCTGGATCAACCCCGTGGAGACCGCGGACCGACAGCACTCCTGCAGGAACAGGTCGCGATTGAGGATGGTCCGGGCTGCAGCCGATATGCAGGAGAACAGGGTGTTGAACCGGTCGAAGAAGCGGGCCTGTCGGAGGATCCTGCGCCGCGTGACCGCCTGACGGATGGTGTAGTCGAGCTGAACGAACTGCGAGCGGGGGTCTCCGCCCTTCTGGAGGTAGAAGTCCGCACCGGAGTTGAGGGCCTCGATCACCACTTCCTCGCGCCCTCTGCCGGTGAAGAGGATGAACGGGAGATCCCCGTAGGTCGAGCGGACCGTCTTTAAAAAGGTGATACCATCCATGTCGGGCATCTGATAGTCTGACAGGACCAGGTCCACGGGAGTCTGACGGAGACGATCGAGCGCATCGAGCGGTGACTGCACGGACTCCACCCGGTATGAACCGAGCCTCTCGAGAAAGCGGCGACCGATAGAGAGCAGGTCCGGGTCGTCATCGACATAGAGAATGGTGATGGGAGGCGAGTCAACCGTCCCCCCCGGGACCACCCTCCGTTCCATCGTCAGACCACGGACCGGTTCAGAGAGCATTCACCCCCCGGCAGAGTCGGTGACTGCCATCGCATCTCGAAGCCATCGGAGCCGGCATAGGTGATCGTCACCGGGCCGTCGCGTTCTACGACCCCGTAGAAATGGCCCTCGGTGCGCAAACGCCTTCTTCGCCCCCCTTCGTCGAGTTCCATGTCAAGCCAGAAGCGGCCGATACGGACTTCTCGCCCCTCAAGCGTGGCGCATTCGAGAACGATCGTCCTGAGATCACGAACGTTGACGCCGTATGCCGCCAGGAGCTCGCGCTGCTGGGGAACAAGCTCGGCTTCGCTTCCCACCGAAGGGAGCAGGGCCATTGCCACGAGCTGTGTCTGGAAGACCACTTCTGCCGCCCTTGCCTTTGCGACCGCCTCTCTTCTCGGAACCGTCATTGTCAGCATCTCATTCATCGCCTCGGTTACACCCATGCATACCGGATAAGATTCATTGATCAGGTGGATCCCGATCGGCGCGAACCCCTGAACGTCCGGGACGCGAACGATCGCTCCACAACAACACATTAACAATTGACTCATTTATTTATCACGACCTTTCGAGTTCATCACCCCTTTTCCAGTTACCTTCCCGGATTCGAATTCATCGCTTCGATTCGGATTCATCGGGATGATGAAGATTTATTGTAATAATTAACGTTAACACGAAGTCGGAACATTCTCCTCATGCCTACCGTGTGTGATGCGAATCATACGGATAATGGAGTCCGTCTTCCCGCGATTGGCTTCGGACTCCGAAGGACGGTCAGGTCGGTCGTCGACTTTCTCCTCTTCTCATCGACGTTTGTAGGGATCGCCGGCGTGGGAATGGTCTACACCTCGTGCCTCATTCAGCGGCTCGAACCCCTGGTGCCGGTGCTCGCGATCATGATGCTGGTTCCCTTCTCTGTCTACAACATGAACCGGAAGACGGACGAGGAGGAGGACAGCATCAACCGCCAGGATCGGTATTCGTTCACGAAGCGGTTCGAGAAACCGCTCTTCTACGGTGCCCTGCTGGCATATCTTGCCGCCGTGCTGATCGCAGCGATCTATGGTCCTGTTGCCATCCTTGTCACCCTGGTACCCCTGATCGCCGGTATCTTCTACAGTATGCCGATCCTCCCCTCCTGCCTCGGGTACCGTCGACTGAAAGAGATCCCGGTGATGAAGAATCTGGTCGTCGGCGGATCCTGGTCATTAATCCTGGTATTTCTGCCGGTGGTGGCGAACGGTTCACCCGTCACCATGGAGACGGGTCTCTGCCTGCTCTTTTTCTTCACATACGCCTTCATCGCCTCGTCCCTCCCCGACATGCGTGACCGTGAGGGCGATGCCCTTGCCGGCGTGAGGACGATTCCGGTACTGATCGGTGTCCACAGGACGAAAGGAGTGCTCGGACTCATGAACTGGACCACGGCATGCGTGGTGGTGATGCTCGGCATCGCCGCGACGATCCCCCCGTTTATCGCCGCCCTGTACACGGGAGCCCATGTCTACACCCAGTGCTGCATCACCTCGTTCGGGAGGATCAACCAGCACGACCTGATCTGTGACATCCTCTCGGACGGACAGTTCCTCATCATCGGGTTGGTGATCTTCCTGTTCCAGGGGTCCATCCTCCCCCTCATCTGACGTGAATCTTAACCGGCGCGATGAACATTCTTCGCGCCGGTGAATTTTTAAAAGGGTATTAATGCAAGGAGTGCGAATAGAGGGAAAGGAGGCAACCGTGAACGGAGTGATACCCGAATGACCCCTCTCGATGTCTTTGAACGGTATTACAAGGCGATCCAGTCGATCTACGGGTCGAGGCTGATGATTCAGATCCTCCTGTCGGTCGAACCCGGAGGAACACCGCTCTCCAGACTGAGGGAGATCACAGGCAGCACATCCCAGGCACTCATCCCGAAGATTCGGAAACTCGAGTCACTCACGCTCGTCGAGCCGCAGGGCTCGGGATACGCACCGACGACGCTGGGCATGCTGATCGCTCAGAAGATCGGTGACTTTTCACTCACGATGGGGACGCTCACCGCACATCAGTCGTTCTGGGAGGACCACGACCTCTCCACGGTGCCGTGGCCCCTGCTCGAACGGCTCGGCGATCTGCTGAACTCCGAGATCATCTACGACACAGGGACGGATATCCTCCATGTGTACTACCACTACCTCCAGCTGATCAGCGAGGCGAACGAGATATTCGGGGTCTCGGCAGTGATGAGCCCGGGGCTCGCCGAATCGCTGGGCGGGCGGGTCACCCAGGGCATCCCGGTTCACCTGCTCGTCAACACGTCGATCATTCCATTGCTGAACAAGGAGCCGTACCGGTCCCAGATCAATGCCCTCGATGCCTTTGATAACTTCCATGTCTGGCTCGTCGATCGGCCGATCCGGTTCGGGATGACGGTCACGGATAAATGCCTCTCACTCGGTTTTTACAAGAGAGATGCCGAGATATACGACAGCTCGACCGATCTCTTCTCCCGCGACCCGACCGCGGTCGCCTGGGGTCACCGACTCTTCGATCACCTCAGGTCCGAGGCGATTCCGCTCCAGGAGATCTGACCACCGTTCACGCCAGATCGGGGGATCCCTCCCCCCTCGAACCCTGCGTGCACCCGATGCGATCTGCAATGCATTCGATCCGGGAGAGCAGGGTGACGATCGTGAACCAGCGATATTCCGGATGGGAAAGAGCCGATCCCCGCCCCTGAGACTGGTGAACATCCCCGGGGTTGTGTCGAGAAAAAAAGAGAAGCTGTCCGGGTGTCTGTTATCTCGGAACCGAGCTCCAGCGGTCGCCCCGGTACCACCGGACGAATGCCCGGGACTGGAAACCCGTCCCCGCGTAGGGCGTCACCGTCGGTGCGGATACCGTACCCCCGCGCGGACTGGTCCCCCATTCGTACCGGTTGAAGCCTTCAAGTCCCCGCTGACCACCGACGACATACCTTCTGGCCCCAAAACCCGAAGCAGGATCCACCGTCCCGGGAGTCGGAACGGTGGGGACGGTCAACGTCGGTTGCGTCACCGCCGGAGTCGCGACTGGCGTCGGAAGCTCGGTCGGCACGGGGGTGGGTTCCGGCGTGGGGAGCGGCGTCGGGGTTGGAGTCGGCGTGGGGGTTGGCGTGGGGGTCGGCAGGGTTCCATCGAGATAGGCGGTGAGGGCATCGTACCAGTTCTTCGCCAGTTTCTTCTCACCGCTGGTGCAGGGATGGACATAGAGGGGGGGCTGGTTATCCGCCGCACCATCGTACCCGTAATACTGCTCGACGAGGATCACGCGTGACTCCTGCGAATCCAGTTCCTCGACGATCCGGGGTATCTCCTGATTCAGATCGATCAGACCCTGCCGGTAGACCTTCGTCGGAGGCAGCGTCGCGATGAAGACCGTCACACGGGGGTTCTTCTGCCGGACAACCTTGACGATCTTCTTGATGTTCGTCACGGTCTCGTTCAGAGGTATCTCGCGCACGACATCGTTGGTGCCGATCAGCAGGAGCACGATATCGTAATCGTATCCCTGGATCCACCGGGAGAGATACCCGTTCTCCCACTTATCATTCGGTACCCCGTGGAGAATCTCGTCGGTGGAGTACCCGCCATGACCCTCGTTGTCCTGGTCAAAGGTGAAGTTCTTGAAGTCCGGGGCAGACCATGAACCGACGAAGTCGACATCGTAGCCGTTCTTGACCAGATCGTTCCACAACCAGTAGCGGTAGGTCGGATATTGGGCCTCTTCGGGGGTTGCCGTGCTTCCCTTCGTGATCGAATCACCGAGCGGCATGATCTTGACCGTCCCGGCGACGACCGTTGCACCGCCGGCACAGAAGACCATGACCGCGATACAGCATAGGATTCCCAGGTGATAGCCTCTCATTATACTCCCCGCGGTCCGTGGTAAACGGAGATGTATACCATTTCGGCATGTAAGGTTTTAAGCATAACGGAGATCGAAACTGCTCAGGAGACAAGGTAAATCAGATATCCACCATATCATACGAGTCAAGGCCGGGAACCAGGCGATGGAACCGCTTCGAATTGGCTGAAAGGGGGGGGAGTGATCTCTCCCTGATCGTCCCGGTCCAGGGACAGGGTCGGCAAAGGGGTCGTATTCTTTCTGGCTGGACACGGGACGCGCATCGGGCCCGCAAGAAGGGCCGACAGGAATCGAAGTCGGGGCCGGGAACAGCTGCCCGAACCGTATCCGGCAACAACGGGATCGCTCCGCGAGAGAGGCAGAGGTGCCGTGGGAGTTCGAGAGTCGAGGGACCCCGAAGATCGTCAGCTTGAATGGTTACGGGAACCGTACCAGTAGTGATGCCGAACCTGAACGTGGCGGTCCTCGCACCGGCCGGATATGCGAGGGACCTCGGGAAGGCGGGGACCACGAGTGACATCACGTATTATAACCTGAAGAAAGGGGATGTGACGGTCACCTTCCTCGAGCCCACACGCTATCCCGAGCGGCTTGCGTCCCTGTTCTTCGCCATCTCGCCGGCCCGAGCTGCGGTCATGGTCGTGGATGGGATCAATGCCCGGTTCGGAGAGCAGGTGCTGATGCTCGATTGCATGGGGATTCGCGAGGGTTATCTCGTTCTCAGGAACTACCTGACACCTGAACAGCTGGCTCCGCTCATACGGGGGACCGTGGTGGAGGGATACCGGCTCCGCGAGGACGCGCCGATCTCCCTCCGGGAGGAGCTCCTCACACGGGCTGCGGAGCTGGTCGAGGATCAGACCCCCGAAACCGGGACCGTTCCCGTCGACCATGCGTTCCCGGTGAAGGGGATCGGCACCGTCGTGCTCGGGGACGTGGTGCACGGGGCCGTCCGTCGCCATGACACGATGCGGGTACTTCCCTCGAACCGGACCATACAGGTCCGTTCGATCCAGCGGCACGATGACGATGCCCCGGCGGGTTACCAGGGGGACCGGGTGGGCCTTGCGCTCAAGGGGATCGAGGCGGAGGACCTTGTCAGAGGTGACGTGCTGACAACGGATCCCGACCTGATCCAGTCGGCCCACCTCTCCGGAAGGGCCTCCATCGTCCCCTACTGGCCCGCACCCCTAAAGGAGGGGATGGTCCTGACGGTGGGACACTGGATGCAGTTCCTGCCGGCCCGGGTGATCAGCATCGGGGTGGAGGGAGACTGGCACCGACCCCAGCTCCGGCTCGAGCTCGAGCGGCCCCTCGTCTATCCTCCCGACGCCCGCGTCCTGCTCTGCTGGCTGGACGGGGGACGTCTCCGGGTCGTCGGGACGCTCATCCTCGACTGAGCATGGTATTGAGACGAGCGGGGGGGGACCTCCGGTACAGCGGAGAACCGTTCACGGGTCAGAGAGGGCGACACCGACCCCCTCCGAGAGGGGGCGGGGCCGAACGGTGACAGCAGGAACGAACCCGCATCGGCTGGAGAGGAGAGGCCCTGGGAGGAGCCGATCAGAGCCGTTCGAGAAAAAGCTCATGGAGACGGAGGTCCTGCCCCAGTTCGGGATGGAACGAGAGGGCGAGATGGAGGGACTGCCGGACAGCGACCGCGCCGATGTTCAGGCGGGCGAGAATCTCGGCACCGGTGCCGACCAGCTCCGCGACCGGAGCCCTGATGAAGACCGCATGAAACGGGGAATCGAGACCTTCGATCGCGATATCGGCCTCGAAGGACTCGTGCTGCCGACCGAAGGCATTGCGCACGACCCTCATGTCGACCAGCCCCAGAGGCTCGACCCGGGGGTCGTCGACGGCGGTCGCAAGGAGGACCATCCCGGCGCAGGTGGCAAAGATGCCGCCTGGAAAACGGGCCAGGGGACGGCGAAGGCCGTTCTTCTCGATCAACCTTGTGATCGTGGTTGATTCGCCACCCGGGATCGCAAGGGCGTCAAGGCCCTCTATCTCCATGGGGCGCCGGACGGGGACGACAGGATGATGCTCACCGATCCTGGCAGAGAGCGCCTGTTCGAACGCCCGGACGTGCTCGGAGACGTCCCCCTGAAGAGCGAGCACCCCGACCCTGATATCCGTATCAGCGGCCACGGAATCGGAGCACCTCGTTCTCCGGGAGGGTGTGAACGTCGAGACCGCGCATCGCCGATCCGAGACCCTTCGAGCATTCTGCCAGGATCTGGGGATCGTCGTGGTGATCGACCGCAGTCACGATCGCCTTCGCCATCTGCGCGGGGTTCTCGGAGAGGAAGATGCCGGATCCGACGAAGACCCCGTCCGCCCCGAGCTGCATCATCAGGGCCGCATCGGCAGGGGTCGCGATCCCTCCTGCCGAGAAGTTCACGACCGGGAGACGTCCCATCCGGGCACACTCGACGACGAGGTCCACCGGCGCCTCGATCGCACGTGCACGTTCGGAGAGTTCCTGCCGATCCATCCCCTGGAGCTGCCGGATCTCCCCCATGATCGCCCGCATGTGCCGCACCGCCTCGACCACGTTGCCGGTGCCGGCCTCACCCTTGGTCCTGACCATCGCTGCGCCCTCGTTGATCCGCCGGAGGGCTTCGCCCAGGTTCCGGGCTCCGCAGACGAAGGGAACCGTGAAGGCGGTCTTGTCGATGTGGAACTCCTCATCGGCAGGGGTCAGGACCTCGGACTCGTCGATCATGTCGACACCGAGTGCCTCGAGAATCCGTGCCTCGACGAAGTGTCCGATGCGGACCTTGCCCATCACCGGGATCGAGACCGCGTCGATGATCTCGGCGACCCGGGCCGGGTCGGCCATGCGTGCCACCCCGCCTGCCTTCCTGATATCGGCCGGCACGCGCTCGAGCGCCATGACCGCGACCGCCCCCGCCTCTTCGGCGATCCGGGCCTGGTCGGCGTTGATCACGTCCATGATCACCCCGCCTTTCTGCATCGAGGCGAACCCCCGCTTGACGAGCTCGGTCCCGAATCTCAACTCCTCGAGCTTCATAGCTGTATCCTATTGGCGAGTACGGCGCATAAAAATAGTGTGATCAGGCAGAGAACGACGGTCCCTGCCGACGCAGCGCGGACGGCGCGCACGATCCCCGGACCCCCCTCGGCCAGGGTGATCTCGGGCTCCCCGATCCGATAGACGCCCGGTTTCTCGAAGGCCACGCCGACACCCCCTGCGATGAGCGCCATGGGGATACCGCCGTTGAAACCGGGCCGCTTGCGCCGATCAGCGCGCAGCGTCCGCCATGCCTGGGGACCTCTCCCGATCGCCCAGAACCAGGCCAGGAGGATCAGGCCGGTGATCCGTGCAGGGATGAAACCAAGGAGATCGTCGAGTCGCGCCGCCGCCCACCCGAGGCGGATCCGCTCGTCGCGATAACCAAGCATCGCGTCCATGGTGTTGACGGCCCGGTACACGGCGGCACCGCCCAGCCCCAGCACGGAGTAGTAGAGGAGGGGGGCCGTGATCGAGTCGACCAGGTTCTCGGCCACCGACTCGTAGGCGGCCGATCGTACCTGTTCGGCGGTCAGCGGGGCGGTGTCGCGGGAGACGAGACGTCCGGCCATGCGCCGCGCGTTCTCGAGATCGACGGTAAGTGCGGTCTCCACCACGGCAGCATGCTCCTCGAGGGCCCGCCACGCGAAACAGACCTTGAGGAGCAGCGGGCCTGCGAGCAACAGGACCAGTGGGCCGAGACGGGTGCAGAGGATGAACGGACCCGAAAACAGACCAGCGGTGGCGACGGTCAACAGCACCCCCACGGGCCGCTGCAGTCGGGGTGACCAGCGCTCCGGGCGTCCCCACCAGGCGATCACCCGCCCCAGGAGGGCCACCGGATGGTACGGGGAATCCGGGTCTCCGGCGATACGATCGATGATCAGCGCACAGAGGAGAACCGTCCCCCCTACGATCGCTGGATCAACCATCCGACGACGAGTCCTGCCATCAAAAGAACAAAGGCAGCAAAGTTCACGACCTCGAGACGGGTCACCCACCAGACCAGGTAGAGGACGACGCCCGCTCCTGCGAAGAGCAGGACCACCGGTGGCAGTCCCCGATCCTCGGGAACGATCGTCCGGTATTTCGGGCGAACCGGGGGTTCCGGAGGCCGTTCCGGTTCCCGCAGCACCATCACCCGGAATGAGGAACGGACGGTTCCGTAGCCGGTGACGACGGTGATGTCGAACGACCCCGGAAATGCATCCTCGCGGATGGGAATCTCGTGGACGACCTCCTCACGAACGAAGAGGTTCTGGTGGGAGAAATCGGAGAACGGTGAGGCATTCGTCGACGTCAGCGTGAGGTGTATCGGGGCGCCGTGGTTGATCAGCTTCAACCGAAGCGGAGTTCCGGCCAGCACCTGGACGGGGGCAGATGGGGTGGTGATGCTGTTGATACCCGCATTGTTCAGGTGGATCTCGTTCGCCATCGTCCACGCACCAGCCCGTGTCAGGCGCCGGCCCCGGGCGGAAGCAGGTTGGGAATCCCGTCCTCGATCGGATAGTCGATCGAGCACGCACTGCACCGGAGATGCCCCTCGAGCACCTCGTGATCGTCCTCCTCCGTCACCTCAAGGGTGAGATCCCCCTTACAGACAGGACAGCAGAGGATCTCCATCATACTCTTCTTCATGCTCTGCTCACGTGCAGTACTCGGCCCTGAGGTCGATGATCTGGGAGAGCTCGGGGCCGGTCGAGATGAGGGTGATCGGCCGACCGATATCCGCCTCCGCATCACGCAGGAACTCCTTCGCCCTCGGGGAGAGACGGCGGAACTCGGTGACGCCGGCACACGCGTGGTCGACCTTGTCGATCCCGGTGATCGCCGCCTGGGTGCACCCGTTGATCATCGCCGAATAACGTGCCATCTCGCCGTCCCAGGCCCCGATACGTCGCTCCCGGTGGGTCACGGTCCCGAACTCCTGGAGACCGAGGGCGGTCGACTCATCGTGGCTCATCTCCGTGGAGAACGGTCCCTCCCCGACCCTGGTCGGATAGGCCTTGAAGACCACGACCACGTCATCGATGACGGTCGGTCCGACGCCGATATCGGCGGCGATCTGGGAGGCGGAGGTGTCCTTGCTCGTCACATAGGGGTAGGTACCGTAATACAGCGAGATCCCGAAGCCCTGCGTCCCCTCGAGGAGGACCGAGTTGCCGTTTTCGATCTCGGCATTCACGGCGGCAGGCACATCCAGCAGGTACGGCTGGAGCTCGGGGAGATCGCGGGCGAGCCGGCCGGTCCTCATCACCCGGTCTGCGTTCGCCGGTCCGCAACCGGTCCCGGTCGAACCGATCGTTTCGCGCAGGTGATCCGAGGCCTTGTCACGAAGGATATGCTCCTCCTCGATGATGCCACAGCGGAAGTCGACGAAACACCGCCTGTGCGCATCAAGGGTATCGAGCTCGTTCAACAGGACGCGGGGGTCGACCAGGACACCACTTCCGATGCAGAGACGGGCATCCGGATAGACGAAACCCGAGGGCACCATGCGGACACCGTACTGTCGGTCCCCCACCTGGACCGTGTGGCCTGCGTTCGGGCCGACACCCCCACGGGCGATGATCGTGGGATTGTCCTGGTGAGCGATGTGGGCGACGATCTTACCTTTTCCCTCGTCTCCGAAAAAACCGCCAACGATGATGGTGCAGGTCATTGTCCTATCATATATCGTGGGGCGGTGAAGGGAGATAAACGTTTATTCTGGATTGAAAAAGGACGAAAAATAGGGGATCAGGCCGAAGCGGTCTCTTCGGGAGCGATGAACCGGGCTTTCTTTGCCTCGCGTGCGCGGGCGAGACGGGCCTCGCGGCTCGCTGCGATATCTGCCGGCGCGGGCTTCCGGATGAGGAGCCTGCCGTAGATGGTCGCCCCCTTCCGCTTCCGGTGTCGCTCGCCGAGGTCCCCGATGTACGCGGACATCAGGAACTTCTGTCCGTCGACGTCGACCTCCTCGTCCCCGACGTACTTGAAACCCGGCATCATCACGTCGACCGTACCCAGGAGGATGATCGTCCCTTCGACCATCTGACCGCCGAGCCGTGACTTGGCGTTCCCCTTGATCACGATCGTGCCGCCCTCGGCGTGGGTTCCGACATGCACATCGACATTCCCTTCGACAATGATGGTGCCGCCGTTCATGAAGTAGCCGGTGTCCGACCCTGCGTTGCCCTTCACGCGGATGAGTCCGCCCTGCATCCCGCGCCAGTCGCCGCGGTAGGCGGAACCCAGGTAGTTGCCGGCGTTGCCCTCGATGAGCAGTTCGCCACCTTTCATACCCGTGCCGGCGAAGTCGTCGACGCTGCCCTTCACGGTCAGCCTGCCACCCGACATCCAGGCACCGACATACATGTCGGCGTTGCCCTCGATCACCATCTCCCCGGCGGACATCTTGGACCCGAGGTACTTGACCCGCGAGAGGTCACCCTTCACGACGACCTTCGTCTCCGCCGCCGTCGACCCGGGACTTCCGCTGACGTCGAAGTATTCACCGAGCGTGTACGTCTCCCGGCCCATGTAGACGGGAAGCGCCCGGATCTGGTCGGGGGTCTTTCCGGCAAGACCGTCGGGGCTGATCGCCTCCGCCTCGAGCATGAGGGTGGGGGTGGTCTTGAGTGTGAGTGTTACTGTCTCCATCCCTGCACCTCACTGGGTCGCGTCCACCTCGATCGCGAACGGGTTCGGGATGTAGTGGTGTCCCTGGACCTCGTAGTTGTTCAGGTTGACGCTGTAGAACTTGAGGAACTTCTCCTCGACGTCGCGCATGACCTGTGCGTTCTCGTTGACCTTCGCGTCGACCCAGAGGGTGCGCTTGTTCCCGTTGTTGATGACGCGACCATCCTCGACCACCGGGACGCCCGTCTTGACGACAAGGGAGGCGGCGGAGAACGCACGCTCGATCTCCTCACCGCTGAACGAGGTCTCGGGGTTGATGTCGTAGACCACGACGTCCGCGTCCATCCCGGGTGCAAGACCACCATACATCGCGGAGAGACCGAGGGCCTTCGCCGGCCCGGCACGGGTCATCTGGGCGATCTCGTAGAACGTAATCTCGCGGTCCATGCCTCCGACGTTCGTGGCGGAGATCACCTTATCGGCATGCTTGAACGTGTTGAGACGCTCGTCACGTGAGGCCTTCGACATCAGCCACTTGATGATCCGCGGATACCGCGTGAACGGCCCGGCGTTCGGGTGGTCGGTCGTGATGAAGCACCGCATCGGATCCCTGGCCAGGAGGGCGAGTTCGAGACCGATCGCCCACTGGATCGCACAGACCTTCACGTTCGGACTGTAGACGTATGGCACGATTCCGGCCGCCGTCTCGAGCTCGACGTCGACGTTCGCCCACTTCAGGTGGTTGAGCTCGGTCAGGTGGTGCTCGAAGGGACCGTCGGCGGTCATCGTCGTGGTCTCATCGAGGGTGACGTTGCCCGTGTCGATCGTGAGATTCGGGTGGGAGTTGACGTAGTCCATGATCTCGGGCGCCTTCGACTCGAAGTTGAGCCAGCTGTCGCCTCCGTACGCATGGAACTGGACATGCGTGTGGTGCATCGTCTGTTCGCGCCCGAACCGGTTGTTGGCACGGTATCCCTCGGCGAGCCGGAACGTGTCGAGCGTCGTCGAGAAGTTCCCGGGGTTTCCGAGGTTGTTCGCGTGGATGTGGATCGAATGGGGCAGCCCGAGATACTCGTTCGCCTCGATCAGCCCCTTCACGATCTGTGCCGGGGTGATGTCGAAGTACGGCACCGGATCGTTGACCGAGAGACAGTTCAGCCCCCATCCCCATGCCTCCGTGCCGCCGGGGTTCACGATCTTGACCGCGTATCCCTTGCTGGCACGCAGCAGCCACGAGATGTAGGCAGCGGTGTTCTCCACCTCGTTGTTCTTGAGATACTCGAGGACGAACCAGTTGTTGCCGAAGACGGGGAAGGCCCCCTCGTCGACGATCGGGGTGTCCCGGATCTCCTCGTGGACGTGGCGCGCGTACAGGGGGGGCATCGCGGCTTCCATCACCACGGTGTATCCCATCTTCGCGTACGAATACCCGGTCTTGAAGGTGGTCGGGATGGAGAAACCGCCGGTGGTCCTGGTCCCCTTGCTCTCGGCGGCCCTGTTGACGAAGAGTTTGTCCTCGGGCCGATAGTTCCGGCCTTCGTTCACCTTCGGCCCGGCAACGTGGGCATGGATCTCGACGGCGCCGGCCATGACGGTCTTGCCGGACGCGTCGTAGACCTTCGCGGATGATGAGACCGAATCGACGATCTTGCCGTCCCTGATGGCGATGTCTTTCTTGTCGCCCTTGACGCCGGTAACGGGGTCAAAGACGAATCCGTTCTTGATCAGGATCTCTGCCATTGGTGTTATGCCTCCTGGGGCTCTGCCGCCGACGGGGCACCGACGGGCGCCTGTGCCTTCAGCTCGGCCACCCTGTCACGCACACGCGTGAGGAACTCCGTGTCGGTCATCATCCCCTCCGGTGGATCGACGACCTTGCGCGACTCGATCGGAACGTTGTCCATCC
>Ga0116184_10001207_pt1 | contig 25803 bp, 21 predicted proteins | sample AD_JPNNA5_MetaG_FD_89886 | JGI IMG/M metagenome (GOLD analysis project Ga0116184, IMG submission 89886) | Active sludge microbial communities of municipal wastewater-treating anaerobic digesters from Japan - AD_JPNNA5_MetaG | ecosystem: Engineered > Bioreactor > Anaerobic > Digestate | place... | reverse complement strand
GGTCTCGAACCAGTTGCGCCCTTCCAGGCATACACGCAGGTAGCCGCCCGTTTTGCCGCCGCTCCAGGAATGGTCGCTGATCCAGTCCTTGATTTCGTCCGGGCGCTTTCGGTACCATGCCAGATACTCCGAGAGGTGCCCGTTGGATTCCGTGGAGTAGCAGCCGAAGCGCCTGAGCATGTCCACGCGGACCTTTTCGCCGGGGGCGATGAGCGTGTCCGCCTCGTAAGCGGCCAGCAGTTCGTCCCCGCTGATGAGCCGCCCCTTGTGCTTGATTTGGATGTACCACGTCTGGTGGTTGATGCCCGCGCAGATGAAATCGAGCTCCTCGCGCGGAATACCCAGCACCTCGGCAATCTGATGCTCGCCGCCCTGGACGCCGTGGCACAGCCCGATGGTCGGGATTTTGCCGTAGTGGTTGGCGGCCCAGGTTAGCATCGCGTTGGGGTTGGAATAGTTGAGGAAGAGCACGTCCGGCCGCGACACCTCGCGCATGTCTTTGCAGAAATCGAGGATTTGCGCGATGCCGCGCTGCCCGTACATGATGCCGCCGATACACAGCGTATCGCCCACGCACTGGTCGACCCCGTATTTCAGCGGGATCTCCACGTCGAGCTTGAACGCGTCGAGCAGGCCGATTCTCGCGCAGCAGATGACATATTTGGCGTCACGCAGCGCATCGCGCCGGTTCAAGGTGGCGTGGATTTTGCAGTCAACGCCGTTTTCATCCAAATCCCGCTGGCAAAGCTGCGTCACCATGTCGAGGTTTCTGGGATTGATGTCCATGAACCAGATGTCGAGTTCGCCCCTGAATTCGGGTACGCTCATCAAATCCGTGAGCAGCCGCCTTGTGAAGCCGATGGACCCCGCGCCGATAAACGCGACTTTGAATTTCATAAATACCATCACTTTCTATGACCAATATGCATAATAAAAATGTGCCTCTATTACCAACCACTAACCACTAGCCACTATTCACTAACAACTAACCACTAACGACTATCCGCGAAGCCGGATCACATTCCACGACAATGGCGGTAGCAGTACTTTCATGTGCCCGTTTTCCACGGCGGGCAGGGGAGCCGGAACCGGTACAACCGGGCAGTCCGCCCGCCGGTTGACCGCGGTCAAATCGTACCCCGCCATCACGCTGTATTCAAACGGTTCGAAACCCTTAAAACCGGTCAGTTTCACGTCGAGTTGAATCGGCTCGTTAAAATCCCGGTTGACGGCAAACACGGCCAGCTCGCCGGCCGCCTCGTTAAAAACGCACATGGCGTCGCAATCCGGCACGTCGGTAAAATCTTTGGTGTCGTGCCGGGTGGTTTCCATTACGGGCAGCAGCGCCGTGCCGCGGCCGTAATTCGACACCTGCATCAGCGGGTAAAAGATGGTCTGCGCCCAGGCCGAGCCGCCGTTGTCGGTCATAATCGGCGCGATGACGTTCACCAGCTGCGCCATACAGGCGATTTTGACACGGTCGCAGTGGCGGAGCATGGCGATGAGCATCAGCCCCACCACCAGCGTGTCGGCAAAATTGTACACATCCTCCAGGATATGGGGCGCCCGCGACCATTTTTCAAACTTCGCGCCGTGCGAATGGTACCATACGTTCCATTCGTCGAGCGAAAGGTTCACGGTGTGTTTCGTGTGCTTTTTGCCTTTGACGGCGTCGCAGATGCAGATGACGGTTTTGATGTATTCCTCAAGCTCCAGCGGTTTTGCCAGGAAGTTTTTCACTTGCCCGTCTTGGTCGTCTCCGCCGTCAAAACCGAAATACTGGTGCAGTGAAATATAATTGACCTTATCGTACGCCAGGTCCAAAACGGTGGTTTCCCAGTCACCGAAAGTCGGCATCCTGCTGTTGGAGGAGCCGCAGACAATCAATTCGGCGTCCCTGTCCGTCATTTTGATGACCTTGGCCGTCTCGGTTGCGATTCTGCCATACTCATAGGCCGTTTTCGCCCCGATTTGCCAGGAACCGTCCATCTCGTTGCCCAGGCACCACAGTTTGACGCCGTGCGGTTTTTCGTAGCCGTGCGCGCGGCGCAGGTCACTCCAATAGGTGCCGCCGGGATGGTTGCAGTACTCAACAAGGTTCCGCGCTTCTTCGGGGCCTTTCAACCCGAGGTTGACGGCCAGCATCGGTTCGGCTCCGGCGGCGCGGCACCAGTCGATGAATTCGTTGGTCCCGAACGCGTTGCTTTCCGTCGAGTCCCAGGCCAGTTCCAGCCGCGCCGGCCGCTGATCCCGCGGGCCGACGCCGTCGTGCCAGTCGTAGCCCGATACAAAGTTGCCGCCCGGGTAGCGCACCACCGGCACGTTGAGCTTTTTAACCAGTTCCAGCACGTCTTGGCGGAAACCGTTTTCATCGGCCGCCGGGTGTCCCGGCTCGTAGATGCCGCCGTAGACCGCCCTGCCGAGATGCTCGATAAAAGAGCCGTACAGCCGGGGGTCCACCTCGCCGATGACAAAGTCCCTGTCGAGTGTCAGCTTCGCTTTTTTCATCCCGTCACCTGTATTCGATGATTTTTTGCGCCTGCGTGATATCCTTCGAGATGCCCGCGGCGGCCATCGCCGTCAAAGCGGCGCCGAAAGCGGCCTCCTCGCTGTGGCGGGGAATCAGCAGCGGCAGCGCGAAACGCTCGGCAAAGAGCTTTTGCAGCGCCGGGTTCTTTCGCAGGCCGTTGCCGGAGCCGACCAGTTTCGTATGGCCTGCGGCGCCGCCGGCGCGGTACATTTCGAGCAGTTCGCCGCAAATGCCGCCCAGCACGCCCCAGATTAAATGGCCGGGCGTAAAATTGCCGGTCCCGATGTTTTTGATAAAGCCCCTCTCGCCGGGGTTTTCGCGCGTGCCGCTGAATTTGGTCGAGACGTCCAGCGCGTCCGCCGGCGGAGGATTTTCGGCGAGGTAGCGGTCGATGGCGGGGTAGGCGCTGCAGGCGGGCCCGCCGGTGACGAGAGCGGCCGATTCGCGCAGGAAGTTTTCCAGCAGCGCGAAAGCCCTGCCGCCGCACAGCGAGGAGCCGACAGCCAGGTAATGCCCAGTATAGCAGGGGCGTATTTCGAGCCCGCTCACAGGCGCTGGGCTCTCCGTCAGGTAAGACACCTGCCCGCCGGTGCCGATGTTGACCAGTACGCTCTCGCCGGTGTCGCGCACACAGCCGAGGTAACTGGCCTGATTGTCGCCGACCGCGACGGTGACCGGAATGCCGCGGTATTCGCCGAGGATTTCGAAGCGGTCCGTCACCTGCGGGAAAAAGGCGTCGTCCAGCCCCGCTTTCGCGGCGGCCGCGCGGTCAAAACCGCCCCGGTCCAAATCAAAAAGGCCGAAACTGGCGGCGTCCGATACATGCGACAGGGGAACCGCCGCGCCGGCGAGTTTCATCGCCACATAATCGTGGATGGTACAGAAAACGGTGGCGCCCTGCGGCACGCGGTTGTTGACAGTGTGGTAAAAGAATGTTGTCCCCCCGAAACCGGAGGCCATTTTGTAACCGGTCACCCCGCTCAGGTAAGCGGCGTAGGTCGAATTCCGGTAAGGTTCGTTGCCGCTTTCATCCTGCCAGTAGTGCAGCGGGCTGACCGCGTCGCCGCGGCGGTCGAGGTAGACGATGCCGTGCATCTGTCCGGTTACGCCGATGGCGGCAATCGGGCCGTATTCGCCGATGAGACTGCCGGCCATTTTTTCGCAAAGGCCCAGGATGACGGCCGGGTCCTGAATGCGTTCGAATGGGTAAACGGATGTCAGCGCGGCGGCGTTCGGCCTCGTCACGCTGCGCAGCATCTCGCCGCTGCCGGCGTCGATGACGGCGGCGCAGACGGTAGTGGTCCCGACATCGAGCCCGATGATTCTCATCACATTACCTCTTCAGGGAGGTCGACTCAAGGTCGAGCCGTTTGATGATGTCCTGCTGGATGGCCGGGGAGAGGTCGAGAAAATTGACGAACGTCCCGTGAATGCGCATGATGTAGATGCCGCTCGGGGCGTACTTTTTCGGGTCGGCGAGCACTTTACGCAGAGTCTCGGGTGTGGTCACGTTCACATAGAGGTAATACGGGCAGATCCCCTCGTTCTTGTCGTTGAAAAACAGCGGTGTGATGACGCGCTCAGCGAACTGGCCGCCCTTGCCCTCGAAATCCTCGGCGTTGAAAAACTTCGGGTCGATGCCGAAATGCGAGGCGTAGCCGCCGTTGAACTTGATAAACGGCAGTTTCATGTTCGACAGGATGCGGAAACCGAGGCCGGACCCCGCTTCGCCGTAAAGCGGGTCGATGCCGTAGTTGAGCTGTTCGCGCGCGCGGCGCCCGTCGGGCGTCGCGCCGACCCAGTAGCCGTAGAGCAGGTGTGTCGACGGGCTGCTCCAGTCGGCGCGGAAGGGATTGCCGAGATAGTTGCTTTTAGACTTTACGATATCCGAAACCCGCGAGGCGACTTCCACCGCGATGAGGTCGACTTCGTCGATATTGTTGCCGTATTTCGGGCAGGAGAGCAGGAAACGCTGCAGTTCTTCCTCGCCTTTAAAATCGTTGCGCAGCGCTTCAAGCAGCTTTTCGGCGTCCTGCGGCCGCTCGGCGACCAGGCGCTCCACAGCCTCGAGCGAGTCGGCGATGACAGAAAGGCCGTGTATCAGGCAGCCGCTGCCGTTGTACCGGGTGCCCTGCCGTTTGGTGTCGCGCATATCGATGCCGCTTTCGGCCCCGCCCATAAAGGCGGAAAGGAAGGGTACCGGCAGGCAGGCGACGGCCCTTGACGCGCCGTTGGCGGCGTCGGCCATTTTGCCGGCGAACCAGTCGACGTTGGCGAAGAAATCTTCTTTCAGGTCCCTTAACCTTTCGAGCGCCGGTTTTTCGGGTACGGCGGTGCCGACGGCCATGCCGCTGATGAGCGAACGGCCGGAGTTGAGCGTCAGTTCGAGGATTTTAGGCAGGTTCAGCCAACTGTTGGTGGTGTTGGCGTTGTCCTTGCCCATAATCAGCGGTTCCTGGCAGCCGGCGACCGAATAGTCGGGCAAGTCCGCCTCCTCGACCCCGCTGGCGGCCAACACTTTGAACATCGAATCGTCGTTGAACAGCGATGGCGTCAGGCAGCCCGGCGTGAAGAAGAAGCGCCCCAGGTCGCGGTAGAGTTCGCAGGGCGTGTTTTTGTGCAGTTTCACCGAGAGGATGGGCTGCGGCAGGTTCATGTCGTAGTACGCGTCGAGGATAGCGTAGGTGGTGAGGTTCGTCAAATCTTTCCCGTCCGTATCGCGGCCGGAGAGCAGCACGTTCTGCGAAATGGCCCAGCTGCGGTCGCCGACGTTGTAGTAGACCAGGAAGTGCTTGAACAGCGCCGCCGCCTCATCGCGGGTTTCTCCGCTCATAAGGCGAAAGGGCTCGAAAATGCGGTCCGCGTTGCCGACAGAAAACGCGAAGGGGTTGGGCGCTTGTTCCAGGCACATTGCCTGCCACAGCAGCAGATAGGCCTGAATGGCTTCGTAGAGCGTTTCGCAGCCGTTTTCGGGCACTTTGCGCAGGGTGCGCTCAATCAAATCGTATTTGTCCCGCTGGCTCCCCGCGGCGTTTTCTTTCATTTCGGCGGCGATGCCGGCATAGCGGTGCGCAAGTTTGACGACGGCGTCGAGCGCGAGGGCGATGGCCTCGAACACCGTCTTTTTCACCTCGTCGGTTTCGGCGTCGCGTTTAGCGAGCACGCTGTTTTTGATCGCCGCGGTGCCGTAGCGCAGCGCCGGCCTGAAATCGGGGATCAGGTGCCCCGTAACCTGCTCGATGAAAAAGGCCACTTCCGCGGTGAAATCGGCGTATTCCTCATACACGGCGCTGAGCGTTTTGACATAGGCGCCTTTCTTTTTGTATGCCCGCAGGTTTTCGATACGCTCGGCGGTCAATTTGCCGCCGGGCACGATATCGCCGAAAACCGCGGTCGGGTCGCAGTAGCCGCTGAACGTTTCGACCCGGAAGGTCGGGTTAATAAGCGCGTAACTGCGCGCGAACGCGTCGCGCTGCGTGCCGGCGAAAAGGGCGTGTTCGCTGATGTCCAGCGGCAGCCGTTCCACAATCGCCTCAAGCTGTTTGGCCGCCAGCAGTTCGGCCGGCAGGCCCGGGTTCCGGATTTCGGCGTCGGCGGCCGCTTCCCCCGCGAGGAACCAGCCTTCCAGCCGTTTGATGCCGCGTTCCTCGGCGAAAAGCTTTTTCGCCTCCTGTGTCGCTTGTTCGGGTGTCCATATTTTGTTTGTCATCGTGTTTCCTCCCCGGCGGGTATTGTTCAGGTGGCGATCAGGCGCAGCCCGCCGTCCGCCAGTATTTTTGTAAATGCGCCAAACGCCCGTTTGCTGATAAAACCGTCCTTGACTTTGTATTCGAGGCCCAGCTTTTCCCACTTGCCCCGGCCGTATTCGTGGTATTTCAGCGCTTCATAGTCCGCTTTCTCGGCGCCCAGCCGCCTGAAAAGTTTCAGGAATGCCCGCGCGTCGTCCGGCGAGGCGTTGAAGCCCTTGATAAGCGGGATGCGGATATGCAGCTGCTGCCTTTCGCGGGCTGCCGCTTCGATGTTGGCCAGGACGGCCTCATTGCCGCTGCCCGTGAAGCGCTCGTGGGTGTCGCTGTCGTAATGCTTGCAGTCGATCATCAGATAATCGATCAGGCCGAACGCCTCCGGCAGGCGGGGCTGGACGGCGTTGGTTTCCACCGCCGTGTGGATGCCTTTTTTCTTCAATTCTCCGAGCAGTTCGGTGAAGGCCTCGAAGCACATCGCCGGCTCGCCTCCGGTCAGGGTGACGCCGCCGCCGGAAAAGAACAGTTTCGCGCTCGCCGCCGCCTCCGCGGCGAGGGCCGAGGTCTGTATTTCTTCGCCGCCGGCTTCGTCGATGCCTTCCGGGTTCGAACACCAGGGGCAGCGCAGCGTACAGCCCTGGAGATGGAGCACCAGCCGGTTGCCCGGCCCGTCCTGGGAGAAATTAAAACCCTTTTGAAAGACGCGTACTGTCATTCTTTTACAAACACCGACTTCGGCTGGCCGCACAGCGGACAGGTATAAGTTTCGGGCAGTTCCTCAAAAGGCACGTCGCCGTCGTATACATAACCGCATACCGAGCAGACCCATTTTTCTTTCTTTTGCGGGGCTTCGGGCGCGTTCTCACCGGGGCTGTCCTGCGCGGACGCGGGCGGCTTGCCCGTTTGTTTGTAAATCTTGAATGCCTCGGCGACCGGGCCTTTGAGTCTGGTGAAATAATCGGCGTAAATCAGCGGTTCCCCGCCGATGTGGTCCGCCTCGATGATTTCGGAGATGAAAAGATGATGTGTCTCGAATACCCGCATGCTGTCGACCCGGCAAAGCAGGCGGGCGACGGAACTTTTCAGAACCGGCAAATCATGATAGACCTCAAACGCTACATTCGCCCATTTGTCGATGTTTCGGCCGGTTTGAAAGCCGAAATCGGCAAGCACGAAAGGTTCGGCGTCTGCGGGCAGAACGGACAGGGTGAACAAGCCGGTTTGCAGCAGAACCTCGGTGGTGTAGTTCTTGTTCATCGAGCCGAGGGCGACGTACGGGCGGCTGCCCATGGCTACCTGCGCCACCGCGTCGACGAGGCTGCCGCAGAACCTGCCCGCGGGATCTTTGACGCCCGCGACATACAGGCCGTAGGTCAGTTTTGAAAATGCCCGCTGGTCCATGTCTGCCTCCGTTGGTGTTATTGGGGCTGCGTTTCGGTTGACGCGGTTTCTTCATCGATGGCGTAGAGGAAGTCTTCCAGCATGTCCCGGTTCTCGCCGAGGTCGGTTTTCAACACCATCTGCCCTTTGATCGTGGCGTCCTGCCAGGTGCCGTCGGCGGGAACCCTGGCCTGTTCAAGGTCGTAACGCACATAACGGAAAAACGCGCCGAAAGCAAAATTGGTCAGCACCATCGGATTCATATCCGTTTCCACATTGGGCAAAACGCTTTTAACCAGTTTGGTGAGTTCCCAGGCGCTTTCTTCCCGCGCTTTCCCCACCAGCGACGTGATGACCTTGCGCTGGCGTTTCGTGCGCATGAAATCCGAGTCCAGTTTCCGGATTCGGCAGTACCACAGCGCCTGGTTGCCGTTGAGGTGCACGCTTTCGCCGGCCTGTATCGTTTCAAGATGCACCTTGTCGCGCAGGTACTTCGCTTCGCTTTCGGTAATCTCGACGTCGACGCCGCCCAGCCCGTTGACTGCTTTGACGAAGGAATCAAAATCGACGAGTACGTAATGGTCGATTTCGACGTTGAAGTTGTATTCGATGGTGTCCATCACCAATTGCGCGCCGCCGTAGGTGCACGCGGCGTTAAGTTTGGCGTAGCCGCTGCCCGGGATGTCCACCCAGGTGTCGCGCATGAAGGAGGTCAGCTTGATTTTTTTGTTGATTTTATCGATGGAAAACAGCAGCATCGTATCCGAACGCGAGGCGAGGTCCTGCTCGCGCGTGTCGACGCCGATGAAGAGGATGTTGACGACCTTATCGTTGCGCATCAGGTCGCTGCTGTCGACGTACACGTTGGGCTTGTGCCCCGAACGGTTGTAATCCGTCTTATCCATCAGCGAGTAGATATAGAAATAAGGCCCGCCCAGGGCGACAGCCGCAATGAGCAGGAGCGAAACGACGGCAAGGAAAAATTTACGCGCGCCGGACCTTCCGGGCTTTTTGCTGTATACCGGCTCGTAACCGCCCTGCGGCGCGGCGCCCGGCTTGGGGTTGCTGAAATAAATATCGGCCATGAAATACTCCAGGTGATCTTGTTCCAATACATTTAAATCATACTATATAGCGCCCGCTTTCTCAATGGCGCAAAGTAAAAAAACTATGAACTTTACCTTGTTTGACACCCTCCTTCTTTTGTTTTAGAATAGAACTCGCGAGCAGGCTGGGCAGCCGCGGGGGCGGGCAACCGCCCGTGAGGAAAGTCCGAGCTCCGCAGAGCAGGATAACGGCTAACGGCCGCCGAGGGTGACCTTAGGGAAAGTGCAACAGAGATATACCGCCCGCCTGCGGCGGGTAAGGGTGGAAAGGCGAGGTAAGAGCTCACCGGCGCGCGGGAGACCGCGCGGCCCTGCAAACCCTATCCGGAGCAACCCCGACGATGGATAACCGGTTCAGGCCGGTTGGCGCCGGCTCGGCGTATTCCATGACAGGGGGCTGAAGCGCCGCGGCAACGCGTCGCGTAGACAGATGGCTGCCTTCAATGACAGAACTCGGCTTACAGGCCTGCTCGCAAAAACGAAACGTCCGCGGTGAAACGATGCCAAGGCTTCGATACATTTTCTCCAGGCTGAAAAAAATGAGCTCGGGCGGCATGATGCGCTCGGTCGAGAGCGTGTGCCGGCGCAGCGGTAAAAGCAAGGCGGCAGTCATGGCGGACATGGCGGTCTGCGCCCTTTTATACGGCGCCGGCTATATGGACTACGACCTGTTTGCCCTTGAAAACACCAACGCCCGCCAGCGGCGCACCTTTGTCGTGCGCGGGGTTAACGACTCTTATGTCGGCGCGCTCAACCAAGAGGCGTACCGCCACATTTTCAACAACAAAGACGAGTTCAACGCGGCCTTCGAGCCGTTTCTCGGCCGGGACTGGCTGCGTTTCGACCCCTCCGAACCGGAGGCGTTTTACGCCTGGCTGAAAGGCCGCGATGTCATCATCGCCAAGCCGCGCGACGGCATGTGCGGCAAAGGTGTCGAAAAACTGGACCTTGCCGATTACCCGGACCCTGCCGTTTTGTTCGAGCACCTGCGCGCCAACGGCTGCGGCGTGGTCGAGGAGTGCCTCAAGCAGCATCCGGACATGGACGCGATGTACCCGGGCAGCATCAACACCGTCCGCCTGGTCACCGTACTGAAGGGCGGAGAGGTTCACCTGATGTGCGCCTATGTGCGCATCGGCAACGGCTCGCACGTCGATAATTTCGGCGCCGGCGGCATGCTGGCCAAAGCGGACAAAGACACCGGCGTTTTAACCTTCGACGCGGTCGACAACGCCGGCGTTGTCTATCAGCGCCACCCCGTCACAGGCACAAAGATCAAGGGCTTCCGGGTGCCTGTGTGGGACGAATGCGTTGACCTTGCCAAAAAGGCCGCCCTCACCGTCCCCCAGATCGGCTATGTCGGCTGGGATATCGGCATCACCCCCGAGGGCCCCGTCCTCGTCGAGGGCAACGAATTCCCCGGCCACAACATTTATCAGATACCGGCGCATACGCCCGATAGAACCGGCCTGAAACCGCTGTTCGACGCCGTCATCTTCCCGGACGGCAAACCTGACAGCCGCAAAAGCCGAAAAAATACGCAGCGTTAAGCGGGGCCCGACATGGCTGACGAACAAACGAGCGACACGCTGCGCGGCAGCGTCGAAAGCGTCGCCTTCCGCAACGAGGAAAGCGGCTTTACCGTGCTGCACATCGCCACGGACGAGGAACTGGTTACCGTGGTGGGCTGCCTGCCCGGCGTTTTCGCCGGCGAAAACATCGAGGTCAGCGGCACCTGGGGCTACCATGAAAGTTACGGCAGGCAGTTCAACGCCGCCTCTTATGTCCGCGGCATGCCCGCCTCGGCCGCCGATATGCTCAAATATCTTTCCTCGGGCGCCGTCAAAGGCGTCGGCCCCGTCACGGCGGGCAGAATCGTCGAGATGTTCGGTGCCGATACGTTTAAGGTTATCGAAGAAGAACCTGACAAACTTGCCCGCGTCAAGGGCATTTCCCGCTTCGGCGCGCAGCAAATATCCGCCGAGTTCAAGCGCCAGCACGCGCTCAGGGACATCATGATTGCCCTCGAACGCTATTCGATGTCGCCGGTGGAATGCCTCAATGCCTACAAAGTCTTCGGCGAGGAAGCGGTCAAGATTATTGAGACCAATCCCTACCTGCTTTGCAGCGAGCGCATCGGCATCGGTTTCGAAAGGGCGGACGCCATTGCCGCCGCGCTTGCGCAGCCGCCTCCGCCCGCCTGCAGAATCGAAGCGGGCATCGAGCACGTTATCCGGCACAACGTCGGCAACGGCCACACCTGTATTCCGCGCGCAAAACTCGCGGCACCCTGCTGTTCGCTGCTGGACGTCGGCGAGGAGGAGATCGAACAGTCGATCGACACTATGCTGGAAAAAGGCCGGCTGATTACCCACCCGCTCGGGGGCAGGGACCATATCTTCCTTCCGCCGCTTTATTGGAAAGAAAGAAACATCGCGGCCCTGCTGAGAAGAATCCTGCAGTACCCGCCGGCGTCGCAGCCGGCCAGCGAGAAAGAAATCGACAAAATCGAGAAAAAACTCGGTGTTCAGTATGAAGAAAAACAGCGCTCCGCCATAGAAACCGCTCTGGCGAAAGGCCTGCTGATCCTGACGGGCGGGCCCGGGACAGGCAAAACGACCACTGTACAGGCGATTCTCGACTTGTATGAAGCGCGCGGTATCGATTACGCGCTCGCAGCGCCGACGGGCAGGGCGGCCAAAAGAATGAGCGAACTGACGGGCCGCCCTGCCAAGACCATCCACCGCCTGCTCGAGGTCGAATGGGGCGAAAACGACAAACCGGTTTTCATGCGCAACGCAAGCAATCCCATCAGCGCGAACGCCCTGGTCATCGACGAACTGTCCATGGTCGACATCTTCCTGTTCGAATCGATCCTCAACGCCCTGCCGATGGGCTGCCGGCTGATAATGGTGGGCGACTCCGACCAGCTGCCCCCGGTGGGCGCAGGCAACGTGCTCAAAGACATCATCGACTCGCGCATGCTGCCGGTGGTGGAACTCAAAGAGATTTTCCGCCAGGCAAAGGAAAGCCTGATTGTCGTCAACGCGCATAAGATCGTCGAGGGCGGGATGCCCGTGCTTGACCTCAGGGACAGGGACTTTTTCTTCATCGAAACGCGCGATATCCCCTCCGCGCTGCGGACCGTCTGCGATTTGTTTTCCAAACGGCTGCCCGACGCCTTCGGCTATTCGACGATGACCGATATCCAGGTGCTTTGCCCGTCCAAAAAAGGGGAGATCGGTACCGTCGCCCTCAACGCCGTACTGCAAAAACTGGTCAACCCGCCGGCGAAAGACAAGAATGAAATCGCCTTAAAGAACCGCGTGCTGCGCGAAGGCGACAAAGTAATGCAGATCAAAAACAACTATCAGGTGACCTGGGAGAAAGACGGCGAAAGCGGCGCCGGGGTTTTCAACGGCGACATCGGCCGCCTGGTGAAAATCAGCCATGCCGGTCAGACGCTGACCGTCGATTTTGACGAGCGTATGGCCATACTGCCCTTTGACCACGCCGTCGAACTAGAGCACGCCTACGCCGTGACCGTGCATAAAAGCCAGGGCAACGAGTTTGAGGCGGTCGTGATGCCCGTCATCGGCGCTCCGGACTTGCTGTGTTACCGCAACCTGCTGTATACCGCCGTTACCCGCGCCAAAAAACTGATGATCGTCGTCGGCCGCGCCGACAAAATCAAGGCCATGGTTGACAACGACAAAAAGGTCAAACGCTATTCCGCGCTCAAATACTTCCTGACGGAGTGATTGTTTGGCGAAGGAGAATTCCCTGCCGCGGCATATCGCCTATCTTCTGTTTCCGCGCAGATGCTGTTACTGCGGCAAGGTGCTGCCGCCCCATGACGAGGCGTGCGGCGAATGCCTCGCCGCGGTCTCGCGCATCGAGCAGCCCGCCTGTCCGCATTGCGGCAGAGCCGCGCAGGAGTGTGTCTGCCGCGGGCACAAGAACCTCTATACGGCCGTCGCTGCACCTTATTACTACGAAGGAGCCGCCAGGAAGTGCATCAGGCGGCTGAAGTTCTCCGGCAAAACCGCCTGCGCGCAGTTCCTGGCGCGTGAAATGGCAATCTCTGCCCGGTCGGCGTTCGGGCAGAAAGCCGTCGATATTGCCGTTTATGTTCCAATGAGCAAAAAAGAAATCAAGGCGAGGGGCTACAATCAAAGTCGGTATCTGGCAAGGGCCGTTTCGCGCGAACTGTCGGTAGAGTTCGGCGACGGGCTGCTTGTCAAACTTTACGAAACCAGAGCGCAGCGCACCCTCAAGGCCGGCGAACGCTCGGGGAACCTGGCGGGCGTGTTCGACGTCGCCGAACCCGGACGGATTCGAGGCAAGACGGTCCTGCTGTGCGACGACGTCATCACCACGGGGGCGACGCTCAACGAATGCGCGCGCATGCTGCTGTTAAGCGGCGCCGACGAGGTGCTTTGCCTGGCGGCGGCGGCAACAAAAATGAAAAACCGTTGAAAGGGGGACAGGGGACTTGCTGGGCATCAACATCGGCGTGGATATGGGCACGACATCGATCATCATCTATGTCGAAGACAAGGGCATCGTCCTCTCCGAACCCACCGTGGCGGCCTACCGCAAGTCGACGGGCAAAATTGCCGCCGTCGGCAAAAAAGCGCTGAGAATGGTCGGCCGGGCCCCCAAGAGCATCGAGGTCGTCCGCCCGATGAAAGACGGCGTCATCTCCGACTTCACGGCTGCGGAGCATATTCTGCGCCACTTTCTGCAAAAAATCTGCGGCAATATGGTTTTCAAACCCAACGTGATGATCTGCCTGCCTGCGCAGGTGACGAACCTGGAAAAGCGGACGCTGCTCGACCTCGCCACCTCGGCGGGAGCCGCGAGGGCCTGCCTGATCGAGGAACCGATTGCAGCCGCCATCGGCGCGGGCATCGACGTTACCTACCCCAAGGGAATTATGATCGTCGACGTCGGCGGCGGCACCACCGACATCGCCGTCATCACTATGGGCAGCATGTCCGTTTCCAAATCGGTCAGGAACGCCGGCAACGCCCTCAACGAGTCGATTATGCGGCAAATCCGCCGCGAGCGAGATATCCTCATCGGCGAGCTGACCGCCGAAAAAATCAAAAAGAAAATCGGCTGCGCCTATCTGCGGGAGGCGGAGCTCGCCATCGAAGCGCGCGGCAAGAGCTATATCACGGGGATGCCCGTGCGTTTTGAAGTGACCTCCACCGAGGTGTTCCTCGCCATCCGCGAACATCTCGAAAGCATCGCGGAGGATGTCCGTTCCGTACTCGAGTCGACACCGCCGGAACTTGCGGCTGATATCTCCGAAAGCGGTATTGTCATGACAGGCGGCGGTTCCCTGCTGCACGGCTTCGACGAGTTCCTGGCAAAAAAAATGAATATCGCCGTGCGTGTCGCCGAGGATCCCGTCAACTGCGTCGCCAAAGGCATCGGCAAGGTGCTGAAAAATATGGAAATGCTCGTCAACGGCGGTTATATTTTCAAAACGCGCGACGATATACGGGGTTACAGCGACTACACCGACGGGCTTTTGGAAGGGCAATAATCAAAGCGTATATAGAATTATTTTTCGGAGGGGCAGATTATGATTAACGTTATCGCACACAGAGGCGCCAACAAAGTCGCGCCGCAAAACACCGTCCCGGCTTTTCGCAAGGCCATCGAGCTCGGGGCCAACGGGTTTGAAAACGACGTCCATTTCACCAAAGACGGCAAAATCGTCATCTGCCATAACCACGATATCGACGAGACGTCCAACGGCAAGGGCCCCATCAGCGACTATACGTTCGATGAACTGCGCAAATTTGATTTCGGCTCCTATTTTTCCGAAGACTTCGCGGGTACGCAGATTCCCTCGCTCGAGGAGTTCCTCGACCTGTGCGGCGGCCTCGACGTCATCAATATCGAGATCAAATCTCCCCGCGTCGTCCTCGGGGACATCTCGAAGGCCACCATCGATATGGTCAAGTCCTTCGGCCTGTTTGACAAGCTGATTATCTCGTCGTTCGACGAGAATATCCTCCTGCGCTGCAAAGAGGTGGACCCCGCGGTCAAAACGGGGCTGCTGTACTCGACCAACTCCCTTCATATCGAGGAGATTGCCGAGGACTATGTCGGCTACGCCAAGAGCATCGGCGCCGACGCGCTCCATCCGCTGGCGGTGTTCGTCGACAAAGAATATATCGAAAAATGCCACGAAGCCGGCCTCATCGTCAACCCCTGGACCGTCAACAAGGACTTTTTCATCGAGTCGCTTTGCGACTGGGGCTGCGACGGCGTTATCACCGACATCCCCGACCTCGCGCGAGAAATCGCAAACGAAAAATTCGGAGAATAGACGAAAATAATATGATTAAAAAAAGCAGCGGAGCGACCGCTGCTTTTTTGCACCCTCGACAATGTCTCGCAAAGAAGGGGCTGTCCCGCCTGCCCGATGAGCGGCAGCCCGTCATTGCCGAATGTGTTTGACGGCGATTTTTCCCCTGCTGTCGTCGATGAGTTCGCCGCCTGTCATATCAACCCCGTCGAGTGAAAGCCGCCCGATTTCGCCTTTTTCAAACAGGGTGATAAAAGCGCTTTTCTCAAAATTATTCAGGAAAGCGTCGCGTACAACCAGGTTTTCCACCGGGCATTTGACCTCGATGCCCCGGACCGGGCTGCCGTTTTTGTTTTTCACGATTTCGAGCCCGTCGATGACGACCGTTCCGATATTGGACGGGCAGTCGTCGTCGGACTTTCTCTCGTCGGTATAGGAACCGCCGATTTGCATCAACACCGCCCGGTCGTCCGGGCTGCGGAAACGGACATTTTTGAGCGTCAGCCGTTCGATGGTGCCGCCGAGCCGGAACAGCAGCGGGGAGGAATAGGTATATTTGTGGTTTTTCTGCGTCAGATCGATATTCTCAAAGGTGACGGAACCGATGTTACCTTCGATATCCTTCCCGCGGAACCACGGGTTGATGAAAAAGCCGAAACTCTTGAATTCACCGGTCACGTTACGGATGACCACCCTGTCCAGCCGGCCTTTATCGCGGCTGAGCAGACGGACGGCCTGGTCCGCCTCCCTGAGCATCAGGCCGTCAATGAGCACGTCGGTAATGGAGGACTTGCTGTCGCCCTCGTCCGGCGCCAAGGCGATGATATCGTCGCCCGAAGTGCCTTTGATATTCGTCAGGGTAAGGAATCTGCCCGGGCCCCAAAAATGGAGGCCGTCCTGGTTCTGCCCGAAAAGGATATGGGGCAGCTGAATATCGATATTGTCCATCGTGACATTCTCGAAGTTCGCCACCATCACGGCGAACGTCCGCTGGTCGACCGTGGTCACGTCGCGCATGACCAGATTGCGTATGCCGTAAATTCGGAAACCGAAGGTCCAGTAGTTGGTGAAATCCTCCACGCTTTTCTCGTCATAATCGCGGCCCTCCGGTTTGCCGTGGTGCTCCTGATGCAGGCAGTTGAAGTTGTAGGTGCCGCCGTACAGGCAGACGTTTTCCGTTTTGATTTCGTAAAAATCCTGACGGCTGTTTTGCAGGAGGGGCATGCTGACATGATCCTTCAAATAAAAGCCGCAGCTTTGGTTGAGGCACTCGATGGTGGTGTTGGAGTGAAAAATCAACCCCCCGACGAGCGCAGCACCGTCCATGACCAGGTGGACCGGATGCTCGAGTGCCCGGTCCAGTATGCCTTGGATGGCCGCCGTGTCGTCCGTTCCGCCGCCGGCGCGCACGTCGCTGTCGAGCGCGGCGTAATCGCTCGCGTAATAAGTGATTTTACTCATGGCTGTAATCCTCTCTTGAAAAACCGGACAAATAAAAAGCAACGGTAGTCCCGCTGCTTTTTTCTTCCGCCAAAGCGGCTTACGATACCCTCTCGTAAATATCGAAGGTGTAATCGGTGCCCTCGTGCCGGCGGATGCCCGAACGGAACACCAGCCGCCATGCGGGATCCCTGGAAAGGTCCGGGAAATAACGGTCCGCCCGTTTGTGCGCGCAAAACGCCGTCACATAAGCGCGCGTGCAGTAGGGGAGCAGCTGCTCGTAGACGGACTGCCCGCCGATGACGAAAACGTCGTCCGGCGGGTATTTCGCGGTTTCTTCCAGCACTTCGCCTATGCTCCTGCACACGACGGCTCCCCGGATATCGAGGTCCTTGTCGCTGAGCACGATGTTGACGCGGTCCTTCAGCGGTTTGCTCTCGGGCAGGGAAAAAAAGGTCATCAGCCCCATTACGACCACTTTGCCGACGGTCATTTTCCGGAAATAACTCATGTCCTCGGGCACGTGGAACAACAACTGGTTCCCGCAGCCGATGGCCCAGTCCTTGTCGACCGAAACGATCAGGTTCATGCAGAACACCTCCGTTAGACAGCGACGGGAATGGCGTGCTTGAATTCGTGGTACCGGTAGCCCTCCAGCGCGAAACTGTCGGGCGAGAAGGCGTAGAAGTCGTTGACGTTTTTGTCGATGGTAAACACCGGAGCGTCAAACGGTTCCTTTGCGATGAGCTCCTCGATCAGCGGAATGTGCCGGTCATAGATATGCGCGTCCGCGATAACATGGACCAGTTCGCCGGCCTCGAATCCGCTGACCTGCGCGAACATGTGCAGCAGCACCGCGTACTGGCAGACGTTCCAGTTGTTGGCAACCAGCATATCCTGCGAGCGCTGGTTGAGGATGCCGTTGAGCCGCTTGCCCGTGACGGAGAAAGTCATGCTGTAAGCGCAGGGGTACAGGCGCATCTCGTGCAAATCGGCGTGGTTGTAGATATTGGTGAGAATGCGCCTGCTCAGCGGGTTGTGTTTCAGGTCGTACAGCACTCGGTCGACCTGGTCGAACATCCCTTCGGCGTACTGGTGCTTGACGCCGAGCTGGTAGCCGTACGCCTTGCCGATGCTGCCTTTTTCGTCCGCCCATGCGTCCCAGATATGGCTGCCCAGGTCGATAATGTTGTTGGACTTTTTCTGCCAGATCCACAGCAGTTCGCCCACGCAGTTTTTGAAATTGGTTTTTCTCAGCGTGATGACGGGGAACTCCCGCGACAGGTCGTAGCGGTTGACGATGCAGAAACTCTTGACCGTATGCGCCGGCGAGCCGTCCTCCCAGCGCGGGCGAACTTCGTAAGCGTTGTCATACGTTCCCGTGCCGAGGATGGTTTTGCAGTTGTCGATAAAAACTTTGTCCGCGTAACTCATATCGTTTTCCCTTCCGCTGCTTTCGTGTTCTATTCTAAGAGCACGGGCCGCCCGTGTCAACTCGCCCGGGGACCCGGCGGCCGCGCGGCACTTGTATTTTGCGGCATTTTTGTTATAATACCCCAATACGCGACGCTTGGGAGGAACAGCCATGCAAAGGACCGAAATATCACAGCTTTACCGCTCGCCGGCTGAGTACGCAGGCCGCGAAATCACCGTCTGCGGCTGGGTGAAAACCGTCAGGGATTCCAAAAACGTCGGCTTCCTTCAAATCAGCGACGGCAGCGTTTTCAAGGGGCTTCAGGTCGTTTTTGAGGAAGCGAAACTGCCGAACTACCGCGATATCCGCTCCCTCAACGTCGGCGCGGCGGTCGTCGTGCGGGGCACGCTTGTGTTGACGCCGGAGGCCGCGCAGCCGTTTGAGGTCAACGCCGCGCAGGTCGATATCGAAGGCGCTTCCACCGCCGACTATCCGCTGCAGAAGAAGAAACATACCCTCGAGTACCTGCGCACCATCGCGCACCTGCGGCCGCGTGCCAACACCTTCGCGGCGGTATTCAAAATCCGTTCCGCCGCGGCGTTCGCCATCCACAGCTTTTTTGTCGGGAACGGCTTTGTCTACGCCCACACGCCGATCATCTCGGCCAGCGACTGCGAAGGCGCGGGCGAAATGTTCCGCGTCACCACGCTCGAGCTTGACAACGTGCCGCGCGGGGAAGACGGCGGCGTCGATTACACGCAGGACTTTTTCCAGAAATCCGCCTTTCTCACCGTGTCCGGCCAGCTGCAGGCGGAGGCGATGGCCCTCGCGTTCGGCAAGGTTTATACCTTCGGCCCGACCTTCCGTGCGGAGAAATCCTATACCCAGCGCCATGCCGCCGAGTTCTGGATGATTGAACCCGAAATCGCCTTCGCCGACTTGGAGGACGATATGCGACTGGCGGAGGATATGATCAAGTACGTGCTCGCCTATGTGCTCGAGCACTGTCCCGACGAGCTTCAATTCCTAAACAACTTCTACGACAACGGCCTTATCGAGCGGCTGACCGCCGTCGCTTCGTCCGATTTCGCGCGCGTCACTTACACCGACGCAGTCGAAATGCTGCAGCAATACAACGACACCTTTGAATACAAAGTCAGCTGGGGCTGCGACCTGCAGACCGAGCATGAACGCTGCCTGACCGAAAAAATCTTCAAAAAGCCCGTATTTGTCATCAACTACCCCAAAGAGATTAAAGCATTCTATATGCGCATGAACCCCGACAACAAAACCGTCGCCGCCATGGACCTGCTCGTCATGGGCATCGGCGAAATCATCGGCGGCAGCCAGAGGGAAGAGCGCGAGGAGAAACTCAGGGATAGAATCGTCGAATCCGGCCTGCGCGAAGAGGATTACAAGTGGTACCTCGAACTGCGCCGCTTCGGTTCCGCCAAACACTGCGGCTTCGGCCTGGGCTTTGAACGGCTGATTATGTATATGACGGGCATCTCCAATATCAGGGATGTCCTGCCCTTCCCGAGGACCACCGGCTCGGCCGAGTTCTGACAGTTACAACCGCTGAAAACAGAAATATTGCAGGATATTAACTACGGACTTGCAAAAATGCTCTCCGCAGGTTAAAATTGACTCAAATATTTAGAAATTGTGGAGGAAAGCCCCGATGAAGTTTCAGGAAATGCCGAAACAGCAACTGCAAGCCCTGCTCGAGTCGCTGCGCGCCGTGTATGAGGATGTTAAAGCGAAAGGGTTAAAACTCGATATGTCGAGGGGCAAACCCGGCGCCGACCAGCTGGACCTTTCCGACGAACTGCTCACGGCGGTAACGGCGCAAAACGGCGCGCGTTCCCTCGACGGCACGGATTGCAGGAACTACGGCGTCCTCGACGGCCTGCCCGAAGTCAAAGAACTGTTCGCCGCCATGCTCGGCGTTGAGCCGGCCAACATCATTGTCGCGGGCAACTCGAGTTTGAACATCATGTTCGACTATATCTCCCAGTGCATGACGCACGGGGCGCTCGGCGAACCCTGGATGAAGCAGGGCGCGGTTAAATTCGCCTGTCCTTGTCCCGGTTATGACCGGCATTTCACCATCCTCGAGTATTTCGGCATCGAAATGATCAATGTCCCCATGCTGGCGGACGGCCCGGATATGGACGTCATGGAGCAGACGGTCAAAGATCCGGCGGTCAAGGGCTTTTTCTGCGTGCCGAAATATTCCAACCCCGAGGGCAAGACTTTTTCCGACGAAACGGTCAGGCGCATCGCGGCGCTGCAACCCGCGGCGAAGGATTTCAGGATCATCTGGGACAACGCCTACTGCGTGCACGACCTGTTCGAGACAGGGGACACCCTGCTGAACATTCACCGCGAATGTGAGAAAAACGGCAACGCCGATATGGTCATTGAAGTGACGTCGACCTCCAAAATCACCTATCCGGGCGCCGGCCTTTCGGCCGTCGCGGCATCGGCGGCCAATATTGCGGCCATCAAAAAGCGCATGTTCGCCCAAACCATCGGCCACGATAAAATCAACCAGCTGCGGCACGCGCGTTTCCTCGGCGGCATGCAGGGTGTCAAAGAGCAGATGAAACGCCATGCCGCCATCCTCGCGCCGAAGTTTCAAAGTGTGCTCGACGCGCTGGAAAAAGAACTTGGCGGCAAGGGAATCGCCCGCTGGAACAACCCGCGCGGCGGTTACTTCATCAGCCTCGACGTCCTGGGCGGCTGCGCGAAGCGGACGGTCGCCCTGTGCAAAGAAGCCGGCGTCGTCCTCACGCCGGCCGGCGCGACCTTCCCCTACGGCAAGGACCCCGACGACAGCAACATCCGCATCGCGCCGACCTTCCCGCCCGTCGCCGAGCTGGAGACCGCCGTCGCCCTGCTGTGCCTGTGCGTGCAAATCGCCGCGGCAGAGAAAATCCTCGCCGACTGAACCGCCGCGCCTGCGTTTTTTGCCCGGACAGGCTGCAAAAAACGTCGACAGCCCGTTTTTTCGTCTTGATTTTATCGGCGGATTGGATTATAATCCATTTCGCCGGTTGACGGGGTGTGGCGAAGTTTGGTATCGCGCTTGGTTCGGGACCAAGAGGCCTCGAGTTCAAATCTCGACACTCCGACCATGAAAAAGCGACAAAGTTTATATCAAACTTTGTCGCTTTTTCAAATAAATCCGTCCTTCGGACGGGTGAAATCCGCCTTCGGCGGGTTCGTGGACGGATTGTATTTCACCCGACGGCGCGGCCGGAAGATTTCGCCGAAATCGTCAGATTTTGATTTCAACGCGCCATGCGGCGCGATTTCATTTTTCATTGACTTATACAAAGAATTTTGACATAATTCAAAAAATGAAGCGTATTGCCGGCAGAAACAGTCCATCTTTTTATGAAACTTAATTTTTCATTATAAGAGGCGTATCACTATGGAATTTTCCACCCGCTTTATTTCGGCCGCCCGCGAGTTCAACACTTTCGAAAAGCACGTTCCCGCCCCTTACTTTCGAAAAAGCTTCCGGCTCGACAGCAAGCCCGAAAGCGCGGAAATCACCGTCTGCGGCCTGGGCTTCTACGAGCTGTTTGTCAACGGCAGAAAGATTACCAAAGGTTGCCTCGCGCCCTATATCTCCAATCCCGACGACATCATTTATTACGACAACTACGACCTGTCCGGCCTGCTGTCAGAGGGAGAAAACGTCATCGGCTTATGGCTGGGCAACGGCATGCTCAACGCCGTCGGCGGGCAGATTTGGGATTTCCACCTTGCGCGTTTCCGCAGCGCGCCGAAACTGGCGCTGACCTTCGAGGCCGCGTTTAGCAATGGCGACGAAATGATGTTCGAGGCGGACGAAACGTTCAAAACCGCCGCCTCGCCGATCTGGTTCGACGATTTGCGTTGCGGCGTCTTTTACGACGCCCGCAACGAAATACCGGGCTGGAACGAACCCGGTTTTGACGACGGCGCGTGGAACACCGCCTTTATCGCCGACAAGCCGCGCGGCGAACCGGCGTTATGCGAAGCGGAGCCGATTGTGAAGTCAGCGGAACTGGCCCCCGTAAGCGTCCGCCCCGCGGAACTCGCGCCTTATACGCCCCGGGCGGATATGCGCGGAATCGACACCGCCTACAAACCGCAAAACACGCGGGGTTATCTGTACGACTTCGGCGTCAATACCGCGGGCATCTGCCGGCTGCGCGTCAGCGGAGCGCCCGGCCAGCAAATCGAAATGCAGTTTTGCGAATATCTCGAGGCCGACGGCGCGCCTTCCTGCGCCAACATCGACTTTTATCCGGACGGCTATTCCCAGCGGGATATTTACGTCTGCAAAGGCGGCGGAGAAGAAATCTACGAACCATCCTTCACCTATCACGGCTTCCGTTACTGCCATGTGACGGGCCTTTCGCCCGAACAGGCGGAACCGGAACTGCTGACCTGCCTGGTGCTCCATTCGGACTTGAAGGAGCGCGGTTCGTTTGAGTGCTCAAACGCGATGGCGAACACCTTGCAGCAGTTGACCAGACGCTCGGACCTGGCGAACTTTTTCTACTTTCCAACCGACTGTCCCCACCGTGAAAAGAACGGCTGGACGGGCGACGCGGCCGTTTCCTGCGAGCACATGACGCTCAACCTTTCGCCAGAAAACAACTACCTCGAGTGGCTGCGCAATATCCGCAAAGCGCAGGCGGACGACGGCAGTCTGCCGGGCATCGTGCCGACCGCCGGCTGGGGTTTTGCCTGGGGCAACGGCCCGGCGTGGGACTGCGTGCTGACCTGGTTGCCCTATACGACCTACCTCTACCGCGGCGATAAAAGGATTCTGCGCGAGAACGCCGCGGCAATCTTGCGCTATCTCCATTACATTGGCGCCAAACGCGGCGAGGACGGCCTGATTAAAATCGGGCTGGGCGACTGGCTGCAGGCGGGCAGGGAAGGCAGCGGCTTCACCGCACCGCTGGAATTGACGGACAGCGTCATCACCATGAGCATCTGTGAAAGGGCGGCGTTTATTTTCGGCGAACTCGGCCTGCCGCTCGAGCGTCGGTACGCGCAGGGGCTCCGCGCCGAACTGCGCGCCGCCGTGCGGGAACGGCTGGTGGATTTCAACACCATGACGGTTGCCGGGCGCTGCCAGACCTCGCAGGCCGTCGCGATATTTTACGATGTGTTCGAACCGGGCGAAAAACAGCAGGCCTTCGATGTACTCCTGCGCATCATCGGGGAGCGCGGCGGACATCTCGACGTCGGCATGATCGGCGCGAGGGTGCTGTTCCATGTGCTCAGCGATTTCGGGGCGAGTGACCTGGCGTTTGAAATGATTACCCGTACGGATTTTCCCTCATACGGCTACTGGGTCGCCAACGGCGCGACTTCCCTGTGGGAGGATTTCGAATTGGCGGGCAAACGGCCCAATTCGCTCAACCACCATTTCTTCGGGGACATCAGCAACTGGTTCATGACCAAGGTGGCGGGGCTGCGGGTCAATCCTTACCGCGCAAATCCCCGCGAGGTCAACGTCCAGCCCGCTTTTGTTGCGGCGCTCGATTACGCGAAAGCGCATTACGACACCGTCGCCGGCCGCGTGGAAACCGAGTGGCGCCGCGGCGTAGATGCGATTGCGCTGGCCGTCAGGATACCGGCGACGGTGAAAGGCAAAATCATCCTGCCGGAAGGCTATGTGTTCGGAGGGGAGAAACCCGCTTTGAACGGCCTGTCTTTTACCGCGCTGAAGAACGGAGAGTTTACCGTCAAAAAAATGTGACGCGGGCGGCGGAAATCTGCTTGTTTTTCCTTTTCACGGTGCCCGGGACGGTTGCTTGCCCGGGCGCGGTGTTTTATTGTAATCCGTTGTGATATAATGACATATCAACCTTATTCGTTTCCCGGAAGGAAGTTCCGCGGTGAAAAAAGTCGTTCTTATCTATCCGCCCGTCACCAACGAAGAACGCTACGGTTCCAAACTGGGCGAATCCTGCGGCATTTTTGTGCCGCTGGGTGTTTTTTATGTCGCGTCCTACCTGCAGCGGGAAGGATATCGGGTACGGGTTTTTGACGGGGAAGCCCTCAACGCCGATTTGGACGGCTTGTGCCGCGACGCGTTGAACTGTTTTGAACCGGATGAATTATGCTGCATCGGCATCAGCGCGACGACAATGGCTTTTCACCGCGCGCTGTCGGTCGCCCGCAAGCTCAAAGAACTTCGTCCCGGCTGCGTGGTCATCCTCGGCGGCATCCATGTGACGGCCAACGCTTCCGACGCCCTCTCTTTCACCGCCTTCGACTACGGCGTCATCGGGGAAGGGGAGGTCACCGCGCACCGGCTGCTCGAATGCCTCTACAGCGGCGGCGATCCAAGCCAAGTGCAAGGCATCGCTTACCGCGGCGCGTCCGGCGAAGTCATCCGTACGCCGCCCAGGGCGCTCATCGAGGACCTTGACACGCTGCCTTTCCCGGCGTATGACCTTGTGGAAGATTTTTCGCTTTACAGCCCCCGGGTGTTCGAACACCACGAGAAACCGGTGGTCACCTTTATATCAAGCCGCGGCTGCCCGGGCCAATGCACGTTTTGCGACTGCAGCGTTTTCGGCAGGCGGTACCGTCAGCGCTCCGCCGAGAATGTGGTCGCGGAACTGAAATACCTCTACGAGAGGTATCACTTCAAATCCGTCAGTTTCTATGACGATACTTTTTTGCTTGACAAGGCGCGCATCCGCGAAATATTCAACCGCCTTGCTCAAGAAAACATTCGTTTCAAATGGTTTTGCCTGAGCCATGTCAACCATGTGGACGAGGATTTTCTGCGCTTTATCCGCGACAACGGCTGCCACAGTATCCACTTCGGCGTCGAATCCGGCGACCCCGAGATTCTGAAAATCATTAAAAAAGGAATTTCGCTTGAAAAAGCGCTCGAGGTTTTCCGCATCTGCCGAAAGATCGGCCTGCCGAGCACGGGGCTGTTCATGATCGGCCATCCCGGCGAAACGGTCGAATCCATCAACCGCACCATCCGCTTCGCCTGCCGTTCCAAACTGGACCAGGTGCTGATTACCATCAACACCCCCTTCCCCGGATCGCCGCAGTATGCCGAGGCAGAGCGTTACGGCACATTCGCCAAAACAGACTGGTCGCGTTTCACGCAGCAGCGGCCCGTGTTCGTGCCCTTCGGCCTGACCGAGAAAATCATGCTGCGCAAGCGCAAGGAGTTCGCGCTGCGCTTTTATCTGCGGCCGGACAGGGCGTTGAAATATATCGGAACCTTCTTCCGCCCCGGCGGCTGGGGAATGTTGAAAAAAACCTTCAAGGCGGCGCTGTTCATTTTTGAGCGCCCGCCCGCGCGCAGTGCCCAAGCGCCGGGGTGTTACGAAGATAAAGTTTAAGAAAGGTGGAAGCGCGATGTTGTTTCAGGCGGTTTTGCTAATGGATTTTGAGTACCGGCTCGAGGAGGATACCTATATTCTGCCCGCAGGGAGCGTCGTCGACGTTTACGGCATCGCCGCGGGTCCCGGCAGTTCGGCTTCGCTGGTGTTCTACCACAGCGACGCCGGCCGTTTTGAGAAGGCGGAAATCTACCTTTTCAAACCCGCCTGACCGCGTTCGAACCGGCAAACGCGGCGCGCCTTTCCGGCGTGCCGGCGGTTTTTGCGAAGTAAAAAAGGGGAGTGGGTATTTTGACCGTTCCGATGACACGCGACGAAGCGATGGCGCTGCTGAAACGTTATAACAAGGAGCCGTCAGACTGTTACAAAACTCTTCAATCATAACACAACCCAATGATATAATAACCATAGCAAAAAGCTGTAGAGAAAAGAGGCCTTGCTATGGGAAGAATAGAAGGAACTGACAGAGACCAG
>Ga0116184_10001204_pt1 | contig 25833 bp, 23 predicted proteins | sample AD_JPNNA5_MetaG_FD_89886 | JGI IMG/M metagenome (GOLD analysis project Ga0116184, IMG submission 89886) | Active sludge microbial communities of municipal wastewater-treating anaerobic digesters from Japan - AD_JPNNA5_MetaG | ecosystem: Engineered > Bioreactor > Anaerobic > Digestate | place... | reverse complement strand
TTTATACCAAATATTGGAGTGAATCCGTTTAATGTTCTTATAATTGCCATTTTATTTTTTTTCTGGATAGTTTAGTGAATAATGTAATCCTTTACTTTCTTTTCTATTCATTGCCATTTTAATTATAATATAAGCAATGTTTATTAGATTTCTTAACTCACATATTTTTTGTGTTAGAATAGATTTTGCATATATTTCTTCGGTTTCCCTATAAATAATTTCTAGTCTGTCAAGAGCACGTTTCAAACGTAAATCAGACCTTACAATTCCAACATAATTGGTCATAATAAATTGCAGCTCTTTAAGTGTTTGTGTAATAAGAACCATTTCTTCGTTTAAAACAGTTCCTTCTGCATTCCAATCGGGAATTCCTTCAAAATTAAAAACGGAATTAGTTTTTGAAATGGTGTCTATGCTTGCTCTATTAGCAAAAACAACGGCTTCTAAAAGGGAATTGGAGGCCAAGCGATTTGCACCATGAAGTCCGGTACAAGCACATTCGCCAACAGCATATAAGTTAGTTATAGAAGATCGTCCAAATTCATCGGTTTTAATACCTCCACACGAAAAATGGGCTGCCGGAACAACCGGAATCATATCTTTGCTAATATCTACTCCTATGCTTAAACATTTAGCGTAAATGTTGGGGAAATGATTAATTAATTCATTTTTATTTAAATGTCTACAATCTAGTAAAACATAATCATCTCCGCTAATTTTCATTTCGTTATCAACTGCTCTGGCAACTATATCTCGGGGTGCTAATTCTTTCCGATGATCGTATTTTTGCATAAATTCTATCCCGTCAATTGTTCTTAGTAATGCCCCAAATCCGCGTAAAGCTTCCGTTATAAGAAAAGAAGGGCGTTCATTAGAGTTATACAAAGCTGTTGGATGGAATTGAATAAATTCCATATTTTCAATTTTTCCTTTAGCTCTATATACCATAGCAACTCCATCTCCTGTTGCAATCGGAGGATTTGTAGTCGTTGTGTATACATTGCCACAGCCACCGGTAGCCATTAATGTAAATTTCGATAAGATAGTATCTATTTGATTTTTTTTTGTGTTTAATACATAAGAACCATAACAAGTAATATCAGAATTTTTTTTAGTTACTATCATCCCTAAATGATGTTGAGTAATAATTTCTATAGAAAAATGATTTTCTAATATTTCAATATTTGGATGTTGTTGAGCTTGAATGGTAAGTGCTCGTATTATTTCTTTTCCAGTATTATCTTTATGGTGAAGAACTCTATATTCTGAGTGTCCGCCTTCTTTTGCTAAATCGTATTTTCCGCTGGTTGTTTTATCGAAATTGGTACCCCATTCAATTAATTCTTTTATCCGTTCGGCTGATTCTGAAATAGCTATTCTTACAATTTTTTCATCACATAATCCAGCTCCTGCCGTAATCGTATCTTGTATATGTTTTTCAAAAGAATCGGGATTATACATAACAGCGGCAATTCCTCCTTGTGCATATCGTGTATTCGATTCTGCTATATTGTCTTTGGTAACAATAATTACTTTTCCGTAGGGTGCAACTTTTAAGGCATATGTTAAGCCTGCAATACCTGATCCAATAATTAAAAAATCTGCTGTATATCTCATTTTAGAAGAATAAAAATCAAATTTAAGAATTTAATAAAAGAAAGATGCTTTAAAAAAGAAAAAAGCTACATCAAATAGTTGAAGTAGCTTTTTAAAAATAGATTTTTTGTGTAAGATAAATTCCTTAAATTATTCAGGATGAATAGCTTCAACAGGGCAAACATCAGCACATGCACCGCAATCTGTGCAAATGTCTGGATTAATTTTATAAATATCACCTTCTGTTATTGCTTCAACAGGACATTCATCTATACAAGTACCGCATGCAGTACAGTCGTCGCTAATTTTATAAGCCATTTTTTAATAGTTTTTAGTTAATAATTTCATGCAAAGATATTTGCTTAAATTAACTAAATGAAATTTTTTTGAGTTTTTTTTTAAACAAATAAAATTTTTGGTAGTAACTCCTTAATTATTTTGTTGTTATTTAGTTAACAATTTATATTTTAATAAAACATAAAAAAAATAAATGAATTCTTATGGTACTTATTAAAAAAGACTTTAACTTCGCAGAAAAAATATAATCATAAAATATATAACAATGACTGAAAAGAAAAATACAGTAGTTGAAATGGAAGACGCTGTAGTTCGTTTTGCTGGTGATTCAGGCGATGGGATGCAACTAGTAGGGAATCTATTTGCTGACGTAGCCGCATTAGCTGGAAGCGAAATAGCAACTTTTCCGGACTATCCTGCAGAAATACGTGCTCCTCATAATACGGTAGCTGGTGTTTCGGGCTTTCAAGCTAGAATAAGCAGTAAAAAAATCTTCTCCTCGGGAGATTTAGCCGATTTGCTTGTTGCAATGAATCCTGCATCTTTAAAATCAAATTTAAAATGGGCTAAAAAAGGAGCTTCAATTATCGTAGATGCCGATACATTTGAAGAAAAAATAATCGAAAAGGCAGGGTTTCCAAAAAATCCCTTAACCGACAACTCGCTTAAAGACTATAAATTAATTAAAGCTCCAATTACCTCACTCACCGTAGCTAAAGCAAAAGAGTTGGGCTTAGATGCGAAGTCAGCCAGTAAAACACGAAATGTATTTGCTCTTGGAATAGCTTACTTTTTGTTTAACCGTGATTTTAAAGCAACAGACATTTTCTTTGAAAAGAAATTCAAAAAGAAACCAGAATTAATAAATGTAAACAAAGAAATTCTTCGTGCCGGATTTAATTATGCCGAAACACTCGAAGCAATTCATTCTACTTATAAAGTTAGCTCTTTAAAAAAATCAGAAAAAGGAAAATACCGAAATATTTCGGGCAACGTGGCAACCGCATGGGGTTTGTTAGCAGCATCCGAAAAATCAGGAAGACCTCTTTTCTTAGGTTCATATCCTATTACACCGGCAACAGAAATATTAATGGAATTATCTCAACATAAATCCTTAGGTGCTAAAGTTTTTCAAGCAGAAGATGAGATAGCCGGTATTTGTTCAGCAATTGGTGCTAGCTATACTGGTTCAATGGCATGTACAACTACTTCTGGTCCTGGTTTATCTTTAAAATCGGAAGCCATTGGATTAGCCGTTATTACTGAATTACCTCTAATAATTGTAAATGTGCAGCGTGGAGGCCCTTCAACAGGACTACCTACTAAATCAGAACAATCAGACTTATTACAAGCATTATATGGAAGAAATGGGGAAGGTCCTGTTATTATTGTTGCTGCGTCAAGTCCGGCCGATTGTTTTTATGCCGCTTATGAATCTGCCAAATTATCAATGGAGCACATGACTCCTGCTATATGCTTAACGGATGGTTATATTGGGCAAGGTTCGGAAGTTTTTAAAATTCCAAAAGTGAGTGAACTTCCTTCAATAAATCCACCTATTGCTAAAGCAAACGATCTAGATTATAAGCCATATAAACGCGATGCGGAAAAATTAGCTCGTCAGTGGGCACTTCCAGGAACAGAAGGCTTACGTCATAGAATTGGCGGTTTAGAAAAATCGGATGTTACCGGAAATGTTTCGATGGATCCTTTAAACCACGAAATTATGTGTAAATATCGCGAAGATAAAGTAAATAAAGTTGCCGATTTTATCCCAAAACAAAAAATAATTGGTGAAGAAAGCGGCGATTTATTAGTGGTAAGCTGGGGTGGTACTTTTGGTTCTGTTTTTTCTGCAGTTAAAGAATTGCAAGCGGAAGGACATAAAATAAGTTTAGCTCATTTTAGAAACATTAGCCCGTTACCAAAAAATACAGCCGATATATTTAAAAAATTCAAAAAAATTGTGGTTGCAGAATTAAATATGGGACAATTTGTAAAATATTTAAGATTAACACTTCCTGAATTTAAATATTATCAATTTAACAAAACTCAAGGATTGCCATTTATGGTTAGCGAATTGAAAGAAAATTTTATTAAAAATATACAGGAGAAATAAACTATGGAAGAAAATTTAACAGTAGAAAGATCTAGAGTGCCGCTTACAAAAGAAGATTTTGTTAGCGATCAGATGGTGAAATGGTGTCCCGGATGCGGTGCACATGCTATCCTCTCTTCTGTAGCCAATGTTTTTCCTAAAATAGGCTACAAAAAAGAAAATTTTATGATGGTTTCTGGAATTGGTTGTTCTTCCCGATTTCCATATTATGTAAATACCTATGGTTTTCATGGTATTCATGGTAGAGCAAACCCTATCGCTACCGGAATTAAAATAGCGAATCCACATCTTAGCGTATGGGTTGCTACTGGAGATGGAGATTCTATGGCTATTGGAGGAAATCATTTTATTCATATTATTCGTCGTAATGTGGATTTGAATATTATGCTTTTTAATAACCAAATTTATGGACTTACCAAAGGCCAATATTCTCCCACTACTCCTATGGGAAAAATTACAAAAACATCTCCTCAAGGTACCATAGAACATCCATTTAATTGCGGAGAACTAGTTCTTGGGGCTCAAGGAACATTTTTTGCCAGAGTAGTTGATACAAACCCGAAATTAATGACCGAAGTAATGTTTGAAGCAGCTAAACATGATGGTACTTCTATCGTTGAAATATTGGAAAATTGTGTCATTTTTGCCGATGGTACTCATAATGATGTTACAGCTAAAGAAGTGAGAGATGATGCTCAAATTGTGTTGAAAAATGGCGAACATATGATTTTTGGTAAAAATAAAGATAAAGGAATTCGCTTAAATGGACCACACCTCGAAGTGGTTGAAATAGGAAAAAATGGAATTACAGAAAATGATATTTTAATTCATGATCAGTATGATCAAGACCCTGGTATCCATTTAATGTTAGCTAAAATGGCTCCTCCATTATTCCCAATGGCATTAGGCGTTATCCGCTCAGCAATGTTCCCAACTTATGATGATATGGTTGAAGAACAGATTACATTTGCTAAAGCTAATTCCAAAATTAAATGTGTTGATGATTTATTAAATAGTGGAGATACTTGGGAAATAAAATAAATTCGAATTTATAAGTTTAGGTCATAGCCTGTCATTTTATGACAGGCTTTTTTGTATATTTACACTCATTTATTTGTAATGAAGAATAATCTAATAGCATTTATTAATAAACAAAAGCTTTTTAATAAACACCATAAAATAGTTGTCGCTGTTAGTGGAGGTATAGATTCTATTGCCCTTTGTTATTTGCTTTATAATGCAGGTTTCTCTATTGCAATTGCACATTGTAATTTTCGATTAAGAGGCAAAGAATCGGATGAAGATGAAATATTTGTAAAAAAAATTGCTCAAAAATTAAAAATTCCTTTTTTTTTAGCCCATTTTAATACAAAAAATTATTCTGAAAGCAAGGGGATATCTATTCAAATGGCCGCAAGAGACCTCCGTTATGCCTGGTTCGAAGAAATTAGAAAAAAAAATAATTACGATTATATTGCTATTGCTCACCATGGAGATGATGAAATAGAAACATTCTTTATTAATTTAATAAGAGGTACTGGTTTGGCTGGTTTTCATGGAATAAAACCTAAAATGGGAAAAATTGTCCGCCCTTTGATGTATTCTAATAGAAAAGAAATAGAGGAATTTGTTAAAAAAAATAAAATAAAATATCGAGAAGATAGCAGTAATGCCTCTCTAAAATATATTAGGAATAAAGTGAGACATGAACTAATTCCTTTTTTTAAAAAAATTAACCCGGAGATAGAAAAAACAATTCATGTTGAAATTAATAGAATAAGACAAGTAGAACAAGAGTTTTTAAAAATTGTTGAAGAACAAAAATTAGCAATCGTAACAAAAGAAAATGAACTTCTTAAAATAAATATTGAAAAGCTAATTGCACTCGAAAATAGGGAACTGTACCTTTACGAATTTCTTAAACCTTATGGATTTTCAGGAGATATTATTCATCAAATATCGGATAGCTTAACTCGCGAATCGGGTAAAAAATATTTTTCTTCATCACATCGCATCATTAAAGATCGTTCTTCTCTAATTCTTAGCGGTGAAAATCAAGTATTAACTCAATCGTTTAAAATTAATAAATCAACTAAAAAAATTGAAATCCCAATTTGTCTTCAACTAAAATCTATCCCTTATACAAATCAATTTGTAATAAGAAAAGAAAATAATTTTGCTATGATTGATTTGGATAAACTTTCATTTCCGCTAATACTTAGAAATTGGGAAGCAGGAGATTATTTTCACCCATTTGGAATGAAAGGAAAAAAGAAATTAAGTGATTTTTTTACAGATTTAAAATTATCTTTATACGATAAAGAAAATAGTTGGCTTTTATGTAATAAAAATGGAGATATTATCTGGGTAGTTGGTTATAGAATTAGTGAAAAATATAAAATTTCTACCAAAACAAAAAATATTTATTTAGTGGAGAAAATAAAAAAATAACTATTTTTGTTAAAATATAGATGTATTTAAATTTATAAATAAGTTAAGATTCAATAGAATGAAAAAAAGAAATTTAATATTCGCATTTTTAATGCTCTTAAATAGCATTGTTTTTTCACAAATATTAACTCCCGTTAAGTGGACATTTAGTTCTTCCAAAACTTCCGACTCCACTGCCAATTTATATTTTAAAGCAAGCATAGACCCCAATTGGCATGTGTATTCGCAATTTATTGAAGGGGAAGGGCCTGTTCCTACCACATTTACGTTCGATAAAAGCAAAGATTATTCTTTACAAGGCAAAACCATTGAACCTAAAGGGAAAGTAGAGTTTGATCCCAATTTCGATATGGATCTTAAATTCTTTTCTAATAGCGCAACTTTTGTACAACAAATAAAAATAAATTCAACAAAACCATTTATTGTAAAAGGAATGTTGAATTTTATGACATGCGATAATAAACAATGTTTACCTCCCGAAGATGTTGAATTTTCATTTAATATAGATGGCTATACAAAAGCGAAAGAAGTGGTTTCTGTTGATACCGCAAATAAAGATATTGTACAAATTGCAGATAGTGGTAATATTTCTAACAACAACGATTCTTTAGCAACCAAAGTAAATTTAGAAAAATCGGAGCTAACGGGGAAAGGAACATCTTTTTGGTTTTTCTTTTTTATCTCTTTTTTAGCAGGACTTCTCGCAATTATTACCCCATGCGTATTTCCTATGATTCCGATGACGGTTACTTTCTTTATGCATAACGAAGACAATAAAGCAAAAGCAAAATTTCAAGCGATTGTTTTCGGACTTTCTATCATTTTTATTTATACAATTATTGGGACTATTGTAGCTATTACCTTAGGTGCCAATTTTGCTAATTTTTTAAGCACCCATTGGCTTCCTAATATTTTATTCTTCGTTATTTTTGTTGTTTTTGCTGCGTCCTTCTTTGGCATGTTCGAAATAACACTCCCTTCATGGATGGGTACTAAAACCGATAAACAAGCAGATAAAGGCGGATTTGTAGGCGCCTTCTTTATGGCGTTTACACTAGTATTAGTCTCTTTTTCTTGTACAGGACCTATTGTTGGTGCTATTTTAGTGGAATCTGCCGGTGGACAAATTTTAAAACCTATTATTGGGATGCTCGGCTTTTCTTTAGCGTTTGCATTACCTTTTACCTTATTTGCATTTTTCCCTTCTTTGTTAAGTAATATGCCTAAATCGGGTGGCTGGCTTAACTCAGTAAAAGTGGTATTGGCATTTTTAGAATTAGCACTCGGATTAAAATTCTTAAGTATAGCCGACCAAGCATATCATTGGGGAATATTAGATCGCGATATTTATCTTGCATTCTGGATTGTTATATTTTTCTTAATGGGATTGTATTTGTTGGGAAAATTAAAATTTTCACACGATAGCGAAACAAAACATCTCTCTGTTCCTAGACTTACCTTGGCAATAATTACATTTACCTTTGTTTTATATATGATTCCAGGCTTATTTGGGGCTCCATTAAAAATGTTGGCGGGTTATTTGCCTCCACAAGAATCGCACGATTTCGATTTAAATTCAATTATCCGCGAAAATGGAGGAGGCGGAAATGCTGAAACGCTTTCTTCTGAAGACCAATTATGTGAAAAGCCAAAATACACCAAAAATTTAAAATTACCACATGGATTAAAGGGGTATTTCGATTATGAGCAAGCGCTTGCATGTTCTAAAGAGAAAAACAAACCTATTTTCGTCGATTTTACAGGTCATGGTTGTGTTAATTGTCGCGAAATGGAAGCTACCGTTTGGTCTAATCCTAAAGTGTTGAAGTTGTTGAAAGAAAAATATATAGTAACGGCACTTTATGTGGATGACAAAGAAGAACTACCAGAAAATGAATGGATTACATCAAAATACGATGGAAAAGTTAAAAAAACAATCGGGAAAAAATATGCCGATTTGCAAATAACAAGATTTAATATCAATTCGCAACCGTATTATGTTTTACTCGATTCAAAAGGGGAACCTCTTGTACAACCCAGAGCATATAACTTGGATGTAGATGCTTTTGTTAAATTCTTGGAAGATGGAGTAACAGAATTTGAGAAAAGAACGAAATAATAGAATTGGTATCAACTAAAATAAATTAAAACAAGGAGTTTTCTTAAAAAAGAAAGCTCCTTGTTTTGTAATCATAATTTAGCTAAATCTTAAAAATTTAGCATTTGCTCCGCAAATACAACCATAAATGAAGAAAAATAGCATAGAGAATAGGGTAATTGTGTTAAAAATACGAAGTGTGTAACATTCTTTTGTAAAATCGGTTTTGAGAATAAAAAAATATGTGTAATTTTAGACTCTTAAATAACGAAATATTAAAAATGAGTCTAAAGACGTTAACCCCCAAAAAATATTTTTTTTCGATTTTTTTAATTACTTTTTTGCAGTTTGTTTTTATGCAGAATAGTATAGGTCAAAATAATCTTAAAAAGAATTTCTCCAATCATTCCGCCTCCTCTCGAAATATAGATACATTGCTTATTTCTGGCGATTCTGTTTTAGCAGAAGGATGTGATATAGGGAAGTTTGTTTTTCGCAGAAATGGGACAAATATTAATACCGATACCCTTATTAATTTTATAATTACAGGCAGTGCCATAAACGGAGTCGATTATCATGGAGTTAGTTCTCAAATTGTTCCTAATAGTATTTTATTTCCTGCCGGCTTAGCCGTAGTTGAACTAGAAATTATTGCTGTACAGGATTGGATAAAAGAAAAAACCGATACAATTACTATTAAAATTCCTAAAAATAATCTTACCGACACAATAGTTTCTCACATGTATATTAAAAATGTGGATTCACTAAATGTTAGTATTGTTGGAGATACATTAATATGTGAAGGAACTACTCTTAGTGTTTCTATAGAAGGAGGGAATGGTCCATTTTCTTATGAATGGGCTCCGAATAACGCAACTACAAGTAGTGTTAAAATAACCCCTTTGCAAAATACAATCTATTTTGTTACTGTTACCGATTCTTGTGGGCTCCAAACAGCAATAGCTTCATTAAACGTAAACGTTTTTTGCCCTATTGAAATTCCTAATATTTTTACCCCTAATGCAGATAATTTTAATGATTATTTTCAGATAAAACATATAGAAAATTATCCTAACAGTAAGCTGGTTATTTTAAATAGATGGGGAGATAAAGTCTTTGAAAGTTTAAATTATCAGAACGAATGGGCAGGAAAAGATTGTTCCGAAGGGACGTATTATTATATTCTAAATTTATCGGATGGAAGTAATTATAAGGGAATTATCACCTTATTAAATTAAAGAATAAATACAATATTTAATGTGAATTAATAATCAAAAAAAATAATAATAACATGGCTAAAATTAAAGTTGCAATTAATGGATTTGGAAGAATCGGAAGGATTACTTTCCGCCAGATAATGAAAAATGACGATATAGAAGTGGTTGCTATTAACGATTTAACAGATAGTAAAACACTGGCTCATTTATTAAAATACGATTCTGTTCATGGCCGTTTTCAAGGAGATGTTCAATCGGAAGAAGGTTTTTTAATTGTAAACGGAAAAAAAATAAAAGTGCATGCCGAAAAAGATCCTGCAAATTTACCATGGAAAGATTTAGAAGTTGCAACAGTAATTGAATGTACAGGGGTTTTTCGTAATAGAGAAAAATTGAGTAAACATATAACTGCCGGTGCTAAAAAAGTAGTTCTTTCTGTTCCTGCCGATAACAAAGAAGATGTAGATATAACAGTTGTATTAGGGGTTAACGATGAAAAAATTAAACCGGAACATCAACTTATTTCTAATGCTTCTTGTACTACTAATTGTTTAGCTCCCATTGCTAAAGTGTTACATGAAAACTTTGGAATAGTGAGAGGTTTAATGAATACCATCCATTCGTATACGAACGATCAAGTTATTTTAGATCTTCCTCATAAAGACTTAAGAAGAGCCAGAGCGGCATGTGTGTCTATTATTCCTACTAAAACAGGTGCTGCGAAAGCGGTTGGATTAGTTATTCCTGAACTTGATATGAAATTAGACGGTTTTTCCATGCGAGTTCCTACTCCCGATGGTTCTGTAGTTGATTTAACATGCGAACTTTCTAAAATGGTTACCAAAGAGGAAATTAACGATGCAATGAAAAAAGCATCCGAAGGTTATTTAAAAGGAATTCTGGAATATTGTACCGAACCTATTGTTAGTTCAGATATTGTAGGAAATAATCACTCTTCCATATTTGATTCTCTTTTAACACAAGTAATAGGGGGCAATTTTATTAAAGTTGTTTCTTGGTACGATAATGAATTAGGGTATTCTTCTAGATTAGTCGACTTGGTTAAAAAAATATCATAATCACAAATAATAAAAGTTAAAAAACCCTGTTATTAATATAGCAGGGTTTTCTTTTTTGGTATAATCTTTGATATTTTATTTATTAGAAAATATTAAATAATTTGGCCATGAAAAAAATATTCATTCTTTATACAATATTAACGGTCGGATTTACGTATAATACGTTTTCTCAAATAAATAATGATATAACCGTTAATAATCAACTAGAAAAAGCAGCTGTTTCAACTTATCCTAATCCTGCTGTTACTAAACTAAATTTCGTATTTGAAACAAACACTTTAAATTTATTAATAGTAGAAGTATTTAAATTAACTGGTCAGCCTATTATAACAATTATTCCAAACGATAAACAATATATTTTAGATGTAACGTCTATGGAAGAAGGAATATACTTTTATAAAGTAATTTATAATGGCAAGCTTGTAAAAACGGAAAAATTTATGGTAATAAAAGGCTAACATTGAATAATTGTGCTTTGTTCATGCTTGCCAACACTCCGCTGTTATATACCGGCGGAGTTTTTTTTATGGTTTAAAATAGCATAATTCCAAGCTATTATTAGCCCATGTTGCATACGAAAAATGATTAACCCATTCCCCTAGATTTATATATCGAGTGTTTTTTATTTGCATATCTATTGGGAGATGACGATGACCAAATATATAATAATCAAAATGAGTTGTTTTTTCTTTTTCATTAATAAATTGAATTAATCGTTCTTTTTCTTCTCCTAAAAAAATTTCATCGGAATTCCCATTTGCAATTCGGCTTTTTGTAGAAAAATAGGTAGCTAGCCATAACCCAAAACCGGGATGTAAATAAGCAAATAATCGTTGACATACTTTATTAGAAAAAACTTTTTTTATAAACTTATACTTATAATCTCCCGGACCAATCCCATCGCCATGAGCAATATAAAAAAGCTTTCCATCAATATTTTTCTCAATAGGGTTTCTATAAATTTTAATATTTAGTTCTTTCGTAAAATAATCGAATATCCACATATCATGATTACCGGTAAAATAATTAATAATAATACCGGAGTCGCTTAATTCGGCTAGTTTCCCTAATAATCGAACATACCCTTTTGGGACCACTCGTTTATATTCAAACCAAAAATCAAAAATATCGCCTAATAAAAAAATCTCTTTTGCGTCGGTTTTAATAGAGTCGAGCCAATGTACAAATATTTTTTCTCGTTCCAAGCTACTTGCATAGTTAGGAACCCCTAAATGACAATCGGATGCAAAATATATTTTGTTTTTTTGATTCATTTTTATTGTAATTATAATATTTTATTCGATGATTCACTTTGATTAAGTAATCCTTGCCACGTAAAATATGAATTAAATATGTTCGGAATAGGTACCGTTTTATCGAATATACCATAAACACATGAACCACTTCCACTCATAGATGAATAAATTGCCCCCATTTCGTATAAACGTTCTTTTATTTTTTTTATTTCAGGATGTTTTTCAAAAATTACTTTTTCAAAATCATTATTTATACACTCTTTCCATTCGTTCATGCTTGTGTTTTGAATTTTAGTTAAAGGGAAAGTTGTTTTTTTAGGTGTAATAAGTGAATATGCTTCTGGAGTTGAAACATGAATATTCGGTTTTACAAGCATAATATGGTAATTTGTTAAATCAATCTGGCAGTCTTTAAACGTATCGCCTTTTTGAGTAGCTAATACCGGTTTATTCTCAATAAAAAAAGCACAATCGCTTCCAATATTTCTTGCAGTTTCCTGCATTTGGGCAATTGACATATTTAAAGAGAAATAAGAATTAATAAGTTTAATCATAAATGCAGCATCGGAAGAGCCTCCTCCTAGTCCGGCACCGGTAGGGATAACTTTGTGTAAATGAATATTAATAGGAGGGAGTTCGTATTTTTCTTGTAAAAGTCGATATGCTTTTATACATAGATTTGAATCTGCGGGCCCTTGTATTTTAGTGCCACTCATAGTAAAAACGATTTTTTCACTTTTTACTATCTCAAGAATATCATTTAATGGAACAGGATAAAAAATAGATTCAATATTATGAAAACCATCATTTCGCTTTTCAACAATATTCAATCCCAAATTAATTTTACAATTAGGAAAGCAGATCATTTGTCTTTTTTAAAGTTCAAAGATAAGTAAATCTGTAATTCTGTAATTTTGATTCCAATTATTTTTTGGTACTTTTGTTTATCTGTAAAAATCATTTTTTATTTTCGTTATGGCGCTTATTAATTCGGTTGTTTCTTGGGTTATTAAAAAAAGAATTCATCAGATTGATCTTTTTATGAAATATCCTTCTGATGTTCAAACGGAATGGCTTAAGAAATTATTGAATGCGGCTAAAGATACCGAAATAGGAAATAAATATGATTTTAAAACAATAACAAATCATAAAGAATATATTAACCGGGTACCCGTTATTGATTATGAGTCAATTAAGCCTTATATTATTAGACTTAGGCAAGGGCAGCAAAACTTATTATGGCATTCAGATATTAAATGGTTTGCCAAATCTTCCGGTACAACTACCGATAAGAGCAAATTTATTCCGGTAAGTGCCGAAGCAATAGAAGAATGTCATTTTAAAGGGGGCAAGGATATGCTTTCTATGTATTGCAACAATAACCCGGAAACACTTCTTTTCGATGGAAAAGCATTAGCCCTTGGAGGGAGTCATCAAATTTCCGATTTTAATAATGAATCCTATTATGGCGATCTCTCTGCTATTATTATTCAAAATCTACCTTGGTGGGCTGAATTTATGAGAACACCTAATCTTTCTATAACATTGATGGATAAGTGGGAACACAAAATTGAGAAAATGGCGGATGTTACCAAAGATGAAAATGTTACTAATATCTCCGGAGTTCCATCATGGACGTTACTATTACTTAAAAGAATTTTAGAAAAAACAGGAAAGAATAATATTTTAGAAGTTTGGCCCAATTTAGAGCTGTTTACACATGGAGGCGTTAGCTTTGTACCATATAAAGAGCAATTTAAAAAAATTATTCCTTCGGCTAAAATGAACTACCTAGAAACATATAATGCTTCGGAAGGCTTTTTTGGAATACAAGATAGGAATAATGCAGATGATATGTTGTTAATGCTAGATTATGGAGTGTATTATGAATTTATTCCATCATCCGATTTTGATAATGAAACACCCAAAACATTAACTTTAGAAGAGGTAGAAATAGGGGAGAATTATGCACTCGTTATTACAACAAATGCCGGTTTATGGAGATATAAAATTGGAGATACCGTAACGTTTACTTCTAAATATCCTTACCGTATTAAAATAACCGGAAGAACAAAAAATTTTATTAATGCGTTTGGCGAGGAATTAATTGTAGATAATGCCGAAAAAGCCATTTCAATAGCTTGTGATAAAACAAATGCGTTAATAAAAGAATTTACTGCTGCTCCCATTTTTTTTAGCGATAAAAATAGCGGCGGACATGAATGGCTTATCGAATTTGAAAAAGAACCTTCTTGTATTAATTATTTTACCGAAGTTTTAGATAATGCGTTAAAATCGATTAATTCCGATTATGAAGCTAAAAGATATCAGGATATGGTGTTGCGAAAACCTTTAATTAAATCGGTTCCTGATAATACTTTTTATAATTGGATGAAGTTAAAAGGAAAACTAGGCGGACAACATAAAGTACCCCGCCTTTATAACGATCGGAGATATATTGACGATATATTAAAAATGATAGAAAAATAATGAAAATATTAAAATACATATTGGGAATTATTATATTATCTTCTTTTTGTTCAGATAATTATTCTATAATAAAAACAATCCCTTCCGATGCATCCTTTATAACAACCGATAATTTAGGAAATCTTTACCTCGTTCAAAATAATGAAGTGCTAAAATATGACAATAATGGGAGTTTATTAAAAACATATAGTAATAAAATTAGCAGAAATATTAATTTTATGGATGTAACAAACCCATTACAAATACTTCTTTTTGATAAAGATTTTCGTCAAATAATTTTTTTAGATAACATGTTAAGTCCAATTAACGACCCAATCGTTCTTGATGATATAGAAATGATTCAACCCTTATTGGTTTGTACTTCTTATGAAAATGGATTTTGGGTTTATGATCATCAAAATTTTCAAATAATAAGATTTGATAAAAACAGAAAAAAAACCAATCAAAGCGGAAATATCTATCAGGATTCGGGGATTCATTTAAATCCCAATTTTATGATGGAATCTGGAGATAGGGTGTTTGTGAATAACCCGGATACCGGTATTTTTGTGTTTGATAAATACGGTACCTACGATAAATTAATTCCGCTAAAAAATCTTTCCTCTTTTCAAATATTGAATCAAGATATAATATTTTTTAAGAACAATCACCTGTTAAAATTTAATATAAAAACATTCGAAGAACAAATAATGGAAATGCCATTTAATAATGCAATTATGGGAAGGTTTGAAAAAAATAGATTGTTTCTTCAAGATTCCGTATCGATAAATATTTATAAGAATAATTAATTTTTTATAAAATTATTTTTTAATTAAAAAAATAGTACTTTAGTAATTAAAATAAAAAAAGAAAATCATGCAAATTGCTGTTGCAGGAAATATAGGATCAGGTAAAACAACGCTTACAAGCCTCTTGGCTAAGCACTATGGATGGAAACCTAAATTTGAAGACGTAGATACCAATCCCTACTTAAATAATTTTTATGAAGATATGCAGCGTTGGTCTTTTAATCTTCAGATTTATTTTTTAAATAATAGATTTCGCCAAATCGTAGAAATGAGAAAAGGAGGGAAAGATTTTATTCAAGACCGTACAATTTACGAAGATGCTTATATTTTTGCTCCTAACTTACATGCAATGGGCTTAATGAGTACACGCGATTTTGAAAATTATTCCTCTCTGTTCGATTTAATGGTTTCTTTTTTGCAAGCGCCCGATTTATTAATTTATTTAAGAGCCAGTGTGCCTACACTTGTTCATCAAATACAAAAAAGAGGCCGAGAATACGAAAATACAATTCGACTGGATTATTTAAAACGTTTAAATGAGCGTTATGAGGCTTGGATTACTACCTATGAATCCGGTAAAATATTAATAGTTGATGTAGATAATATTCATTTTTCCGAAACACCCGAAGCCCTTGGTAAAGTTATTGATAAAGTGGATGCAAGTATACACGGGCTATTTTAATCGTTGTAAACATTTAAATGTTAGCAAAAACCTTTATTCTATTCTGTTTACCCATTTATTTTAGTTTAATTTTATTTTATTAAAATGAAGGGATTTATTCGTAAAATTTTATTTTTATTTAAAAACAAGTATGTTATTACTACCATAATATTTCTTGTTTGGATGATTGTTTTTGATCAAAATAATTTTATTTCCCAATTTGAACTTGCCCGGAAATACAACGAATTAAAACAAAATAAAAAATATTACCTAGATCAAATAAAAAAAGATACAACCGACTTACATAATTTGCTTACCAAGCCCGAAAACCTAGAGAAATTTGCTCGAGAAACTTACCTAATGAAAAGAGATAATGAAGATGTTTTTATTATCATAAAAAAGGACTCTTCATTAAATAAAGAAAAATAATTCTTTTTTAAAATAAAATAAGTTCTTGATTTTGAAGCAGCATTTTATTAAATTTACTTTTTAAATTCTCGAAAATGAAAAATGTATTATTTGTTATTTTTATAAGCGTATTCGCTACCATTATTTCTTGTAATTCAGGAAACGATAAAAATGAAAAAAAATCAACGGAAGATTCAATAGAAAATATATTGCTAGGAACATGGAAAGAAGAAGGGAGAAAGATGTATTTAGAAATTGAAAAAGCCGATGAGTTGTTCACTATTACAAACAATGCTGGAACCACCTATGCCTATAAATTAAATGGACAAATATTAAATTCTGTCGATGGAACAGGACCTACTTATTCCCTAATTGGAAATAAGAAGTTGTTAAAAGGAGCTGTAAAATATTCAAAAATTAAAGATCAAAAGGAAAGCACTAATAATAACGAAAATAATTCAAGCGCTACAGCCGATAACTCTTCCGAGTTAAATTCCGACGAAAGCGAAGTAAATACTACTACAACTTCTTCAAGAGAAAGTGGAACAACCGATAATCCTGTAACAGCTTCTAATATATCTAAAACGAATAAAACGAAAACTACAGAATCAGGAACTAGTGTTTCTACCACAAACACGACCCGTTCAACAACTACCAAATCGAGTACTATTGTACCCAAACAGTTAACAATTATTTGTAATGGCATTACGTATTTACGTCAGTCTCCTTCCCCTAGTGGTGCGGTAATTAGAGGACTTGCAAATGGACAAGAGTGTCCTATTATTAAAAGAGGAAATTTATCTAAAGCTTATGGGAAAACGGACTATTGGTACCAAGTTAAGTCAGAAGGAGATAAAGGGTGGGTATTTGGATCTTTAACCAATTTAAGTCAAAATAATTAAGCAAATTTTCTATAAGGGATCTACATCTATTGCAATTCTTATTCCTTTATGATCGTGTTCGGATTTGAAATTATCTAATTGTTTTTTCAAAACTATTTTTGCTTGTGATAAGGAAAAATCTTTTTCGATTTTAAGGAGAATATTTTTAATATATTCATTTCTAATTCTCGAAATTGTAGGGTATTCAGGCCCTAGCACACGTTGACCAAATATTTTTTTTAACTGTTTACAGAGTTCTTTAGCCGAATTATTTAATGTTTCCGCATTATTATGTTTTAAAGAAATTTGAATAAGTTTATAAAAAGGAGGGTATTTGTAAGTCATTCGCTCCTGAATTTGACTTTCATACATGGAAGTGTAATCATGATCAATTACATAGCGAATTACAGAATGGTAAGGGTGGTACGTCTGAATAATCACTTTTCCTCTTTTTTTATTTCTACCGGCTCTTCCGCTTACTTGAGCCATTAATTGGTAACTTCTTTCAAACGATCTAAAATCAGGAAAACTAATCATACTATCAGCATTCATAATACCAACAACATGTACGTTGTTAAAATCTAAGCCTTTTGTAACCATTTGTGTTCCTACGAGTATATCGATTTTTCGATCTTCAAAATCATTAATAATAATTTGATGTCCATTTTTGCTTTGCGTTGTATCTAAATCCATTCTTACAATTTTGGCATCTGGGAAAAAAATAGGTAATTCTTCTTCAATTTTTTCGGTACCAAAACCATGCAATACTAGTTTATTATTGTTACATGCCGGACATTTTTCAGGAATATTAATAGAATACCCACAATAATGGCACTTTAAGAGATTGGATTTTTTATGATAGGTTAATGTAACATCACAATGTTTGCACTCCGGTATCCAGTTACATGCGTCGCATTCTAGCCTTGTTGAAAACCCTCTTCTATTTTGAAAAAGAATGACTTGTTCTTTATTTTTTAAAGCTTCTTTTATCTGTTCTAATAAAAAAGAAGTAAAATGAGATTTCATTTTTTTTTGTTTTGTCTCTTCTTTTACATCAGCAACATATATTTCAGGCAATAAAACGCCCCCATATCTTTTATTTAAAGCTACCAGCGAATACTTATTTGTTTTTGCATTATAATAACTTTCTACAGAGGGAGTCGCAGTTCCTAAAATTGTTTTAGCTCCATGCAGTTTAGATAAATAAATGGCCGTATCTCTTGCATTATATCGGGGAGCAGGAGAATGTTGTTTATACGATGAGTCGTGTTCTTCGTCAACAATGATTAATCCTAAATTATTAAAGGGCAAGAAAAGTGCCGATCTTGCTCCTAGTATTATTTGATACGAGCTATTTACATCGTTTGTTAGTAAAACTTTATTCCAAATTTCTACTCGTTCTTGTTCATTAAATTTCGAATGATAAACACCAACTTTATTGCCAAAATATTTACGTAATTTATTTACAATTTGCGTGGTAAGTGCAATTTCGGGTAATAAGTATAGAACTTGTTTCCCTTGTTTTATAGTTTCGTTAATGAGTTTAATATAAATTTCGGTTTTCCCGCTCGATGTTATTCCATGTAATAGAACAATATCTTTTTTCTTAAATTCATCGTTAATTGCATCTAATGCTATTTGTTGATGTTCGTTTAGTTCAATATAGCTATCATCTGTTTTTTCAAAATTTTCAAGTCGACTAATTTCTAATTCAAATTGTGTACACACGCCTTTTTTTATCAATGAATTTAGTTGAGCTACCGATGTGTTTAATTCTTTGAGCATTACTGCCTTTTTAATTCTGTGTGTTTTATCATTTAATGATGTGGTTTTACTATAAATGTACATCAGTATTTCCAGTTGTTTCGGCGCTCTTTTTTCTAATTGATCGAATATTTCTTTAAGTAATTTTTCGTCTTTATATTTCTCTTCTAATTTAACATACCATTCTGTTTTAGGTTTGTAGGTATTCGTTATTTCTTCTTTTACAATTATAATTTTCTTTTCGATTAAATTTTTAATCAATGGAATAACCGTTTTTTGTTCTATAAGCTTAGCTAAATCTGTTAATGTTAATTCTTTTTGGTGAGTTAATGCTTCTGTTGTCATCAATTCTTTTTCATTTAATAGAGAAACATCCCCATCAAAGGAAGGATTTAATATGATTTTTGTTTCGCTCGTAAGTTTTAAAGCAGATGGAAGGGCTGCATTCATTACTTCTCCGGGAGTACACATATAATAGGAAGCAATCCACTCCCAAAGAAGAAACTGTTTTTCATAAATTAAAGCTTCTACTTCTAATATAGATAATATATATTTAATATCGTTAATAGGGGGTGCGGTGGTATGAATTTTTCGAACGAGAGCGGTATATATTTTTTTTTTGCCGAATTGAACTACTACTTGTTGTCCTGGTTTAATAATATTATTTAGTTCAAAGGGAACACGATAGGTGAAGTATCCTGGGAGGGATATGGGTAATAATACATCCGCAAAAAGGGTAATCCGTTCCATTTTAATATATACTTAACTTTCGTGTTAATTTTTAAAACACATGGGTTGTCCGGTAGCTTCTATTACATTCCACCACAATTCGCTTTCTAAGTCAATTTTTTTTCTTCCCCCTACAGTTACAGAAATAGGAATGTATGTAAAATAATTACTCCATGTACCTACAACGAAGCCTGTTTTCCCGGCCATCACTCCATGTACCGCATTTTGTGCTAGCTGACTACAAAACATACTGTCGTTAGCCACCGCTGAAGCACTTCGAATAATATAACTAGGGTCAATATATTTTAATGAAACGGCCAGTTTCTGACTCTTAAAATAGGATGAGATTTGATCTTTTAAAAAGAGGCCTATATCGTTCGGTTTTATATTGCCCGAATTATCAATGTTATTGGTCGTATTTTTAAAAAAATGTTGTCCGGCACCTTCAGCAACAACAATTAAGGCGTGGTGTTTTAATTCAATTCTCTTTTTAAGAATGTTTAAAAATCCTTTTTCGCCTTCTAGCTCAAATTCGCCCATCTCCGGTATAAGAATATAATTTACTTCTTGCATAGATAAAACGGCATGTGCTGCAATAAAACCAGAATCACGACCCATTAATTTTATTATTACAATTCCGTTATAATACCCCTTTGCTTCATTATGTGCATCTCTTATAATATCGTGTGCTTTTGAAAATGCTGTTTCAAATCCAAACGATTTTTCAATAAAACTGATGTCGTTGTCAATCGTTTTAGGTACCGTCGCAATTGCTATTTTTAGTTTTCGTTTAGTTATTTCTTTAAAAATATCATTTGCCCCTTTTAATGTACCATCACCTCCTATACAGAATAATATATTTATGTTATTTTTCTCAAGGGTATCTACCATTTCGCTAATATCTTGATCTCCTCTCGATGACCCTAAAATAGAACCTCCATACAAATGGATTTCGTCTATCACTTCTGGGGTTAGCTCAATATAAGGATGATTGTATTTGCCAATAAGTCCTTCAAACCCATATTGAAATCCTAGTATTTTTTCAACGCCATAGCGATAATATAATTCCATTACAATACTTCGGATAACGTTGTTAAGTCCCGGACATAAGCCACCACATGTTACAATTCCTGCTTTTGTTTTAGACGGTTCAAAGAAAATATTTTCACGTGGTCCTGCTTTTTCGAATGAAATAGGTGTCTTTTTTTCTTTAAGGTCTTTTAAAATGCTAGTATAATTTTTTTCATAAAGTATTCTTTCTTCATCTTTAATATAATTATATATTCCATCACCTTTGTCGTAACCAAGTTGAATGGGTGATTTTAATGTACTTTTACCAAGTGTTTGAACATTAAAAGTAGAAGAATTCATTATTAATAAATTTTAGTTCTTATTACAATAATTAGTTGCAAAGAAATATGATGTCGAATTAACGCAGTTTAAAAAACGGGAATTCTTATTTAATATATTGATCTTTTTTACTCCCTTTGTAAATACCAAACTTCATAAATCGACATTCAAGTTGACCATTAAAAACAGGTATTTTCCGACTAGGTTTTAACCCGATAAACTTCATTGCATTTAAATCAGAGCTTATAATCCATGCATCGTATCCGTTATAATTTTTTTTGAGGGCATCTCCAATGGTTTTATAAAAACTGATAATATCTGTTTGTTCCATACGTTCTCCGTATGGAGGATTAATAATTAATATTCCTCCTTCTTCGGGAGGAGAAAATTCATCAAAAGTAGCTACTTGTAATCCAATTACTTTTTGCATACCTGCCGCAATAACATTCCCTCTCGTGTTACGAATAGCTCTTGCTTCCATATCGGAACCGGAAATACGGCAATTAATAGGTTTTTGTTTTTCAATAGCTTCTAATTTTATTTTTTCCCATAGTTCTAAATCAAAATCCTTCCATTTCATAAAGGAAAACGATTTTCTGAAACTACCGGGTGCAATATTTTGTGCTATAAGTGCTGCTTCAATTAAGATAGTTCCCGAACCGCACATAGCGTCTACAAGAGCGGTATCTCCTTTCCATCCTGTATGCATAATGAGTCCTGCAGCCAATACTTCACTTAAAGGGGCTAAACCGGAAGATACGCGGTATCCTCTTTTATGCAGAGATTCTCCTGAGCTGTCAAGGGAAACATCACAACCTTCTTTGTAGATGTGAATGTTAATTCGAATATCCGGATTTTCTGTATCTACCGATGGTCTTGTATTATATTTACTTCGAAATTTATCAACAACGGCATCTTTAACTTTTTGTGAAACAAAATGAGAATGGGTAAATGCCGATTCATTAATAACAGAATCGATGGAAAATGTATGATCAACGGTGAATACGGTTTCCCACGGATATTCGTATATATTCTTATAAAGGTCATCGTTCGATTTGACTGTAAACGAAAACAGAGGTTTTAAAATACGTAAAGCTGTTCTGCACCATAAATTGGCTTCATATAGCATTCGTGTGTCTCCACCGAAGCTAACAGCTCGTGTTATAATTTTTACATCGGGAGCGCCTAAGTTAGTTAGCTCATTTGCAAGCACTTCTTCTAATCCGGAAATGGTTTTAGCAATATAGTTGGTCGAAAATGGATTTGTTTCCAATAGATAATGGTTTTTTACAAAAATAAGGAAAATGATTACATTTAGTGCAATGAAATAAGGAAAATAATCAATATATTATACCAATTGTAAATTTAAAATACTCCAACGGATATTTTAAATTTTACAATGGTAATGCCGATGACATATATGCAATCGGTATTAGGTATTTATTTTTTCCATGAATTTTTTAGCATCTACAACATATCGAGTATGCGTTGCAGAGCCAATTTCGCCTTTTTCGTCAAATGCAATAAGTTCAAAAAAAAGCTTTTTCCCATCGGTTTTAATTAGCGTAGATTCGCAATATACAGTCATTCCAACAGGAGTTGCTTTTATATGTTTTGCATTAATTTCTATTCCTAAGGTAATAGCTCCTTCCGGTAAATATTGTTGAATACTTTGTTGCGCTGTTCCTTCCATTAATCCTATCATAGCAGGAGTTGCAAACACTTCTATTAATCCCGACCCATATTGAATAGCGGTATCTTTTATGGATACTTTTATTTCTAGTTTATGTTTTACGTTTTGTGGAATATTAATTTCCATAATTAAAATTAAGCGTTAAATTAACTAATAATTCAAATGAACAGTTTGTTTAATATCTGGATGTAAACTTAATGCTACCGGGCAATTTTTTACAGCATGAGAAATAATTTTTTTATTTTTCTCTGAATAATTATTGGTTTTAGGAAAATGAATATGAATTACAATTTCAGCAACCTTTCTAGGGTTTTCTGACATTATTTTTAATATATCTATTTCTGTTCCTTCAACAGAAAACCCATGTTGTTGACCCGCAACATCCATAATTGTAATCATGCATGAAGCCAATGCGGTTGCCAATAAATCGGTAGGAGAGAAATATTCTCCTTTGCCATGATTATCAACAGGGGCATCGGTAAGTAATTCTACTCCCGATTGTAAATGAATGGATTTTGTTCTAAATCCACCTAATGCGGTCATTTTAATCTTTGTCATAATGTGAAATTATTTTATAAAGAATAAAAATAAAAAAAACCTTCCATATTTTGGAAGGTTTAGTGAAATAAAATTATTCAATTTATTTTTTTTCTTCAGTAGCAGTTTTTGTTTCTTTTGATTTACAACAAGGAGTTGCTTTTGTTTCTGTTGCATTTTTTGTTGCGTGAGTACATGTGGATTTGCAATTAGTTGTACTTTTTGTGTCAGCGTGATTACATTTTCCTTCTTGTTTTGCTTTATCGCATGTTGTTGTTGTAGCACATTTTGCTTTTGTTGTAGTGCTTGTTGATTTGCAACATGGTGAAGTAGTTTCTGAAGAAGCTTTGCTACATGGTTTAACCGTTTCTTTACTTACTTCTGTTGTAGTCGTTGTTTTCGTTGTAGATTCTTGTGCGTTAACAGTAATGGTTGAAAATATAAAAATACTTACCGTCATTATTACTGTTGTTAAAAACATTTTTTTCATAAGATTATAATTTATTAAGTTAGTAACTATTTATCATACAAATATAAGAAATATTACGGATATTCAATATAAATTATTAGTTAAAAACTGTTAATGAAATGTTTCATGTGTAATTTAAAACGGAAACATTATCTTTGTCGACTAATTCAAATTTTAAATTAATGAGTTCATTAAATAATCAGAAAAATAATTTTATTTCAATTTTTATAATTGGTGCATTATTTTTTATTTTTGGCTTTGTTACCTGGTTAAACGGTACACTGATTCCTTTTCTTAAGATATCTTGTGAGTTAAATAATACACAAGCGTACTTTGTTACATTTGCTTTTTATATTTCTTATTTTGTAATGGCATTGCCATCTTCCTGGGTTTTAAATAAAACAGGGTTTAAAAATGGAATGGCTTTAGGGTTAATTATTATGGCTGTTGGAACTTTGTTCTTTATCCCTGCTGCAAATACCAGAACGTTTGGACTGTTTTTAACCGGTTTATTTATTCAAGGGACAGGTCTTTCTGTTTTGCAAACCGCATCCAATCCTTATATCGCTATTTTAGGCCCATTTGAAAGTGCTGCCAAAAGAATAAGTATAATGGGGATATGTAATAAAGTGGCAGGTGTTATTAGTCCTCTTATTTTGGGTGCTATTGTATTAAAAAATGCAGATAGCATTAAAGAGAAACTCGCAATCTTAACGAATATTTCGGAAAAAGAAATACTCTTAAATGAAATGGCTGCTAAAGTAATTTTTCCGTATATTTTAATGGCAATTGTTTTAATATTATTAGCCATATTTGTTCGCTTCTCTCCATTACCAGATATTGATACCGATAAAGAAGATAAAAAAGACAATGAATCCGGTTATCATCATAAAAGTATATTCGAATTTCCATATTTATTTTTAGGTTTTATAGCCATATTTTTATATGTAGGAGCTGAAGTTATTGCAGGAGACAGCATCATTCTTTATGGTCAATATCAAGGAATAGAATTAGCTAAAGCAAAAGCATTTACTTCATACACCCTTTTCTTTATGGTTATCGGATATATTTTAGGAATTATTACCATTCCGAAATTTATAAAACAAGAAAATGCGTTGGGTATCTCTGCTATATTAGGACTTTTATTTTCTTTATTAGCAATTTATACAAAAGGGTTTACATCTGTATTGTTTATAGCTTTATTAGGATTTTGTAATGCTATTATGTGGCCAGCAATATGGCCTTTAGCTATAAAAGGATTGGGTAAATTCACTAAAATAGGATCTGCTATTCTTATCATGGGTATTGCTGGCGGAGCCTTATTACCCTTGTTATATGGAAAAATGACAGATATCCCTTCAATCGGTTCACAACAGGCTTATATAATATTAATCCCTTGTTATTTATTCATTTTATATTATGCTTTTAAAGGTCATAAAATTGGTGTTAAATAATATAAAGAGACTTTATTTTATTTTTAAAATTCAATAAAAATGTCATTACTTGTATTTCTAGCTTTAGTTTTACCCATTTTGTTAAGTGGTCTTTCTGTTTTCTTTTTAAATATTAGCGATAAAACATTAAAACTTATTCTGGCTTTTGGCGGGGCATTTTTGTTAACGCTCACATTTACCGAACTCATCCCTGAAATATATACATCTGATTCAATGCAGGTAGGATTGTTTGTAATGCTTGGTTTTTTTATTCAACTTTTTCTCGATTTTCTTACTAAAGGAGTTGAGCACGGTCATCATAGTCATCATGTAAATTTAAATGAGCCTTGTAATAAGAAACAAGAAAAATTTAATTTTGTTGGTTTAATGGTTGGTATTAGTATTCATTCATTCCTCGAGGGGATGCCATTAGCTGAAAATTTTCAAAATGTTGAATTAAAAAATGTTTTATTATCGGGTATAATTATACATAATATCCCGATATCAATAGTACTTG
>Ga0116184_10001201_pt1 | contig 25854 bp, 27 predicted proteins | sample AD_JPNNA5_MetaG_FD_89886 | JGI IMG/M metagenome (GOLD analysis project Ga0116184, IMG submission 89886) | Active sludge microbial communities of municipal wastewater-treating anaerobic digesters from Japan - AD_JPNNA5_MetaG | ecosystem: Engineered > Bioreactor > Anaerobic > Digestate | place... | reverse complement strand
TAATTTGATGTTAAAAATACCGCACAAAACAGGAGAAAATTATACACATGTAAAGAAAATAATCCTGTTCGTATATACGATACCATCAGCTAATTTATTTAAAGGATATGCTCCAAAATCTTAAATATCATTATTTCATTTCTCATTGAAATATTTTTTATTAATTTTACCCGTTTTAATAAAATGGCTTTCAACGAAAATAAGTATACCAAACGCAGACTTACAACTTCCTATTTATCAACCATAGTAGGAATGATTTTGGTATTGTATATGCTTGGCTTATTGGGTTTAATTATTATGCATGCCGATAAATTATCGGATTATGTGAAAGAAAATATCGGGTTTACTATTTTTCTGAATGAAGATGTAAAAGAAATAGATATTATTCAGCTTCAGAAAACGTTAGATACTCGTCATTACATTAAATCTACCGAATATATTACCAAAGAAAAAGCAGCAGCTTTGCTCCAAGAAGAAATAGGAGAAGATTTTATAAGCTTTCTGGGATATAACCCCCTTTCTTCATCAATAGAAATTAGGCTAAAAGCCGATTTTGCCAATTCCGATAGTTTAACGGTATTAAAAACCGAATTGGAAAAAAATAAATATGTAAAAGAAGTAAGTTATCAGCAATCGCTTGTATTAACAGTAAATGAAAACATAAAAAAAATAAGTCTGGTACTTTTAGGTTTTAGTTGTTTGTTATTAATTATTTCTATTGCATTAATAAATAATACGATTCGTTTATCGGTATATTCCAAACGTTTTTTAATTAGAACCATGCAACTTATTGGAGCCAAAGAAAATTTTATTTGGAAACCATTTATAATAAAAGGATTGATACAGGGAATTATTGCATCGGTCTTAGCGATTCTATTCCTTTTACTAACATTATATTTTGCACAAAAAGAAATACCCGAATTAAGAGAATTTCAGGATGCCGCATTATTCATAAAACTGTTTATCTTTGTCACATTATTAGGAATTATTATTTCCTGTATTTCGACTTTTTTAGCTGTCAGGAAATATTTAAGAATAAAAACCGATTCACTTTATTATCATTAAATTATTGAAATATGGCTGATGAAAAAGTATCAGGGAAACAATCTGCTGAAATAAAAAAAACAGATTTAACTAAAACTGAATTTGCATTCGGTAAATTAAATTACAGGCTTATGTTTATTGGACTTGCTTTTTTATTGTTAGGTTTTATCCTAATGATTGGTGGCGGGTCTGATGATCCGAATGTTTTTAATCCTGAAATATTTAATTTTCAAAGGTTAACGTTAGCTCCTTTGCTATTACTAACAGGATATATTATTGAAATTTTTGCCATTATGGTAAAACCGAAAGAATAAGTATTTGTAATCCTATGACTTATCTTGAAGCAATTATTATTGCTATTGTTGAAGGTATTACTGAATTTCTACCCATTTCATCAACCGGACATATGATTATTACCCAGGCTGTACTTGGAATTCCATATACAGACTTTGTAAAAGCCTTTACGGTAAATATTCAATTTGGAGCTATTTTATCTGTTATTATTCTTTATTGGAAACATTTTTTTCAGTCCGTTCATTTTTATTACAAACTTTTTGTCGCTTTTATTCCGGCAGCTATTATTGGTTTTTTGTTAGGAGATTATATTGATGCCATGTTAGAAAATGTGGTTGTGGTGGCTGTTTCATTGGTAATAGGAGGGATTATACTATTATTTGTGGACAACTGGTTTAAAAATGCCGACGATACCCAAAAAGAAGTAAGCTATAAACAAGCACTTAAAATAGGCTTTTTTCAATGTATTGCCATGATACCCGGTGTTTCTCGATCTGCAGCAACCATTATTGGAGGACTTTCGCAAAAATTAAACCGAAAGTATGCTGCTGAATTCTCTTTTTTTCTAGCAGTTCCTACTATGTTTGCTGCCTCAGCGTATAAACTTTTAAAAACCTACGAAGTTATCGACGCTACTAATATTAAAATATTGATTGTAGGCAACATAACTGCTTTTGTTGTTGCTTTAATTGCCATCCGCACTTTTATCACATATTTACAAAAACATGGTTTTAAACTATTTGGTTATTATCGCATTATTTTGGGTTTAGTCATACTTTTACTATTATTATTCGGAATTCCCTTAAATTTAGGTTTATAATTATGGCATTCGATTTTGATGTAGGTTCCGTTATATTAATTGATAAACCATACCAATGGACTTCTTTTGATGTAGTAAATAAAGTACGATGTTTGATTAAACATCATAAGCATATAAAAAAAATTAAGATAGGTCATGCAGGGACTTTAGATCCCTTGGCAACAGGATTACTAATCTTATGTACAGGAAGTTATACTAAGAAAATTGATGAATATCAAGGGATGGAAAAAGAGTATACAGGAACTTTTGTATTAGGAGCTACAAGGCCTTCTTATGATAAAGAAACTGAGATAGATAACACATTTGATATATCAACTATAACAGAAGATCAAATTTATCAGGTTGCAAAAACATTTGTTGGCAATTCAAATCAAGTTCCTCCCCAATTCTCAGCTAAAAAAATAAATGGAGAAAGAGCTTATGAATCAGCAAGAAAAGGAATAAACCTAAAAATTGAACCCAAACAAATTTTTATACGAGAATTTGAGATTACCAAAATACAACTACCCTTTTTTTATTTTAGAATAATCTGTTCTAAAGGAACTTATATAAGATCACTTGCAAACGATTTTGGAATAAAATTGCATAATGGAGCTTATTTGGATACGTTAAGAAGAACAAGCATAGGAAATTACCATGTAAATGATGCTTTTTCTATGGAAACAATTGAAAAACTCATTGCACAATAAATGAGCGATTTTCCGTTATAATAATAATTAACTATTATTAAGATAATTTTTGCAAAATTTATACTAAAATAGTGGACTTCGCCTCCTCAATATTGTATATTTGCAAAGCGTAAAGAACAATATTAACCCGTATTAATTTTTATATAAATGAAATTATCCGATTTCAGGTACCATTTACCTCAGGAACTTATTGCCAATTACCCATCAAAAAACCGAGAGGAATGTAGGTTAATGGTCCTTAATAGAAAAAAGCAAACTATTGAACACAAAACTTTTAAAGATATTATATCCTATTTTGGCGACGGAGATGTTATGATTATAAATAACACTAAAGTTTTTCCTGCTCGTTTATATGGAACCAAAGAAAAAACCGGTGCTAAAATTGAAGTCTTTTTATTAAGAGAACTTAATCATGAAGCTCGTTTATGGGATGTATTAGTAGATCCTGCCCGTAAAATTAGAATAGGCAATAAATTGTATTTTGGCGACAACGATGAATTAGTTGCAGAAGTAATTGATAATACGACTTCTAGAGGTAGAACGTTACGTTTTTTATTTGACGGACCTTACGAAGATTTTAAAAAAACCATTGAAACAATGGGAGAAACTCCTCTGCCTAAATTAATTAAACGTCCGGTCGAAAAAGAAGACAAAGACCGCTATCAGACTATATATGCAAAAAATGAAGGTGCGGTAGCTGCTCCAACTGCAGGATTGCATTTTAGTCGGGAGCTCATGAAAAGATTAGAGCTAAAAGGTTTAACGTATGCTGAAATAACTTTACATATTGGGTTAGGAACGTTCAGAAGTGTAGATGTTGAAGATCTTTCTAAACATAAAATGGATTCGGAACAAGTCATAATTGATGAAAAAGCAACTCAAATAGTAAATGCTGCAAAAGAAAAGAAGAAAAAAATATGCGCCGTTGGTACAACTGTTTCAAGAGCTATTGAAACATCGGTTTCTATTTCGGGAATGCTAAAACCGTATAATGGTTGGACAAATAAATTCATATTCCCTCCATACGATTTCAGTGTGGCTAACAGTATGATATCTAACTTTCATCTGCCTCAATCAACTTTAATGATGCATGTTGCTGCTTTTGCCGGTTTCGATTTTTTAATGAAAGCTTATAAAGAAGCTGTAAATGAGAAATATAAATTTTTCACTTACGGCGATGCCATGTTAATTATATAATTTTAAACCTGTCGTTCAGACAGGTTTTTTAATACATATCTTCTTTTTGAAAAAATATGTAATAATAGCTGCCGGCGGTATCGGGAAAAGAATGATATCTGATACTCCCAAACAATTTCTTTGTTTGAAAGGAATTCCTATTCTAATAAGAAGTATTTCTATATTTGTAAACTACGATGAAAAAATTCAGGTAATTCTTGTTTTACCTTCCGATCAAATAGATCTATGGAAAGAAATATGTAAAAAATATTCCGTTAATATACCTCATACTATTGTTTTAGGAGGAGAAACCCGCTTTCATTCAGTAAAAAACGGATTATCACATATTCAGGATAATAATTGCTTAATAGCGGTGCACGATGCAGCCAGACCATTGGTTTCAACAAACGTAATTGATCAAGCATTTAAATGTGCAGAAAAAAACGGATCTGCTATTCCTTGTATTAAAATTACAGATTCTATTCGAATTATTGAAAATGAAATTTCAAAACCGATTAACAGAAATAAGCTCGTTGCCATTCAAACACCGCAATGTTTTAAAGGAGCCCTAATACAAGAAGCATATAAACAGCCTTATTGTGTTGAATTTACTGATGACGCCACTGTAGTAGAAAACATGGGAACTAAAATATCGTTAATTAACGGAAATTCTGAAAATTTTAAAATTACAACTCCTTTAGATTTACTTTTTGCCGAAGCATTATTAAAAAAATAAAATTCTTTCTCTATTTTTTTATTATCCTTCCTTTCCATTCAAATTTAGCAAAAGAACCTAAAAGCGAAGTAAAAACAATATATACAGGATATATTATTTGTAAAGGTAAATAAAAAAGCATCAACTCTTTTTTACGTGTAAACGATGTTATTCCCCATAACAAAGGAAAATCGATAATGCATTTGAATAAAAACAATAAAACAGTTATTTTTAAAAATAAGACATTTGTAAACGACCCCAAAAATCCGGCAAGTAATAAGAAATTATAAAGGAAAATAAGGATTGCAACAAAAATAGTAAACCAATTGGAATACCCTTTAGTTTTAGAAACCCATCGTTTGCGTTGATTTATAAAAGCATTCAAGGTATCTTGGGCTTTTGTATATACTAAGGCATTATTACTTTTTAAAAAAACAATTTTTCCATTTAATTTTTTCTTAATCTGGTGCATTAAAAAAACATCGTCACCTGAAGAATAATTTTTATTTTCCTCAAACCCACCTACATTCAAATACATTTTTTTTTCATATGCTAGGTTTGCTCCATTGCACATAATTGGAAAGCCTAAACGAATAGATGCGGCACCGGAAGCGATTAAGCTTAAAAACTCTAAACTTTGCCATTTCTGAAAAATATTTTTTTCATTATAAAAACAAACCGGTCCAACAATCATAGCTGGTTTTTCTTTTTCATATAAAGCAACTATACTCCCAATCCATTTTTCCGACATTATGCAATCAGCATCAGTTGTAATAATTAAATCTCCTTCGGTTATTTTAATCGCTTCATGAATAGCTTGTTTTTTGGATGAAAGATTTAGCAGTTTAAGTTCAAGAACTGTTATTTTTATTTGAAGATGCTCTTTAATAAAGCTATTTACAAGCGCCATTGTATTATCGCTTGAAGAATCATCAACCACAATAATTTCGAACAAACTAGCGGGGTATTGTTGTTGACACATTTTATCTAAACAAGTCAAAATATGATTTGCCTCATTACGAACAGGAAGGATAATAGAAACTTTTGTTTTAGGCAGATACAAAGATGTCTTAAGCAATTTCAACCGATACCACGAAATATTATATAGTCCTATTAATATAATATAACATAAAGCAATGCTTGCAATAATAATATATACAATACTCATTAAGTAATATCGTTTTTTCTAAAAAAATTTAATCTAAATACAAAAATAGCACCCGTAATTGCCGGTATAACCAAGTTGATAATCCATAAAACAGTAGTGGCGGTAATAATTCCCATATCATAGGAACACATTATACCGAGTGAAGTAAAATAAAGTCCAATAAAATAAAGCGACACAGACCCCCTTATCCCTAATTCGGTAAGCGCAATTGTTGGAATAGCAGCCATTACCAAATAAATCATGGTTATTAATAAAAATGCATCATTATAAGGGATAGGAACTTTAAAAAAACGTAACAAAATATAAAACTGTGTAACAAAAACGAAATATCTAGCAACACTTAACCCTAAAACAATGAATAATTCTTTTTTCTTATAAAACGAAAAAATACGACCATACCGACTAATTTTTTTAAATTTTTTAGGCAGTTTATATATTACTTTTGAAAGTACCGAGATATTTAAAAAAACAAGTAATAATAATACAGCTAATAATGCAATAATTAAAATTAATCCCCATAAATAATAAGCCGGATTCTGATCGATAAAAATATATTTTTTAGCAAAAAAAACAAAACCAATAGATCCGGCAATAATAGTTACCATTAGTTGACTCATACTTCCTAACATTGTAATAAGTACCCCTTCCCAACGACTTGCTTTTTCCAAAACAAATACTCTGCCGGCATATTCTCCAATTCTATTGGGTGTAAATATACTTACCGTAATACCAGACAAAACAGCTACTAATGATTTAAAAAAAGGAACTTTTTCAATTTTACGGATTAAAAATCTCCATTTAATGGTCTCTAATGTCCAATTTAATAACATTAAAATAAGCACTCCTCCTAAGGGTTTAATAAATGAACGATGGTACAGGTTTTGAGTAAACAACTGTAGCATTTCATCTATATTTTCCTTTACTATTAATCGTCTATATATAAAACCAAAAGCCAGAATAATTATAGTGATTTTAATAATTAGACTATAAATTTTAATTATTTTTGTTTTCTTAATCATTCATTTATATTAATGTCGGAACGAATTATTTTAGGAATAGATCCCGGAACAAATATATTAGGTTATGGAATAATTTTTTCCAAAGATAATTCAATTCGTTTAATTAAGATGGATGTTATCAATCTTTCTAAAATTGATAGTCAGGCATTAAAATTAAAAAATATTTTCGAATCTTGTTTAGCAATAATTGATGAATATAAACCCGACGAACTTTCTATTGAAGCTCCCTTTTTTGGAAAAAATGTTCAGTCGATGCTTAAATTAGGCAGAGCACAAGGGGTAGCAATAGCTGCGGCTTTATATCGATCTGTACCTATTTTTGAATATTCACCCCGAAAGATTAAACAGTCAATTACCGGCAAAGGGAATTCATCCAAAGAACAAGTAGCTGCAATGTTATACGGTTTATTGAAAATTAAAGAAGCTCCAAAATACTTAGATGCAACAGATGGTTTGGCTGCCGCGGTATGTCATTGTTTTCAAAATACCCATATTGTTAAAGGGAAAAGCTATACCGGATGGAAATCTTTTTTATCTGAAAATCCGGATCGTTTAATGAAAAATAAATCTTAAAGTGCTTTTGCAATTTTTTGAGCAATTTCAATAAATTCCTCTTTTGCTAATTTAAGTTTAGGTTTACTGAAATCGATATCTAAGCCCCCATTGATAGGGATTAAATGAATGTGTGCATGAGGTACTTCCAACCCAATAACTGCTACGCCAACCTTTTTACAGTTAATTGTTTTTTTAATGGCTTTTGCAATTTTTTTAGCAAATACGAACAGTTCTTTGTATAATTCATCCTCTAAATCAAAAAGATTATCAATCTCTTTTTTTGGCACAACCAAAACATGCCCTTTTGCTAGGGGGTTTATGTCTAAAAAAGCATAACAATAATCGTTTTCTGCTACTTTATAAGAAGGAATTTCTTCTTGAATAATTTTAGTAAAAATAGATGCCATAATAATTATCTGTTTACTTCAATAATTTCAAAATTAATAATACCTGCCGGCACTTGTATTTCTACTTTATCTTTTACTTTTTTCCCAAGTAATCCTTTTGCAATAGGTGAAGTAACCGATATTTTACCATCTTTTAAATTGGCTTCACTTTCCGGTACAATCGTGTATGAAATGGTGGTATTATTTTTAAGGTTTTTTAATTTTACTTTCGATAAAATTAAAATTTTTGAATTATCTAATTTCGATTCATCTATTATTTTTGCGTTGCTAATTAACTCTTCCATTTTAGAAATTTTCAATTCTAGCATCGATTGTGCATTTTTCGCTGCATCATATTCTGCATTTTCCGACAAATCACCTTTATCACGGGCTTCAGCAATCTGTTGAGAAATGGAAGGTCGTTCAATTGATTTTAATTTATTAAGGTCATCTTTTAACTTATCTAATCCTTCTTTCGTGTAATATTGAATCTCTGCCATAATAATAATTTATTAAAAAAATTGATTTTACTGTTATTTATTAAGATAAAAAATCCCGTAAATTCGGGACTTTGCAATAAGAAGAAAATTAATTAATTTTTTTACTTACGGGTTATTCTAAAATTATTTGCTTTTTTAGAAGATATTTAAGAATCCTTAAGCGTATAAAGGTTTTCATAAACCTATTCATGAATAATTCAATAGTTATATTATGTAATGCGTGTTGCATGATTCCCATTTTTTAAAAAAGTGTATAAAATTAAGCATAAAAATATAAATAGCCAAATTATTAAGAAATGTTAATTTTAACAAATTAACATAATATGCTGAAAATAAATTATATATAAAATTATTCTGCTTGGGAATACCCCTTTAAACGTGCTTTAATTTTTTTTATTAAACCATCTTTTTAGAAAAAAAACTTTTTCTCTTTTAGAGAAATCTTTTGATTTTCGAAGTGTTTCTTTCATTTTTTTTCTGGTTTCTTTGGTTTGGCTTTTATGATGCCGTTTTATTGCATTTTGGTAATTATTTAGGGCTTCTTCGTCTTTTTTTATTTTAGCTTTTTCTACTTTTTTAGCTCTTTTTTTTGCATTCCCTTGTGCATTCACACTCATAAAAAGAGGGAAACAACAAATAAGTAAAAAAATTATTTTTTTTGAGATTTTCATACCATAACTATTCTTTACAAAAATAAAACTATTTTAAATATGTTTTATTGTTTCTAATAATATGTTTTTTAGCAATTCTTTTCATAAATTTGTTTACTTATTATTTATTTATGAAGAAGTATAAAATTATTTATTTTTCTTTTCTTTTAAGCATTATTTTGGCAGTTATTCCTCAGTGCAAAAAAGATGTTGAAGATGAAATTCCTTATGCATATGTTAATTTTTATATTAATTTAAACTCTACTCAGTATATTGAATTAAATAATATTGGAAGTTATGCATATTTAACTGGTGGTGTTCGTGGTATAATTATTTACCGACGTTCTGTTGAAGAATTTAAAGCATTTGAACGAAATTGCCCGTATCAACCATATAACACCTGTGCCGATATACGTGTTGACCCCTCGAGTATTATGGCAGTAGATAGCTGTTGTGGTTCTCAATTTTTATTATTAGATGGTTCTATCATAAAAGGCCCTGCTACGCGTTTATTAAAACAATATAGAACAAATTTCGACGGAACGACCTTACATGTTTATAATTAAAAAAACCCTTGATAATTATTCAAGGGTTTTTTTAGATGTACGGGTTTATTTTTAGTATCTATAATGTTCTGGTTTGTAAGGACCATCAACCGAAACCCCTAAATAGTCGGCTTGTGTTTTGCTAAGTTTAGTCAATTTTACTCCAATTTTTTCTAGATGTAAGCGAGCTACTTCTTCATCGAGGTATTTGGGTAAACGATACACCTTTTTTTCATATTTATTTCTATTTTCCCATAAATCTATTTGTGCAAGCGTTTGATTAGTAAAAGAATTACTCATAACAAAAGAAGGATGTCCGGTTGCACAACCTAAATTTACCAATCTTCCTTCTGCTAATAAGAATATTTCATGTCCGTCGGGGAAAATATATTTATCTACCTGCGGTTTAATAGTCACCTTTTTAATCTTCGGGAAATGTTCTAATTTTTCTACTTGAATTTCGTTATCGAAATGGCCAATATTACATACAATAGACTGATCTTTCATGGCAGCCATATGCTCAATAGTAATAACATCTTTATTTCCGGTTGTAGTTACATAAATATTTCCTTCGGGCAACGCATTTTCAATTGTTGTAATTTCGAATCCTTCCATGGCTGCTTGTAATGCACAAATAGGATCTATTTCAGTCACAATAACTCTTGCACCATAGGAGCGCATCGATTTAGCACAACCTTTACCCACATCTCCATATCCTAAAACAACAACTACTTTTCCGGCAAGCATTACATCTGTAGCACGTTTAATACCATCGGCTAAAGATTCGCGACATCCGTAAAGATTATCAAATTTAGATTTCGTAACGGAATCATTTACATTAATAGCAGGTATTAATAATTCCCCTTTTTCCATCATCTGATATAAGCGGTGAACGCCTGTTGTGGTTTCTTCGGAAACCCCTTTCCATTCTGCAACTGTACGATGCCATCTGGTGGTATCTTCTTCATATGTTTCTTTCAGTGTTTGAAAAATAACAGCTTCTTCCGGATTCGAGGGTTTTGCTTTTAAAAGTTCGGGATTATTTTCAACAGCAAAGCCTTTATGTATAAGCAAGGTAGCATCGCCACCATCATCAACAATTAGTTGAGGTCCTTTATTTCCGGGAAATGTTAACGCCATTTTAGTGCACCACCAATATTCTTCGAGTGATTCGCCTTTCCATGCAAAAACAGGAACTCCTCTTTCGGCAATAGCCGCTGCCGCATGATCTTGTGTTGAAAAAATATTACAGCTAGCCCAACGAACATCTGCGCCTAATTCTGTGAGTGTTTCTATTAATACAGCGGTTTGAATGGTCATGTGTAATGATCCAGAGATACGAACCCCTTTTAATGGTTTTTCTTTACCGAATTTTTCGCGTAATGCCATTAATCCCGGCATTTCTTTTTCAGCTATTTCTATTTCTTTTCTACCCCAATCGGCTAATTTTATATCAGCAATTTTGAATTTTAGTTCATTCACTTCTAGTGTTTTTCCCATTTTTTTAAAATTTAAGATTGCAAAGATAATAATTTATTATTTAATTATTAATTATTGCAATACAACCTATGTTTAATTCATTTATATTGGGTTCTATTCCATTTTTATTTATTTAATATTTTAACTTTGCTCTAGAAACTTATATAATGGGCTTATTTTTAAAAGAAACAAATAATCAGTTTACTCTTGGTTTGTGGGAAATAAATGAAACCATCGAAGATTTATTGTCGAAAATTAATCTTAATAAGGAAGAGAAAATAATCTTCGAACGTTTTAATAACGATACAAGGAAACTTCATTGGCTTAGTTATCGAAATTTACTACAGGAATTAATCCCTACAAAAGCATATTCTCATGTAAACTACGATGAATTTGGGAAACCTTATCTTCATGCGAACCAGTATCATTTATCGGTTTCTCATTCGGGCATATATTCGGCAGCCATTATCAGTCGTGATTTTCCCGTTGGAATAGACATAGAGAAAACACATCCTAAAATTGAAAAAGTAGTATATAAATTTCTTTCTCAAGAAGAAATTAGTCATATTGGCGAATTAAATCGGCTCGAAAAATTTTATATTTGTTGGGGAGCAAAAGAGTCTCTTTACAAAATATATGGAAAGAAAAATTTAATGTTTCAAGAGCATATTCTTTTACATCCTTTCAATTATCAGAAAAAAGGGATATTCACAGGACAAATCAAGATTGGCGACTTTAATAAAGAATATCCTATTTATTACGAAATGTTGAATGATTATATGTTGGTTTATGCTGTTGGGATTTAATATTAATTTATATTTGTATCTATAAACAAAATTTGATATCATGAATATTTATTCCGGTTTTACAAAAAAAGGAAAAACTAAAAAGAAATTTGCTGTATTAATTGACCCCGACAAAATCAGCAAAAAAAAATTGAACGAAGTAATTGAAATTGCAACAAAAAGTGCTGTTGATTATTTTTTTGTAGGAGGTAGCCTTCTTACCAACGATCAACTCGATGAAACCATAAAAACATTAAAAGGGAACAGCAATGTTCCTGTTATTATTTTCCCCGGAAATAATTTACAAGTCAATAAAAATGCGGATGCCATATTATTACTTTCGTTAATTAGCGGACGAAATCCGGAAATGCTGATCGGGAAACATGTTATATCGGCTCCTTATCTTAAAAAAAGCGGACTCGAAATTATTTCTACCGGCTATATGCTTATTGAAAGCGGGAAAACGACGGCGGTTCAATATATTAGTAACTCTATTCCTATTCCTTCCGACAAACCCGATATTGCCGTTTGTACTGCTATGGCCGGAGAAATGCTTGGATTAAAAACGATTTTTATGGATGCCGGAAGCGGAGCGATTCTTACCATTTCCGAAAAAATGATTGCATCCGTAAAACAACATGTTTCTATCCCTTTAATTATTGGAGGCGGTATACGTACCCCCGAAAAAGCACACGACGTATGCTTTGCCGGAGCAGATATTGTGGTAGTAGGAAATGCCATTGAAGAAAATAGTCGGTTAATTGAAAACATTGCTGATGCGGTCCATTTAATTTAAATTAAAAAGAGGATTTTATTCATGAGAAGCAAGATTTATTTTTTTCTGTTCTTTTTTATTATATCAACAAGCACTGTTTGTATTGCACAAAACAAGGTATATGCATTAAAAGATGCATATGCCGGCCGTAAACTATACCCTAAAAATATTCGTCAGCTTCAATGGATAGCTCAAACAAATTCTTTTTCGTATGTTGATAATAATACCCTCATAAAAGGAACTGTTGATTCGGAAAAACGCGACAGTCTTATCAAATTATCGGAAATGAATGATGTGTTAAACAAAATGGGCGAAAGTAAACTCAATTTGTTTCCCTCTGTTAACTGGATTAATACAAATACTTTTTATTTTGAAGAAAATCAAACTTTATATGCTTTTGATTTATCAACAAAAAAGATAGAAATACTTGCTAAATTTCATGAAAATGCCGAAAATACAGATATTTCAGACAAAACAAGGCATGTTGCATATACTATTAAAAACAATCTTTATGTTTCTATAAAAAATAAAGAATATACTATAACTTCCGACACCAATAAAAATATTGTAAACGGTAAATCCGTTCACCGCGAAGAATTTGGCATTAACAAAGGAACTTTTTGGTCGCCCAAAGGAAATTTATTAGCGTTTTATCGCATGGATCAAACCATGGTAACTGATTATCCTTTAGTAAATATTGAGTCGGTAAGTAATCGAATTGCAGAAGAAGAACTTATTAAGTATCCCATGGCGGGTATGAAAAGCCATCATGTAACGCTTGGTGTTTACAATGTATCTACTCAAAAAACTATTTTTCTTAATACAGGAGAACCGGCCGATCAGTACTTAACCAATATTACATGGAGCCCCGATGAAAAATATATTTATATTCAAGTGTTAAATAGAGCTCAAAACCACCTCAAATTAAATCAATATGACTGTGTTTCCGGCAATTTAGTTAAAACCTTGTTTGAAGAAAAAAATACGAAATATGTTGAGCCTCTAAAACCCTTATATTTTTTAAATACGAAACCAGAACAATTTATTTATCAAAGTCAAAAAGACGGCTATAATCATTTGTATTTATATAATATTGACGGGAAACTAATAAAACAAATAACAAAAGGAAAATGGATAGTAACAGACTTTAAGGGGACCGATGCAAAAGATTTAAAAGCATATTATATTTCAACAACAGTAAATCCGCTTGAACGTCATATATATGCTGTTGACTTAAAAAACAATAAAACAGTTCAAATATCATCTGTTGCCGGCACTCATAATGCAAAAGTTAGTTCCGACGGAAAGTATTTTTTAGCTAATTATACCAGCACCTCTAACGCCGGTGAATATTTACTGGTAAACCATGAAGGAAAAATACTTCAAACATTATTAAAAAATGAAAATCCTTTAAAAGATTATAAAATACCAGAAATATCTATTTTTAAAATAAAAGCGAAAGATAGCAGCGATTTATATTGTAGGCTTATTAAACCAATCGACTTCGATTCAAGCAAAAAATACCCTGTTATTATTTATGTATATGGAGGCCCTCATACACAACTTATCACAAATAGTTGGCTTGGTGGAGCAGGGTTATTTTTACCTTATTTAGCAACCAAAGGCTATCTAGTTTTTACCCTCGATAATCATGGTTCTTCCGGACGCGGAATGGAGTTTGAGCAAGGAATTTTTCGAAACTTGGGAAACATTGAAATGGAAGATCAGTTATTAGGAGTCGATTATTTAAAAAAATTATCTTTTGTAGATACAACCCGATTTGGTGTTCATGGATGGAGTTACGGTGGTTTTATGACCATAACCCTTTTATTAAAAAATCCAGATTTATTTAAAGTAGCTGTTGCCGGAGGACCAGTAATTGATTGGAAATTTTATGAAGTGATGTATGGAGAACGCTATATGGATACTCCTGAAGAAAACCCGTTGGGTTATGATCAAGCTAATCTTTTAAACTATGTAAAAAACGTAAAAAATAAACTGCTCATTATCCATGGAACATCCGATCCAACCGTAGTATGGCAAAACTCACTTGCATTTATTAAAAAATGTATTGACGAAGAAAAACAAGTAGATTATTTTGTGTATCCGCAACATGGCCATAATATAATGGGAAAAGACAGAGTACACTTATTACAAAAAATTGAAAACTATTTTAATGATTATCTTAAATAAATAAGCTATGACAGATTTAAAAAATTACATTGAAACCCATAAACAGTTATTCTTAGATGAACTTTTTTCTTTTTTAAGAATCCCTTCGGTTAGTGCAAAACCCGAACATAAAGAAGATATGACTAAAGCCTGTTTATTTCTTCAAGAAAAAATTAAAAAAGCAGGTGCCGATATATGTGAGATTCATACAACAAAAGGACATCCGATTGTTTACGGCGAAAAAATGATTGACCCTAAAAAACCGACGGTCCTAGTTTATGGGCATTACGATGTTCAACCACCTGAACCACTAGAATTGTGGAAAAGCAAACCATTTGAACCGGAAATACGTAACGAACGGATTTATGCACGTGGCGCGGATGATGATAAAGGACAATTATTTATGCATATTATCGCTTTCGAATATCTTAATAAGACCAATCAATTGCCTTGCAATGTAAAATTTATGTTTGAAGGAGAAGAAGAAATTGGATCTTCAAATTTAGATGAATTCTGCAAAAAAAATAAAGAAAAACTAAAATGTGATATTATCCTCGTATCAGATACAGCCATGTTGGGGCAAGATATTCCAAGTATAACGGTAGGCTTGCGAGGACTTGCATACATGGAAGTTGAAGTAGTTGGACCATGTAGAGATTTACATTCCGGACATTATGGTGGTGCCGTTGCTAATCCTGCAAATGTGTTAGCTAAGTTAATTGCATCATTAACCGATTCCGATAACCGTATTACTATCCCCGGATTTTATGACGATGTGTTAAATTTATCAGAAGACGAAAGAGTTGAATTAAATAAAGCTCCTTTCGATATGGAAGAATTTAAGAATGAAATAAAGATTAAAGAAATTCAAGGAGAAAAAGGATACACTACAAAAGAGCGAATTGGTGTTCGACCTTCATTAGATGTTAATGGTATGTGGAGTGGATATATTGGAGAAGGTGCAAAAACAGTACTTCCATCGAAAGCAGGGGCTAAAATATCGATGCGTTTGGTTCCAAATCAGGATCCGGAAAAAATTGCAAAATTATTTGAAAAACATTTTCTTTCTATTGCCCCAAATACCGTTACTGTAAATGTTCAACCACATCATGGAGGAAATGGTTTTGTTGCACCAACCGATACAATAGCCTATAAAGCTGCCAGTAAAGCATTTGAAGCCACATACGGAAAAAAACCGATTCCGGTTAGAGGCGGGGGAAGTATTCCAATTATTTCTCTTTTTGAAAAAGAATTAGGGGCTAAATCTATATTAATGGGCTTTGGCCTCGAATCAGATGCAATCCATTCTCCGAATGAAAGCTATACATTATATAATTTTTATAAAGGCATTGAAACGATTCCATATTTTTATAAATTTTATGCAGAAATGATGAAATAAAAAGTTGAATTTTTCATCAAAAAATGTATTTCAAAAGAAATTATTTTAAGAAATAATCTCTGAAAGGGAAATTTTTAGGAATAGACCTATAAAGAAAGAGTAAAACCTTTAATTACACCAAATAGACCTCGATGTTATTGTTGCCTCCATTAATAAATGATTTAGCGCTTATTCTAGGAGCGGCGGCATTAGTTACTTTGCTTTTTAAAAAATTAAAACAGCCGGTTGTTTTAGGGTATATTATTGCCGGTTTTATTGTAGGTCCGCATTTTAATATATTTCCTACTATTGTTGAAATAAAAAGTATTCGAATTTGGGCGGATATCGGAGTTATATTTTTATTATTCGGATTAGGGCTAGAGTTTAGTTTTAAAAAACTATTAAAAGTAGGAGGTGTAGCTGCTGTAACAGCTCTCACAGAAGTAGTTTTAACTATGTTATTGGGTTATGGTGTAGGAATACTACTAGGATGGAATTATATTAATAGTTTATTCTTAGGGGGTATTCTTGCTATTGCTTCTACCACTATTATTATTAAAGCGTTTGATGAATTAGGTGTTAAAAATCAAAAATTTACGGATGTAGTAACCGGGGTGTTAATTATTGAAGATTTGGTTGCGGTAATCTTAATGGTATTACTTTCTACCGTTGCCGTAAGTAAATCTTTTTCGGGTGGAGCAATGATGATGTCGGTACTCAAATTAATTTTTTTTATTGTTTTATGGTTTGTAACTGGCATTTTCTTTTTACCCCTTTTCTTAAAGAAAATCCGGAATTTATTAACCGATGAAACCTTATTAATTATATCGCTTGCATTATGCTTCATTATGGTTGTATTAGCAACCTATGCCGGATTTTCATCGGCCTTAGGAGCATTTATTATGGGGTCAATATTAGCCGAAACGATTAAAGCCGAAAAAATTGAAGTATTAATAAAACCCGTAAAAAATTTATTTGGTGCCATCTTCTTTGTTTCCGTTGGTATGTTGATAGACCCGAAAATGTTAGTCGATTATATGCTTCCAATTATGGTAGCCTCTTTTGTATTATTATTAGGAAAGCCTCTTTTTGTTATATTTGGCGCCTTAAGTTCTGGGATGCCTCTAAAAATAGCCGTTCAGTCGGGGATGAGTTTATCGCAAATTGGAGAGTTTTCATTTATTATTGCAGCACTAGGCCTTTCCTTAAATGTAACCGGTGAATTTTTGTACCCAGTAGCTGTTGCCGTATCGGTTATTACAACATTTACAACACCCTACATGATCAAGTATTCTGAAACTGTTTATAAATTTATAGATATAAAAATTCCTCTAAAATGGAAAAAAACAATTGATTCCTATGGTGTGGAAGCCCAAAATATGAATGAAATCAGTGAATGGAGAATATTACTTCGTTCGTATATCACCAACATGATTATTTATTCTGTAATTATAATTACGATTATTCTTTTAACAACTCGTTTTTTTGCACCTCTTTTTATTAAAAATGGATGGGATCCAATTATTATAACGATATTATCATTACTTATCTTGTCACCTTTTCTATGGGCTTTAGCTTTTCGAAGAATGCGTCCGAAAGAGTATGCCAATGTTTGGATAAAAACATTTCATCGAGGACCTCTCATTTTATTACAACTTTTACGTATTTTTCTTGCTGTTTTTTATATCGGATTTTTATTTGATCAATTATATTCTCCCATAACAGCGCTTAAAGGAGTAGCTATTTCGTGTTTTATTCTAATTATTTTTTCAAAAAAAATTCGTTCATTTTATAAAAAAATTGAACTTCGATTTTTAACCAATCTCCATGAGCCTCAATACACAATACCTAAAGAGGAATTACTGACTCCATGGGATACCCATATTGCTGTTTTTGAATTGAGTCCTCAATGTCCTTTAATTGGGAAAACCTTATCGGAATTAAGACTTAGAGAGAAATATGGGATAAACATTGCTATGATTGAAAGAGGAGATCAAACAATTACCGTTCCTAACCGACACAATCAACTTTATCCATACGATAAAATTTCTGTATTAGGCAGCGACGATCAATTAAAATTTTTTAGATCTCATTTGGAATCATCGAAAAGAGAATATTTAAATATAAAAGTAAAACCAAACGTTTCTCTTCACCATTTTACGATAGAAGAAAACTATACAATACTTAATAAAAGTATCAAGGAATCGAGAATAAGAGAGCTTTCAAATGGCTTAGTCGTAGGGATTGAAAGAAATGGACAACGAATTTTAAACCCCGAATCGGATGTTATTTTTAAACTCAACGATAAAGTATGGATTGTAGGAAATGAACAACGAATGCAGATTTTACGTAAACTTATTTCCAATAAACGTAAAGTTATATAAATTCCTTATAGGTTATCCGATGCATACCATTCAGCAAAAGAAGTAACTGTTTCGCTCAATTTTAAACTATGTAATTTCACTTCTTCCGGTAAATATTTTTGAATTTTTGATGCCATATCGCAAAGCAAATTTTCGCATGTTGGCTGAAAAGGAACCATTACAATATTATCAAACATATTTTTAAATTGTTCTAATTCTTTATGTGGTGAATTTTTATTAATTAATAAAGCATGGTCTAATTTATTAGTGATATGCTCTTTAATTATTTTTTTTAATACCGAATAATCTATTACCATTCCGTTTTTGGGAGACTGTGGGTTATTAATAGGACTCCCTATAATGGTTACATACAAATAGTATGAATGGCCATGTATGTTTTTACAAGGACCATCATAACCCCAGAGTGCATGCGCCATTTCAAATTTAAATTCTTTTGTAATACGTATAACTGCCATATATTAATTTTTTTGAATACAAATTTTCTTTACTTCCATTCCCTTATCACAAATAAATTTAATAAAATAAATCCCATTTTCGGGAAAATGAAATATAGTTTCTTTTAAAATATTTTCCTGTTTATTAAAAATTTGTTTTCCATCTAATGAATAAACTTGAATTGTAACATTATGTAATTCCTTTTCATTTGAAGTTATCGTTATTTTTCCACTGGAAGGGACTGGAAATATATTGATTTTAAATGATACCGAAACACTATTTTCTACATCTACCGAATTTCCCCAAATATTTTCAATCCATTCGGGATGGTCGATATACGGATTACGATTATTTTGAATGGTATAAACTGCTTCATTTCGTTCCTTTTCTTTTTGACTAACGGGGTCTATGTTACACCAATGAAGCAACATATTGATATACCATGGTTCAAAAACTAATTCCGAATTATTAGATAAAACAACATCTGCTTCCGAAGAATTACTATACCACGAAGCAATAATATTTTCATAGCGAGTAGCCATATAAAAAAAAGAACGTGCAAAATCACCTTTAAAACTATCAATGGGTTCAAACACAACACCTGAATAACCTAGATCAGAGCATGTCCCTAGCATACTTCCATTTAGCGATGTCCATGTTGCCGTTTCAACGTCCGATAAGGGATAATTACTTCTGCGGTTATTTACATACCCATCGGTTGGTATTAGATGAAATAAGTCGGTATACATCGGTAAAACACTGCCTCCAAACCAACTACTGGGAAATGAATGTTCGCGATTATAGCAATCTCCTTCTGTTGTATAGTTACCGCATTGATTTGTAACAAACGAAAATTCATAAGGAGCAATACTTCCCGGGTTATCAGAATACATATCCCATACTTTTCCATTCGTTTTCTTATCAGTTGATTGAAAAGAAGTCCATAATTGGTCGTATGAAACAGACGTATGTCCTTTAATAATATTATATAAAGCTGTTTTTAATGGAAGTCCTGAAAGCCCTTCGGCATTGTCATAATACCCTGGAGGAATACTTGCTTTTGTTACAAGTGCTAAAAAAAATAAAAATAAAAAAAAATAAAAATGAAGAAATTTTTTTTTCATTATTTGTAGCAATATTTATTCAAATATTCTTGTGCATTTAAGCCATTAAGGTCGCGATATTTCAACAAATCGTTACACCCGTCATTATTTAAGTTTATTTTTAAAATCCCTCTGCTGAGGTATGCTTCTTTTAATAAAGGGTTTATTTTTATAGCTGTATTATATTCATTTAGTGCATTCGTAAAATCTCCATTTATTTCGTAAAGCTTACCTTTTCCCACATATGCAAGCGATTTATAATTAATGGATGATTGGTTAATACAATAATTAAAATCGCTTAAGGCTTCTTTATCTTTTTTTCCTTTAAATAAATTTGTATAAACTAATCCTCTTTCGTAAATACATTCTACCATAGTTGTGTCAATACGAAAAGCTTTCGTAAAATCTTCGATTGCTTTTTTTGCATCCTTTTTTAATACGAACGCTTTTGCTCTTAGCATATAATAAGTCGATTCGAGGCTATCATTTTCAATTAATAAAGATAAATCCGTTATTTCTTTATCGTATAAGCCCTGCCATTCATAAATTTTTGCTCTTAACAAAATAGCTTTCGTAAAATTAGAATCTTTTTCTATAATATTATTCAATAAGGAAATCGCTTTTTTTGCATTATCGCCTTTGGTAAAATCTATTTCCTGTGCCTCAGAATAATAGTCTTCTACATTTTGTGCTTTACTCATTAATGCAAAAAATAAAAAAAGTAAAAAAATAGTTTTCTTTTTCATTCTATTGAAATAATAAATGATCGAAAAGAATTTTAAATCCGATTAACGTTAAAATAATACCCCCGATAATTTCAACTTTATTTCCTAAAAACCGATTCACTTTTCCACCCAAAACAACCCCTCCATAAGAAATAATAAATGTAATAATGCCGATAATAGCAATTGAAAGTATTATAGGAATATTTAATAAAGCAATACTTAAACCAACAGCGAGTGCATCGATACTTGTTGCAAACGATAATGTAAGCATTACCCATAAGCTTGAATAATCATAGCCTTTCGGACATCCTTTTCTTTTTATTGCTTCTAAAATCATTTTAAGTCCAATAAATACTAATAAAAGAAAAGCAATCCAATGATCGAATTTTTCAATATAATCTTTTAGATAATATCCCAATACCCATCCTATTAAAGGCATTAATGCTTGAAATCCGCCAAAAAAGATACCTGCTTTGAGTGCTACTTTTTTTCTTTCGCTTTTTGATAATGCCCCAAAACAGAGCGAAACAGCTAAGGCATCCATTGAAAGTCCTATTGCTATAAATATAACGGTTATAATCTCTTGTGTCATTGTTATTAAATTAACGAAATTATTTTTTCAAGATATGCGGCATCTATTTCATCGAATGAATTTTTTTCCTTGCTATCGATATCTAAAACGCCTTTAATCGTTCCATTTATATCAAAATAAGGAATTACTATTTCCGATTGGGATCGTGAATCGCATGCAATATGACCCGGAAATAAGTGAACATCGGGAACAATGATGGTTTTTTGCTGGTTTATACTTGACCAACAAACACCTTTATTTTTTTCCAATATTTGACAAGCCACAGGCCCCTGATAGGGTCCGACGATAAGGGTTCCTTCTACTAAACGATAAAAGCCACACCAAAAAAAATAATCCATTTTATGATATAACACCGCATTTATTGTAGCCATGTGGGCTAACTCATCGTGGCTTTTTTTAAGTAATTCTTCTATTTGTAGATAGATTCGATTATATCTATTTGTTTTTTTTTGTAAATCCATAATACAAATTTATTAAAAATTATGCAACAAATTTGATTTAGGCATTTGTTGTTATTATATTTGAAAAACAAAAATAATGACTTATGAAAAAATTCAGTAAAAAAACTTACTTTTTAACAGGTATAATTGCGATTGCTGCCATGTTTATTTACCAATCATGTACATTTAACGTAAGCACAGCCAGCATCTCTGCTGCTGAGTTAGTGAAAATAGTTCCCGGTGGACAATCGGTAAAAGTAGGAACCACATTTCATCCGAACGATGGTCCTTTTCATTTATTTGTAGTAGTAGCAAATGGTCCTGCCGATACAAAAGTAAAAGCTAGTTGGTATGGGATGGAAGCGGATGGAAAATCTGTTTTAATTGACGAGAACGAAGTTTCGTTAGGCGAGAATTCCGAAATTGATTTTAGTCTTTCATTACCTCGTCCTTGGCCTGTAGGAACTTATAAAGTAGATTTAAAATTAAACGGAGTATACGATCGTTCTATTACTTTTTTTGTAAGGCAATAATTAAAATTTTGCTCCAAAATTAAAATAAATCATTGCGGTTTTGATTGGCCAATATGCTCTATAATTTATAGAAAGAAAGTAATTATTAATTGGTTCGTACTGAATTCCGGTTAATAGAATTTTTTTTTGTTCGTATTTAACGATCTCCTCAAAGGAATCAAAACGGCCTAAAATTTCTAATTTCGGATTTATTTTATAAAACGCAAAACCCGAATAACCCATTATACTCGTTGTTGAGAAATTAACATGATGAATATAACATAACTCTGTTCCTAATTTTATTCTTTTAATGTTTATTCCTACAAATCCATTGATTATAGATTGAGCCTTTTGCGATGAAGCAGGAGCTTGCTTATAATCAGTATAAATTTTAAATATTTGTTCTTTATATTTATATTCTATATCTCCTGAAAAAAGAAATTTACCATTTTCATCTTGCCATCGGGCAGGTCCATCGCCATTAAGCATATTTAGCGTAAACGTTACTTTTTGTGAGGGAAACAACTTTAATCTTGTTCCAAAATCGGCCGGAAATCCATATTTATTCACTTCCTGAAAGGTCTGTTCTATAAACCGATGGTTCCAAAATTTATCTTGAGTTATTAAATATTGAGATGAAAGTATCATTCCGAATGACAGTTCTGCATATTTAACAAACTTCCATTGAATTTCGGCCTGCTTCAGATAAACAGTGTAATGATTTCCTTCGGTATAATTGATTGAGATAGAATCACTCTTAATGTCTCTTGTTGTTTTGCTCACATCGAACATAATAACCGCATTTACTTTGTCGGATAATTGATTTTTATATCCAAGTATTCCGGTTTTTATTTCAAATCCCGATTTTGGTTTGGAATAATTTTTCAGCTTATGATAACCGCCACCGTAAATCATTCCAAACACCTTTCCCGATTTTTCTTTTTTAAGTGTATCCTGAATAGATTGATTATCTTGAGCAAAAAGTAAATTAGAGGAGATTCCTATTAAACTCCATAGCACGAAAACTTTTACTTCCATTTTACTTATGATTTTCACTAAATATCTTTAATCTGTTTTCCAATATATCAAATTGAGCTCGTTGAATTAATGAAACACAAGCACGTAATCCCTCTGTTCTTTCACTTCCGGTAATTCCAAGAGAAATAGCACTAACTCCATAATATAATAATTCCCTCAGTAATTCTTCACCTGATAAACCGGGATATGAAATGGTAAAATAAAAGCCATCGGCAATTGGTTTGTCCAAATCCATATCGTATACAATTTTAAACCCATTATTTATAAAAATCTTTTTCAACATGTTTGCTCTTTCTCCATATTCTCGTGTTTCTTTTACAAAATTGTATGATCCTTCATTTGCCGCTTTTAAAAGTGCTGCTACTCCGTATTGTGCGGAATGTGATGTGCCTGCAGTTACTGCATAAACAGTACCATGTACCAAGGCATGACCAAAATTAGATGAAGAATAATATTTTAAAAGATCCGGATGTTCTGAATTAAAAAGTTTATCGGAAATAGCACATATCCCGACTCGTTGACCGGCATAACTAAAGGATTTTGAAGTAGAAATCATTAAAATATAATTATCTGTGTATTTTGCTACGGTAGCTTGAAAAGGAGGAAATCCGGGCGTAGAAATGTCTTTTCTAAAATCCATGGCGAAATAAGCTAAATCTTCAGCTACTACTACATTATACTTCGTTGCCAGTTCTCCAATTATTTGAAGTTCCTCTTCATTAAAACATATCCAAGAAGGATTATTCGGGTTAGAGTAAAGAATAACAGAGATATTTCCCTGTTTTAATATCGATTCCAGTTTCTCTCTTAATTTATGTCCTCTAAAATTATATACATCGAAATTTTCCTGTTTTAATCCAATCATTTTTACTAATTGTTTATGAACCGGAAAACCGGGATCAATAAAAAGAATAGTATCTTGAGAGGCATTCATTCTTCCGGCAACCATAAAAGTAGCAAATGCACCATTTATAGAACCTACTGTTGGAATACATGCAAGCGGTTTTATATCTACATCTAAAAAATTCTTTATAAAAACAGATATTTGTTTTTTAAGTTCCGGAATTCCATCAAGATCGGGGTACAAAGCGGTAGCACCTTCATCTATTGCTTTTTTTTCGGCTTCGATTGCTATTTTTGGAGTAGGTAGACCGGGGATACCCATTTCCATACGAATAAATTTTTGTCCGCTTTTATCTTCTATTAGATTTATTAATTTTTTTATTTCTCTTATAGAGGCTTTGGTAACATTCGTAATTCTATTTTCCGATAAAATTTGATCTACAATTTCTTTCTTTATAGGTGTGTCTTTCATAACAATTTATTTTTAAAATTATTTTACTTTTCGTCCTGCTTCAAATGATTGTTTATTGATTGCTTTTATTACATCTCCTGATGAAATTGACAATAATGCATTCAGCCATATTTCTTCTGGTATTTTATTAAAAGGATTAATGGTTGAAAGCAGCCCTAAAACAACCACATTTGCTGTTTTTGCACTACTATCACCTAGCTCCATTGCTATTTTATTGGCATCTATTTTTATAAGCTTATATTCTTTTAATGTTTCATAAATTTGTTGCATATCGGGATATGCTTCTTTTTTAATATTTACCGGCAATACCTGACAATTATTAAAAATAATGGTCCCATTTGGTTTTAATAAATCAAGAAAATCGGGGCGTAATACTTCGCTTATTTCCATTACTATTAATACATCTGCTGATCCAGGAGCTAGTATAGGAGAAGAAACATTGCCACAACTAAATGTAGAAATGACAGGACCTCCCAGCTGAGCCATTCCATGGGTATCTCCTTTTATAATATTTGTTTTAGCAAACGATGTTTTTAAAATTACCTCTGATAAAATTTTCCCAAAAAATAAATTTCCTTGTCCACCTATACCTCTAATCGCTACTCTTAAAGATTCAGGTAAATCAGCATGTGTTAATTCTGTTGTTTTTGTTTCAGGAAGTTTTTTTAGCTCAGGGAATGTATTTTTTTCCGTTGGATGCTCATCAAATATAATTGCATTAAACGGACAACGTTGCATGCAAACGGGAGTGCTTCCTCCACAATTTGAACATAGATTGGTAAAATGAGGAGTTTTTTCATCATCGAACTGAATACCTGGGCAAATATCACAACGGAAGCATTTTTTACATAAATCGTAATTTCTAGTTATTTTTCTAACTTTCTTTTTACTTTCTATTTCCTGAACACAAACGCCTTCTAATATGATAGTAGAAAAGATTCCTTTTTCGGCTTCTTCGAGGGATTCGACTAAAACCTGTTCTACTTCATTTAAATTATAGGAATCGACCACTTTCATTTTTCCCCCTTCTGCTTCAATTGCTTTTCGGAGATTAAAGATATTTGGCACGCCGGCTAAATTGGTTTTACTGCTTGGTGCAGGCTGACCTCCGGTCATGGCTGTTACGGTATTATCGAGAATAATTTTAACACCGGGTGTAT
>Ga0116184_10001195_pt1 | contig 25897 bp, 24 predicted proteins | sample AD_JPNNA5_MetaG_FD_89886 | JGI IMG/M metagenome (GOLD analysis project Ga0116184, IMG submission 89886) | Active sludge microbial communities of municipal wastewater-treating anaerobic digesters from Japan - AD_JPNNA5_MetaG | ecosystem: Engineered > Bioreactor > Anaerobic > Digestate | place... | reverse complement strand
GTGATTTCGAGCGTGTAGCCCGTATCCTTCTCAAAAACCGGCTGCAGATAAGCCATCAGACCGGAATCGTTGACCGAGGTGGTCGTCGAGAGCCGGATGACAGGATTCTCAATTTTGGTAGCGCAGGCTGTCAAGCTGAGAATCAATACCCCCATGATTAAAACAACGCACAACTTCTTCATATCATTCTCCTTTCCAAATGGGAGGCGCTGCCGTTTCCAGCAACACCCTTGAGCCCGGAGCGCTTGGGATTTTCCCCGGACTTCCGCTCAGCTACCCATGTCATTGATTTAGGCGTACTGAGTCGAAGAACCGACGCGATTATACTATGGATGTCTGAAAAGCTGGCCAAAGCAGATCAAACTAAGTGTCTTTGCGTTATGGAAAGTTGCTACGCTGCTTAAACCTCAGCATCCACCGAACTGGCGAGCCAACGCAGCACCAAAAAAACAATTAATACCAAGATCATTAGAAGCGCTGCTACGGGGGTGGCAGAAGAAAGCCCAAACCCTTGGAAGCGCTCATAGATTAGAACGGGAATGATTTTTGGACTATATGCCAGGATGGCTACCGCGCCAAACTCACTGATGCCCCTTGCCCACATCGTGATTGCCCCGCTCAGAATACCACGCCAGGCGAGCGGAAGCGTGATATTCCAGAACACTTGCCAAGCGTTTGCTCCATCTACACGCGCTGCATGTTCAAGTTCTGGGTTCACGGAATGGAAGGCTTCTCTACTTGCATTGACCAAAAGCGGAAGGCTGACAAACATCATACCCACAACTATTCCGCCCAATCGATCCGTGAAAAATATGCCAAGATTGGAAAGTGGACCTCCCAGAATGCCTTGCCTACCGAAAACAAGCAATAAGGCTATCCCAGCAGCAGTATGCGGAATGATTAACGGCAGGTCAATGATGCCGGATAACAGGGACTTACCTGGAAACTTAACCCTCGCCATGATGTAGGCAAGCGGCAAACCGAACAATAAACCCAGAGATGTGGCGATAGCAGCCGCTATGAATGTAAGCCCGATGGAACGTGCCACTTCCCGGTCAGTGATAGTTTCCAGCAGGCTTTGTAAGGAAACCGACAACAGGGTGACAAGAACAGGCAGTATGATGAAAAGGATCAGGATACTGCCGGCAATTGCGAAGCCAGGCGGGAACGGTCTTTTGTTCACTTGATGGTGAGCAGTATCTGCAATTTTGCTGGCAGATTTTCCAGATTGCTGCCGGTCAGGGGAGTTATCAAAGGGTGAGCGTTCTGTGCCATGATGGCTTGTCCCTCAGAGCTGTATAGGAATTGGATGAATTCTGCCGCCGCTTCCGGGTGTGGAGCGTTACTTGGGATAGTCAGACCATATTTAATCTGTTCACCTTTAAAAACCGGATCCACGCTCGCGAATCTCTGGAAATCCATTTTCACTGTTACTTTCCCATACGCATCGGAGAAACTGTCCTCTCCAAGGTTGAGCGCAGAGGGTAAGCGCAACATTTCAAAGCCGTGTTGTTGAATCACACTTTCGTATTCAAAGGCATAATCTATCTCTCCTGCTTCTAGTAAAGAGATAAGAGCCACGCTGGAACCGCGCATCATGATGTGAGAAGTGCCCGTGGTCTCGAGAATTTCTGGGATGCGGATGATTTTTATGTCGCCCATATCAACGAGGCGAATTTCCTTAGTAAATTGATGCTGGAGGAAAGTATCGAATATGTCTCCTTTACCAAAAACATCCTGAGCCAACGCGAAAACCATAAGTTGTCGATAACCTACAGCGTCAAATCGGGGATCGGAAAGCCCGACTTTTACATCCTCCCGGGACAAGATCTCCCACCAGTTTTCTTGGTTAATCTCCTCTTGGTATTTGCTTTCAGGGGTATAGGCAATGGCTAATCGATTACTTGCCATTGAGATAAACCAATTCGCGTAGGGGATTGTCGTACCAGGTATATCCACCTGATACATCAGCATCGGAATAAGCGATTGGTCCGCGGTGGCAACAATGTCAATTTCCTCATGCAAATCAGTAACATGCCGCATGACTTGAATGGAGCCGTGGTATTCTGTTTGAACATCGATGTCCGGATACTTTAATTCAAATGCTTTTTCAAGGTCATTGAACGGTTGAATTAGACTGCCAGCCGCAAAAACTACAAGAGGTGTTTTTTGTTTTGGCGCGCAGGCATTCAGAAATAACAGTATCACCAGAATGCAAGACCCAGCTAATGCCTTTTTCATGGTCAATTCCTAAATTAGAGGGTGGGCTTTTTGAAACCCACCCTCTTGTTCTCGCTTACTTGAATTCGATTGCGACCAGGTCTTTTGCCCAGAAGTTACTATCAAAGCCAGGCATATACGTCCGCAGCATTTCTTCGTCCCAACCAAGCAGACAACTTTCGCACGCCTGCAGGTCAGCCAAGGGGAGATCCACTGACCATCCATCCCCAGCGATGAACGAGACTGTCTTTGCTTCGGATTTTATGGTTAATAGAGCAAGTATGTCTGACATCTTTACTCCAGTGACTTCGATAGCACCTTTTTTAGGATGCTCCACGCTCGTATTGACTACCGCTAACTTTAGCAGATCATCCATCGTAAGGTTCTTTTCAGCATCCAACGCGCCCCTCAGGCTCAGCGTGGCATCGGCTGGACCAATGATTGCTGGCACTTCGCCAACTATTTGGGCAGTGGGCTCCTCCGTGGCAGCTGCGCTTTCAAAGTTAATGACCACGCTTGTGATGCCACCGACCATCTGCTTCTTACTCAGTTCAGGACCAACCAGGCGCAATGGGAAATTTTCCCCTGTTAGAGGTTCACCATCGACCAGGTATGCAACAATGATATTGTCATTCCGCATTGCCGTGTAAGAATCCAAGGTCACAGTGTATCCGTCAGCAGAAATTAAGTCGATCGTGTAACCCGTCTTGGCCAGGTCGTCTCTGAAGGCATCATCGCCATGCTTGACTTCATCATCAACCCGTCCAATGAGATAATAGAGTGGAATTCCTTCCCAGACATGTCCTTCATCATCTGTCCAGGAATATTGGTGACATCCTTCTGCGGCGCCTGACTCGAAGGTCGCCCGGTCCATGGGCTCTTCGATTGCACCCTTAAAGTTAACCACCCAATCCTCGACTGCATCTTTCAGTACGATCTTGTTTGCGTACTTGATTGACCAATGACCGTCAACCACCTGTAAAGGCGACTCGCCAATCACAACAAGACGCAGGCTGCCTTCCATCTCCGGGTCCAGTGGTTTCCCTTCACGTTCATAGGCGATAATTGTTTGCAGTAGTCCGATGGTCTCCATCTCATCCCCACTCGAAACATCATAGGTAATGTATTCCCCATTGAGAATTTGTTTGGGTGAGAAGGTTATCGAGTATCCATCTTCAGCGACAACTTCGACACTGTGGGTGTCCGTCATACCGCCTAGCTCCGCCAGAAGGGTGCTTACCAAGACGCCCTTGTGAAGCGCGGGAGCCGTTATCTTTCCCGTGCTAGACATAATGCCTGCTAATCCCTCAACGGCTGGCAAAGATTTAAGTTGATCCATTGTGAAATAGACAACCTCTTCACCCTTGACCAACTCGAGGACAGTTTCAAGGATTTCTGGCGTTTCAGTCTGGACATCAACCGGTGCTTCCTGGACTGCAGGGCTGCAGCCAGTCAAACTGATCATGACCCCCATCAACAACACAAATACAACGTTCTTAAATAGAAACTTCATTTCATTCTCCTTTCCAAGTGGGAGGCGCTGCCGTTTCCAACAACACCCTTGAGCCTGGGGCGCTTGGGATTTTCCCCGGACTACCGCTCAGCTACCCATGTCGATGATTTAGGAGCACTGAGTCGAAGAACCAGCGTAATTATAACCGGCACATTGAAAGCATGTGTGAAAAAGATAACAAGTTGAAAATTTGGGGTAGCAAACGCTGCGCCGCATCTGTTACGGGATTGTTCTAAGCTTCCTTCAGGAGATCTCTGCGTGCGTACAGAAGATAAAGCGGGCGGGCGCGGTACGACTGCGGGGCTTAGTCTTCCCTCTTCCGCCCTGCGGGGGTGTAATGGGCTTTGCCAGGGGGAAGCTGAAAGACCATCTTCCGCCTTGCGGGAACCTTCCCCTAGTGGAGTGCTGGAGGAATCTAATCAGCCCATAGGTAAAAAAACTGCGGCGCTCCATCCCACCGCCACTACAGGCAAACAGCAGGATGAAGCGCCGTGACAAAATTCGCTGTCAGAGAAACTCAGACGACGATATTCACCAGCCGACCTGGCACAATGATGTCCTTGCGCACCGCTTTGCCTTCCAACGCGGCACGCACGGCTTCGCTGGCCAGCGCTTTCTCCTGCACCTTTTCGTCGCTGATGCCCGGGGCAACCAGGATGCGGTCGCACAGTTTTTCTTTAATCTGGCTACTCTTGCAGTTTATAAATCTCCAATGTTGGTCCCGAAAAGAATAGAGGCTTACTATTTCTGAATTGGCTGTTCAAATACTCTAAGATGACTTTTAATTGGTCAACGACTAAGTTTGGTTCTGGATCTGGATGAAATTCTTTGATTAACTCCAGGTTGCTTCTGACATTTGCATAAAAAGCATTTTGAGCTACATAACGGTCTGGCTCGGCTGCATACCGGTCAAACATTAAAGAAGATAGAACGATATATTCTTTTTCTCCTGGATTAAAAATATCAAATTTGAAGAAATCACGGTTTTTGTTGGCTGGGTTAAACGGTGTATACCCATCGGAGAACGTGTTCTCTGTTGTGATGTCGTTTTCTTCCAGAAAGTCCAAGGCTTCGTTACGTGTGTCCGACCAGGTAAGCATGATTGAGGTCACCATGCCTTTGAGCGCGAACGGGACAATACCTGCCAGTACGATTACAATCAGAGCCATTCTGGCAGGCAGCCTTTTCACTGTTTTTTGCCAGAGATATGATATTCCAATGGCTGCAAGGAATAAGGGGGTCGTCATCATAGGCAGAGACCAGCGGATGTGGTGAAGATGCAATATGCTCAGAGCGACCCAATATCCGCCGCCAAAGAACAAGAGCAAGTAAGTGGGATCTTTCATCAGGATTACCGCAGTGAGCCCAACCCCTGCCAGGGCACTGATAATCAAACCGGAATTTGAGTAGAAGTTCTTGAGATAAAAGAGCAGATTTCCACCCCAGCCCAGCCCATCCGCTCCGAGATGAGTAGGTCGGGCTTCTCTGACAAGATTATTCAAGGTAGTGCTGAAATTTAAGAAAAGTTGAGGCGCGATCAGAAAGAAAGCTAAAATGGTCAGCCCCAAACTCCAGGCTGTGTTCTTGAAAAAAAAGCGCCATCCCGGCAGACTATTCTGCTCATCCCTGCTAAAAGCTCGGATCGCGACAGATGTCCACACAATTCCGACGGACAAAATTCCCGGATATTTCTCCAAGCCAGAGATTGCTACCATCACAGATGCCAGGATCAGCCAGTCATTGCGTTTGGTTGACAGGTAATTCAGGCAGAAAAGAAGTACAAGCATGACAAAAAGTGTCAGTGGAATATCAACGGTTACGTAGTGAGAATGCAGAACAAAGACTGGGTAAAAAGTGAATAAAACTGCTGCTACCCATGAAAAATTACTTTGCTTAAATTTTCGTCCGATAAACCAGGCAACCACAGGAAGCAAAGCTCCATGCACAGCGGTCATCAATCGTGATGCAGTATAGAAAAAATGGGGGTCATTCCAATATCCCAGCCCATAATTCACGCCAAATCTAAGCTTGCTCAATGCGTTTAGTACAATGAATTTGGAATAGTAGGAGGGGAAGGCAGGATACGGATAAGATAGAGGGTCCAGTGAATGATTGACACTCATGCCCTTTAATCGGTTCATGATGATTCCCTCATCCGGATGGGTGAGCAGCGGGAAAGCGAAATTCAAACCAACATAGCGTACTACCAGGGCGATTGAAAAAATAATTAAGGCAAAAAATATGACTTTCAGATGCGAGAGTTTCACCTTTACTACGGTTTGGTCATCAGTTTTCATAACACCCATTTTTGGAATAATGATTTCTGTCCATAACACTTAGGCGATTTTCGTTTTGGCGTAGGGGAATATCCTAGTCGTAACTCTTATTTGCAATTGACACTGAAATCCCTAACACTGAATAACATGTAAAAAGAGCCTGGTTGAAAATCACAACCAGGCCTACAACCAAAATTAGCCGACGATGTTCACCAGCCGCCCGGGCACAATGATTACTTTACGCACCGGCCTACCTTCCAGCGCGGCACGCACGGCTTCGCTGGCCAGCGCTTTTGCTTGCGCGTCCGCGTCGCTGATGCCAGGAGCGACCAGGATGCGGTCGCGCAGCTTGCCATTCACCTGCACCACCAGCGTGATTTCTTCATCGCGCGCGGCTTCTTCGTTCACCGCAGGCCATGCTTGCGTGTGGATGGAGTAGGGTTTGCCCAGGCGTTCCCACAGTTCCTCGGAAATGTGCGGGCAGAGCGGCGCCAGCATGCGCAGGTAGATATCGGCGCATTCGTTCCATTCCGGGCTGCCCCATGCTCCGGCGTTTTTCGCGCGGGCCATCTCGTTTAGCAGTTCCATCAGGCTGGAGACAATCGTGTTGAACTCAAAGTTTTCGTAGTCATAGCTGATGGCTCGCAGCACCTGGTGGGTCTTGCGCAGCAGCGCGCGCAGCGTTTCCGGGCTGGCAGTTGTCTCGGCAGGCTCAAGAAGCATCGCCCAGACCCGGCGCAGCCAGCGCGAGTTGCCTTCAATGCCGCTGCTGTTCCACGGACCGCCAACTTCCCACCGCGAGAAGAAGGTCAGGTACGAGCGCACGGTATCCGCGCCGTAGCGGGAGACCAGGTCGTCCGGCGCGATGACATTCCCGCGGGATTTAGACATCTTCTCGCCGTCCTCGCCCAATACCATGCCCTGGTTGCGCAGCTGCAACATAGGTTCTTTTCCACTCGTTATGCCGCAGTCGCGGCAGGCTTTGTGGAAGAAACGCACATACATCAGGTGCATGGTGGCGTGTTCGCTGCCGCCCGTGTAGGTATTTACCGGCATCCAGTCGCGGTATTTCCGCGGGTCGAAGGGGTAGGTATCGAAATCCGGGCTGAGGTAGCGCATAAAGTACCAGCTGGAGCACATGAAAGTGTCCATGGTGTCGGTTTCGCGCTCGGCCGGGCCGCCACAGACCGGGCAGGTGGTAAATCGCCAGGTGGGGTGCAGCTTCAGCGGGCTTTCGCCAGTGGGCAGCCATTCCACATCATCCGGCAGCAGAACAGGCAGCTGGTCTTCGGGGACGGGCAGGGTTCCGCAGTGCGGGCAGTAGATAATCGGGATAGGCGCGCCCCAGTAGCGCTGGCGCGAGATGAGCCAGTCGTGCAGGCGGTAGGTGACGGCGCCCCTGCCAACGCCCAGCTTTTCGATGTACGCAATGGCTGCTTCCATGCTTTTTTCTTCGGGGGTTCCGCTGAGCGGCCCGGAATTGACCATCGCGCCGTGTGCTTCGACCGCCGCGGTCATTTCCGCGGGGTCAATCTCCGGGCTGCCTTCCGGCTGGATGACTACCCGGATGGGCAGATGGTACTGCCGCGCGAATTCAAAGTCGCGCTGGTCGTGGGCCGGGACGGCCATGATAGCACCGCTACCGTAGCCCATCAGGACGTAATCAGCTGTCCATACCGGTACGCGCTCGCCGTTGACCGGGTTCAGGGCGTAAGCGCCCGTGAAAACGCCTGTCTTCGCGCGGTCTGCCGCCTCGCGCTGGATATCGGACTGGCGTTTGGCCTGTTCCTGATAGGCGCGCACGGCCTCCGCCTGTTCAGGCGTGGTCAGTTTATCCACCAGCGGATGTTCCGGAGCGAGCACCATGAAGGTGACTCCCCACAAAGTATCCGGCCGGGTGGTGAAGACCTCAATAGGGTCGCCTTGTTCGGAGGTGAAGGTAACCGCAGCGCCTTTGGATTTCCCAATCCACTTGGTCTGCAGGGTTTTGATGGTCTCCGGCCAGTCAATATCCGAAAAATCCAGCAGTTCCTCGGCGTAATTGGTGATGCGGAACAGCCACTGGCGCAGGTCTTTGCGGATTACGGGCGTGCCGCAGCGTTCGCAGTGGCGGTCTTCGCCCTGCACCTGTTCGCGCGCGAGGGTTGTGTTGCAGTTGGGGCAGAAGTCCACCGGCGCTTCTTTTTGGTAGGCCAGATTGTGCTTGTAGAACTGCAGGAAAAACCACTGGGTCCAGCGGTAGTATTTGGGGTCAGAGCTGATGATTTCGCTGTTCCAGTCGAACATATTTCCCATGGAGCGCAGCTGGCCGCGCATGCGCTCAATATTGGCGTAGGTCCAGGTTTTTGGGTGAATGCCCCGCTTGATGGCAGCATTTTCCGCCGGCAAACCGAAGGCGTCGAACCCGATGGGAAAAAACACGTTATATCCCTGCATGCGCTTGTAGCGAGCGCGCGCGTCGGAGGGCGTCATGGCATACCAATGACCGATGTGCAAATCCCCGGAGGGATACGGAAGCATGGTCAGCGCGTAAAATTTTGGTTTTTCAGGGTGGTCGGCGGTTTCGTATAGTTTATCCGCCGCCCAGCGGGCTTGCCATTTGGGCTCGATTTCTTCCGGTTTGTACTGCGGTATGCTGGTTGGGTCAATCATTTCTGCGCTCCTTTAAATAAAAAATCCCTGCGTGCAGGGACGAAGTTTCCTTCGCGGTACCACCCTGCTTCCCGGATGTGCCGGGCAGCTTGGGTTTGCGATAACGGGCAAATCCGTCGGCAGCTACTCCATTCACTGCCGCCACCCCTCTTGCGAGGAAACAGGCGAGTTCAGCCTTACGCGCTCCGCGGGCGCCTGCCGGGATTGCAGCCTGGTTCCCGGCTCTCTGGCGGACGGCTTATTACTCCTGCCGTGGTGTTTATGAAGCGTATTTTATCACAAAGCCGGCTGTCCAGGGTGCCTGATGATGCGGGTTCAGGTGTCATACCGTATCATTTCGTCGAGCAGTTTGTCGCGATACACCAAATCCGGTCGGGTGGTGAAGCCGACCTTTTCCCAAAAGGCGTTGCCCGTCTGATTGCGCGCCATCACAACCAGGGCGGCTTTGTGAATGCCTTCTTCGCGCAGAGCTTCCAGAGCAGCCTGAACGAGCGCGCTGCCGATGCCGCGCCGTTGATATGGGGCGGCAACCGCCAGGTGGTAGATGAAACCGCGCCGTCCGTCGTGCCCGCTGAGAATCACGCCAACCAGCTGGTCGTTCTCCTCGGCTGCGAAGCAGGTGCTGGGATTGCGCCGCAGGTAGCGGGAAATGCCCTCAGGCGAGTCGTCGAGGTTGTTCAGCCCCATGCCGGGGGTTTGCTGCCAAAGGGCGAAAATCCGGGGGTAATCATCGGGGGTCAGTTGGCGAATGTGCATAAGTTTCTCCGTAGGTGTGCTCTCCTGAAATCAGGTTCGACGAACAGCGGGTCGGGAGGCCTGGTCAAACACAGGTGGTAAAAGACTGCCGCCTCTTGTTCGCCTCCAAAATTCGCGCAGGCCCCTAACAGTGCCAGATTAGCCTGGCGGGGTTTGGCTCGTCCGGAACGGCCGCCGCATTCAGGGCGGCTTCCAGACGGGCGAACTCTTCGAGGGCGGCCTGCTCATAAACGCCCGGGTCTGCCTGGGTGCCGTAGGTCTTGTAGGCGACCGCGGCGGCTCCGTAAAACGCCATGCCCAGGGCGTGCATGGGGGCGTGGATCGCTGAGGCTGCCTGCGCGACGGCGCGCGCGGCCGCCTGGGCTTGGGGAATGGATTCAGCCTCCCGCGCGGCGGCGTGTGCTGCAAGAATGTGAATTTTGGCGGCAGGCAGCTTCAGATTTCCTGCCAGCCAGCCGCGGGCAGCCTTAATCGCCTCTGCCGGGCGGGAATCCAGCGGGAAACAGGCGGCGTAAATTGGCAAATATTCGCGCTCGGCATAATCCAGAGCCCAATGGGCAAGCGTCGCTTTACTCTGAGCCTCCATCAGGCGCATCAGTGACTGCGTGCAAGGGGCGTTTGGGCTGCCGAGTGTTTTACGGACTTTGGGCATGGGGCGGTCCTCTTTGTATAATCGGGCGGCGGGTGCTCCGCAGGCTGCGTGTGCCTGAGGCGGGCGCCTTTCTTCAGATTATACCCGCGCGGGATGGCGGTTTGGCAGCCGTGACGCGTTTGGCCGGGGCGAAAAGCTCGGCGGGACGTCATCCCGCGGCAGGAAACGGATTCTTCGCAGCGCTCAGAATGACATACCTTTTTGCCGCGCAGCCCCCTGCAAAAGGCAAGGCCTTCTCAATCCCAGTGAGTGCGCGGATAAAGAAAAAGCACCCTGGCGGATGCTTTTCGCTAGTGGACCCAGGGGGATTCGAACCGTGCGCAGCCCCCTGCAAAGGGCAAGGCCTTCTCAATCCCAGTGAGTGCGCGGATAAAAAAAAAGCACCCTGGCGGATGCTTTTCGCTAGTGGACCCGGGGGGATTCGAACCGTGCGCAGCCCCCTGCAAAGGGCAAGGCCTTCTCAATCCCAGTGAGTGCGCGGATAAAGAAAAAGCACCCTGGCGGATGCTTTTCGCTAGTGGACCCAGGGGGATTCGAACCCCCGGCCTTCTCAATGCCATTGAGACGCGCTCCCAACTGCGCTATGGGCCCGGATATAAACCTTTTGTTGTTTCTGCCCTTGGCGCTCCCAATCCCCCGGAAGGGGGCTGCCTGCACTGTGGGCATCCCACATCATTTTGTAAAGTTCACTCGGTCGGCGCCTGCTGGCTGTCCATCAGACGCCTCCCGGCTCGTGATGGACCTGGAGGGATTCGAACCCTCGACCTCTTCAGTGCGATTGAAGCGCGCTCCCAACTGCGCTACAGGCCCGCTCCCGGATTCTCTTGGAAACCGCATTCGCGCGCATTCACGTAAAGACAACCCGATTTCAGAGTTCACAGATTCTAACTGACTCAAACAGAGATGTCAAGCTTCAATTTTCAGAGAACCCTGCCGACGGGTTTTTGCGGATAAAAAACCCAGGCACCATTCGGTGCCTGGGTGCTTTGGTTGCTGGTAATCAAGCGTTCGTCGAAATGACTGTTCCGGCCTTTTTCTTCTCGATTTTGGCCTTGCGCTTTTCCTTGATATCCATCTTGGGTTTCTTACGTTCTTCTTTCCCGGCTTTATCTTTACTAGCCATTGAATACCTCCTTCAAATACTTCCAATTCATACCGCTCTGTACTGCCACGACCAACTCTTATTATAGCGCAATTCAGGAAGAATTCATCTGCTGATGGTATCATTAACGCAGCGTCAGCCCTTGGCGTTTCAAGAATTTTGCTGACCTGGAGCTTATCGTGGACACGCTTTCCAAGAGAACGCGAACGCGCTACCTGCTCATTCTGATGATTTTAATCACCATTCCCTGTTACATCCTGGGGATTGTTCTGCTGCGCATCAACCGCGGTCCCCTCTCAGCGACGCCTACGCCTGTCAATTCACCCACTATCACCAACACCGCCACTATCACACTGACGCCTTACCTCACCCGCACCCCAACCATTACCCCAACCATCACGCAAACCCTTACCCCGACCCTCACGCGCACGCCTACCCAAACTCCCACAAACACACCGGAACTGACGGAACCTCCCATCAGCACGAACACGCCCACTCAGGAAAATACACCTATTGGCTCAGAGCCGTAAAAAAGGCAAACAAATACCATGGCTATCGACTTGCTCCCGCATCTAAAACAAATGTTGTCCGCTCCCGGCCTTTCGGGCTACGAAGACCCCATCCGGGATATTGTCCGGGCTGCCTGGCAGCCGCTTTGCGATGAAATTTCTGTCAGCCGCGTTGGCAGTTTGCACGCTCTCAAGCGCGGCGACGGACCGGAACCCCGCCCGCGCGTGATGCTATCCGCGCACATGGACGCCATCGGGCTGATGGTTACCGGCATTAAAGAGGGCTTTCTGCGCTTCACGCAAATTGGCGGGATTGACCCCCGCATTCTGCCCGGGCAAATGGTGACCGTGCACGGCCGGAAGGACCTGCCGGGAATGGTGGTGCTGCCGCCGACTCATCTTTTGCCGCCCGAAGCGGGCAGCGGGGTGGCGGCGCTGCAGTATCTGCTGATTGATACAGGTTTGCTCGCGGAAGAGGTGGATAAACTGGTGCGGGTTGGCGATGTGGTTTCCTTTGCCCAGGAACCGATTGAATTGGGCGAAAGCGCCCTGGCCGGACACACCCTGGATAACCGCGTGTCCGTTGCGGCTGTGACGCACTGCCTGGATATCCTTTCCCGCCGCAAGCACGCCTGGGATGTGTGGGCGGTAGCATCCAGCCAGGAGGAAACTGGCGTGACAGGCGCGTTTACCTCTCCGGTGGATATTCAGCCCGATTTCGCCATCGCGATTGATGTGACCTTTGCCAAAAGCACGAGCAGCGGCGACTGGCGCACTTTCCCGATGGGAGAGGGCGTGACCCTGGCCTGGGGACCCAATATTCATCCGGCGTTATATGCCGCGATTATCAGGACGGCCGACGAGCTGGACATTCCCTACTCGCGCGAAGCCGCGCCCAGCATGACCGGCACGGACGCTTACGCCATTCAGGTGGTGCAGTCCGGCATCCCCTGCCTGCTTATTGGCATCCCACTGCGCTACATGCACACACCCGTGGAAACAGTCTCCCTGAAGGATGTGCGCCGGGCCGGACGCTTGATGGCAGAATTTATCAGCGCACTGCCGCAGGATTTCATGCAGACTCTGGAATGGAAGTGAACATGAGCCCGAATATGAAGATGACGAATAACGCTCGCCCGAGGATAGGCAAAAAACAAATCGCACTGCTGGCAGAGCTGTGCAATGCCCTGGCGGTTTCTGGCGATGAACAGGAAGTGCGGGAGATTGTCCTGCGCGAAGTGAAACCCCTCTGCCAGCAGGTGGAAGTGGACGCAATGGGGAACGTCCTGGCAACCAGGATTGGTTCCGGACAGAATAAAGCGCGGGTGATGATTGCCGCGCATATGGATGAAGTCGGTTTTATGCTGACTCAGAATGACGGCGACGGTTTATATGGGTTTTCCATCGTTGGCGGCATTGATGAGCGCCAGCTGGTGGGAAAAGCGGTCATCGTCGGGCGGGAGCATATTCCCGGTGTGATTGGCGCGAAGGCGATTCACCTGACAACCCCGGAAGAACGCAAAACCGCTCTGAAGCTTGAACAGCTGCGCATAGACCTTGGCCCGGACGGCAGCGGAAAGGTCAGAGTGGGCGACCGGGCAGGTTTTGCCACGCAGCTCACCGAAATCGGGCCGAGCATCCGCGCCAAAGCGCTGGATAACCGCCTGGGGGTGGCAAATCTGATTGAGCTTCTGCGCGGCGCGCCGGAAAATATTGACCTGCTGGCGGCTTTTACCGTACAGGAGGAGGTTGGGCTGCGCGGGGCGCGGGTGGCTGCTTACCACCTGGCTCCGCAGATAGGCATTGCCGTGGATTCAACCCCGGCCAATGATTTGCCGGCCTATGATGACGATGACGGCGAAAACACGCGCTACAATACCCGTCTGGACTGCGGGCCAGCCATTTACCTGATGGACGGCGCGACTATCGCGGACAGGCGCCTGGCGGAATGGCTGATGAAAACCGCGGAAGAAGAGGGAATCCCTTATCAAATCCGCCAGCCGAACCCCGGCGGCACGGATGCCGGCGCCATCCACAAAACCCGCAGCGGGGTGCCCAGCATTTCCGTTTCGGTACCGCAGCGCTACTGTCATACCGCGGCAGGCCTCATTCGCAAAGCGGACTGGGAAAACACTTTGCGTTTGTTAAGCGCCGCGCTCTGGCGCCTTGATTCAAAAATACTCACGCCATCGGAGGCATAAGATGACCAAAACTCCATCCACAAAAGCACGCGACGAAGCACTTCTGGCACTAATCAAAAAATTGGTGGAAACGCCCGGACCTTCGGGTCAGGAAAGCCTGATTCGGGCAGCGGTTGCTGAGGAAATCAAGGATTACGCGGATGAAATTCGCACCGACGCACTGGGCAACCTGATTGCCCGGGTTGGCACCAAAAAGCCCGGCGGCCTGCGGGTGATGGTCTCCGCGCATATTGATGAAATTGGTCTGATGGTCACGCATGTGGACGCGAATGGTTTCGCGCGCTTTATCGCCATTGGCGGCGTTTCTCCGCTTACCTGCATAGGAGGCCGGGTGCTCTTCATGAACGGAACGCGCGGGGTGATTGGCTGTGAACGCCTGGAGCCGAACACCGCCCCGACGCTTGAAAAGCTCTTCATCGATACCGGCGCGCTCAGCAGTGACGACTGCCCGGTGCGCGTGGGCGATGTGTGCGGATTCGAGCGCCCCTTCCTGGATCTGGGCGCTCACCTGGTGGCAAAATCCATGGACGACCGGATTTCCGCGGCGGTCGCTATTCAGGCGATACGCGCGCTCAAAGATTCCCCGCACGAGGTTTTCTTTGTCTTCAGCGTGCAGGAGGAAGTTGGTTTGCGCGGTGCTACCACCGCCGCCTACGGCGTTAATCCGGACGTTGGCCTGGCGGTGGATGTTACCCGCACCGGCGACACACCCCGCACGATCAAGATGGAAGTGGCTCTGGATAAGGGCCCCGCGATTAAGGTGCGCGACTCCTCCTTTATCGCTGACCCGCGGGTGGTGAATTGGATGGTGGCGGCTGCCAAAGCCAGCAAGATTCCCTACCAATTGGAAGTGCTGGAAGCGGGCGGCACGGACGGGCGCGCCATTCAGCTGGCGCACGCCGGTGTGCCGGCCGGCTGCCTCTCAATCCCATGCCGTTACATCCACTCGCCTTCCGAGATGGTCTCGTACGCCGATGTGGAAAACGCGGTGAAGCTGCTGGTGCGACTGCTCAGCGAAGAAATTAAGCTGGGATAAACCCCGGAAGGCGCCGCGGCACTTGGTGGTATAACCAAAGGCAAGATGAAACGACAGGCAGGTTACAAAAGACAACTCTCCGCGCGCAGATTGCTTGCGGCGCTCAGCCTGATTATCGCGCTGCTGGCGCTTACAGCGTGCGAGTCTTTGCTTTCACAGGTTAAACTTCCCTGGCGCCAGGAAGAGCCTTCCACGACGGCGACTATCGCGCCGCAGCAGACCGAAATGCAGCCCTTTCCGGCTGAGACTCAGACGGCCCCAACCCAATCAACGCCGCCAAAGGAACTGGTGCTCTGGCTGCCTGCAGAAATGGACCCCGACGCGGACAACCAGGCAGCGTCTCTCCTGGCGGCGCGGCTTGCTACCTTCGCCGAGGCTGAGGGCATCACCATTAATATCCGGCTCAAAAACATTTCCGGGGCGGGAGGGCTGCTTGACGCGCTCACGGCGACCAATTCCGCCGCCCCGCAAGCCTTGCCCGATTTGATTCTGCTTCCGCGACGGGATTTGGAAACCGCCGCGTTAAAGGCTTTGGTAATTCCGCTGGATTCCCTGACCAGTATCGTGGATGACGAAGATTGGTTCCCCTACGCGCACGACATGAGCCTGATACAGGGCGTCGTGTACGGCATCCCCTTTGTTGGCGACCCGCTGGCATTGGTCGCGAAGGCTGGCGCGGAAATCACCCCGCAATTGGGCTGGCAGACGATTGCCGACCCCGGCAGCGTTTTTGCTTTTCCCGCGGATGACCCGCAGGCTTTGCTGCCGCTGACCCTCTACATGGCATTAGGCGGTTCTTTCCAGGGCAATCAGCTGCGCCCGACCCTGGACGAACAAATCCTGCTCAAGACTCTCAGCCTGCTCGCCGAAGGACAGCAAAACGGCAGCATCCAAAGAGAATCAGTACAGTGGCAGAGCTTTCAACAATCCTGGGAAAGTTTTTTGAGTGGCGGCGCGAACCGCACAGCCGCGCCGTTGAGCTTTTTGCTGGCAGAGTATGCCAAAGCCGCGGAAGCGCCGGAAACACTGCCCATCTTGCAGGAAACCGGTTTCACGCTCAGCAGTGGCTGGCTTTGGGCGGTAAGCTCCACAGAGCAGGAAAGCCAGGCGCTGGCGCTGCGGCTGGCAGAATACCTGGTGGAAAACGGCTTTTTAGGTGCCTGGAGTGAAGCCTTTGGACGGGTTCCGGCCAGGCCTTCGGCGCTTGAACTCTGGCAAAACAAGGCGCTGGCCGCGCAATTAGTGCAACATTCCCTGGGCGCGCGGTTTTTGCCAGTCAATGAGGTAACAACAAGCATTTCACCGGCGCTTCGCAGCGCTGTACTTGCGGTTCTGCGCGATAACGACACTCCGGAAAAAGCGGCAAATCAAGCCGTGGAGAGTTTAAAATGACCCCGAATACCCCCTCCAAACTTTCTCCAAAACTGCTGAATCAGGTAATCCTGGTTTTGATACTCATTGCTGTGGTGATTGGGTTGGTGCTGACGGTGCTGGCGCTGCCGGGATTCAACATTCCTGCCGCCCCCACGCCTGCTCTCACACTCACCGGCGCGCCGGGAACCACTCCCGACGCGGCCCAGCTGACCGAAGTGGCTGCCGCCGCGGTGCCTCCGGTGGTGCGCGTGGAAGGCATTGTGGTCACAGGCGGCATTCTGGTGCTGATTGTCCTGGCTGCCACGTTGAGGGAAATCCTCAGGCTCAGCCGCCGCTCATAATAAAGAGTACGACCGGCTTTCAACCGGTCGTTTTTTGTCAGATTGTGTAATCCTCTGCTTCAGGAATTTCCCAAACTCCTTCATCTTTCTGGTAGTGCGGCGCTTTGGGATGAGAAGGCACATCCAGTCTTTGTTCCAGGGCGGCCAGCCGTTCGTTCACATCCTGAATGCACTCCGCGAGCGCGTCCGGCAGGTCTGTATGTTTAAGGTCAATCACAGATGCGGCGGCTTCGGGCGCGCGGCGGATAATCTGGCCGGGAACGCCGACCACCACAGAATGCGGGGGAACCGGCTTGACGACCACGGCGTTCGCGCCAATGCGACTGTGGGCGCCCACGATTATGTTTCCCAGTATTTTGGCGCCAGCGCCGACAACCACGCCATCTTCCAGTGTCGGATGCCGTTTGACTTTTTCCAGGCTTACCCCTCCCAGGGTAACCCCATGGTAAAGCGTTACATCCGCGCCAATTTCAGCGGTTTCGCCAATAACAACGCCCATTCCGTGATCGATGAAGAAGCGCCGTCCAATCTTTGCCGCGGGGTGAATCTCGATGCCGGTAAAAAAGCGCGCCAGCTGCGAGCTGGCTCTTGCCAGCCAGTAAAATTTGTGTTGCCACAACCAGTGAGAAACCCGATGCGCCCAGACGGCATGCACGCCGGCATAGGTGGTGAGCACAACCCAACGGGAGCGCGCGGCAGGGTCCCGTTCCAGCGCGGTGTTGATGTCTTCCGCCATTAGTCTGAAAATATTCATACTGTCCTCACTTTGGACGGATGGAGAGCCGGAAGAAGCCAGGATGAAAGGCTCAGCGTCCGCCATTAAGTTCCTCCCGGATATTCGCGAACAGGTTGGTGCTCAGGTAGCGCTCCGCGAAACTGGGGATAATTACCGCGATGCGTTTGCCGGCATTCTCAGGTCTGGAAGCGGTCAGCAGCGCCGCCCATACCGCCGCCCCGGATGAAATCCCGACCGGGATGCCTTCCACTACAGCCATTTTCCTTGCGGTTTCGAAAGCGTCTTCTGCTTCCACCTGGATGATTTCGTCCAGCAAGCTTGTATCCAAAATTGAAGGAACAAAGCCCGCGCCGATGCCTTGCAGGGGGTGGGGCCCTTTTTTACCGCCGGAAAGCACCGGTGATGCGGCAGGTTCCACCGCGATGATGCGCAGCTCCGGGTTGTATTCGCGCAGTCTGCCGCCCGCGCCGGTGATCGTGCCGCCGGTGCCAACGCCGGCTACCAGAATATCGATGCGGCCTCCGGTATCGCGCCAGATTTCCTCCGCGGTTGTGCGCCGGTGAACTTCCACATTAGCGGGGTTGTTGAATTGGTCTGCCAGCCAATAACGGCTGTCTTGCCCGCGCAGTTTGAGGGCGGTTTCCACGGCGCCGGCCATGCCCTCCACGGCAGGGGTCAAAATAAGTTCGGCGCCGAGAGCGCGCAGGAGCAGCTTGCGCTCCAGGCTGACAGTCTCAGGCATGACGATGGCGCTTTTGTAACCGCGGGCGGATGCCGTGAAGGCCAGCCCAATGCCGGTATTGCCGGACGTGGCTTCCAGGATGATGGAATCAGGGGAAAGCAGCCCCTGTTTTTCTGCCGCGTCCACCATCGCTACCGCGATGCGGTCTTTGACACTGTGCGTAGGATTAAAGAATTCCAGTTTGGCAAGTACTTCCGCGCCGCCGGCCGGGACGAGGCGGTTCAGCCGCACCAGCGGCGTACGGCCGGTAAGTTGGGTGAGGTTCTGATAAATAGTCATTAAAGGTCTCCGAAAATTCTGGTGTTAAATAAATACAGCCAGTTTGATGGGATGCCGGGCATCACCGTGAGCAGATTTCAGCGGGGGAGGGCCGCCCTGCTCTCAACTGGCTGTCAAAAATCGCGAGAGGAGAGGCGGTTTAGCTTCCCCGCCTCAGACACAAGCAAGTGGTTGGCTTGCCTGGGATATTGCTCAAAACGCGCAAATGTTTCATGCTCTGATTATATCTGCCCATCAAGGCGCGTCAAACCGCAACTTTGTGCAAATGCGCGCCTGGCTTGGCCTGGCATGCATTCCGGCAGCGCGCTGCATTATAATCATCACCAATATTCGCCCGGAGCGGAAGATGACGCAGAGATTCCAAAACCTTCTTGAACTGATGAGGCAGCAAAACCTGGACGCTGTCGCCATTAATCCCGGCCCGACTTTTACCTATCTGACCGGCATGCGCATGCACCTGATGGAGCGGCCGACTGTGCTTTTGATAACAGGTGCCGGATTGGCCGGGCTTGTGCTCCCGCAGCTGGAGCTGCCGAAACTTGCCGGTGCCGCGATCGCGATGGACGCGCACCCGTACGCGGACAATCCCGCCACCTGGCAGGACGCTTTCACGGCCGCGTTCAAAAGGCTAGGCATCCACCGCGGCCGCGTCGGCGTGGAAGCACAGCGCATGCGTTTTTTGGAGCTCGGTTTCCTGCAAAGCGCGGCTTCGGGCTGCGAGTTTGTGGACGGAAGCGCAGTCCTCGAAGCGCTGCGCCTGCGAAAAGAACCGCGCGAGCTCGAGCTGATGCAGGAAGCGGCTTACATTGCCCAGAAAGCACTGCTGGCAACCCTGAAAACTGTGCGCCCCGGGCAGACTGAAAAACAGATAGCCGCTGAATTGGTTATCGCGCTGTATCGGGCCGGCTCCGATGTGGAGCTGCCATTTCAGCCCATTGTGAGCTCTGGTGAAAACAGCGCCAACCCCCATGCGGTGCCCGGCGAACGCCAGCTGCGCGAAGGCGACCTGCTTTTATTTGACTGGGGTGCCAGTGTGGACGGTTATTGCTCGGATATCACGCGCACTTTCTCGGTGGGCGAGCTGCAGCCGGAACTGGCTCACATCGGCGCTGTGGTGCGGGATGCCAACGCGGCTGCCCGCGCGGCAGCCCGGTCGGGCATACCGGCCAGTGCTGTCGACCAGGCTGCGCGCGGATTAATCGCGGACGCGGGATATGGGGAGTATTTTACCCACCGCACCGGCCACGGCCTTGGGATGGAAGCGCACGAAGCGCCCTACATTCGCGAGGATAACGGCATGACACTTGAGCCCGGCATGGTTTTCACGATAGAGCCGGGAATTTACCTGCCGGGCAGGGGCGGCGTGCGCATCGAAGATGATGTCGTCGTTGGGCAAAAAGAGGCGCCCAGTCTGACAGACCTCCCCCGTGAGGTAATTCCGTACACCCAGGCGCTGGATTGAGATGAAAGCGCGGCGCGACCTTTACCTGGTGGCGTTTTCCCTGTTCATCTGGGGCATGGGCGAGGGATTGTTTTATATCTTTCAGCCGCTTTACATCCAGCAGCTGGGAGCAGACCCGATTTTGATTGGCAGCGTGCTGGGGATTAATGCTGTCGCCATGACGCTGTCGCAAATCCCCGCGGGGTACCTGGCGGACCGCGTTGGCAGGCGGCCTTTAATGTGGTTCACCTGGATTATGGGGGTGATTTCCGCGCTGGTTATGGCGTCGGCCAGAAACCTTACAGCATTTGTGGCAGGACTGCTACTTTACGGGCTTACCTCGGCAGTTTTGGCGCCGATGAACAGCTACATTTCACACGCGCGCGGCGATTGGTCGGTTGGCCGGGCGGTTACCTTCACCTCTGCCGCTTTTAGCATTGGGGCGATTATCGGTCCGATGGCAGGCGGCACGATTGGAGAACGCTTTGGGCTGCGCAATGTGTATTGGCTGGCGGCCGGCCTGTTTTTCATCTCCACCTGTGTAATTTTGTTCATCCGCAGACAACCGGTGGGCTCCCGCGGCGAGGCGGAATCCGCGCCTGGTCTGCTGCGCAATCCGCGTTTTCTGATGTCTCTCGGCCTGATTCTGATGATTATGTTTTCCATGTATCTGCCTATTCCGCTGGCGGCAAATTTTTTGCAAAACGAACGCGGCTTGAACCTGGCATCCATTGGGCAGCTTGGCTCGCTGCAAAACCTGGGGAATGCGGTGTTCGCACTCGCTTTGGGGCACCTGCCCGCCCTGACGGCCTTCCTTTTGGGAGAAACAGCACTGCTGGCCGTCAGTTTGCTGCTTTGGAAGGGCAGCGGGATGGGGCTTTTGGGGCTGGCGTACTTTTTGATGGGAGGTTACCGGCTTTCCCGCACCTTAAGCGTGGCGTTTGTGCAGCCAATGGTGGGAATCAATCAGGTTGGGCTGGCCTTTGGGTTTGTGGAAACAATCAACAACCTGGCGTTAATATTGACGCCCATCCTGGCAGGCATTTTGTACGAAAAGAATCCCGAGAGCGTCTTTATGGTCAGCGTGGGTGTGCTGGCCCTGTGCCTGGTGTTCACCTTGTGGTCGCGCGGGGCAGGTCGGCGCGCCGCGCGCACGCTGATGACCTGGATGACAAAGTAAGGGGGTGTACCGTGAGCGTTGCCATCTCGCGTCTGGTTTTGGGGCCGCTGCTGAACAATGTGTACCTCCTGGGAGATGAAGACAGCAAGGACGCGGTCGTCATTGACCCTTCCTTCGAACCGCAGCGGCAGGCTGCCGAGATACGCCGGCGCGGATGGCGGCTGCGCCAAATCTGGCTGACGCACGGGCATTTTGACCACATCGAGGGCGTGGCCGCCTTGCAAGCGCTCTTCGAACCCGCGCCCTTGCTGGGAATGCACCCGGCGGCGGAAGCCTGGGCGCGCACATACGGGCAGAAGGCGAACTTTGGGTTTGCGGTGAGCGCGCTGCCGCCAGTTGACATCCAGTTTTTTGGCGGGCAGCGGCTGGCAGTAACCCCGGAAAGCGGTACTTTCTTTGCCGAGGTGCGCGAAACACCGGGCCACAGCCCCGGTTCCGTGATTTTTTACTGCCCCGATTTACAGGCGGCCTTTGTGGGGGATGCGATTTTCCGCGGGAGCATCGGCAGGACTGACCTTGCCGGCGGGGATTACCCTACCCTGATTTCGGCAATTCGAACGCAAATATTCACTCTGCCGGATGACACCGTCTTGTTCCCTGGCCACGGACCGGAGAGCAGCGTGGGATACGAAAAAGCGAACAACCCTTTTTTGCTTTAGTCAGAGACCCGGCGACCGCGAGTTCCCATACCTATCATTCCCGTGTCCGCGCGAGCACTATTTGGTATGCTGAGGGCTGCTCCCCTGCCTATTAAATCAAAAAAGCCCCCGAAAAAACCGGGGGCTTTTGAATTCCTGCGATTTTACTTGGCGTAGGTGATTGCCCGCGTCTCGCGGATAACGGTCACCTGAATCTGGCCGGGATACTGCATGGTTTCCTCAATCTCAGTGGCGATGCTTTTTGCCATCTCGTGCGCGGCAAGGTCGTCCACCTCATCCGGCCGCACGATAATGCGCACTTCGCGGCCGGCCTGAATCGCGAAGCTCGATTCCACGCCTGGATGGGCGTTGGCCACCGCTTCCAGCGACTTGAGCCGTTTGATGTACTGCTCCAGGTCTTCGCGGCGGGCGCCCGGGCGCGCTCCGGAAATCGCGTCCGCGGCTTCCACGATGACTGCTTCCACCGAGCCCTGGTCCACTTCGTGATGGTGAGACGCGATGATGTTCACCACCGCGGCGCTGACGCCGTGGCGCTTGGCAAATTCCGCGCCGATGATGGCGTGGGTGCCTTCGGTGTTGTGGTCCATCGCTTTGCCGAGGTCATGCAGGAGGGCGCCGGCTTTACAAACCTCCACGTTCGCGCCCAGTTCCGAGGCAAGCACGCTGGCAATCTTGGAGGTTTCTACGGCGTGCGCCAATTGATTCTGACCGTAAGACGTCCGATATTTCAGGCGGCCGAGTTTCTTGATGATTTCGGGATGAAGCCCGTGCACGCCTGCTTCGTAAGCGGCTTCGTTGCCGGCTTTGAGGATATCCTCGTCCATCTTCTGGCGTTCTTCATTCAGGATTTTTTCGATGTAGGCCGGGTGAATGCGTCCGTCCACAACCAGGCGGCTGAGAGTTCGCTTCGCGATTTCGCGCCGCACCGAATCGAAGCAGGAGATGGTCACAGCTTCGGGGGTATCGTCCACAATCACGTCCACGCCGGCGGCCTGTTCAAAGGAGCGAATATTGCGGCCGTTGCGGCCGACGATGCGCCCTTTCATTTCCTCATTGGGGAGAGTCACCAAGGATGTGGTCACTTCCGCCACGCGGTCCGAGGCGACGCGCTGGATGGCGTCGGCAATTAATTCGCGGGCTTTTTCCTGTCCCATTTCGCGGGCTTCGGTTTCGTACTGGCGAATGATGCGCATCATATCGCCGCGCGAGGTCTGGGTGACTTCTTCGAGCAGCTGCGCCCTGGCTTCTTCGATGGTCATTTCGGAGATGCGCTGCAGCTCTTCCATACGTTGGGCGGCGAGCCCCTCAATTTCATTGGCGCGCCGGTCAAGAGCGCTCTGGCGTTTGTTCAGAGCGGCCTCGCGCTGCTGCATCTGGTCAAAGCGGTGGTCAAGCTCTTCGCGGCGTTTGACCAGTCGGTCATCTTCCTTGCTGAGCTCGCTGCGGCGGTGCTGCAAATCCGCCTCCGCGTCGCGAATGATTTTCAGCGCCGCGTCCTTGGCATCCAGCTCAGTCTGCTTGGCGCGTTCTTCCGCCGCTGTGATGATATCCTTGGCGGTCAGGCGCAGTTTTTCCTCTTTGTTCTTGCGGATAGCTGAGAACAGCCCGAAACCAAGCGCGAACCCCAGCGCGAGCGCGAGCCCAAGGAAAAGGATTCCCTGCGGGTCCCTCAGGATGGGTCCCTGTGCGTAAAAATTGAATAGTTCCATGTTTTCCAATACTCCATATTTTTATCTTGTGTCCTGCCCGTCTCTGGAGTTCCGCGTTTCTTTCCATAAGCGGCGCACCGTTTCGGATGCCACCGCGTAAGAAAACCCCCGGCGCTGTAAAAACGCGCCCAGCCTGAGGCGAAAGGTTTCCTCAGGAAGCGACTCATAACGCCCGACAGCGCGTCGGGCGGCATTGAGCGCCAATTCGCTTTCCTGCAGATTGGCCTGCGCGAGAGTAGATTCGATGACTTCGTCGGTGAGACCTTTTTGGCGCAGTTCAGCTTTGATGAGGCTGACGCTGCGCGGACGGAACGCGCTGCGGTTCTCGAGCCATTCCCGGCAAAAACGGGCATCGTCGAGATATCCCTCTTCTTCTAGCCGGCGCAGAACGGCGCTGGTAAGCTCCGGGCTGCAGCCTTTGCGCGTCAGGTAATCGCGCGTCTCCTGAATGGAGCGGGAGCGGAAGCTGAGAAAGTGCAGCGCCCTGGTGTAAGCGCTTTCCAGTTCATCCTGTTCCTGAAGCTTTTTAATCTCCTCCGCCGAGAGTGCGCGTCCTGGTTTCAGCCAGGCGGCTGTCAGACGGTCGAGCGAGAAAGCATATTCTCCGTCCAGGCTGATATTCAATCGCTGGCGGTTGCGCTTTTGAGGTTCGATTGCGGTAATTACCTTGTCCATTTAATCCAACAAAGCCATGGTCTGAGGGAGACCACGGCTTCGATGACAGCAAATAATCCAGAATCACGCCGGCCGCTCAAAGCTGAGCGCAGCAAAACTTCAGGATTTCTATTATATTTTGGTACTAATCACTCGCATCAACCTATCCGGCCTGGCAGGAGTTGAAGGCAGCCTCACACCGAGGGCAGTCTTCCCGGTGGAATTTGAAATAATTCACACCAACCCTTCATCGTCTGTTGTTTCCTAAGCCACGCAATGCGCATTTGTGTACCAATTTATAAGCCGGTATGTCCCGGCGGTTTACTATCCATGCAAGACCCGCGCAAAGGCGCCTGGTCTCTTCAAAGCCATGATCTCCATGAGCAAGCTCGCACAGAACTCACGGGCAGTTCATGTTTTTGTAACATAGATTATACATTATTTTCACGAATCCGGGCGCCCCGCATATAAGCTCCTGCATACAGGTCGGATTTCGGGCATTCTCATGCTACAATTGCTGCATGAAGGCAACCAGGCAGAAAAAACCTGAAAATGGCGCGCCTGAACAGGCGCACGCGCGCGAACGTTTCTGGCAAATCTTGTTCCCAATGCTGCTGGTAGGCGCGCTGCTGGCTGCTGGGTTTGTTCTTCTCCTGTTGTACTCCGGCGAATTAGGCACCAGCACGGAAGGCATGGCAGCCGCGGCGCTGGTCGCGATGGCGCTGCCGCTAATCTTTGTGTTTCTTGTTACATTCATTCTGGCGGTCGCGTTGATTGCGGCTGCTGCCAAAGTCGCCGCCTGGCTACCTGGCGTGGGCAAAGAAGCGCTTGACCTGTTTCGTTCGATAGGAACTGCCGCGCAAAACGGCAGCTGCGCGCTGCTTGCCCCGCTGATGGCGGTCGCTCAGAAGCTGGCAGAACTGCAGAGATTGATAAGCGCGCTGCGTTCCGGCTTGATAAAATGAGCCTGTGAATCGCAAAAGCCATACCGGGTGCTGCTCGCGTAGGTAGAGGCTTTTGAGCGTTGGACGCGCGCGTTTGATGAATCAGCAGCGGGCAAACCAGCCGCTGTGAAAGCGATAACAGCGGTAACATATTAAATATCTAACACCTGAGTGCCGTCTGCTGTAGTTAATAAAAGGAAGAGTCAGATGAAATCTTCAATTAAAACAATCACCTTGGTTGTGGGCACCGCCTTAGGCGCCCTGTTGGGATACGCGGCCGCCAATATTCTGATTAAGCAATCCGAGGCCGCTGGGAAGAGCTCTCCGGTAACTGCCTCACAGGCGCTGCAAGTAGGATTGAGCGCGTTAGGCTTGCTGCGCCAGGTTTCGGGCGGCGGCAAGTAAATTCCTGCCTGATGGAGATGACTTTCTACTTTGTTTGAACTTGTTTTTCTTGGCACATCGGCTTCAGCGCCCTCTATTAAAAGAGGGCTTTCTTCCCTGGTCGTCAAACACGGCGAGCACCGCTTTATGATTGACTGCGGTGAGGGCACCCAGCGCCAGATTTTAAAATCCGGCATCGGGTTTAAACGGCTGAATCACATCCTGCTGACGCATGGGCATCTGGACCACATCCTGGGCCTGGCCGGGCTGATTTCCACCTTTATGCGCTGGGAAGCCATAGAAGAAATCAATATTTACGGCAGCCGCCATACGATGGAACGCGTGGATGACCTGATTAATGGGGTGGTACTGCGCGGGGCGCAAACGCCCATGGCTATCAATCTCCTCGATATCAAACCGGGCGTGATTTTTGAAACCGAAGACTTCACCGTCAGGGCTTTCCCGGTGGAACACCGCGGTTCCTCCTCTTTGGGTTTTCGCTTTGATGAATTTCCACGCAGACCTTTTCTGCCGGAG
>Ga0116184_10001187_pt1 | contig 26126 bp, 28 predicted proteins | sample AD_JPNNA5_MetaG_FD_89886 | JGI IMG/M metagenome (GOLD analysis project Ga0116184, IMG submission 89886) | Active sludge microbial communities of municipal wastewater-treating anaerobic digesters from Japan - AD_JPNNA5_MetaG | ecosystem: Engineered > Bioreactor > Anaerobic > Digestate | place... | reverse complement strand
GGCCGGACGAGTCCCGCACCGTGAGCGAGACCGTGTACGTCCCGGGGGACGCGTAGGTGTGCGAGGGGTGCTGCTCGACCGACGTGCCCCCGTCCCCGAACGACCAGGACCACGCCGTCGGCGCACCCGTCGACCGGTCCGTGAACCGGACCGCGAGCGGTGCGGCACCCGAGGTCGGGGAGGCGGAGAAGGCCGCCGAGAGGGACGGGGCGTTGACCGTGAACCCGCCCGCCAGCGACCCGCTCCGGCCGTCCGGGTTCGTCACGACGACGTTCCAGGTCCCCGTCGCCGCCGTCGGCGGCAGGGCGAACTGGCACGCGATCTGCGTCGGGGAGACGACCGAGACGCCCGTCGCCGGGATGTCGGTGGAACCCGACCGCTGGAGTTTCACGGACGCTCCCTGCTGAAAACCGGTACCGGCGAGACGGGTGATGGAGACGGTGGACCCCCGTGCCCCCGAAGACGGCGTGATCGAGACGACCGTCGGCGGGGGTGCGGTCGCTCCGCCGTAGATATAGCGGATCCCCGCCCGGTCGCTCTCGTGCAGGGTCTTGAGGTTCTTGTTGCCGAACTGGTCATTGTTATACCCGAACATCACCTTCCCGACGTCCGACGGGTACCCGGGTGCCCAGCCGTAGAGGTCCCGGAGGGCGAGCGTGTGCCCGAGCTCGTGGAGCACGATCGCCTCGACGTTCATCGTGTTGCCGCTCGCCGTCCCGGTCGTCCAGGCCCACTGCGAGTTGCACTCGACATCCGCCTCGACGATCCTTCCGCTCGCATCCGTCCACGTGCTCGTCCAGGCGATGACCCCATCCTCCCCGGCAAAGTCGGACGCCGGGCCGAAGGAGATCAGGTTCTGGGAGTCCCGGCCGAAACGCGTGCTGGACGATGTCCCCCGGTAGTCCAACCGGAACGACGACCCGGGGATCGCCGCGTTCCAGGTCTGCAGGGCGTTCTGTATCGCCGTGAGTCTGGCCGAACCCCCGGACCCGGGGTTGATATAGAACGAGGCAGGGGAGGCCCACTTCCGCTTCCCGTAGCTGAAGGTGACCGAAAACGGCTTCTTTGCGCTGCTGGCCCCACCGTCGGTATAGACGAAGACGAAACCGCTGCTCGCTCCCCCCTGATATCCGTCCGCCGTCACCCCGATCGGGACCCGGACCACGATCCGGGTGTCCGACCAGGAGACGATATCGTTCGAGTTCGAGGAGAACCTCGGATAGCCCGAGGCCCAGATCGGGGACCAGCCGCTCGAGGTATAGCGGTACAGGAAGCCGACATCGGCATCGGAGGTCCGAGAGGCCTTCGTCCCGAACCCGCTCCCGGTGATCGTGATGAGGGTGCCGGTGCCGGCGGATGCGGTGGAGGGGGAGATGCCGGAGATGACGGGCGTCGTGCCGCTCGCGCGGGGGGCGGGCCCCGAGGGCGCAGGCAGCGAGGCGGGGACGCCGGCGGCGACGTCGCCAAGATAGCGGTCGAAGGCATCGATCGCGATGCCCCGGTCCTTCTCCTGGCCGTCGGTCACGACGCGGCCGTTCCGGACGGGGAGCATCCCCTGGCACCCGCCCCTCAGGACGTTCCCCCACCGGGCGTCCCGTCCGATGAAGAAGTACGCCTCCGTCCCCGGTTCCAGGACGGGCTGGTCCTCGACCCACTGGGTGAGACCGTCGACGGACCCCCCGGGCACCGTGACCGTGACCGTACCCGAGAGACGGTTCCTCATGGAACGGTTGATCTGCACCCGCGCCGTCGTCAGGATGTTCGTGCGTTCGGCGTTCCAGGCGCTCTCCACCCCGACGACGGTCCCCAGGACGATGTCGTCCGACTCCTGCGCGAGGGCCGGGAGGTCCTGTTTGATCATGAGGGCCTCCGCCCCGGCAAGGGAGAGGCAGACCGCCGCGATGCAGACGAAGAGCACCGCGGTTCGCCCCGGGGAGACCGGAGACTTCGCGACGATCCACAGACGATTCATAACGAAACCCTCTATTACCGCCCCTGCAGCGGTGATCAGGCATCTGGCCGAGCGATGATAACCTTTTGGGCGGGTGGAGTCGTCCGGTCAGAACCACTGGTCCAGGGTCCGCTGGCCGGCCGTCATGCCGAGCCGCTCGAGGGCCCCGTCCACCCGCTCCCGCGAGAACGAGTACTCGTCGCAGAGCATGGCGCGGAGCCCGTCGGGGTCCGGGGGGCGCCACGAGAGGTGCACCGTACCGCCCGACGGTGGATGGCAGAAGAACTCGAAGACCGGTCCGGGATCGAAGCCCGGGAGGCGTTCGGCCACGGTCTCCTCGAACCGTCCCTCGCGCACGAGCTTCAGGGCCGTCCGGGCCCCGACCCCCCGCACCCCCTCGTTGAAGTCCGTGCCGACCAGGATCCCGACCCGGATCAGCTCCTCCCGGCCGATCCCGAGCCCCTCCAGGACGGCGGCGAGCCGGATCCGCTCGGGCTCGACCGTGATCGTCCGGCCCCGGAGACGGCGCCGGCCGCTGATCGTGACGTTCCGGGCGAGCACGGGGGCACCGAAGAGGAGGGAGTCGTAGTCCTGGCTGACCGCGTAGGCCACCTGGCCGGTGGCGGCGAGCCGGGCCGCTTCCGCCTCCCCCTCGCTCGGTGCCTGGACCCAGGGGACGCCGAGGAGATCGAGGAGCCGCCGGGACGACTCGATCATGCCCCCGTCGATCCGCGTGGCGGCGCGGGCCTGCCGGTAGGCTTCCTCGCGGTCCCCGCGCTCGACGGCCGCCGCGTACTGCCGGTCCGCCTCCTCGCGCACGCTCCTCCGGGCCTCGATCGTCCGGGACTTCAGGGGGGGAGGGGGGCCGTCGTAGACGAAGACCGGCCGGATGCCGAGCTCCAGGAGCTTCGTCGTCCGGAAGAAGAGACCCGAGAGGTGGGAGGTGACCCGCCCCTCCGCGTCGACGAGCGGGGTGCCGTCCGGCTGCCTGATGATCGTGAGGAACTGGTAGAGCGCGTTGTGCGCGTCGATCGCCGCGGCACCGCAGAGGCCCTCCCAGCCGATCGGGTCCCGGTACGGGGCGAGGATATCCCGGAGAGCGACCCCCATGGGATCAGCTCTCGGAGCGGGACCGGTTAAACCTGACGGCCCTCAACGGTAGAGGCGTCGCTGGAAGTCCAGGACGATCGCGTCGATCTGTTCGACGGTCTCGTCGTACTTCCGGGTGAGGACCTCCTGGGTCTCGATCAGGTTCATCCGGATGCCGCGCTCCCTCTCGACGAGCGTCCGGGAGAGGGCGGTGATCTTCGCGCCGAAGACCAGGAAGAGCCCCCCGAGCGAGAGCATCATCAGCGTCGCCGATACCGCGATGGTGAGGTCCTGCCAGAGCCGGAGGACGAGGACGAGGGTCGAGATGACCAGGATGATCGTGAGCACGAACTCGGGCAACGCATCGCGGAGGTCCATGCTTTTAGGTGATGAAGTCCCAGTACTTAAGCTACCTGTTTCGCGGGCGCTTATGGAGAGGAGCCGGTTGCTGCCCCTCGCGGGGATCGTGGTGATGCTCGTCGTCGCGGAGCTCGGCGCGGCCCTGTTCGGCCCGCTGATGCAGCGGGCGGGGATCGTCGCCTTCGAGGAGCCGGGGTCGGCCGCGAACCCGTTCATCTTTCTCCTGCTCCTCCTCGGGTTCACGGCCCTGCTCCTCCTTCTGATCCGGCTGGGGATGAACCGGGTGATCCGGGCGATCGTACTCCTCTCGATCGGGCTCTCGTTCGTCTACATCTTCATCGCGCTCCTGGGAGCGGTGACGGCGGAACCTGCAGTGGTGCTCGGAGGAGCGGTCCTCCTCGGGGCGGGAGCGATGGCGATCCTCCGGTACCACCCCGAGTGGTACGTGATCGACCTGCTCGGCCTCCTCCTCGCCGCCGGCGTCGCCGCGATCTTCGGCACCTCGCTCGGCATCCTGCCGGTGCTCCTCCTCCTCGTGCTGCTCGCCGTCTACGACGCCCTCTCGGTCTACCGCACCCGGCACATGATCGCCCTGGCCGAAGGCGTCCTCGAGCAGCGGGCCCCGATCCTCTTCGTCGTGCCGAAGGAACGGGGATACTCGTTCATCCGGGACGGGGTGGGCCCGGTGGACGCCGCCTCCACGGACGCCGCAGGGCCCGCCCGTGGAGAGGGGACGGGGCGCTCCGCCCTCCTGATCGGGATGGGCGACCTGATCATGCCCGCCATCCTGGTGGTCTCCGCCAATACCTTCATCACCGCCCCGGGGATCGGGTTCCTGAACGGGCCGGCCCTCGGCGCGATCGCCGGCTCGGTCGGGGGCCTCGCCGTCCTCCTCCGGTTCGTCGACCGCGGGCGGGCACACGCGGGCCTGCCGCCCCTCAACGGCGGGGCGATCCTGGGGTTCCTCGCCGGGTGTGCCGCAACGGGGGCATGGGCCTGGTTCTGACGGTTCCCTGCGGTTTCCCCGGACCTCTCGAGAGATTCCTCTCGAGAAATTCTATATACCTACCAACATGATCGATCATTATGGATCTCTCGCTGATACAGAAGGATATCCTGGTCACCCTGATCACCCTCTACCACAGGCACTCCCAGCCGGTGAAGGGGGAGGATATCGCCGAGGTGATCCACCGGAACCCCGGGACGATCCGCAACCAGATGCAGGCCCTGAAGACCCTCGAGCTGGTCGACGGCGTACCCGGCCCGAAGGGGGGGTACAACCCCACCATGAAGGCCTACCAGGAGCTGAACATCTCCCAGTCCGGGCAGGAGGTGCAGGTCCCCATCGCCCGGAACGGGGTACTCCTCCCCGAAATCAGCGCGACCGAGGTCGACCTCACGACCCTCTGCCATCCGGACGTCTGCCACGCCGTGGTCCGGATCATGGGAAGCGTCCGGCAGTTCCAGAACGGTGACGAGATCACGGTCGGACCGACCCCGGTCAACAAGCTCCTGATCCGGGGCGAGATCTTCGGAAAGGACGAGCGGAACGGCGCCCTGATGATCTCCATCTCGGAGATGATCTCGCTCCCGAAGAAGCCGGTACGGGCGTACATGTCCCACCCGCTCCACGTCGTGCCGGCGACGGCAACGCTCGAGGACGCGGTCCGCCTCTTCGCCGGGGCGCAGATCAACGGGGCACCGGTGATGGACGGCACGACGATGCAGGGGATCGTGACGGTGACCGACGTCGTCCGGGCGCTTGCGGCCGGACGGGACCTCTCGACCCGGGTCACGGAGGTGATGACCGGGGACGTGGTCCAGGTGGACGGCGATGTCCGGCTCTACGAGGTGGTGAAGCGGTTCAAGGAACGCGAGATCGGGCGCCTGATCGTGGTCGAGGACGGTCGACCCGTCGGGATCCTGACGAAGACGGACATCATCCGGGTCTTTCCGCCCACGTGAGCGGCAGGCGGTTCCGGGGGTGCCCGGAAGGGGGACGCAGTTTTTATACCTCGGGAAGCAGACCATTCTGCCATGGTGAACACCTTCTCCCGGAGCCTTTCGCGTAAAAGGATCATGTCGAACGACGGGATGGTGATCGGGACACTCAAGAACATCCTCGTCGACCTGGAGAGCGGCCAGGTGATCGACCTGATCGTCCGCCCGGACCCGACCTTCGACGTGACCGGGTACCGGGTCGACGGCGACCGGCTCCTGATCCCGTTCGAGGCGGTGAAAGATATCAAGGACTACATCGTGGTCGACCGGTACGCGTCCCGGTCTTCGGCCTGACCGCGGGGTTCTCAGGGAAGGAAGTGGCGCACGGCCTCGACGAAACCGTCGCCATACGGGGCCGTCGCCACGTAGTCGGCCGCCGCCCGCGCCCCGGGGACGGCGTTGCCGACAGCGGCTCCGGCCCCCGCCTCCCGTATCATCTCCACGTCGTTCTCCGAGTCCCCGACCGCCAGGAAGTCCGAGGGTTCGAGGCCCATCGCCCGTGCGAGCGCGGAAAGCGCCGTCGCCTTGGTGATCCCCGCCTGCTGGAGGTGGATCGCGAAGCCCGTGTCGAGCACCCGGACGGGATGGCTCGCCAGGAGCCGGCGGACCTCGTCGACGGGGACCGTGCGGGCGAATGCGACGTCGGCGTGTCGCAGGGAGTGGGAGTATAGGTCGAGCGCCACGCCACGGGCCGCGTAGTGCCGTCGGAGGTCCTCGAACGCGGCGAGCGTCACGCGGCGGTCACCCTCGACGACCGGATCGGCCGGGTACTCCCGCCGCCAGACTCCCCCGTTCTCGGCGATCACGGCGCCACTGGTCCCGATCATCTTGGCGATGCTGTCCATGAAACAGAGGGTGTTGCCCGAGGCGAGCACCACGGGGATGCCATCATCGACGAGCCGCCGGATCTCCCGGATCGCGGAGAGGCTGATCCGGCGGGCACCGTCCGTGATCGTGCCGTCGATGTCGGTGACGACCGCCCTCATACGGGCTTGAGTCCTGCCTCTTCGACCATGAAGGTCGCCTCCCCCTCGGGCAGGTTCGGACTGTCGACCAGGCGCGCGATCCGCTTGCCGCCCTTCGACTTGCGGAGGTAGAGCCGGAACGTGGCCGTATGGCCGACGATGTTGCCGCCGATCGGCTTGGTCGGGTCGCCGAAGAAGACACCGGGGTTGGACATCACCTGGTTCGTGACCAGCCCGACGGCGTTATTCTCGTCCACGAGCTTGAAGAGCTCGTGCATGTGCCGGTTCAGCTTCTGCTGCCTGGTCGCCAGCGTGCCGCGCCCCGCGTACTCCGCCCGGAAGTGGGCCGTGAGCGAGTCGATGATAAAGAGCCGGACCGGGTGGTCCGACGTCTTCAGCTCGGCCGCAAGCTCACGGGCCGTGTCGACGAGGAGCATCTGGTGGTCCGAGGTGTGCGCCCGGGCGACGTGGATGTTCGCCAGGAACTCCTCGGGGGGCGGGATCTCCCAGTCGGGCTCGTCGGGGAACGAGAGCCCGTGCACCATCTGCTCGATCCGCTCGGGACGGAAGGTGTTCTCCGTGTCGATGTAGATCGCCGAGCCGCCGAGCCCCCCGAGCTCTTCGGGCACCTGGACGTTCACGGCCATCTGGTGGACGATCTGTGACTTGCCCGACCCGAACTCGCCGTAGCACTCCGTGATCGCCTGGGTCTCGATCCCACCGCCGAGGAGGTCGTCGAACTCGGGCACGAAGGTCCGGAGCTTGCGGATCTGTTTTCTCTGCTCGAAGACGTCCTGACCGGTCCGGAACCCGCCGATGTCCGCGAGCTCGCGGGCGGCCCTGATCATCTTCTTCGCGGTCGATTCCCCGATCTCGGCGGACTCGGCGAGGTCGACCGGCGATGCGGTTGCGATGCTCTCGACGGTCAGGTACCCCGCCTCGCGGAGCTTGTCCGCGGTGGTCGGTCCGACGCCGGGGAGATCCTCGATCTCCAGGGGGCGTCCTGCGACAGGTGCGTTCATATCGTATCTCCTACAGAACTGGTGAGTTCTTCTCGCGTTTCGATCCGACCGGGAGGCCCGGTCGCTCCGATAGTGACGTCGACGCGGGCGGTAATAACCGGGACCGTTGCGGAGCGAAAGTGAAGTCCGCCCGCATCCCCCGCCTATCCACGGAGACGACCGGCCAGGTCCTCGAGCCGCCGCCGGACCGCTCCCGCGTCCGGAACGGCCCGGTCCACCCGGTCCGGTACCAGCCGGTTTCCGGAGAGGCGGCCCTCGACCCGGAGTTCCTCCCCCATCCCGAACGGACCTCCGTCCAGCAGGAAGCGCCGGTGCCCGTCGTCGATGAACCGGCCGGCCGGGGTCTCCAGGACGGTCCCCTCGATCACCACCGGCACCTCGCCCCCGGACGGGAGGAGGACCGCCGTACTCCAGCCTGCGGAGACCTCGAGGTCCCCGAACCGGCCGGGCTTTACGGTCCCCCCGTAGACCTCGAGCCGGTCCCCGACCGCGACCGGGAGGAGCGCGTGGTCCCCCCAGAGGACGACCGGGGTCTCGCCGGTCCCGTCCCCGAGCACCAGGTTCCTCACCCAGGAGGGTTCCCCCGACCGGGTGATGAACCGGCGGGGGGGCTGGAGCGCCCGGACCTCGCCCCGGATCGAGACCTGCCCCTCCGGAGGAAGGGAGCCGATCGGCACCGTCCCGACCTCGGGACCGGACTCGACCGGTTCGACGGTCGAGCCCTCGTCGATCGAGAACTCGCGCCGGTCCGGACGACGACCGGACTCCAGGCCGGAGACCCGGACGGCGGTACCCGGCGCCAGTCCGTCGAGGAGCCCGGGTTGCCAGGCGACGAGCCGGAAGACCCCGTAGCCGTCCCCGACGAGCGCCTCGGTCATCGTGCCGGGGGTCCCGTCCCGGCGCATGAACGTCCGGGGCGGGCGGACGCAGAGGACCCGTACGACGAGCCCGGCGGGAGGGGCCGGTCCCGGTGCCCCGGCACCGAGATCCCCGGGCGGCACCGGGCAGTCGACCTCGCATCCGGACTTCTGGAGGGCGAGCGCGGTCACCGCGCCACGGCGGCGGGTCGAGGGTCGGGCGATCACCTCGAGGACCTCGCCCGCCTCGAGCTCTCCGATCGCGTCCGCCTTCTCGTCGAAGAGGGCCACCTCCACCCGCCCCGTCTCGTCGCCGAGGATGACGGTCGCGACCCTCCCCTCCTCGCCGTCGGCGCGGACGAAGGTGCGCGGCGGTGAGACGGCGAGGACCCGGCCGAAGAAGAGGACCAGGCTCGCCTTCCCGAAGAGGTCCCGGACCTTCCGGTGGGCCCGCCCCAGGTCGCCGACCACGAGCATCGCCGCCGTCGGCTCGTCCACGAGCCCGCCCAGTGCCGCAATCTTCGCCTCCACCCGCTCCTCGAACTCCGCCTCGGAGATCAGGTCGTCGACGAGGGCGTAGTGGAACCGCATCGCCTAGAGCCAGGGGGGCATCGAATGGGTCGCGACCAGGTCGTCGATCGTCTCCGCCCGGCGCATCAGGGCCCGGTCGGGCCCGCGCACGAGCAGTTCCGCCGCCCGGGGCCGGGCATTGTACTGCGACGACATCGCGAAGCCGTATGCGCCCGCATCGAGGATCGCGAGGAGGTCGCCCTCCCGGACCGCCGGCAGGGCCCGGTCCTCGGCGAGGAGGTCCCCGGACTCGCAGATCGGGCCGGCGACCGTGCAGGTCGATTCGGCGGGGGCGTCCGCGCGGTTCGCGACGACGACCTCGTGGTACGCTCCGTACATCGCCGGCCGGATCAGCTGGTTGAAACCGGCATCGACGTTGACGAACCGGCGGTCCGCGTCCTTCGTCGAGTTGACCCGGGTGAGCAGCACGGTGGAGTCTGCCACGATCGACCGGCCCGGTTCGACCCAGAGGGCGGGCCGGATCCCGAGTTCACGGACCCCGTCCACGAAGACCGGCATCACCGCGTCCGCGTACTCGCGGGGAGAGGGGGCCCGATCGACGCCATGACGGTACGGGATCCCGAGACCCCCGCCGAGGTCGATGAACTCCAGCTCGACCCCGAGCCGGACGAGCTCGCCCGCGATCCTGACCATCACCCGCGCCGCCTCGACGAACGGCTCGAGCGCCAGGATCTGCGACCCGATGTGGCAGTGGATCCCGACCGGACGGACGTGCTCCTTCCTGAGCGCGGCCCGGTAGGCGTCGGGGATCGCGGCATGGGGGATCCCGAACTTGGACGAGGCGAGGCCTGTCGCGATCTTCGGGTGGGTCGGGACGTCGAGGGCCGGGTTGACGCGGAACGCGACGAGGGCCGTCTGTCCGAGCGCCTCCGCCACCTGGTCGATCGCGTCCAGCTCGTCGGGCGAATCGAGCGAGACCCGGATCCTGCGCTCGACGGCGAGGCGCAGGTCCTCGCGCGACTTCGATGACCCGTTGAAGAGGAGGCGGGAGGGGTCCATCCCGGCGCGGAGGGCGAGCTCGAGCTCCCCGGGGCTGAAGACATCGGCACCGGCACCCTCACCGGCGAGCACCCGGAGGAGGGCGGGATTACCGTTCGCCTTCGCCGCGTAGAGGACCTGGACCGGGTCGTAGTGGGCGGTCAGGGCGTCGCGGTACTCCCGGTACCGGGCCCGTACGCGCTCCTCGTCGGTGACGTAGAGCGGGGTGCCGAACTCCGCGGCGAGCCGGACGGTGTCGTGCTCGCCGACGTAGAGGTGCCCCCCCCGGACCGAGAGGTGCGGGGAAAGGTTCATCGCATCGCCTCCATCCGTTCGAGGGCCTCGCAGATCCGTTCGACCGGGCGGGTCAGGGCGAAGCGGACGTAGCCCTCCCCGTGCGGGCCGAACCCGACGCCCGGCGTCGCGACGATCGCCGCCTCGTCGAGGAGCCGGGCGGCGAAGGCCATCGAGTCCTCCACCGGAAGCCAGACGTAGAAGGTCGCCTTCGGGGCCGCCACCCGGTATCCGAGGGAGCGCAGTCCGTCGACGAGCACGTCCCGCCGCTCCTGGTAGACCCGGCATGCGGCCGCCACGCAGTCCTGCGGACCCGAGAGGGCGGCGATCGCCGCGAGCTGGACCGCGTCGAAGACCCCGGAGTCGACGTTGGTCTTGACCCGCCCGAGGCCGGCGAGGACCTCCGCGTTGCCGACGGCCATCCCGATCCGCCAGCCGGTCATGTTGTAGGTCTTGGAGAGGGAGTGCATCTCCACCCCCACCTCCATGGCGCCGTCGGCCTCGAGGAACGAGGGGGCCCAATAGCCATCATAGGAGATCTCGGAGTAGGCGTTGTCCGAGACCACGATCACGTCGTGCTCGCGGGCGAACGCGACGACCTCGTCGTAGAACGAGAGGGGAGCGACCGCCCCGGTCGGGTTGTTCGGGTAGTTGACGAAGAGGAGCCGCGCCCGCCGCGCCACGTCGGCCGGTATCGCGTCCAGGTCGGGCAGAAAACCGTTCTCTTCCACCAGGGGGAGGTCGAAGAGCGTCCCCTCGGCGAAGAGGGTCGAGGTGCGGTAGACCGGGTACCCCGGGCTCGGGGCGAGGACCACGTCGCCGGGGTTCACGAACGCCTCGGGGATGTGGGCGATCCCGTCCTTGGAACCCATCAGGGCGAGCACCTCGGTCGCGGGATCGAGGTCCGTCCCGAAGCGGCGCTGGTACCACCCGGCGACCGCCTCGCGGTACGCGGCCATCCCGGCGTACGAGGGGTAGTGGTGGTTTGCCGGGTCACGGGCGGCGGTGCAGAGCGCCTCGACCACGTGGGGCGGTGTCGCGAGGTCGGGGTCGCCGACCCCGAGGTCGATGATGTCGGCACCGGACCGGGCCTTTTCGGCCTTCATCGCGTCGATACGGGCGAAGAGATAGGGGGGGAGGGCGCTGAGGCGGTCCGCGTACATGCGCCTGATCTATTGACCGGGCCGGACATTAAACTCTAGGACCGCCTCAGTACCCGGTCGCGTAGTACCACCCGTTCTCCCGGACCAGCCGGACCGGGACCCCGAAGAGGGCACCGATCCGGTCGTCGGTGAGGACCTCCGGCGTGGGACCGTCCGCAACGATCCGGCCCTCCTTCATCAGCACCACCCGTCCGCACTCGGGGATGATGTCGTGGAGCTGGTGGGTCACGACGATCACCGCGGTTCCGGCACGGGCGACGCGGCGGAGGGTCCGGCGGAGGGTGTGCTGTGCTGAAAGGTCCAGGCTGTTCGTCGGCTCGTCGAGGAGGAGCGCGGCGGGATCGTGGACGAGGGCCCGTCCGACCAGGCACCGCCGGGCCTCTCCCGAGGAGAGTGACCCGATCGGCCGGTCCAGGAGGTGCCCGATCCCGAGGAAGCGGCCGACGGACTCCGCCCGGTCGAGCATCGCGGGCGTCACCCGGTGGTTGAAGAGACCGATCGAGGAGAAGAAGCCGGAGAGGACGACCTCACGCCCCGTCGCCCCGGGATCGTACGCCTGCTGCAGGTCGTTCGAGACGACCCCGATCGCCGATCGGAGGTCGAAGACGTCCCAGACCTCCCGACCCCTGCACGAGAAGACCGTCCCCTCCCGGCGGACCGGGTAGAACTCGCGCAGGATCGCCCGGATCAGGGTCGACTTGCCGGCGCCGTTCGGCCCGAGGATCGCGAGGTGCTCGCCCTCGTCGAGCCGGAGAGAGACCCGTTCGAGGACGGTCCGGCCCCCGCGGACGACCGTGACGTCCCGGAACTCGAACAGCGGCGGGCCTGCCGCTCGGGGCGACGTGCCCGCGCCCGCTCCGTTCCTGCTCGTCCCCTCCTGGTCGGTCGGCATGGTTCCCATGGGTCCGGGGCTCCGAAAGACGCGTCCCATGATGATTGGTGCACGGGCTCCTTAAAACCCGCACGGAGCATGCCATTTTCCACCCGCAGGCCGGTTCCGGGGATCCGGGGTGCGGCCGGACCGGGATGACCCGGAGAGGGAGATGCCGACGGTGACCGGGCGGTCAACCGCTCCGTGCTCGCCGGGCAGCTCAGGGACGGGTACCGGCCCTGCTCCGCGAAGGGTGCTCCGGGGCCGACTTCGGCCGGGCCGCCAACGCCCCGCCCGTCGGGGAGGGACACGACGGGCTCTTCGTCGCGTTCGGGGACGGCGGGCGCGGGGTGCCGGCGGACGGCAGGGCACGGACCTTCGAGCAGGAGGTCGGCCGGAACACGGGCCCCCGCCTTTCCTGGCGGGCGGGATCCCAACAAGCGCGGGGGTCGCCCTCCGTGGGAACGGTGTCCCGGCAGAGGTTGCCCGGATCGGGCTCCAGATACCCGCAGGGCGGCCCCGGGAGGAGCGGACAACCGGCCGCGGCAGCCCGGGAGAAAGGTTCTTGCCCTGACCGGACCGAGAGAGGACCGTGGACGAAATCGTGGTGATCGAACGGTTCTTCGCCGAGTACGAGGCCGAGTTCAACCGTTCGCTCGCCGAACCGGGGGCGGTCGACACCAGCAGAACCGGCGCCTTCTTCGCCGACTGTGTCGTCGCGGCCAGCCCGCACGGGGTCAGCTGCGGTAAAAACGACGGGACCCTCCTCGACCATGTCGCGAAGGGGTACGCCTTCTACCGGGAGATCGGTATTCGGGCGATGCGGATCCGGGTGCTCGCGCCAACCCCGCTCGACCGCTGGCACTGGGGGGTCCGCGTCGGCTGGGCGGCCGGGTATGAACACGCCGGGCGCACCGGTACCATCGAGTTCGATCTCCTCTACTTCCTCCAGCTCCTCGACGGCCGGCCCCGCATCTTCGCCTGGATCGCCGGCGACGAGGAGGAGGCGCTCCGCGAGCATGGCCTTATCGACGGTCCCGATCAGGGCGGACCCCCGGGCGGGTAGGCCATGTACCCGACCTTTATGCCCGACCGGAAGCCGGCACGGGTATAGAGCCGGTGGACCGACGGGTCGGTCCGCCCGGTGAGGAGCATCACCTTGTAGCACCCCTCGGCCCAGGCGAGGGCGAGGGCATGGTCCAGGAGGCGGCCCGCGTACCCGCGTTGGCGGCAGCCGGAACGGGTGACCACGTTCTCGATGAGGCCGAACGGCCGGGCCCCACGTGAGAGGTTCGGGTGGACGAAGAGGACACAGGACGAGACGACCTGCCCCTTTGCCTCGAGGAGGAGGACGCGGGCTTTGGGATCGGCAAGGAGCGCCGACCATGCCGCCCCGCAGGCGTCCGGCCCGGCGGGCTCGTCCCGTTCGTGGAGGTCGCGGTAGAGGTCGAGGAGGGCCACAAGGTCGTTGGGCGCCGCCTCCCGCACGAGGACGGTCACTCCTCCCCCCTGACCGCGTAGAAGGCTGCCTGGAGGTACGACGCCCAGAGGAGTTCCACCGCCACGAAGCCGGCGTCCCGGAGGAGGGCGAGGTGCTCCGGCACCGTGAGCGGGTGGTACTCCCGGTCGAACCGCTCCAGATGGGCGGCGATCGCGGACGGGGGCCGCCCGGCCCGCTCCTGGAAACGGGCCCAGTACCGCAGGCCGATGGAGAGGCCCCGGGACGTGAGCGGCCGGATGTTCTCCGAGGTGATGAAGACGCCCCCGGGCCCAAGGAGGTCGAAGCAGGTCGCCACCGCCTCCCGGCGCCCCTCCGCGTCCAGGTAGTGGTGGCACTGGATCGCGGTGACCAGGTCGAACGGCCCGAGTTCACGGGGGAGCGAGCGGGTCGGGCAGGGCTCGAGGATGGTCACCCGGGCCGGGTCGAGCCGGGCCGCTGCCCCGGCGAGCATCGCGGGGGATGGGTCGGCGACGACGAACCGGGTCGCGGGAAAGAGCCGCTGGGCGCGTGCCACGAGGGAGCCGGTGCCGCACCCGGTGTCGAGCCAGGCACGGGGGGGTCGGTCCAGACTCCCGGCGAGGGCGAGGCACTCGTCGTGGATCGCGTCGTAGTACGGGATCGTCCTCCTCACCTCCGCGTCGTACCGGGAGGCAGGGTGTGAGGTGAGATTGTCGGGCATGGTTCGGGCTCCGTCCCGATGGAAACGTCGGTCGGACGACCCGAAGAACCTACCCGTGCCGGGAGGGGGGGGGGTCCGCCGTATCCACCCGCTCGACCATGGTGGTCGTCCGGCGGTTCGCGTATCGAGACCCGGGAGGACCACCCTCTGCACCGGCAGGCGCGGATCGGGGTTCGGAATGCTCAATATGGCACACGATCCATGATCGACCGGTCATGCCGGACAGCGGGTCACACCGGATGCTCGCGGCGCTCGAGCGGCGGCGGCCCGGCACCTCCTCGCTCGAGCGGGTGCTCCTCCTCACCGATGGGTCGGTCACGACCCTGCTCGAGGCGGTCTTCGGGGAGGCGGTCGAGGTCCGGACCGTCGTCCAGCGGGTGGTGACGGCGGACCCGGAGCAGGCAGCCCGGCTCTCGGTGGCGGCGGGCGACCCGGTCAATTACCGGGTCGTCGACCTGGTCGGGGCCGGATCGGGCCGGGTCTTCGTCCACGCGGTCTCCCTGACCCCGCTGGACCGGCTCACCGAAGGCGCACGGCACGACCTCCTCTCCGCGGAGATCCCGATCGGGGTGATCCTCCGGCGGCACCGGCTCGAGACGCGGCGTGAGATCCTCTCGGTCGGCGAGGGTCGGGCGGACGAGTCCGCGGCGCGTGCGTTCGGGCTCGCCGCCGACACCCCGGTGCTCTGCCGGCGGTACGTAATCGTCCATGAAAGCCGGCCCCTGATCTGGATCCAGGAGCAGTTCGCCCCCGGGCTCTTCGGTACCGAGCGCATCCCCGTGCCGGGGGGAGGGGGCGGACCGCCGGAGGAGGATCTGGTCGTCGTCGAGGCGCCGTCGCGCCTCCACCTCGGGCTGATCGACCTGAACGGCGAACTCGGGCGGGTGGACGGCGGGATCGGGCTCACCCTCGCGGCGCCCTGCACCGAGGTCGAGGTCCGGCGCTCCGGGACGGTCGCGGTCACCGGTGCCGGGCCGGAGCTCGCGGCGCGGATCGGGGAGTCGGCCACGCGGATGCTCCGCCACCTGGGGGTCGATGGCGGGGCGGCGATCCGGGTCCGGCGGTCGATGCCGCAGCACGTCGGGCTCGGGAGCGGGACGCAGTCCGCGCTCGCGGTGGGGACCGCGATCGCCCGCCTCTACGGTCGGTCGCTCCCGGTCCGGGAGGTCGCCCGTATCGTCGGGCGGGGCGGCACCTCGGGGATCGGGACGGCGGCGTTCGAGAACGGAGGGTTCATCCTGGACGGGGGGCACAGTCTCGGACCCGGGAGGGAGAAGACCGGGTTCTCGCCCTCCTCCGCCTCGGTGGGGGTCCCGCCGGCCCCGGTCACCTCGCGGCTCCCGTTCCCGGAGGAGTGGGCGGTCGTGCTCGCCGTGCCCCGGTGGGGCGCGACGGTCCGGGGGGCGCGGGAGGTCGATCTCTTCCGGGAGCACTGCCCCGTCCCGGTCGAGGACGTCCGGCGGTGCTGCCACGAGGTCGTGATGCGGCTCCTGCCCGGCATCGCCGGTCGTGATCTCGCCCTCTTCGCCGCGTCCGTGAACGCCCTCCAGGGACTCGGGTTCAAGCGGGTCGAGCTCGACCTCCAGGACGCGCGCGTCCGCGGACTCATCCGCGAACTCCAGGGGGCGGGCGCCGCCTGCGCCGGGCTCAGCTCGTTCGGGCCGACCGTCTACGCGGTCACCGACGGTGATCCGGGGGCGATCGTCCGGGCCGCCCGGGCGACGCTCGGAGACGGGGGCGGGGACGTCCTGGTCACGCGGGGCCGAAACCACGGCGCGGTCTGCAGATAACAGGCCGGGCGCGGTACTTTGCATGCCTCCCCGGGCCCTATCCCCGGGCCTTCTCCATCAACTCCCAGGCGAACGCCTCCGCATTCCCAAGGTCGTTCTCGTCGGGCCTGCCCCGGTTGAGGCCCCCGATGAACCGGAGTGGACCGTTCGTGTTCCACCCCGGACACCCGAACTCCCCGATCACCCGGTAGCCCTTCGCCTGCAGTCTCTCCCGGATCTGCGAGTGGTTCTTTGCCACGAACTCCCTGCTGACGGCGAAGGCCGGCGCGCCGCAGGTGGAGAAGAGAAAGGCCATCTTCCCCGGGGACGGGGGCAGGCGGTCGACCAGGTCGAGCATGGAGGGGTCGAAGGTCGCATGGTAGATCCCCGAGCCGAAACCGACGAGGTCGTACTCCGCGATCTCGTCGGGCCCGACCTCGCTGGGCGTGCGGAGATCGGCACCCAGCACGCGTGCCAGGGCACGCGCGATCTTCCTCGTGTTGTCGTGATGGTAGGAGAATACGACCACGAGGGATCGTACCGCCTCCGGGTTGCCGGTCTTCCCGCCGTTCATCCCGTTCGTTCACCCCGCGTACCATCCTGACCCGATGGTATATCACCCTGTTGCCTGCCGCCCGGGAGACGCCCTCCCCGCCGGCACCCCGCCCGGAACCCGTCGATCCTTCCTCCTTTTTCCCGGCGTCCACGTCGCGTATCGTCGCCCCGTCGCGCGCCTGCTCCGCCGGTACCCGGTCCCGGTCCATCTCTCCCCCCGTGGGACGCCGGGGGGAAGGAGCCGGCGGTTTCCCTCCCGGGAAACCTTCATCTGGAGTGGCCAGGAATGATCGTCGTGATGCCGCTCGATGCCGCCGTCGTCCTCGTCACGGCCCCGCCCGGCGAGGCGTCCGCCCTCGCCCGCCTGCTCGTCGACGAGCGCCTCGCCGCCTGTGTCCAGCTCGTCAAGATCCGGTCGATCTACCGCTGGGAGGGGCAGGTCGAGGACCAGCCCGAGGAGCTGCTGCTGATCAAGACCAGGCGCTCGCTCGCCGACCGGGTGTGCGCCCGGGTCCGGGAGGTGCACCCGTACGAGGTCCCGGAGGCGCTCGTACTCCCGGTCGCGTCCGGACTGGGCCCGTACCTCGACTGGCTCCTCGCGGAGACCCACCAGGCACCGTGACCCGTAGGAGCCGACGGGCGCCGCCAGGAAAGGATCGCGGGGGTCATCGCCGGTGACATGGTCTTTTTACTGGATGCACCCCGCGGACGGGCGGAAGACGGCGGATCGGGCCCCGGAAGGCACGGGCTATAAGTGAGGTCGGGGAGAGTATCGATCATGAATGCAATGGTCGCCGCGCCCTGCCGGGGAGCGGGGTCACGGACAGGAGGGGTGCGACGGTGAACCACACCACCCACCGGGGGATCCGGTACCAGGCGGGGGAGGTCGCCGAGGTCGAGGACGAGATCGTGCGGGAGGCCACCTTCCGGATCCTCCTCAACGGCGAGCCGGTGGCGGCGCAGGTGGCGACGGACGAGCAGCTCCGGGAGCTCGGGGCAGGGTTCGTGATCAACGAGGGGCTCGCCGATACGGTGGAGTCGGTGACGGTCCGCGGCAACATGATCCTGGTGAAGGCTCCCCGGGACTGCGAAGCCCGGGCCGAGACCGAGTCATCGGGGGGCGTCTCGTACCGGTGCGGCGTCAGGCACGTCCGGTCCGATCTCCGGGTGACGCCCAAGGATGTGATCGGGGTGACCGCGTCCATCTACTCCGAGGACTGGGAGCGGACCGGCGCGCTCCACTGCTCCGTCCTCTTCTGCGACGGGAGGCTCGTCGCCAAGTCCTGCGACGTGGGCCGCCACAACACGGTCGACAAGGTGGTCGGCGCCGCCGTCCTCGCCGGCATCGACCGGTCCCGGTGCGTCCTCGGATGCACGGGACGGCAGCCGTCGGGGATGGTGAAGAAGGCGGCGAACGCGGGGATCCCGGTCCTCGTCTCCCGCGCCGCCACGACCGACCAGGGGATCGCGACCGCCATGGCGGCTGGTGTCACGCTCATCTGCTTCTCGCGCAACGACCGGTTCACGGTCTACACCCACCCCGAACGGGTGACCGGCCTTCAGCCCTGATCCGGGCCGGGGGCCGCATCCCCCGGCTCGAAGAGCCGGTCCACCCCGAGCAGGACGTTGATCCACCGGGTCTCCTCGTTCACCTGGAACAGGATCAGGACCATCATCAGCAGGGGGACCGCGAAGAGCATGCCGACGACGCCGAGGAGCCAGCCGAAGAGGATCACGGCGAAGACCACCAGGACCGCCGGCAGCTCGAACGTCCGTGCGGCGAAGTAGGAGAAGACCGGGTTCTCCACGACCATGTTCAGGACCACCGTCACCACGATCACGGCGAGCGCCCCGGGGACCCCGAACTGGAGCCATGCGAAGAAGATGGCGGGCAGGGCGGCCGCGATCAGGCCGAGGTACGGGATGTACCCGAGGAGGAAGGTCATCGCCCCCCAGAGGACCGCTGCATGGACACCCATCGCCATCAGGATACCCCCGAAGACCAGGCCATGGACCAGGTTCGTCTCGGTCCGGACGACCATGAAGTCCATCATGAACCCGCTCATCCGCGAGACCTGGTCGAGAAGCGTTGAACCGGACCCGAAGATGCGGGCGGCGCGTTCCGGGAGGGCAGGTGCCTCGAGGAGCAAAAAGAAGGTCGCGATCATCACGAAGAAGGCGGTCATCATGAGGTCACCGAGGCGGGACACCCAGGCGATCGCCGTCCCCGTGATCGCGCCCAGGTTGAACGACGATGACCTGATAGGGCTGAGATCGACGCCGAGTCCCCGGGCGAACGAGAAGAAACCGGCGATCCGGCTGTCCAGCTCGGCCTGGAAGAACCCGATGTCCGTGACCAGGAGGTTGACCGCGTACGCCAGCAGGCCCAGGAGGCCCAGCAGGAGGAGGAGGGAGACGAGGGAGACGAGCGCGACGGCCACCGGGTGCGGGATCCCGTGCCGGCGGAGCAGCCCGACGGCCGGCAGGGCGAGGAGGGTCAGGACGAACGACACGACGAGGATCGTCGCCAGGTCGGACGCGTTCCTGAGCCCGAGCCCGAGCAGGAGGACGAGGGCGGCGAGCAGCAGGAACTGCGTCGTGCGGGGGGCGATCAACCCGGTCATGACAGGTATTGCGCCCCGGAACTGAGAAAGGTTCCTCTCCGAGACGTCCGCGGGCTCCCCACCCCAACCGGGCCCCGTCCCAGGACCACATCCTTTTATCGTGCCGAGCAGAAGTCTCTCCAGAACGGGACCTCTCCATGACCACCGAAACCGGAGGACCACCGACCGCGCTCCTGCTCCTGGGATGCCCGCAGGTTCCGGTCCAGACCAGCGTTGCGATCCACCTCTGCGACCAGCTCCGTGAACGGGGGATCGCCCCGGTGATCGCCGGCACGGGCGCGGCAAGAAGGCTGATCGAGATCGCGGACCCGAAGCGCCACTACATCGGCGAGGTGATCGACCTCGACCTCTGTATCGACCAGATCGCGGAGCATCAACGGGACTTTGACCACGCCTACGTCTTCATCCACAACGACGCCGGCGTCAGTTACGCCGGCACCATCTCCGCGATCTCGAAGGCGCGCCTCGTCGGGATCGTCTACGGCGAACACGCGGACGAGACGGCGGAGGCGATCACGTTCCCGTGCGATGTCGTCGCGGCGAAGGCGACCCACAACCCCATGCCGCTCGTCGTCCGGCTCGGGAGGGTGCTGCCATGAGCTGTATCGAGCAGATCGAGTACGAGATCGTCCTCCAGGGGGCGAGCTTCCGGGAGAGCGCAGAGTTCATCCGGTCGCACTTCTCCGAGTGGCACGAGGTCGAGCCCGGCTACGAGCTCTTCGGGGCGCACCTGATCGGCGTCCCGCCCGTCGTCCTCGGGGTCGAGGGCGAGGACGTGATCTTCCCGTACACCAAGCCCTGCCGCGGAACGTTCCTGCTCCGTGCCCGGGGGCCGGAGGAGATCGCGCGGCTCCGGGAGTGGAGAAAGAAGTAACCCGGCGCCGGCCGAGCGCACGTCGTGCGGGTACCGCCCCCCGAAAGACCGGGCGGTCACCGAGAGGGCGACGGGCCCGGTGGGGGTGAGCGACGGGGAATGAAGTTCCGGCCGATCCGCAGAGAGGAGTGAGGGATCATGCCGAATCCGATACCTTGATGATGATGTGAATATATATTCAAGATACGAGGCAGAACACGATGCCAGGATTCGACATGACAGGACCGGCCGGGTACGGACCCGGCACCGGGCGGGGCATGGGCCCCTGTGGACGCGGTATGGCGATGCGGAGAGGAGGTCGCGGCGGGTTCGGGCGCGGTGCCGGTATGGGATTCGGCCGGGGCGCCCTCTGGATGAGCCCGGCGGCGGAACCACTGACGGATGAGGCGAAGAGGCGGCTCCTCGAGGCCGAGCTCGCGAGGATCGAGGCCGAGAAGATCGAGATCCAGCGACGGCTCAACGATCTCGCGTAATGCCGGGCCGGCGACGGTGCAGGAGGGTGGGCTGGGAGCCCGCCTTCACCTCGTTCGGACCGACGGGTGAGGATGTCCGCGACTCGGGGACGGTGGTCCTCTCCGTCGACGAGTACGAGGCGGTGAGGCTGAAGGACCTCGAGGGGTTCGACCAGGCCACCTGCGCCACGATGATGGAGATCTCGCAGCCGACCTTCCACCGACTGGTCACCTCGGCCCGTCGGAAGGTCGCCGACGCGCTGACGCACGGCAAGGCCATCCGGATCGAAGGGGGCCACTACCGTCTCTGAAGGGTCCGGGGAGTGGAGAGTCCGGTGCAGATCGGACGGGAAAACCCGCCCCCTCTGACGCACGAACGGCAGCGCTCTTCCTGCACCCGGTCATGAACGGGGGATGGACTGAGCGAACCGCCGGGCGACCCGGTAGCGGACGTCCCTTCGATCCCGGTGCCCGATGCGGACCACCATCTCTTTTATTTCTACCCGCCCGATTGAGCACCCCTGCCGGGAGTATCGCGTCACTTCGCGAGGAGGACCGCCCGCCCCAACGGGATCCGTGGTCGGTCTTCGACCGTGAACCCGGCCCGAACCGCGGTCCCGATCGTCCGTTTGAAGGCCGCCGGCGGGACATGCAGGGCCGGTTCGACGACGAGGTACCGGCCCTGGGGCCTGAGAACGGCGTGGACGTCCCCCAGGAGCCGTGCCTGGTCCGGCACCTCGTGCAGCATGTGAAACGAGAGGACGACGTCCACGGGCCCGGCGATTCCCAGCGAGCCGGGCGGGTTCCGGTGCCAGGTCACCCGGGAGCCGTACCCGGCGCGTTCGCACCGGCGGCGCGCGCATGCGAGCATCTCCTCCTGGATGTCGACGGCGATCACCCTCCCGGCGTCCCCGACCATCCGGGCCAGCAGGCGGGTGACGGCCCCGGGCCCGCACCCGAGGTCGACGACCGTCATCCCCGGGCGGACCAGCCCGGAGAGGACCGCTCCGGGACGGAGAAGCGCCATGCGTACGGGATTGTCGAGTAGGAACGCGGTGAGCGGTGAGTACCGGCAGAGGTGCGCTTCTGCCGGCATGCCCCGGACCCCCTGCTGCTGCGCTGGCACCATCGTCCTCGCCCTCCTCCGGATGGGAGAGGATGGTGAGGGCGGGATAAATAATGACCGGGTCCGCCGTGCGGTCCACCCGGTCCCCGCTCACGCCTCGGGCAGCACGATCCGGCAGCCCCGCAGCGTCTCGACCGCGACGCGGACCCCGTAGACCTCCCGGACCAGGTCGGACGTCACCACCTCGGGACCGCCCGCGGCGTGGATCCGACCGTCCTTCATCAGGAGGAAGCGGTCGGCGAACCGGAGGGCGAGGTTCAGGTCGTGCATCGTCATCAGGGCGGAGATCCCGTGCTCCTGGACGATCCGCCGGACGAGCCCGAGGAGGTCGAGCTGGTTTTTTAAGTCCAGGCTGCTCGTCGGCTCGTCCAGGAGGAGGACCTGGGGCTCCTGGACGAGGGCCCGGGCGATCGCCACCTTCTGGAGCTCCCCCCCGGAGAGCTCGTCGATATACCGGAGCGCAAGGCGGTCAAGGCCCAGGCGGGAGAGGATCGCCTCCGTCATCGCGATGTCGTGCGGTGTGACCGAGAGGCCCATGTGGGGCCGCCGCCCGAGGAGGACGGCGTCGAAGGCGGTCAGGCGGACCGGTTCGGTCCGCTGGGAGACGTAGGCCATCTCGCGGGCGATCTCCATCCGGCCCATCGCGAGGAGGTCGCGCCCCCCGACCAGGACGGTGCCGTCGGTCGGCCGGAGGAGGGCGTTCAGACACCGGAGGAGCGTGGTCTTCCCGACGCCGTTCGGGCCGAGGATCGCGACGAACTCGCCGGGCCGGACCTCGAAGGAGAGGTCCCGGAGCACCTCGTGGCTCCGGTACCAGAAGCCGACCCCGCGGACGTCCAGGTTCACCGGCGGTACCCCCGGATGAGCAGGTACAGAAAGAGCGGGGCCCCGAAGAACGCGGTCAGGATACCGACCGGAAGGACGACGGGCGCGAGCACGAGCCGTGCGAGGGTGTCCGAGACGAGGAGCACGATCCCCCCGACCAGGCAGGATCCCGGGATCAGGAACCGCTGGTCGTCGCCGATCAGGCGCCGCACCATGTGCGGGCTGACGAGCCCGATGAAACCGATGATCCCGAGGAACGAGACCACGACCGCCGTGATCAGCGAGGAGAGGAGCATCCCGGCGACCCGGACGCGCTCGACCCCGACCCCCAGGCTGCGGGCGGTCTCGTCGCCGGCGTCGAGCGTGGTGTAGTTCCACCGGTTCAGGATGAACCACCCCAGGCAGGGGAGGACGACGGCGAGGAGGATGACGAGGTCGGGCCACCCCGCACGACCCACGTCGCCGAAGGTCCAGAAGACGATCGCCGCCACCTGGTCGGCGCTCGAGAAGTACTGGAGGAAGGTCGTACCCGCCGTGAAGAGGGCCCCGAGGGCGACGCCGACGAGGACCATCACCTCGGGCTGGGACGAGCGGATCCGCGCGATCAGGAGCAGGAGCACGGTCGCCGCCATCGAGGCGACGAAGGCACAGATCGTGACCGCCCCGGGGTTCTGGACGACGACGGAGTCCTCAACGTGGCTCGAGATCGCGCCGGCGCCGAGCAGGGTGATGGCGACCGCCGCCCCGAAACCGGCCGCGTGCGAGACGCCGAGGGTGTACGGGGACGAGAGCGGGTTCCGGAGCACGGACTGCATGACCGTCCCCGCGACGCCGAGTCCCCCGCCCGCGACGACGGCGGCGAGGACACGCGGGAGGCGGATCTGCCAGACGATGGTGGCGGTATCGCCGCCGGCGCCGCCGGCGAGGGTGGCGATCACCTCGTCGAACGGGATCACCACGCTGCCGACCGCGATCGAGACGATGATCAGGACGACGAGGAGCCCCAGGGCCCCGAGGAGGAATGCCTGCTTTGCCCGGATGTAGCGGGAGTACCGGTCCCCGAGGTCGGTGGTGGCGCCGTCGAGATGCATTCCTTCCGTCCCTCACCCGTCCTTCCTGGCGACGGTCATCTCCGACGTCTCGTCCACCGGGATCACCCCGAGGACCGTCAGTCCGTGCTCCTCGAGCGCGCGGTGGTACTCGGCGAGCGGGACGCTGTGGGTGAACGTGTACCGGGACCGATGCTTTTGAACGCCCTCGAAGGTCCAGAGGTTCCACTCCAGGTCCTCGAAGGGGTCGGACGCCGTCCCGTCGCGCCCCTGCTTGTTGATAAAGAGACCACCGGGCCCGAGGGCCGCGGCGATCTTCGGGATCAGGCGCGGATCCTTCCCGCCCGGGTGGGAGGACGAGAAGAGGATGTCCACCGGCCCCGGGAGCGGATCGGTGTTGAAGTCCCCCGCGACCACCGAGACGCGGTCTGCCCCGTACCGGGCGATGAAGTCCCGGGTCGCCGCCGTCACCGCCGGCAGGTCGAAGACCGTCGCCGAGAGGCGGGGGTTGAGCGCGGTGAACGCGATCGCATAGAGGCCGTGCCCCCCGGCGAGGTCGAGGAGCGTCCGCGCTTCCGAGAAACCCGGGAGCGTCGCAACGAGCGAGGTCACCCGCTGGAGCAGACCGCACCGAGCGTGTTCGGCCATCGACGGGATCACGGTCCTGCAAAAGAACTCCTCCCGCTGGAGTGTGACGGGGCCCTCACGGAGGATCCGGGAGAGGTCCTGCCAGCGTTCGACGTGCTGCCGGTAGAAGGCGATCATCCCGCGGATCGAGTAGGTGCTCTCCTTCGCCAGGAAGACCTGCGCCTTTGGGCTGTTTTTGTAGCAGTCCCCCTCACGGACCAGCACCCCCCGGCTCACGAGGGCGTCGCAGAGCAGGGTGGTCAGGTCCTCCCGGGTGCCGAGAGCCTCGGCGAGCGGACCGGGTCCCATCGGGTCGGCCAGGCGATCGAAGAGACCGATCTCCAGACCGGCGACGATGGCGTGATAGAGACGGACGCCCGCGAGCGCCTCCTCGAGGCAGGGGAGCGGCGGATCGGACCACCCCTCGAGCGGCGGCCGCTCGAGGAGTGCCCGCTCCGGGGCGCCACCCCCGCTCATCCCTGCCGCTCCGCCCCGAACGGGCCGAATCCACCGAAGTGCGCCTTCAACCCCGCGTAGACGGGACGTCCGTCGAGAGCCGTGTAGATCTCGTCGGCCTTCTGCTCGGGGTCGACATCGGCGAACCGTTCGGGGTAGAGGAGCTTGCCGATCGCGTACGCATCGACGAGCACCGTGTCGTAGTTGTTGGCGTACCAGTTGTAGGGGAGGACGCCGTAGACCTTTTCGCCCTTCACCGCGCCGAGCGACCTGAAGACGGGGTCCTGGAGGTCGTTTTCGACCGCGCTGGCACTCGCCTGGTCGATGAAGATCAGGTCGGGGTTCCACTCGACCAGTTTCTCCTTATCGATCATCACCTGACCGCCCTGGCCGACCCCGGCGGCGACGTTCCGGGCACCGAGGAGCAGGAACGGTGCGTACGCCGGGTCGGTCGAGAGGAGGCCGTGCGCCCCGTTGAAGGCGACGCCGCCGATATAGACCGACGGCCGCTGCTCATTCGGAATGTCGGCCGTCCTGCGCTCGAGATCGGCGATCGTCGCGTTGATGTAGGCGATCACCTCGTCTGCCCGGGCATCCTTCCCGAGCACCTTCGCCATCGTGCGGAGCGAACGGTAGAAGACCGGCCGGTTCTTGCCGAGATCGCCCGTGACGATCGAGACGACGGGGATGCCGGTCTTCTCCTGGAGCGCCTGGGCGTCCTTCGCCGTCGTGAAGGAGAGGAAGACGACGTCGGGGTGCTGCGCCATGAGCTGCTCGGGGTCCCCGGTGATCCTCCCCACGGACGAGAGGTTCCCGATCTCGGGATGGGCAAGGAGGTAGGGGCGGTCGTTCCCGGACGGCATGCCCGGTGCTCCTCCCTGGGCGGTGAACCGATCACGTTCGTCGACCCCGACCACCCGGTCGGTCGCATCCAGGTAGACGAGCATGCGGAGCGTCCCGGCCCCCACTCCGACCACCCGGTCGGGGTGTTCTTTCACCTCGACCGTCCGGTTGGTCATGTCCGTGAGGGTGATCGTGGCGGGCGTGGAGTTGGTTGCCGGTGCCGACATGCAGCCGGCACCGAGCAGGAGGGCCGTGACCAGCACGACCGCGAGGAGAGAGGACCATCGTATCATACTATAACCATATTTCGTGTGATTCTGTCGTATTTATCCCTTCTACTTCATCCAATTATCATATAACCAGGGATATTTCAACTACTGCCGACGGATCCGGCGGGTCACAGGGGAGGGGGGAGGAGGGCGTTCAGGGAGCGGGGGACGAGGCCTGCCGTTCCTCCTCGGAAAGGACGTCGAGGACCTCCGCGGTCGGCCCGCACCGGACGATCCTGCCGCCGCGCATCAGGGCGAGGCGGTCGCAGATGTCCCGGACGAAGTCCATGTCGTGCGAGACGACGATGAACGTCTCGTCCGTCTCCTCGCGGGCG
>Ga0116184_10001184_pt1 | contig 26215 bp, 28 predicted proteins | sample AD_JPNNA5_MetaG_FD_89886 | JGI IMG/M metagenome (GOLD analysis project Ga0116184, IMG submission 89886) | Active sludge microbial communities of municipal wastewater-treating anaerobic digesters from Japan - AD_JPNNA5_MetaG | ecosystem: Engineered > Bioreactor > Anaerobic > Digestate | place... | reverse complement strand
TTCATCGCCATACGGCGTGCAGGGGGGGAACTGATCATCCCGAGCGGGACGGTGAAGATCCGGCCCGGAGACACGATCACGGTATTTACCAAAAAAGAGGCAGAGGATGACTGCCTCGCCATCCTCAACCGGCAGCTGCGCCGCTCACCCGAGTGAGGCCTTGAGCGCAGCCAGTTCCACCACGAGCTTGGGGTTGCGCTTCATCAGCTCCCTGATAAGGCTCAGGGTGCTGAACTCCTTCAAGTTGAGCGATGCGGCCGACTGTATGATGGCGTTCAGTTTCTCGTCAGGGAGCTTGATCAGGTACTCCTTGATCTGCCAGTTCCGGGCGATCGTCTTTCCCATCGGCGAATCACGCCACGCGGTATCGTATGGCATGAGTGCGGCCTTCGAGCAGTCTCCTTTCGATATCGCTGCCGCGGCAGTCCCGGCCGCCAGTCTCCCCGTGAACATTGCGTTGTAGATGCCGCCCCCGGTGAGAGGATCCACCACCCGTGCAGCGTCCCCGACGATCATCAGCCCGTCTGCCACCGTGCAGGGCAGCGGCCTGCAGACCGAGACCCCGCCGACGATGTGCTCGATGGTCTTTCCTTCCGGGAACCGGGAGGAGACGAACTTGTCCAGGTAGTCCCGCGCCCGGTGCCCGGCACCGCTCTTCTTCCCGCTGATCCCGATCCCGACGTTCGCGGTGCGTTCGCCCTTTGGGAATATCCAGAGGTACCCCTCCGGCGCCACCTCGTTTCCGAGGAGGAAGACCGTGGTGTAGGGGTCGATGTCGATGTCGGTCATCAGGTACTGGGCCGAGGTCATGATCTCCCTGACGGGGACCGTGGTGTCGATGCCGCACCATCGCGAGAACTTGGACTCCACCCCGTCGGCGGCGATCACAACGTCAGCGCTGACACGTTGCCTTTCTCCACAATATTCGAAGACCGCCCCCTTCACCGCGCCCCCCTCGAGGACCGGTGCGACTGCCCTCGTCTTTACCGCGACATCGGCGCCGGCCTCGGCGGCCCGCCAGACGAGCTCCCGGTCGAAGAACTTCCGGTCCAGGATATATCCTACCTTGCTCCCTGCCTGCTCCGAGGCAAGTTTCATCGAGGTGCCGTCGGGGGCAACGATCTCGGCCCCTTTGAGCTCCGCGGAGATCCATCTCGGGTCGGGATCGATGAACTCGGCCAGCGCTTCCTTTCCAATCCCCTCTGCGCACCGGACCGGTGCCCCGACGGCCGGGCGCTTCTCGGCGAGAAATACGGAGAGCCCCTTTTCCGCCGCGGTGCGGGCGGCGATGGCCCCACCCGGACCGCCCCCCACGACAACCACGTCATACCTGGACTTCATCCGTCACCTCCAGTGCACCCAGGGGACAGACCTTTGCACAGATACCACAACCGGTGCAGGAGTCCCCCACCTCGAGGTAGGCATCGATCAGCTCAAGCGCACCCTCGGGACAGACCGAGACACAACACCCGCAGTACCCGCATATCTCACGGTGAACCTGCAACATCCGGGTACAATCGGCGCACAGCACCCTAAAACTTTTGCTCATGCCCCTGGAGAATCCCCTGATTCTGGAAAACCGGGAGGATTATCAGAGGAACGAGAAGGTGCCGTACCGCCCGCCGCCACCGGGAGAGAGCTTCACCCTCCCGCACCGCAGCGCATCTATGGCCGATGCGGCGCCACCGTGCACCGTGGCGAGGTCCTGTACGGGGACTTCGGTCAGCACCCGGATCTCGTCTCCGAACCGTTCGATGAACCGGTTGTAAAGGAGTTCCACGCGCCGTGCCTGCGGCGATGAGCTGCCAAGGACACGCTGCAGGATCTCCGACAGCGGGATCATGTGCAGGTAGGGAGGACGGGATCGGGGCTCCCCATAAGAGAGTTCCCTCGACCGGTCGAAGACTCCTTTCTTGATCCGCCCCCCGTCACCCGGGCACCTCCAGGCATGCGCTACCGCCTCGTCGTGAGTGAACTGCCGGAAACAGCGCGAGCAGGCGGTGCGGTTGTACTTTCCCTCCTCCGGGAAGAGCCCGATGTTCTGCATGATACGCCCTTTGGAGACAGACTCGAGCACTCCTGCCGGGGTCGCCTCCCCCACCTCAAGCACCACGCACTCCCTCCCCATCCTCCAGGGGTCAGGGCCGTGGGCGTCGGAACTGGAGATCAAGGGAACCCCGTACAGGTCCGGGATGGCTGCGGCGTAGGAGTTGTCAGCCGAGAGCCCAAGCTCGAGGAAGTCGATCGGCTCGCTCCCGTAACACTCTCCGACATGATCGTGGCTCGAATACATGGATGTCCAGGGAGTGAACGCGTGGGCAGGGCCGACGAGTCCGCCGGCGTCGTGGACGGCACGTGCGATCTCCTCGCCGGAGAGGCGGAGGCGCGGCCGGCCTGTCGTGGAGATGTCCTTGCCCGCAAGGGAGAACGTCTTTTGCAGATCGAAGAACCCGGAAAAACCATCCATCAGGAGGAGGTGATGCACGCGGTCCCGGTCCTCGACCTCTGCGGAGGGAACGACGATGACCCCCGCAGAGTCATGGCGGGATAAGAACTCCTCCCATTCGCGGCGCCACAGGGGATGGAGTGCATCCCCGGTCCCGATCGCGCGAAGGCCCTTTCTCACCGCGGCCACCACCATGGCGTGGGGGGTCATCCGGGGAGAGGAAGCGATGGAGAAACGCGAATGGAGGTGGAGATCGCAGGATATCTGCCTGCGGTCAGACGATATACCTGAGCTCATCGCTCTCGGTTGTACGCTCGGTGTCCACGAGCTTCTGGATCATGTGCTCCATCTCCATCCCCCGCTCCTGGAGGGTCGTGGCGTCGACACGAAGGTCGAGGAGGTTGCAGAGCACCTCGAGGACGCGGGAAGCGCTTTTCGGGTCCACCAGGTACCCCGAGGTCTCGCCCATGAGGCATATCCCCTCGATCCCCCTCGCCCGACCGAGGCCGAGCAGGAGCCCCGCGGCCCCGATGATCCCGCCGCCAGGCTCGTCAGGGCTGATGACTGCACCTGCGGCCTCGATCTCTTCCCTGAGTGCCTCGTCGTTGACTGCCCCGAGCACCCGCGGGACGTCCACCAGGTGCCCGACACCGTATCCGCCGAGGGTGTAGATGCGGGAGACGCCGAAGCCCTCCGCGAGGGAGAGGAACGTGTCCGCAAGCAGGTAGTGCCCCTCTGCCGACGTGCTCTGGAAGTCCCCGACTAAAAAGAGGATCCTCTGATCCTCCCCCTCGTAGTAATAGATCTCGTTGTTCGCAAGCCTGACAATGCCGTTCTCCCCGATGATCACCTGGGGCGGGAAGAATATCGACTCGATCTCCGCGATCTTCCTCGCGCCAAGCTCGTGGATCATGTGCTCGGCAACGAGTTTGCCCACGTGGCCTATGCCGGGGAGCCCCTCGATGAGGACGGGGGCAGAGACATCCCCGGGATCTTTGACAAGGGAGCGGACGGTTATCTCGTCCATCCCTTCATCTCCCTTCGGTACTTGCCATAGCGGTCATCAGGAGAGAAACGTGCCGGGTGGGCGGATACCGTGGGCCCTCCGCAGGCAGGGCAATTATCCTGCAGCGTGTATGTCCGGTCACGGGGGCACCGCCTCAGCCGGCCGCTCATGCAGTCTTCCCTGACTTGGGCTTCTTGATGAATTTTCCCTCTCCCCCCGCCCGCTCAACGACGCCGATCGCCGCAGCGGCGGCCTTCTCGATCGCCTTCTCTGCGGTCTTGTAGTCCCGCGCGGTGACCTTGATGCGGTAGGCAGGAGCCCCGAGGTAGGAGAGCTCGATCTCCACGCCGGGGATCTTCGGCTCGGCGCTCCGGAGCGCCCTCCGGATGATGTTCACACCATCGGGCTTCGTGGAAGTGAGGATGATATTGCCGCCCACGGTGACACGCGGCATCTTGACGTTCTCCCGCGCCACCTGCTGGAGAGCAGAGACTGCTGCGGGTGAAATGCCGAGCGAATCGAGGGAGTGATCACCGCTGACGATGTCCTCGAACACAGAGTAGAGGTCGCCGTAGCGGGAGTAGATCGCAGCCTCGATCTCCTCGGGCTTTTCCCCCGAGGCCTGCGCGGCGAACCCGATCCATTTCCGGGCCTTGGACTCGTTCTTCCATTCCCGGATCTTCTCCCGGCGCTGGTGTTCGTTCACGTCCTTTAAGGAGAGATCGATGTGGCCCCTCTGGGTATCGACATGGAGGACCTTGCAGACCACCTTCTGCCCCTCGCGGATGTGGTCACGGATGTACTTGATCCACCCTGTTGCCACTTCCGAGATGGGGATCAGGCCCACCCTCCCGGGATACTCGTCAAGGCTGACAAACGCGGCAAAGTCTTTCACGTCCTTGACCGTGCAGACCACGAGTTCTGCCTGTTCGGGCCACTCTCTCTCGCTCATCGGACCATTCACTCGAGCGTCGCCAGGACTTCTGCCCTGAGCTGTGCCTTTCCGCCGGAAGGCTCGGCAAGGACTTTGCCGCAGACCACGCACTCGACTGTCGTGCTGGCCTTCTCAAAGACCATCTGCTCGTTCTCGCAGTCCGGGCACTTGACTTTAAAGAACCTGCTGCGGTTTTCACGAAGTTGTCTGACCATTGCCCTTCACTCCGTCAACTCGAACTTTCCCGCACGGAACCCGCAGCGGAGGTGGGCCTTCTTGCAGGTAACGCAACGGTAGCGTACGTTGATCTTCTTGGTAGGCTTGTCCCCTCCAGGCACCTTGGAGAACTTCCCCATGCTGCCCACCGTGCTCCTCCTCGCCTTCTGCCTGTCGATCCAGTGCAGTCCGGAGGTCCTGCTTTTCTTGACCTTCTCCACCTCGTGGACCTGGTGGGTGCGGCAGAACGGGCAGTATGTCTTGAATTTGACTGGCATTTTCATAGATATGGCCTCGTATTCAGGATATCGAATATCAGTATTATTTGCCAGGGTTGATATTTAAGACTATGTTGCGCTCACAGAGGACCTCGGCGTTCCGCTCGGGGATGGTCACCAGGTCTTCCCGCTGGAGGTGGTAGATGCGGCCGTCCACTCCCATGAACGGCTCCATGTCCTGGAGGACCCTGGAGACGACGAACGCCGGCTGCTCGGCGGCGACGGCCGCCAGCACCGCTGCGCAGCGATCACTCTCCCGATCGACCCCGGGGGGGTGTGCAGGGGCCCGCGGGATCGACCCTTCAACGAGCCGGCAGCGGGCCTGCGCGAGCGCCATGACCACCTGGTCAAACATGTCCTTCTCCTCGGGGAGGAGCTTCTTCAGCTCTTCGCGGTCTATGTATTGCCCGTCCTCCTGGGAGCGTGCGAGGGAGAGGATCTTCTCGGCCCTGATGCGGTAGAGGTCAAGCATCGTCTCCCTTATTGCGGCAATCCGCTCGATGAGGACCCTTGCCTCGTCAGAGAACGGGTCCTCGCAGGCATACAGGCAGGCATACTGCGTCTCAAGGTTCCTGCCCACCGAGGCAAAGAGGTCTTTCTGGATCTGCACAAGCCGCCCCGACTCGCGTTCCGAGAGGAGGAGGATCCGCAGTTCATCCAGGTGCACGCGAGCCACCCCCTGCAATCTCTGCTGCGCCCCTGCAGCAGAGGAAGACCGCGAGCGCCTCAGGGACCGCGCATACCCCTTTCTCCAGCCGGAAGGTCGTGCCCAGCAGCGGCATCGAGAGAGGAAAGGCGAGGTCCACTTTTACGTCCCGCTCCCCGAAGACGACCGCGTCCACCAGGGGGTCGAAGTCGCCGAGATCGGCCGGTGCGAGCGGGGTGACCCGAAATCCGCTCCCTCCGTGGAGGGATGAGGGAAGGCGGATCAGGCGCTTCGTGTCGGTCGTCACGGGTTCGTCCGCGAGCGCGGCCCTTTTCCTGAGCATGGCGGCAAACTCCCCCTCCTTCTGCGCGGAGAGGCCGCGGATCACCTTTGCGAGGACAGCGTCTTTTAAGTTGAGGGATGATGGGTCCGATTTGACGAGGGAGATGACTTCGCTGAGTCGCCGTGAGAACTCCTCAGCGGTCATCTTCCCCACCCCCTCCAGGCCGGCTATGGCAGCCAGGCGCTCCTTCTCTCCGAGGCTCTCCAGCCATAGCAGGTACTCGGCAAGTGCAGATATATAGCGGTGATGCCATCCGCGGGGTGAAGGTGTGCGGTGGGAGAGCACGCGGCCCGGGTCAAGGCCTATCCCGCAGACGTAGTCTATGAGCTCACGCCGCTCGCTGCTGCCCCAGTTCCGGACTGCCAGGTCGTGGACGTGGACGTGGTAGCCCCGTCCCCCTGAAAAGACGAGCTCGATCTCCCTTGGGGAGAACCCGATCTCCATGGTCAGCATGTCAAGGAGCTTCTCTGTCTCTTCCTTGACCCTCGAGAGCATGCGATCGTAAGGCCCGCGCATGAGGTGGTCTGCGTCCAGGTCGAAGATGAGGTCTGCCCCGAGCCACTCCTTCTCCTGCATGGTGCCTGCACCCGGGCGTGCATAGTAGGCGGTGGAGTAATAGATATGTGCGGGGGCCATCGCCCGGATGTAGGAGAAGGCCCCCTCCTTCGTCTCGAAGCCCAGGTGCCTGCGCATCCGGATATCGGGGTAATCGGGGTCGAAGAAGACAAAAGCCCATTCCCTCTGCGGGACAGACGAAGGGGAGAGGAGCGGCTCTTTTGCATAGTACGCAGAGAAACGCTGGCGCAGGAACTCGAGGGTGGCGGCCTTCATGCGAGCCTCTTGTGCATGTATGGGCCCCGACGCTCATATCCATGACGCCGGTAATAGGGCCTCACCCCGACCCCGCTCATCACCGCGATCTCGCGGTATCCCGCAGATTGCGCCGTATTTTCCGCCGTCGTGAGGAGGAGCCGGCCGAACCTCCGGTGCTGGCGCTGGTCAGGCGCGGGGGAGCTTCCGATGGGAACAATGCTCCCATAGACGTGCAGCTCGCGGAGGAGCGCTGCGTCCGCGAGTTCACCTCGCCAGCGATCGCCTCCGCACCGCAGGCGGGCAAAGCCGACGAGAGCATCGCCAGAGACGACGGATATGAAGTGCTCAGTCCCCCCCGTGCATTCGTATGTGAGGGTCCGGAGTTCCGCATCTCTCCCCCCCGGGCGCCGCCCCGCCTCGCGGCAGCGGATGCAACGGCAGCGCCCGCCCGCTGCAGCCAGGCGCTGCTGGCAGAGCTGGCGGAAGTTGCTGACGGGAGCCGGCAACGATCAGTTTCGCGGGGATGTCGCGCTGGATACGCTGGAGCCGGACGTACTCGGGGAGGAGGGATTTTCCGTATGCAACAAGGTCGATCAGCGCGTCCTCGTCGTAAGGGGCGTACTCTCCCCTGGTCCAGAGCGATTCGATCTCGGAACCCGGGGTGACAAGGGTCGGGTAGATCTTCAAAAAATCCGGCCTGAAGTCCGGGTTCTCGAAGAGCTCGGTAAACATCCACCGGTCCTGCCCGATGCTGCTGCCGGGAAGGTTTGGCATGATGTGGAACCCGACTTTTATCCCGGCATCCCGCAGCAGCCGGTTCGCGGTGACCGTGTCCCTGACGGTGCATCCCCTGCGGTTGAATGCAAGGATGCGGTCGTCGAGGTGCTGGACGCCAAGCTCGACCTTGGTGACGCCAAGCGAAAGCATCCGGTCGATCTGCTCCTTACCGCACCAGTCAGGGCGGGTCTCGAAAGTCGTGGCCACGCACCGTACAGGAGACATCTCGTTCTGGAGGAAGACCGACGCCGTGTCGGGTGCAAGTGCAGGCGGAGGTCCCCGGTACTCGTTCATTGCCCGGACACAGGAAGCAACGAACCATTCCTGGTACGAAGGTTCCCTCGCGGTCATCGTCCCTCCCATGACTATAAGTTCAACCTTGTCCACATGGTGGCCCAGCAGTTCGAACTGCTCGAGACGGGCCCTTACCTGGTCATATGGGTCGTAGCCGTGTTCACGGGCACGCAGCGCCGCCGGCTCCTCCCCGGTATAGCTCTGAGGCGACCGGAACGGATGGTCCGGGCCGCCCGGGCAGGGGAGGCACCTGCCATGTGGGCAGGGGAACGGGGACGTCATCACTGCCACTGGTGCGACTCCCGAGAGGGTCCGGGTGGGCTTGACGAGCAGGAGCGCCCTGATACGATCCCGTTCATGGGGAAGGGCGGCGGCAAGGAGGGCCGAGTTCTTCGGCACGCCCGGCGCCCCGTGCTTCCTGCAGATCTCGATCTTTATCCGCGTGATGTCTCCCGGGGAAACGTCCCGGGAAAAGAGGGCCTCGAGTATCTCCCGGGAGATATCGGGGCGTGCCATGAAAGGTTAGTGTTCGGCTGCGACCGTCTCCGACGTGGTCTCGGAGGAGTACCCTACCGGCACCATCTGGGTGCTCCGCAGGTGAGTGACGATCTCGTCGCCAAGGGCAAGGATCGCGTCCTTGTGGCATTTCTTATTTTTATGAATATGAACAGGAGAGATGTGAAGGGAGTTGTAGCGTTTGGTGGGAATTTCTTCGCTGGTGATGGTTTCGTAGTACTTCTTGATGTGGATCATCAACATGTGGAGATGGAGCAGTTCTTCCTTTTGCACACTATCACCTTCTGAGAATCAACACTATTTTCCTGATCAGATATAGTTTATTGGTGAACTTTATATCCGACTTCAGTCGCGTAACCGGTGTCCTGCTGGGGCTCGCGATTGGCGACGCGATGGGTGCGCCCCTGGAGGGGGCGGAGCACCCGTCGGCCCCCGTCAGGAGGCTCTATGCCGGGGGCAGGCTCCCGCGGCATGCCGGTGCCTTCACGGATGATACGTACCAGGCGCTCGCGCTTGCCGAGTCGCTCGCGGCATGCCGTGCCTTCTCTCCTGCGGACTTCATGACCCGGCTCATCCGCGACTACCTCATGCATCGCGAATGGTATGGCCCTACATCAGGGGCAGTCTTCTCACTGGTGATGGAGGGGGTGCCGCTCTCTCTGGCAGCCCGCCTCGTTCACGCAAGGCACGGGGGGAGCAGGAGCAACGGCAGCGTGATGCGGGGCCCCCCGATCGGGGTGTTCTACGGCGGCCCCGAGGTCGAGGCGGTCTCGCTTGCATGCTCGGCGCTCACGCACAGGGACCCTGTGGCAGGGGCCTGCTCTGCATTCGTCAACCGGATGGTAAGCGACATGTGCCGAGGCATTCAGGCGTCAAGGGCGCATGGCCGGGCCCTTCAGCGGTGCCGGGACCCCGAAGTTGCCTCCATGCTGGGTGGATGGCGGGCGCATCCCCCTGTTCCCGGCCTTGACGCCCTGGAAGCCACCCACGCCGCAGTCTCGGTCTTCATGGAGACCGGCACGTTCGAAGAGGCGATACCTGCCGCGGTGAGCATGGGCGGTGACAGCGACACGGTGGGTGCAATCGCGGGTGCGCTGGCCGGTGCGGCGTACGGGGCGCAGGCAATCCCCGATGAATGGGTCCTTGGGATCGCGGACAGGTCCCGCGTCCTCGAAGCGGCGCATGCGCTGTGGCTGGCGTCCCGCGTCTGACCCGGCCCCTAGACTGCCCGGAGCTCCACCCGCTGGAGGTTTCGCCCCTTCGCACACCCCGGAGGCGCGTTGCCGAGCACCTGCACGACCACGTACTTCTCCCCGGGGACAAGACCTTCGGGGTGGCAGAGGGGGAAGTGCTCGCACGACTCCCTGGTGCAGGAAGGCTCAAAAGAGATGCGGGTGTTCCTGATGGCCATGTCCGCGCTGATCAGCGCGGGGACAGACGACTCCACCACCTCGACTGCCGTCGCCCCTTCAAGGTGCAGGGGGCATGCATGGCGCGTCTTCCTCACCCCCACGATACGATATCTCCGCCCGGGCTTCAGGTTATGGCAGGCTTTCATCACCGTGCAGCCCTCGCACTCGGTGGACTCGCCCTCATAGATGAACTCGAGGTCGACCCTCGCAAGGGTGGTGCCGATGAGGGTGACCTTTGGCTTGACGTCTGACAATCACATCACTCCCTGTAGAGCATCTTCACGAGCTCAGTCGCCGACTCCCTTGTCAGCCCCATGTCCATGATGGTGAGCCGTTCGGGGCGGATGTCCTTTGCGGCAAGGAGTGCCTCGATGGCCAGGTCGTCATTGATGCCGAGGTCGGCAGGAGTGACGGGGGCCCCTATCGACCGGAGGGCCTCCCTGATCGCCTTCCAGTCTCCCCCGTGAAGGTACATCGCGATGATGGTGCCTATCCCGCAGGCCTCTCCGTGGAGGGCCGCCCCCGGCGCAAGCCTCTCCAGGGCGTGTCCGAACTTGTGCTCGCTCCCTGAGCCTGGCCGCGAGGAGCCCGCGATGCTCATGGCGACCCCCGATGATACGAGCGCTTTTGTGACCATCCAGGCGGACTCCTCGTGGTGGGGCTTGATGCTCCCTGCATTCTTCATCAGGAGCTCCGCAGTCATCCTCGAGAGGGCCACCGCATACTCGCTCACCTCTTCGTGCTTCAGCCGGTGCGCAAGCTCCCAGTCGAGGACGGCAGTCGAGTTGGCGATCACGTCGGCGCAGCCCGCGGCAAGGAGCCGGTGGGGTGCCGCGGCGATGAGGCCCGTGTCGGCAACGATGGCGATGGGGGGGTGGGCCTCGAGCGAGACGCTGCCACTCTCCATGGGGACTGATGCCCTGGCTGATGCGATCCCATCATGGGATGCGGCAGTGGGGACACTGACGAACTGCCGGTCCAGGTTGTAGGAGACGATCTTTGCGCAGTCGATGACCCTGCCCCCCCCCACTCCTGCAAGGAAACCGGCGCCCCCAGAGAACTCCTCTGCCTCCCGTATGGTATCCATGCTGATCTCCCTGACCGCGAAGGTGGAGACCTCATAGCGCTCGGAGAGGAGGGATGCCACGCGGTTGCCTGCACAATCGCGGGTGCGGGTCCCTGAGAAGACGATGGCCGGGCCCTTGAGACCGAGGTCTGCGCAGACCGCGGGGATCTGGGGGAGCACATCATGGCCGATGACTACGTCCCGGGGCAGCTGCATCCACCGGGATTTGTCAAAGACCTTGGTTTTGAGTACTTTTATTGGGTCTGCGCTCATATAAATCAGGAAATGATCTGGGATTTCATAGAGAAATATTACATCGATCCAATACGCTACGGCCAGCCCTACAACGTGGTGGACACGGTTACCTACGCTCTGGTACTGATCCTCGCCATATATATCATTTATCGCTGGCTCTCCCGGTCCGAGATCATCCGCATCGACCGGGACTTCATCCTGTGCACCCTTCCCTTCGTCGTGATGGGGGGGATGCTCCGGGTGGTCCAGGACACGGGGATGATTGAATCGGACTGGCAATTCCTCCTCGTCACCCCGCTCATCTACTTCGTGATGTTCATCTATACGGCGGGAGCCCTGGTGATCTCTGCGACTCTTCAGACACGTGGGATTATCCGGGACTACCACAGAGGATACGTCGCGGCCGGGCTTGCAGGGGCAGTTGCGACAGGGCTTGTCCTCCTCTGGTTTGGGGAAGTGAACGGGATCATCGCCTGGGATGTGCTGGTCATCATCATCGCGATGGCGGTTGCGTCAAGTGCAGCTGTGTACGGGGTCATGCGCTTCCTCCTCCGGTGGCGCTACGCGGCGGACCCCCTCTACCTCTCCCTTCTCTTCGGCCAGCTCCTTGACGCAAGCGCCACGAGCTACGGGATCGACCTGCACCCCCTCCATTACGTGGAGGTGCACGTGGTCGGCTCGCACCTCATCGAGTGGACCGGGACCGCGTTTTCGATGTTCCCCCTGAAGCTCCTGGTCCTCTTTCCCGGAATCTATGTCCTTGAACGGTTTCGCCACGATGGTCCCGGGGCACTCTGGCACCTCATCCTCCTTGCGATGATCACAGTCGGGCTGGCGCCCGGGGTCAGGGACATGATGAGGATGGTGCTCTATGTCTGATTTTGCGAGGAATGCCGGCGTCGTCGTCGTGCTCCTCGCGGTCTCGGTTGGTTTTGGGGCCTGGACCACGATGCAGGATCCAACGGTGGGAGAGCAGCTTATCTCGCTCCTCAAGGAATCGATCATGGGAGAGGCGCTCGATTCCTCGGGGCCAATGATGGCGGTTATGCTCTTTTTCAACAACCTCCAGGCATGCGTCCTCATGTTCGTCGGGGGTGCGTCGCTTGGCCTCCTCACGGTCTTTATCATCAGCACGAACGGCTTTGTGATCGGGTCGGTCCTTGAGATGGTACGAAAGGATCACAGCGTCCTCTACGTGGTGGCCGCAATCGTCCCGCACGGTCTCTTCGAGATCCCTGCGTTCATCGTCTCGGGGGCACTCGGGCTCATGCTTGCAAAGGCGCTCTGGAGGGAGTGGGAAGGAAAGGAAGATGCATCTGCCCTGGCGCACTCCTACGGGCGCATCTTTCTCCTTGCAGTCGTCCCCCTCGTTGCGGTGGCTGCATGCGTGGAGGCATTTATTACGCCGGAAATCCTACGTGTGATAATTTGAGGTGTGTTTTTTGGCCGAGGAAGATCAGGGTGCCCTCCCCTCCAAGGGTGACTTCTCTGCATGGTACAACGAGCTCCTGTGGCGGGCGGAGATCATGGACGTCCGTTACCCGGTCAAGGGCCTCTACGTCTGGTACCCGTTCGGGTTCTCGCTCCGGCGAAACGTCTACGACCTGCTCCGCCTGCTCCTCGACCGGGACCACCAGGAGGCCCTCTTCCCGCTCCTCATCCCCGAGCACGAGCTTGCGAAAGAGGCCGAGCATATCAAGGGCTTCGAGGACGAGGTCTACTGGGTCACCCACGGCGGCCTCTCTCCTCTTGACGTGAAGCTTGCGCTTCGCCCGACGAGCGAATGCGCCATCTATCCCATGTACGCCCTCTGGGTCCGGTCCCATGCAGACCTCCCGCTGAAGATCTACCAGATCGTCAACACCTTCCGGTACGAGACAAAGCACACGAGGCCGCTGATCCGCCTCAGGGAGATCACCTCGTTCAAGGAGGCCCACACGGTGCACACCACCTGGGAGGACGCCGAGCGGCAGGTCGAGGAGGCGATTGCCCTTTACCGGGAGTTCTACGGACGGCTCTGCGTCCCGGTGATCGTCTCGCGGCGCCCCGAGTGGGACAAGTTCCCCGGAGCCGACTACACGATGGCGGTTGACACAGTCATGCCTGACGGGCGGACGCTCCAGATCGGGACGGTGCATCACCTGGGTGACCACTTCTCAAAGACCTTCCAGATTACCTACGAGGATGTCGCAGGCGAGCAGCGGTTTGCCCACCAGACGTGCTACGGCATCTCGGAGCGATCCATTGCAGCCCTCATCAGCATGCATGGCGACGATCGGGGGCTTATCCTCCCTCCCGACCCGGCACCCGTCCAGGTCGTCGTCGTCCCCATCACGATTGGGAAGCGCAAGGACGAGGTGAGCGCTGAGGTGGCGGGAATTGAGAAAGAGCTTGCCGCAGCAGGGTTCAGGGTGAAGGTCGACTCCCGCGACATTCGTCCGGGTGCCAAGTACTATTACTGGGAGATGCGGGGAGTCCCGCTCCGTCTCGAGGTCGGACCACGGGACATCGATGCAGGGCAGGTCACCGTGGTGACCCGCCTCGGCGAGAAGTCCCAGGTCCCAAGAAATGCCCTTGTTGCGGGGGTCACCGAGCGTCTCGCCTCCTTTGCTGCAACCCTCAAGGAACGTGCAGAGGCCCACGTCCGCACCCGCATCAGGGTCTCGCGGAGCATGGACGAGGTTCTGGCCGCAGTCGAGGACGGCGTCACCCTCGTCCCCTGGTGCGGAAGCCGCGAATGCGCTGACCTCATCGAGGAGAAGACCCGTGCCGCTGTCCTCGGGACAGACGTCCGGTCAATGTATCTCGTGGACGCCTCCGGCCCGTGCGTTGCGTGCGGGAAGCAGGGGATCACCGCGCTGGTGGGAAGGTCGTATTGAGGAGCAGTTGGGGCGAAAGCCCCAACAGCGGGGGGAGTACGGGGGAGGCGCCGGATGGGGGAACCCCCTCTGGGCAAAGGTCTCGGTACACTCTCATTCTGTTGAAAAAAGACTCTGGTCCTGGCACGATGACGGAGCAGTTGGGGCGAGAGCCCCACCTGCGGAGGTAATGAAGGGGTTATGCAGACCATATCCCCTTTATGGTGATGGTGCGGCTGAATGCAGAAGAAAAAACCTTTCTGGCAAAAAAACAGGGAAAAAGGGTCTACGTTCCCTCCGTGCACGGGCCGCAGCGGTGGGTGATCCGGTACCCGGGCAGGGCCAGGTCGCCGGAGAGGATCTTCTTTCCCCCCCGGAGGAAGACCTTCCCGCAGCGGTCGCACCGGCGGGGAACCAGGTGGTCGAACCGCCCGGGGTTGATCTCGAGCTCGAACCGGGTGTCGGGCCTTGTCACCGAATCAGTCATACAGGAGTCCTCGTAGAGCGAGACGAGCTGCATCACCTTGAGCGGGCTTGCGCCAAGGTCGGTAAACTGCTTGAAGAGGAAGTAATTGAAGATCAGCCAGGAGAAGTCTCCCCTGTCGAGGAGTTCTTCCACCTCGCTCTCCACTTCCTCCATGTCTTCGAGCGTGCAGCCGCAGAGCGGGCAGCGGCCCTTTACAAGCTCGTCGAGGTAGACCTCCTCCTGGCAGCCTGGGCAGGTGGTATGGGCGGCGTGTGTCCGGGATGTCATGGTTGAAAGTTCGGTCCGGTATTATTCAGTGAGGGGATATTCGCAGTTCATCGTGCTATAGTGAGCTGGTCCGCATAACGGTACCTTCTATTCACCGCACGCCTGGATTGAATGCATCTGACAGTTCCTGTGCACCACAGGTGCGATCTCCAGGTAAATTGCCTCTTCTATTTGTACCTCCATCACATAAACCATGCGCTCGGGGACTTTTTCTTGATGGAATGGACAAAAAAAGGATTATTTGTTGATATTTAAACCTGTTCCCCGCAGAATCAGAAACAGATGGCAGCTCACCGCCCGTGCCGGTGTTGGTCAGCCATGCGTAGGGAGCGCTGGGCAGGGAGGGTGCAGGTGGGGACGACAAGCGGGGCGTTACCTGAGCAGGATGCCGAGGGCCTGGGAGAGGCATCGCACCCCTTCTTCCTTCTTTCCTTCCCGGAGGAGGGTGACCGCACGGGAGAGTGAGTCGCGGATGTCCTGCTTGTCGATCCCGTACGCAACCATGAAGCAGCGGACCGACTCCTCGATCTCCCCAATCATGAAGTGGCAGTTGGAGAGTTCGATCCATGTCTCCGCGTGGCGCGGATCTTCCCTGACCACCTTTGCGAGGATTCCGATTGCATCCTTCCGGCGTCCCGAACGGGAGAGGGCCACGCCCTTCCAGTAGAGGCTGCGCACGTTCAAGAGAGGTCTTATCCGTTCGGCCGACTCGAAGCAGGACACCGCCCGTGCATACTCGCCCATGTGGCAGCAGGCGATGCCCATGTTGACCCATGCCGAAGCGAACCCGGGATATACCTCGAGCGCCCGCGTGTAGGCCGAGACTGCCTCCCTAAACCGCCTGAGTTTCATCAGCGCGTATCCACGGTTGACCCATGCACCGACGTACCGCGGGCGAAGCGATGTGGCAATCTCTGTACAGGTCAGTTCCTCCTCGAACCTGCCAAGTTCCCCGAGCGTGTGACCCCTCGCGTTCCAGGCCTGCGCAGAAGAGGGGTCAAGGACGATGGCGCGCTCGCAGCAGACCAGTTTCTCGGAGAAACGGGAGAGCTTTCCGAGCGCAAAGCCCCGGTTGATCCATGCCTCGACAAGGGTCGGGTCGAGTGCAAGCGCCTGGTCGCATGCCTTGATCTCCTCTTTATACCTCCCCAGTTTCCCCAGCGCGAACCCGGATGCGACCCATGCAGGGGTGTATGTGGGGTCCTCGTTGAGCGCCCTCCCGAACAGCTCAAGCGCCTCGGCATGCCGGGCATGTCGGGAGAGCCTCATTCCTTCCCTGGTGAGGCCTTCTGGCCCCGATTCTCCTCCCGCCGCCGGATAGTCGGCGACCGAACGGTCACTCTTCCCCTGGTCCTGTGTCCCTGCCATTCCCGTCTCTGAGTAACTTTGTCCCACTATTGTATACCCCGACCATGTTGGATAAATACATTCATGACGGAATGCCCCCTTCCCCCGCGACGTGTCCGTGGGGATGTGACCCGGCACTATCCCTGCAAGTCGGTGCAAGGGTATTCAAACCCAGGCACCGGCAGGATCACTTCTTCGCAAGCGACCCGAGGATCCCCCGGATGATCTCCCTTCCCACCTGGCTCCCCGCGGCCCGGGCTGCGCTCCCTGCCATCTTTGTCAGGACATCGGCCCCTGCTTTCCGGGGGGTGGATGCGGGCTGCCGCACCCTTGGTTGCGCAGATCTTCCTGGCGCCTCCTTTGGCGTGGTCACGGTCTCTGTCCTTGACGCGAGCATCTCGTACGCGGAGGCGCGGTCGAGGGTTTTATCGTAAGTGCCAGAGAACGGCGATGACTGGATGACCTCCCTCCGTTCGTCAGGGGTGAGGGGCGCAAGGCGGCTTTTTGGCGGGTAGATGAATGCCCGCTCGGTCACCCCGGGAGCGCCCTTGTGGTCAAGGAAGGAGACGAGCGCCTCGCCTGTCCGCAGTTCCGTAATCGCAGTCTTTGTGTCGAGGTCCGGGTTCTGCCGCATGGTCTCGGAGGCAGCCCTCACCGCCTTCTGGTCCTTCGGGGTGAACGCCCGGAGCGCGTGCTGGACACGGTTTCCAAGCTGCCCGAGCACGTCGTCGGGAAGGTCGAGCGGGTTCTGCGTCACGAAGTAGACTCCCACCCCCTTCGACCTGATCAGCCGGACGACGAGGACAATCTTCTCGAGCAGGACTTTCGGCGCATCGGAAAAGAGGAGGTGTGCCTCATCGAAGAAGAAGACAAGGGCGGGCTTCTCGGGGTCCCCCACCTCGGGGAGCTGCTCGTAGATCTCTGAGAGGAGCCAGAGGAGGAACGTCGAATAGAGCCGCGGCGACTGGAGGAGCCGGTCGGCGGCGAGGATGTTGATGACGCCCCTCTCCCCCGAATGCCGTATGAAAGCGGAAGGATCGAGTGCAGGCTCGCCGAAGAACCTCGATCCGCCCTGGTCCTCGAGCGCGAGCAGGCTCCTCTGGATAGCCCCGATGGTGGCTGGGGAGATGTTGCCATACGCGGTCTTCAGCTCCTTTGCATGCTCCCCCGCGTACCTGACCATGGCCTGGAGGTCTTTTAAGTCAAGGAGAAGGAGGCCCTGTTCGTCGGCGACCCGGAAGACCAGCGTGAGGACGTCTGCCTGGGTATCGGAGAGGTCGAGGATGCGCGAGAGGAGGAGCGGCCCCATCTCCGACACGGTGGTCCGCACCGGGTGGCCCTGCTCCGAGAAGAGGTCCCAGAAGACGACCGGGAAGCCCTGGAACGAAAACCCGGAGAGCCCGAGTTCCTGGACCCGTTCGGCAACCTTCGCATGGTCCCCCCCCGGCTTTGCAATCCCCGAGAGGTCGCCCTTGACATCGGCCAGGAAGACCGGCACGCCGATCGCAGAGAACTGCTCCGCGAGGACGCGGAGACTGACGGTCTTTCCGGTCCCCGTAGCTCCCGCGATAAGCCCGTGGCGGTTGGCCATTCCCGGCAGTATGCCAAGTGGTCTGGCACCCCGGGCAATGATAAGAGGTTCATCTTTTGGCGGCATCTTTTGCAGCACCCTGTATCCAACGTTATACCAGCGCTGGCGATAATCGTATCCCGTCCGGAAAGGTATATCTCTCTCCCTGACCCTATGCCTGCAGATGGAAAGGGAGATCCCAACATCGGCCTGCACCATCGCAGGGTCTGATTCGGGCGGCGGCGCAGGCATCCAGGCAGACCTCAAAGTCTTCCAGTCTCTTGGCATATGGGGGCTCTCGGTGGTAACAGCCGTGACCGCCCAGAACACCCGCGAAGTGAGGGGGATCTTCCAGGTCGAACCCGCGATGGTAACCCTGCAGATGCAGGCGTTGCTGTCAGAGTTTGACATCCGTTCATTCAAGACCGGGATGCTTGGCGCTGCAGAGACGATCCGGGCAGTCGACAGGGAACTCCCCGAACATGTCCCCCTCGTGGTAGACCCGGTCATGGTCTCCACCAGCCGTCACGAACTGATGGAGGCAGGTGCGCGGGACATCCTCGTCGAGTGCCTGCTCCCGAGGGCAACAGTCGTGACCCCGAACCTTGACGAGGCAATGGCGCTCTCGGGACTTCGGCCCATCCGGACACTCGAAGAGGCACGCGAGGCCGGGCTGCGAATCCTCGACCTCGGGCCGGCGTTCGTGCTCGTCAAGGGCGGGCACCTCCCGGGAGAGGAAGCGGCCGACATCCTCCTCTCTTCGGGCAGGGAATGGGTGATCGCCACCCCGCGGCTTCCTGTGACCGTGCACGGGGCTGGGTGCTGCTACTCGGCGGCACTCTGCGCCCATCTGGCCAGGGGGTGCCCTGTCAGGGAGGCCTTCTCTCTCTCGAAGGGGTACATCGACCGCCTGATCCGGTCGTCTGTCAGGGCACCGTCGGGCGTGCACGTCATCTTCCCCGGCCCTTGAGAGTTCCATGCAGAGGCTCTCTTTTACGGCAATGGTTCCGCTAGGTTCAAGGTAAGACCGGGACAAGATCATCTTCACTGGAGAGACTGTGAAAGAAGGGGCAGGATCGAACGGGGAGGGCGGTGCCATGGAGGCCCTCTGGCGGAATGTACTCGAGGCGATGCCCGGTTTGGTCATTGTAGTAAACGCCGAAAGAAAGGTACTCTACGTAAACCCTGCCATGGCCGATTTCTGCAATCGTGACGATGCGGCGGGATTCACCGGGAGACCTGCGGACGAGGTGCTCGCGCCCCTCCCGTTCGAAGTGCAGAGGGCACTCCATTCAGTGCTCCGGACGGGATCGCAGGTGAGCTCCTGCATCACCTGGAGTGAGAGGGAGAAGGGACCGGTAATCCTTGAAAGCATCGCGTTTCCCATCTCCCTCCCAGGGAAGGGACCTCTGGCTGCCGCGGCCTGGACTGCCTCGGTCCGTCCTGCGGAGGCTCCTGATCAGGAAGGCCTGGCCATAGAGGCCTCCCGGAAGAAGACAAAGGACCTCCTCTCGGTGGTCAGGCACGATATTCTCAACCAGCTGACCATCCTTATCGGGTTCCTCCAGTTCTCCGAGGACTTCATCGACAACCCCCAGGTACGGGAGTTCCTTGCAAAGGAGGAGGCTGCAGGACAGGTCATCCAGGCCCTTATCGAGTTCACCCGCGACTTCCAGGATTTGGCGGTCGAAGACCCGCGCTGGATGGCCCTCGATTCGATTGTGGCGTCTGCGAGGGAGAGAGTGGACGCAAGAGGAGTCTCCATTGTTACCGATCTCGGCGCGACAGAGGTCTACGCAAGCCCCCTCATCCGGCACGTCTTCCTGACGCTGATCAAGAATGCCCTGGACCATGCCCACGGGCTGACCCGCATCGCCATCTCCGCGGAGAAGGGAGAACGCGACCTTGTGGTGGCCTGCGAAGATGACGGCCCCGGTATCCCGGAGGCCGAGAGAAAGACACTCTTTGACCGTGGACACGGCAGGAACAGGGGATACGGACTCTGGCTTGCAGGGGAGATCCTCTCCATCACGGGGGCCTCGATCCGGGAGGCCGGAAGAATGGGCGGCGGGGCAAGGTTCGAGATCCGCATCCCCCAGGGGATGTGGCGTGACGGCAGGTCCCGCTGATCAGGCAATCTCCTGGACCATCCGCCCTCCCTTGAAGATGGAGATCTTCCCCCCGCTCTGCGAGAGGACGATGCCGATGGCCCTCGTGACGAGGGTGATCCCCGCCACCGATGAGTGCCTCGTCCCAAGCCCTTTCTGGATCCCCACCTTGCTCGTGTCGATGGTGATGTAGCGGGCGGCAGCCTCTATCCTCCCGTCGCCCCTGACGACAAACGCGCCGTCGAGCTGTGCCAGTTCCTTGATGTTCTCCTTGATGTCGTGGTTCGTGATCATCCGGTCCGCTGCCGGGTGGCCCTCGAATGGGTTGAGGATCAGCTGCTTTGACTTGAGCAGCACCGCGTCAGAGTCGCCAATGACAAATGCGGTCCCCACCTGCTTGCCTTCCCTGCCCTCCTTGGCGATCTCGATGCAGATGTGGAGGACCGAGTCAAAGACCTCCTCGCGGACATCGGTGCCTTCAATCACGGTGTCCCTCCACATCGCCGTGCTGATCCGCCGGCGTTCCCTGTGCTCGTGGTCGGTGATATCGTGGCCGATGCAGACGACCTCGTCAAGGTGCCCGTCCGCGTTGCGGATGGCCCGGGTGTGCCAGGCGACCCAGGCAGGTTCTCCTCCACGGACCTGCATCTCGTAAATCCGAAGTCCCCCTCCCTCGTGGGTCACGCCTGAGTCTGCGACGAATGCCGGGGAAGCTTTTCCCCCCTTGCGGGGGAGGAGGGTGTCGCGGATATTCTTCCCGAGGATCTCGGCCTCGGAGTACCCGAAGAAGGCCTGTGCGTGCTTGTTGAAGAAGGTGATGACCCCCTCCGGGTCGAGCTTGACGATAAGGCTCGAGGCGTTCCGGAGGAACTCGCGGTACCGGAGGTCGCTCTCCTTCTGGGCCTCGACGAGTCTCTCCTGCTCGGTCCGGTCCTCGCACACCATCACATGGCCCCGGGAGGGGTCCGAGGGGTCCATGGCCCGAAGGCTCAAGCGGCAGGGGATAAGCGTCCCGTCCTTTCTCTTCAGCACCGAGTGCGCGTGCCCCCATCCCTGGTCGTCAGTCCTGTGCCCGAGCTCATGGAAGGCCCGCTCGAATTCATCGGGCGCGGGGAAGATCTTCTGGACTCCCTGGCCGGTGAGTGCCCCCGCGTCAAGCCCAAGGCCGCGTGCCATTGTTGAATTGACCCATTCGAAGACTCCGCCACGCACCTGGCAGATCCAGAGGGGGGAGACCGAGAGGATGGCGGAGAGCATGTCGGATCGCAGGACCTGGTCGCGCTCGGCCTTCTTCCTGAGCACTGCCTGGTAGATAATGTCCCGCATCTCTGCGACTGGCGCACCCGTTCCTCCGCCATTCCCGCGGGCTTCTGTCGCGTGGTGGACGTCCTCGATGAGGAGGGTGTCCCTGTCGGTCCGGTGGTAGAGGATGAACGGGAGGCTCCCGTGGGTCGCCTTGAGGTCCCGCAGGAGCTCTGCACCGGTCATGTCAGCCAAAAACTCGATCCCGTTCACCTCGGGCAGGCGGAAGTACGAGATGATGATGTCGTATCTCCTCCGCCTCGCCATCTCCAGGGCCTGCTTCGTGGAATGCACGGTGTCCACCCGGATCTCCCCCATCCGCTCCAGGTAGGCCCTGGTGCTCTCGATGGCATCGCTGTTGTCGTGCACGAGAAGGACAGTGATCATGGCTGGTGGCCGCTCCGGGGTATCATAACAGAGGTATGGGGAAAGGTAGGAGATGCCAGAATTTAATAATTATTGGTGAGCAATCCCGGATTGAGCCTTGCAGACAGCGCAATTTTTGGGAATTGCCTTATCTTCCCTTTCCCTTCGCACTGCTGCCGGGCAGCATGCCGGCCTGCATCCTGAAGAGGGCCGCGGCGACTTCAAGCGAGGTGTGCTCGTCCCCCATCACCTGCTCTACCCTGGCGATGTAGGGCTCGAGGTTTCCGCTTGCGATCTGCTCCCGGATCCTCTCCATCATGTGAACGATCCGCCTCTCGCGGAGGTCTTCCTCGGCGGGAACGGCATGGCGTGCGATCCGGATCTTCGCAAACTTCTGGATGTCCCGCAGTTTCCACATCTCTTTCCCGGATACGAAAGTGAAAGCTTTGCCGGACTTGCCTGCCCTGCCGGTCCGCCCGATGCGGTGAATGTAATACTCGGGGTCCTGGGGGACATCATAGTTGAAGACCACCCCGACCTCCTCGACATCGATGCCGCGGGCGGCGACATCGGTTGCAACCAGGATGTCGGATGTGCATGCACGGAACCGTGACATTACCCGCTCCCGTTCCTTCTGGTCCATGTCGCCGTGGAGTGCCTCCGCGAGGTACCCGCGGGCCTGGAGCTGGGTGCAGACCTCGTCAACTTTGCGCTTGGTGTTGCAGAAGACGAGCGAGAGTTTCGGGTTGTAGAAGTCAATGAGGCGGGAGAGGACCTCGACTTTGTCGGACTCCCGCACTTCGAAGTAGCGCTGTTCGATGAGGGCTGGGACCTCGAGCCTTCCGTGGACAACCTTGACCATGCGGGGGGCTTTCAGGTACTTCTGAGTGAGGGAGAGGATCTCCTTTGACATGGTCGCAGAGAAGAGGACGGTCTGGCGTTCGGCGGGAGTACGCTTCAGGATGATCTCGATGTCGTCGCGGAATCCCATGTCAAGCATCTCGTCAGCTTCGTCGAGCACGGCGAGGCGGATTCCGGAGAGGCTGATGGTCCGGCGGTCGAGGTGATCGATCAGCCGGCCTGGCGTGGCGATGATGATCTGGACACCTTTTTTGAGCACCGATATCTGGCGCTCGATGGGCTGGCCGCCGTAGACGGGGAGGATGGTGATCCCCTGCAGGTACTTCGCCAGTTTGCGGAGTTCCTCTGAGACCTGGATTGCAAGTTCCCGCGTGGGGCAGAGGACGATGGCCTGCACTTCCTGCCGGGATGCGTCGATGTGTTCAAGGAGCGGGATGCCGAAGGCGGCCGTCTTCCCGGTCCCGGTATGGGCCTGCCCCACCATGTCGTGGCGTTCGCGCATGACAGGGATGGCAAGCGACTGGATGGGGGTAGGCTCCTCGAACCCCATATCGAGGACAGCCCGCATGAGCGGTTCAGGGAGGTCAAGATCAACGAATGAGATGGTTTTCATGTACATGTTCCGTAGTTTCGGGCATTCTTCCAGGAGGTATTCACGGTCGCGATTCTTGCCCCCGGATCGTGCTGCAGGAATAATGCCCCCTTACCCTTTATAGCAATTTGCGATGGGTATCTCGATCACGATGGCGGCGGAACATGCGACCGGGCCCATCCTTCCGGGCAACTGCATCTCACGTGGGGGGATTAGTCCCTGATGACCACCGAGGCTTTCTCATCGAAGGGATTGGTACGGAGCGCGAGAGAGTAGAGGTAGGGGTAGTGGCGCTTCAGGTGCGCCAGGTAGACGGCCCACTCGCTGACCAGGAGACCATAGACGCGGTTCAGGTCGCCGGAAAGGTGGGCCGTGTCAGACTCGGGCAGGCAGGAGAACTCATCCCGGTGCGAGAGCTCCTGCCAGAGGTGGAGCAGCGCCTGGAGCAGTTCGGTGAAACGCGAGTGCTCGTCGAGATCAGGGTTCTGGAGGAGACCGGTCAGGACGCCGATCTTCTCCCCGAGGGTGTCCCGGAGGGCCGCGAGGTCGAGAGCCCGGCAGTCGAGGTGGGGAGGTCTGGACGCGAGCGCGGCGGTGACTCGGGGAGACGCCGGGGAGTCCTCGAATGCCGGCCCCGATACGATCTGGGAGAGATCCTGGCGGCCAGGGTCAGCCCGTGCGCAGGTCGCGAGAAGCGAGGTGCCCACCTGCGTGAAGAAGATCCCGATCAGCATCAAGGTCTTCTGGCGCCGCCGGGCCCGCTCCTTCCGGAAAGAGATGTGCTCGACCACGTTTGCGACGAGGCCGACGAAGCAGCCCACACCTGCGATGATCACGACGACTGCAAGCACCTTGCCTGCATCTGTTGCCGGGTGGAGGTCCCCGTACCCCACTGTCGCGATGGTCACAATGGTGAGGTAGAACGAGTCGAGGGGGGTGAACCCTTCCAGCAGCGAGAACCCGGCGACGCCGATGACCACGACTGAGAAGAGGAGGACGATATACGCCTGGAGCCTCCGTTCGTACGAGCCCATCTGCTGAAAGGGTCGCCCTGCATCGATGATAAACCTCACCACCGAGGGGAGGCCCCCTTCCCCGTCCGCACCCTTCATCACCTCGCGGACCCCTCCTACCAGTGTGGAGACTATGGGCGATACATTCGAGGGAGTGACCCGCGAACTGAAGGCCAAACGGAAGGAGGAGCGGTGGAAACAATACGAGGCCTGGAAGAAGTCCTGCTGCTGCCCGGAATGCCCAAGTTACAATGAATGCGCATCAGGAGGCCGCGAACTCCTCTACTGTGTGCTCGGGATGAGCAACGAGTGCATCAGGGAGGACCGGCACTGCATCTGCAGGGAGTGCCCCATTTACTCGACGCTCGGGCTCTCGGGAAAAGACTTCTGTATGAAGGGGAGCGAGGCGGCGATCCGGTACGAGAGGAGTGTGGAGTGAGGGGGGTTGGGGAGACCCTCAATAAATCCCGGCATCCCCCGCAATACATCCTTATTCACAGGTGGGATGAGACTCACGGACTCCCGCGGCTCACCTCCAACGTTGATTGGCAGGAAGTAACACTGACATCTTATTGTGGTCCAAGTATATTCTCAATAATCTCAATAAATTGCGGGACATCTTCAGGAATTGATTTGATCTCACCTAAGAATGGTTCTGCACCAAGCGTGAACACTCTGCTCCCCCCGGATGAGGATCATGGATTGTATAAGTGAAGAGTAAAATGGCGGATCATTCATGTGTAGGTCCTGGATTCTTTCAGGAGTAAGGAGGAGTATCTGGACATCAACAGATAACGAATCTCTAAAAGATCTTCTGAGCCTTCCTGACAGTTCTGCAGGGGGGACTTTTTTCGAATATACCCAGAGGTCGAGGTCGCTCCCTTCCATATTTGTACCCATCCCCCAGCTCCCATATGCCCCGATACCGTCTGCCCACACCGGCAAGGGCAGGGAAATCTGGAGGGCGAGAATATTGAGGAGTTTCCGGAGCGCAACAATGAGGGGTGAGTCCACCAGCCGGTATCTCTGTCCTTTCCGGACAAGAACGCCCGCTCTTCCCAGGAATGACAGAGATAGTGCGGGAGACGGTCCCTTTGGTCACCCTTTTCTGCTCTGAAAGCTGAGTCACACTGACGGTTGGGCGATCGAGGACAGATCTCAGCAAGGCAACACGGGCAGGAGTCTTACAGAGGTCTGACAGGATCTCCTCTGCCGATATCGTATCCATGTATCAATGTTTCCTATTGGGAAACAATTTGTTGCGCGGGGTGCAACAATCTGCTTCCCTGGACAAAATCCGTGGAAAAAAACCGCATGTGTCTTCACTTGTCACGAAGATCCTCCGCTCCCTCTTCTTCGTCCCCTCTTTCGTCGTCTTCAGCCTGAATATACACGAGCCACCCCACCGCCCACACCAGTGGGATACCGACGGGGACCGAGAACCCTGCCGGGCCGGAGAGGAGCGGGCCGTACTGCATCATGCAGGAGAGGAGGAGGAGGACGCCGGATGCGATGACCAGGATGCCGGGGATGCGGATGTGCGTATCCATCTTTTCTGCGATTATCACGGCAAGCACGATACACGAAACGACGAGCAGGACCGCTCCTGCGACCCAGAGCGAGATCGCGACCGCTGATCTTCCCGTAATGAGGCCAGAAGTGATATACCACAATTCCCTGTCAATCGTGATGAAGGATGTCCCGTATGAAGTTTCCTGATATCGGAAGAGTGCCCACTGGACACCTGTGCCAATCCAATCGCCTATGACGTAAATGTTGAGCGGAATTGCAAAGAGGACCAGGACAGGGAAGAGGAGAAGCCTGCGGTCCGGAACGCGTATCATTCACCATATCTGCTTCGTCATGCATCATCAGGGTTGCGGGCTTCTCATTATTGCTCGTTGAAATGCGAAAATGAGTGGGAAAAGGGAGAGTAATAAGCCTCTTACGAGAGTACACCTATAATAACCTTTAAATATCTTCCGGTCTGACTTCGTAATTACAGTGTCTTGCCCATGCTGATTGGGCAATGCGCGAGAATGCATCAAGGTGTTATCTATGAAGATCATCAAGAATGATGAGGCAGTATCACCCGGTAAGACCGTGTCAACAGAAGACGCTGTGTCACCGGTCATCGGTGTGATTCTGATGGTCGCAATCACCGTCATCCTGGCGGCAGTCATTGCGGCGTTCGTGTTCGGACTGGCGGGATCGACTGGAACTGCAAAGAACGTGGGGTTGACACTTGGCATAAATAACTCCGATTATGCACAGATCACCGTTCAGGGAGGTACAGACCTGCCAGGGCTCAACAATATTACTTATACACTAAATGGAACGTAACTGTTCAGTGTGATCTGTGAGCGACAGAAGGAATGAAGGGGTTATCCTCGAAAGCATCCACAAGAGCTGCCAGAACAGGCAGTTGATTCTTCTTCACGG